>Ga0335085_10001936_pt1 | contig 40705 bp, 31 predicted proteins | sample Lox_Sample_45_FD_206712 | JGI IMG/M metagenome (GOLD analysis project Ga0335085, IMG submission 206712) | Soil microbial communities from Loxahatchee National Wildlife Refuge, Florida, United States - Lox_Sample_4.5 | ecosystem: Environmental > Terrestrial > Soil > Wetlands | place: USA... | reverse complement strand
AAGAACGGCGATGGCGATGACCGCGGCCCACTCGGGCGGCTCAAGCAAATAAAGATAGAAAGCGGCGAGATTCCATACAGCGGGAAATCCGCGGAAATAATTATCGTTGGTTTTCATTTCCCGGTCAGCGAAATAAAGCGCGCCGCTGACGACGACGACGATGCCTGCGGGGATCGCGAGAACCTGCGGCAGCAACCCGCTGGCAGAGATCGCGTAGGCCGGAACGAATACGTAGGTCGCAAAATCCACCACCAAGTCGAGCGTCTCGCCCGACCAGCGCGGCAAGGCTTTCGGTACGTCGAAAGCACGCGCTATCGGGCCATCGATGCCATCGACGATGAGCGCCAGACCGAGACACAGGAACATGGCCGCCCAATGCCCGCCGGTCGCCAGGATCAGCGCAAGGAATGCCAGCGCCGCACCGGTTGCGGTGAAGACATGAACCGTAAAGGCACGGGCCTGCTCGAATGTCGTCACTTAGCTGTTGCCCCAATCGAGCTTGACGATCTCGGCCGACCGACCGGCTAAATTCCAGTTGCGGCCGAAGCCGCGGAACCGCGACTTGTCGGCGCGCGATACAATAACATCGGAGCCGATCCAGTATTCGCTATTGCGGATCACGACGTTCTCTCCCGGTTCTTTGCCGCGAACCGGCGTGATCGCCCCGTCCACATACTTTTCGATACGAATGATGCGGGTCTCGCCTTTCGTTTCATAGGTAATCGGTACCTGCCGCACGCCGAGAAATTGCCCGACCAAAATCGACAGCAGATGCGTTGTGCCGCCGACGCGTCCGGTAAAAATCCTGGTCAAACCCTTCACCGCGTAAGCCGAGGCATTGTCGTCCACGAACAAGGCCGCGGTCCAGTTGCCGCGTGACATGATGCCGGGCAAATCCATCATCAGGCCGACCTTGATGCCCGAAAGATCGGTGGAATCGAAATGTCCGTCGTCGATGCGAATTCCGGCCCAGGTCTGGCATCGGCTTTCAGTCGGCGGATGCTCGCCGAGCGACAGCACGCAGGGGCAAAATACGGTGCAGCTGCACGAAAGCGCCAGCTCCCCTTTCAAACTCCAACTTTCCGTCAACGCATCACTCCTATTTTCTTTTCTTAACTCAGCTCGTTTGTGCCGGCCAATGGGCGGCAAAAGCCGCGATGACAATGCCCAGGCCGACGACGATTAGCGCCACGCCGATGACGTGAGTGAAGCGGCGCCCGCTGAGCATCTTTTCGATCGTCATGATCATGCCGAGCCCCGCCATCCAGATCACATTCATGACCCCAACCGCGAACATCACCAGCATCATTGCCCAGCAGCAACCGAGGCAATAGGCACCTTGTTTCAGGCCCAGCCGAAATACGCCACGAGTCGTGGTGGCCCAGTTTGCAAAAAAGAACGGGAACGGGTGCTGGCAACGATTGAGACAAGCGTGTTTGAGTGTGGAAAACTGATAGAGGCCGGTTCCGATGAATATTGCGCCCGAGAAGAGCCCGCTCGCCGACGCCATGCCGGTATCGAGCCAGGCTGCCCGCATGAGCATGATCTGAGCCAGCGCTGCAACAACCGAGAACCCGAACCATATGGCAGCGTAGCCGGCCGCAAGGACGAACGGCGAGATGACGTGTTCGTTTTTCCGCGCAGCGGTGTCTGCGATGCCGGCATAGGTCATGATCATAGGGGCCGCGCTCGGCAGCATCATTGCGAGCATCATCGCGCCCCACATCGCGACGACGGCAGCAACGCCCCTCACGCTCCAAAGCGGGTTCAGCAAGGGACCGCATAACGTTTGCAAAACCGAGGCGCGCGAGCCATCGAAAGTCTTGCCGGTGCCGGCGACAAGAAGCCCGAGGTAAGACCAGCCAAGACCAGCAAGTAAAATCACGCAAAGCGCAGCAAGTATTTTTGGTCGCGCAAAAACATGGCCAAGTCCCGCGGCGGCGGGTGGCAGATGTTCAAAATTGTGGTCGGCAGTCTCGCTCATGGCGACCTTTTACGTAGCTTACATAGCGCATCGCGCGAGGCCGGGGTATCGCGGGTTCTCGACGTGGTTTCCGTGCCTACCCTGCGCATGCTAGTGCGGTAAAAGCCAAGCCGGGAGTGAGCGTTCGATGCGGGAGAAAAACGGGCATAGCGCCGGGACCATCGTGGTCGGCAGCGGACCCGCCGGGCTCACCGCGGCGATTGCTTTGGCTCAAGGCGGCATTCCGACAGTCCTCGTGGGAAAGCGGCCAGCCAAGCCGGACAATCGGACAACGGCCCTGCTGGCCGGTTCCGTGACTGCGCTCAAGACTCTCGGCATCTGGGACCAATGCGCCGCGCGGGCTGCACCCCTGAAGACTATGCGCATTGTTGACGACACCGGACGGCTATGGCGCGCGCCGGAGGTCAAATTTGAAGCAAGCGAGATTGATCTCGACGCCTTCGGCTACAACATCGAGAACCGCTATCTGATCGATGCGCTTGAGCACCGCGCACATTCGCTTCCCCATCTCCGTCTTATCGACGGCGAAGTCGCCGAGGTCGTCGCGGAAAGCGATGCGGTCATCACATCGCTAAAAAACGGAGCTACCTTGCGTGCGCCGATCGTGATTGGCGCAGATGGCCGCAAATCGATGTGCCGGGACGCGGCTGGGATCAAAATTGACGAACACAGTTACCCGCAGGCCGCTCTGACGATTTGTCTGAGACATTCCCGTCCGCATCATGACACGTCTACCGAATTTCATACGCCGACCGGTCCTTTCACCTTGGTGCCTTTGCCGGAGTCACGCTCGAGCCTGGTCTGGGTGCTAGAGCCTACAATGGCGGAAGAGCTTGCGGCTCTCCCCGATACCGAGCTGGCCGGTGAGATCGAGCGCGCCGCTCACTCGATCCTGGGCAAGATCGAGGTCGAGCCGGGCCGTGGATTGTTTTCACTTCTTGTTGCGACGGCACGGCACTTTGCCGGCAAGCGTATTGCGTTGGTCGGTGAAGCCGCCCATGTGATTCCGCCTATCGGTGCGCAAGGACTCAATATGAGTCTGCGCGATGCCGCCACCATCGGCGAGCTCGCGGTCGCAGCCTGTCGTGACGGTCGCGATATTGGCGGGATGGATGTCCTCGCAGACTACGATCGCTTGCGCCGTGCCGATATTGGCAGCCGAACGTTTGCGATCGATCTGCTCAATCGCACGCTGCTCAGCGATTTTCTGCCGGTCCAGGGGGCCCGCGGACTGGGACTTTATCTGATCGACCGCATTGGGCCGTTACGACGCGCGGTGATGCGCGAGGGCATGGCGCCGACGAGGGCGCAACCGCGGCTGATGCGTGGGGAAGTGCTTTAGCCGAGCTTTGGTGCTTTCTTCACGCCCGGGGTTTCCCGAAATTCAGGGTCGATTGGCAGCGGAAGTGCAGGCAGACTCGTGCCGGATGTGGTCGTAACCGTGTGTGAAAAAAGTCCGCGTGCGACGAAATGCGGGTCGCGCATCGCCTCCTCAAGCGGCGTTACAATTGTCGTGCAGCAGTCCGCAGCGGCAAAGAGCGGACGCCATTCATCAGACGATCGTGACGCGATCAATTCTGCAACAGCGGCTATTGATGCCTTTGGATCGCGCATGTCATTGACAAATTCGGTCGGCAGGGAAATCGCCTTGGTGAACGCGATCCAGAATTTTTGCTCAATCGCACCGCAAGCGACCAGCTTGCCGTCTTTGGCCGGGTAGAGTTGATAGCGTGGCGAGCCGCCGACGAGCCACATTTCTCCCGGTTTTGGGAACCGGCCACTCGCCGCGCCGAGCGCCAGCGCCGCCCAGGTAAACGTAAACATCGCGTCGGTCATCGCGATATCGACCCGGCAGCCCTGCCCGCTTTGATCGCGCGCACGCAACGCCAGCAAGATGTTGATCACCGCCGGAAAGCTTCCCCCGGCAATATCGGCGGCGAGCATCGGCGGCACCACCGGCTGGCTGGCCGGCCCCGGCTGCAAATCCAGCAGGCCCGTATTGCCGATGTAGTTGAGATCGTGCCCCGCCTCGTGCACGCGCGGGCCGCTTTGGCCATAGCCGGAAATGGAACAATAGATCAGCCGCGGATTGAGCGCACGCATCTCGTCATAGCCAAGACCAAGCCGCGCCATGACGCCGGGCCGGAATTGCTCGACCAGAATGTCGGCGCGTTTGATGAGTGGAGTAAGCTTGGCACGATCGCCTTCAGTTTTGAGATCGAGTGCCATGCTTTTCTTTCCGCGATTGAGCATGAGAAAAGCTGCGCTCTCGCCATCAATCATAGGCGGAAAGTACCGCGCGTTTTCTCCGCCCGGCTGCTCGATCTTGATGACCTCGGCACCGGCCTCGGCGAGCATCAATGTCGCCAAGGGGCCCGGCAGAAGCGTGGTGAAATCCACAACAAGAAGGCCTGCCAAGGGTTGCATGGATTCATCCGAACAGAAGTGCCGGCAGCGTGTGGGTCCTGACCATCCACATCACCGACGTCAGCGTGAGAACAGAAACCAGTGTACCGACCAGGACCGCACCTGAGGCCTGTGCGACCCATGTATCGTATTGCTGTGCAAACACGAAAACATTGAGCGCCGGCGGCAATGCCGCCATAAGCACCGCCGTATACACCCAGCTTTGTTCGAACGGCCCGAACAGGGAAAGCAACAGAAATACCAGTAAAGGATGCAGGACGAGTTTGACTGCTACAAGAGGTGGCACCTCCCACGGCATCTTTTTGAGCGGCCGCAGCGCCACCGTAACGCCAAGCGTGAACAGCGCGCATGGAGCGGCGGCATTCTGCAGGAACTGGAGGAGCCGCTCCACCGCCAGGGGCGGCTGGAAATGCACGGCCGCCGAGACGACGCCAACTGCGGTCGCAATCACCAGCGGATGAGTAACTATCCGACGCATCACCTCAATGGCGGTTGCGCTAATGGTCGTTTGCTGCGGATTCGCAAACGCCATCAGAAATGGCACCAGCGAAAACAGAAGCAGCGTATCGAAACAGAAAATCAGCGCCACGGGCACCGCAGCCTGCGGGCCGAGTGTTGCCAGCGCGAGACCCGGCCCCATGTAGCCGATGTTGCCGAAACTGCCGGCCAAACCGGCGATTGTCGATTGTCCAATATTGCCCCGCCGGATCGCCATGCCGATCACGAAAGACACCGTGAAGGCCAAGAATGTCGCCAACGTCGTGGCGAATATGAAATCCACCTGGGTGAGTTGCTCCAGTGGGGTCTGCGCGAGGATCCGATAGAACAGGGCCGGCAAAGCCACGTAAACGATGAAAAAATTCATCCAGGCCAGCGCCGTGTCGGGTATCTGCTTGAGTTTGCCGCAGGCAAAACCAATGAAGATGAGCCCGAAATAAGGCAGCGCGAGATTAAGAACGTCGATCATTAACGGCGCTCCGGGCGTCCCACTTGGCGCGGCCTTTGCATTGCTCTAAACGGCAGAAGCATGTTTTGGAAGGTCCTATGAAGCTGCCGCGTCAGTTCTTTGCCCCGCTCGCCATTGGCGCACCGCCACCTTTGCGCGAATTGCCGGTGCGGCTCGAGCGCATGATTCATTTTGTGCCGCCACACAATGAAAAGGTGCGCGCGAAAGTTCCGGAGCTGGTGCGGCAGGTGGACGTTGTGCTGGGCAACCTGGAAGACGCCATTCCGGTCGAATCCAAGCAGGCGGCGCGCAGGGGATTTATCGAGATGGCGAAAGCCGTCGATTTCGGGGCGACCGGATTATGGGCCCGCATCAACGCGCTCAATTCGCCTTGGGCACTCGACGACGTTGTCGAGATTGTCGGCGCTGTCGGTAACAAGCTTGACGTGATTATGCTGCCAAAAGTCGATGGCCCCTGGGACATCCACTACCTCGATCAGTTGCTGGCCCAGCTTGAGGCGCGGCACAAATTGAAAAAACCTATCCTGATCCACGCGATCCTGGAGACTGCGCAAGGCGTCAACAACGTGGAGGCGATCGCGACGGCCTCTCCGCGTATGCATGGCATGAGTCTCGGGCCTGCCGATCTCGCCGCATCGCGCGCGATGAAGACCACGCGCGTCGGCGGCGGCCATCCCGACTATAAAGTGCTCGCGGATGCAAAGGGCGATGCTCCGCGCGCGACGTTTCAGCAGGATCTCTGGCATTACACCATCGCAAAGATGGTGGATGCCTGCGCGGCTGCCGGGATCAAGCCATTTTATGGACCGTTCGGGGATTTCTCCGATGCCGCAGCATGCGAAACGCAATTCCGTAACGCGTTCCTCATGGGTTGCCTGGGCGCCTGGTCGTTACATCCCTCACAGATCGCAATCGCGAAGACGGTGTTCTCGCCCGATCCGGGTGAAGTGGCATTCGCCAAGCAAATTGTCGCCGCGATGCCTGACGGCGCCGGCGCGGTCATGATCGACGGAAAAATGCAGGATGATGCAACCTGGAAGCAGGCCAAGGTGTTGCTCGATCTGGCCAGGCTCGTCGCGGCCAAAGATCCGGAAATGGCTGCCCATTACGCCTTGTAGCAGGACAAGAGTTCACCCATGGACAAGATGCGCAACGCCAAATTCAAGATCGGTCAGGTGGTCAAGCACCGCCTGTATCCGTTCCGTGGCGTTATCTTCGACATCGATCCTGTGTTCAACAACACCGAAGAGTGGTGGCAGGCGATTCCGGCCGAAATTCGCCCGCACAAGGATCAACCATTCTACCATTTGTTCGCGGAAAATTCGGAAACGGAATATATCGCCTACGTGTCCGAGCAGAATTTGTTGCCTGATACATCAGACACGCCGATCCGTCACCCGGACGTGGCCGACGTCTTTGAACGGGATGAAAGCGGAAGCTATCGCCCGCGTCACAGCCAGATGCACTAGGCATCCTGCGAGGAGCAAAATGAAAAAGGCGCGGCTCGAGGCCGCGCCTTTTTAAATTGTCCTATATGATATTTATTTCTTCTGTCCAGGCGCAGCCGCCGGTGCAGACGCTGCGGGCGCCTGACTCTGCTGACCTTCCAGCTTCTTGCGAGCCTCTTCCGCCTTCTTCTGAAGCTCTTCCTGTAATTTGCGTTGTTGCTCTTCGAAGGCCTTTGGATCGGTCGGCGGGCCGTCATAGGCCTTTGCGAAATCGTTCAAGGGCAGCGGCAGACTGATCGGCGTACCCTGCATGTTGATTGCCTGCACGACGATGTTCTGCCCCTTCTTCATTTTGGCGATTAGGTCATCGGTCACCTGATAGTCGGCCATGCAGCCGACAGGGAAGCAGATATTGTAGGGCGATTGCGCCGGCTGGCCCTGATCGATGAGCAGCCGCGTTCCATGCGCGAGCTGCATGCCAAGCGGAACAGTGACGCGCAGCACCTTCTGGCCGCCTTCCGGCTCGAACAGCTGGACGATGGCGACGGGCATGCCGTTTTCCAAACGGCCATCTTTGGTGATGACGCAGACCTGCTTGTTATTGGTGTCGGGTCCCTTGCCGCAAACTTTCATCCAGGGCGAGTACATCAGCTGCGGCTGATCGCCGGCAGCCTGCTGCTGGCCCGGTTGTCCCGGTTGGCCCTGTGGCGCGGGCTGGGCAGGCTGTGCTGCCGGTGCCTGTTTCTGGGCTGGCGCCTGTTTCTGTGCGGGCGCTGCTTTCTGCTGCGGCGGTTGCTGCGCCAATGCAGGCCCGACAATAATGGCCGCCCCCAATAAACCCGCCAATGTGGCGGTCAGCGCCCGGCCCCGCGGCCAGGCCGATGCGGTCCAGTGATTCATTGCGATTATCCCTTGTTCTTAATCGTGCGAGGCCCACGGCTCCCGAACGACGCCTCACAGCGGGGCTCTCTCCGTGTGAAATACGGCGGGAGCGTGACCCTTGACCGCAGCCTGATAGCTGAATTCGGCCCTGCAATAAAGCCACGAACGCCGGGAAAATGCAGTTCCGGCCGTAGCCCACACCCTATGATAAATTCGAGCAAAACTGGAACGAATCGCATTCAAACCTCGCTTGCGCCGATGTTTGGTCCCTCCGCAGTGCCGCACTGGCGGGTGTCGCGGCGCGCTGTCCTGCTGGGCGCACTGCTTGTCGCTTCAGGCGTCAGCCCGCGACGGGCGCGTGCACAAGCCGCATCACCCGCCATTGCCATGCACGGCGAGCCGGCTTGGGGACCAAATTTCAGTCATCCGAGTTATGCCAATCCGGCCGCGCCCAAGGGCGGCCAATTGGTACAAGGTGTGCTCGGCACTTTTGACTGCCTCAACCCGTTTATTGTCAAAGGACTGCCTGCGGCCAACATACGCGGCTACGTGATCGAAAGTTTGCTGGCGCGCGGCTATGACGAGCCGTTCACGCTGTATGGCCTGCTCGCCGAGCGTGTCGCCACTGATGCTGCGCGCACTTTCGTCACATTCACCATCAATCCGGCTGCGCGCTTTGCCGACGGCAAGCCGGTGACGCCGGACGACGTCATCTTTTCCTGGGAACTATTGCGCGATAAAGGGCGACCGAATTTCCGCACCTACTATGCCAAGGCCGTCAAGGCTGAGGCGATCGACAAGCGCTCGGTCAGGTTCGATCTCACTGGGGCTGACGACCGCGAACTGCCGCTCATTATCGGCTTGATGCCCGTGCTGGCAAAACACGCGGTCAACACTGCGACCTTCGAAGATACGAGCTTTGCGCCCCTGCTCGGTAGCGGCCCCTATACCGTCAGTGCGGTGAAACCCGGCACCAGCGTCACCTTCAAGCGCGATGTAAACTATTGGGGCCGTGATTTGCCGATCAATAGCGGATTGTGGAATTTTGATACCATTCGCTTCGACTACTACCGGGACGGTAATACGCATTTCGAGGCCTTCAAGAAAGGACTTTACGATTTGCGCGTGGAAACCGACCCCGGCCGCTGGCAGACGGCTTACGAATTTCCCGCCCTGCGCGAAGGCCGGGTGATCAAGGAAGACCTCCCGTACGGGTTGCCGAAAGGCATGCAAGGTCTCGTGTTCAACACACGTCGACCAGTTTTTGGCGACATACGGGTACGCGAGGCAATTCTCCAGCTGTTCGATTTCGAATGGATCAACCACAATTATTTCTTCGACCTTTACAAGCGCACCGCAAGCTATTTCGACGGCTGCGATTTATCTGCGCACGGCGTAGCCGCCAACGCGCGCGAGCGCGACTTGCTGGCGCCATTCCCCAACGCAGTGCGCGCCGACATCATGGACGGCACCTGGTCGCCGCCCGTCACCGATGGCTCAGGCCGCGACCGTGCAACGCTGCATCGCGCGTTTACCCTCTTCAATGCCGCAGGCTATGAACTCAAAGGCACGCAGCTGACCCATGTTGCGAGTGGCCGACCGTTATCGTTCGAAATCCTGACGACGACCCGCGATCAGGAGCGGCTTGGGCTGTTTTTCGTACGCAATCTCAAACGTGCCGGAATTGATGCACGGGTGCGGACCGTCGACGCAACGCAATACGAACGTCGTCGCATCGCCTTCGATTTCGACATGATGGAATATCGCTGGGAGCAGTCGCTGTCGCCGGGCAACGAACAATTGTTTTATTGGGGATCCGAGGCTGCCGACCTGCAGGGAAGCCGCAACTACATGGGGGTCAAGTCGCAAGCGGTCGATGCGATGATCGCTGCCATGCTTGCCGCCACGACCCGGCCCGACTTTGTGGCGGCGACCAGGGCGCTCGACCGCGTCCTTCTGTCCGGCTTCTACGTCGTGCCGCTCTATTTTCCACCGGTGCAATGGGTAGCGCGCTGGACGCGAATCGAGCATCCCTCGCGTACGTCGCTCTTCGGGTATTTGCCGGAAACCTGGTGGCAGAAGGACCTAAAGCCTTGAGGCGTCGTCCATGATCCTCGGCGAAGGCATCCGAACGGCAGGGACTGCTGCGACGCTCGACGACCTTTTTCGGCGGGCCGGAATACGAAACCCCGATGCAATCGCACTCGCAGACCCGCCCAACCGCGAGGCTTTCACCGACGGCGCGCCTCGCATCCTGAGCTTCGCCGAGACTGACCGCGCAATCTCGGCATTCGCTGCAAGGCTACGTCAGCTTGGATTGCAAACCGATACTGTCATCGCGATCCAACTGCCGAACACAGTTGAGAGCATTATTGCGTTCCTCGGCGTCCTGCGCGCCGGTATGATCGCCGCCCCGGTGCCGCTGCTCTGGCGTCGTCAGGACATGGCGGCAGCCCTTAGCCACGTTGGTGCCAGGGCCATCGTAACGTGCTCGCGCATCGGAGCAGTTGCCCATGCCGAGATAGCGGGGCAAACTGCCGTCGAGCTCTTCCCGATCCGTCATATCTGCGGCTTTGGTCAAAAGCTACCCGACGGCATTGTTCCGCTCGACGACATTTTCGGTTTCGCCGGTGCCGATGTTGCAATCGCCTACACCCGGCCTGGTCTCGCCGCCGCGCATGTGGCGGCCGTCACTTTTGGCCATGGCACCAAAGGCATCCTGCCGGTCGCGCGCAGTCACGTCGAACTGGTTGCCGGGGGCCTCGAGACGTTTTTGGAAACCGGTGCCGCACTCGATATACCGCTCCTGTCGACGATACCCATCAGTTCGTTTGCCGGCATCGCTCTTACCGCGCTGCCTTGGTTACTGTCGGGCGGCGCATTGCACCTGCATCATGGTTTTGACCCGGATTCATTCGCCGCGCAGTGCTCTGCGCTTGGTGATGGCACAGTGATGTTGCCCGCGGCCGCAATTGCGCCGATTGCCGAGGCCGGCCTTCTCACGGATGCGAAACAGACGGTTGTTGCGCTTTGGCGCACACCTGAGCGTTTGACCGCAGCCAAACAATGGGAAAGTCCATCGCCTTTGGTGGATGTGGTGAGCTTTGGCGAAATTGGTGTCATCGCATCACGTCGCGGCGAAAACCGGTTGCCAAGCGCAATCCCATACGGCGTTGTTGGCTCCTCACGCCGCGCAGCCGGCGCGCCTACGGTGATTGAGGCCACCCGTAGAGAGGCCGGCACTTTGTTGTTGCGCGGCCGCATGGTCCCCACACAATCCTTTCCGCCGATCGCCGAGCGTGGCCATGCACTGCGTTCGCGCGAGAGTGCCGGCTATGTCGACACCGGCTTTGCCTGCCGCATTGATCGTCCGACTCGCGCACTCATCGTCACCGCGCCTCCATCGGGGATGACCGCTGTCGGGGGCTATCGCTTCCACCTCAATGAGGTCGAAGAACTCATAGCCCAGACCGATCCGGATGCAACCATTGTCCCTTTGCCCGATGCCGACCTCGGCCAACGTTTTGCGGGCAGCGCCACCAATCGGGCCGAATTGCTCTCGAAGCTCCGAGCACGTGGGGTCAATCCGCTGATATCTGAGGCGTTTCAGCCACGCGGCGCTTCGGAAGCCGCGTAATTCCGGCCTGGTGTTGACGAGGTATTAACAGCGCTCATCTAAGCTCCTCACATCCAAATCGCGCGTGGGCCCGGATGTCGCTTCAAGGTCCGCTGATCGTGGTCGCCGAACAACCGGCGGTCCGCCTGGTCGAAGCGCTCAGCGCGGCTGGCGCCTTCCCTATCGTTGAAGCGAAATGGGCCGATGCACCGGCTGCATTTCTGACCGTCAAACCATCCGCAATCGTCGTCGCCGAACCCGGACCGCCGTTAAATGAGGCGTCGGCGCGCATGCTATGCCTGCAAGTTGCGACCATGAACGGAGCAATGGTGCCTGTGGTCGCGTGCGTACACGGCGATGAAGATGCAGCCGTGCCGATCGCGCTTCCGGCGGATGCTGCACTCCCGATCGAACGGCTGCTAACACGCCTGCAATCGGCCATGCGCGTGCGTGCGTTGCATGCGACTGTGCTGCGCCGCATCGAATTGTTTGCTTCGCACGGCGGCCAATTGCCGATGCTCCCCGTCGGCGACGCGCTCGAGGATGCGACCGTGCTGATCGCCGGACGTGGGCCGCTCTATCCCAAACTGAGTGTTGCGATGGGCGAGCGGGTCAAGATGGTCGGCGCGTTCAGCGTCGAAGCTGCCGCCAGACACCTCAATGAACGCGATATCGACGGCATTGTCGTTGGTGACGGCTTCTCTCTGCGCATGGTCGAAGCATTCCTGACGGTGCTGGCGCAGGAACCGCGTTTTCGTGACATTCCGGTCGCCGTGATTGGCGAAGCCCCGCCGGAATTTGCGGACGCACTTCCCAATATCGACCAAGTCGCCGCCGATCCAGCACGCCTTGTCGCGCGCATGGTGCCCCTGGTTCGCATGCGCGCGTTTGAAGCGCGGCTCAAGCGCATGCTCAAATCGCTCGACACCGAAGGCATGTTTGATCCTCAGAGTGGGTTGCTTACCCGCCAGTCATTTTGGCGCGATCTCGGCAAAGTGGCCCGAGAGGCTGCCGACCGAAGCCTGCCATTTTCAGTCGCGCGTTTTTCATTCGACGGTACTACCGACGAACGTACAAGCCTCGACGCCGCCCGGCTCATGAGCCGCCTGATCCGCAATATCGACTTTGCCACGCGTGACGAGGAAGGCGGCATTCTGGTCGCCTTTACCCAGACCGATCTTCGAAGCACCCATGTCATCGTCCGCCGCATCGCCAGCACGCTCAAGAGTGCAATGCTGACGCCGCAACGGACCGACGAACCGCTCACGGCCAATGTTACTTTGGCAACGCTGAAGGCCGGAGACACGCTCGACACATTGATGATGCGGGTGACGGGTCGCCGCACGGTTGCGGCCGAGTAGACGGAGGCTTAGGCTGGCGCCGAGAAGGAGCCAGTCATGTCCAGTCACCAGCCCGTTCGTATCGACGTCGTCTCCGATGTGGTGTGCCCCTGGTGCTTTATTGGCAAGCGTCGGCTGGAAAAGGCGCTCGCGCTTAACCCGGACATTCCGGTCGAAGTGCACTGGCGTCCTTATTTTCTCAACGACTGGATCCCCCGCGAAGGCATCTCGCGCGAGCAGTATCTGACGACCAAATTCGGCTCGCCGGAGCGCTACAAGGGCATCGCGCAACGGGTTTCGGCTGCAGCCGCCGCAGAAGGCCTCACCTACGCTATCGACAGGATCAGCCGGCAGCCCAATACACTCGACGCACACCGCCTGATCCGCTGGGCCGGCGGCATCGGCAAAGCGGCTGACATGAAGCAGAAGCTGATGGATCTCTACTTTACCGAGGGTGCCGACCTCACCAATCATGCCGTGCTGGTGCAGGCTGCCGCCGATATCGGCCTTGACGCTGAGGATATTCGCGCCGCGCTCGCCAGCGACCAGGATGTTGCGGAAGTTGAGGGCGAGGCCCTTTCCGCCAAGGAAGCAGGGATCGAGGGCGTGCCCTGCTTTATCTTTGGCGGCAAGTTCGCAGTGTCGGGTGCGCAGGCGCCGGAGTATCTGGCCGACGCGATTGTAAGGGTCGCACAGGCCGCCGCCGCCGCCGAATAATCCCGGACGATAGCAATGAAGATCACCGCAGCCGTGGTGCACGAGCGCTCGGGTCCGTTCACCGTTGAAGAACTCGATCTTTGCGATCCGCGAGCCGATGAACTGCTGGTTGAAGTCGTTGCCAGCGGCATGTGCGCGACCGATTTGCATGGCCGCGATGCCTACTATCCGACGAAGTTTCCCAAAGTCTTTGGTCACGAAGGAGCCGGCATCGTCCGCGCGGTCGGGTCCGGCGTTTCGAAATTCAAGCCCGGCGATCACGTTGTGATGGCCTATCCCTGGTGCGGCGAGTGTCCGAATTGCAAGACACAGCGCCAAAGCTACTGCTTGCACGCCTTCGATCTGAAGATGAATGGAACGCGTGCCGACGGATCAACGCTGCATTCGCAAGGGGGCAAGCCGGTTTACAGCGCCTTCTTTCAGCAGTCTTCGTTTGGCAATTTTACGATCGCCAACGAGCGTTTCGCGGTGAAGGTGAGCAACGATGCGCCGTTCGAGCAAGTCTGTGCGCTTGCCTGCGGCGGGCAGACCGGCGCCGGCGCTGTACTCAATGTGATGAAGCCGCGCGCGGGCGACAGTTTTGCCGTTTTTGGTGTAGGTGCGGTGGGCCTGTCGGGCTTGCTCGCTGCAAAAATCGCCGGCTGCGATCCAATCATTGCGGTGGATGTGCACGAGCATCGCCTGGCGCTGGCGCACGAACTTGGCGCTACCCACACGATCAATCATGCCGGCCGCACCGATGTCGCGGAGGAAATCCGGAAAATCACCGGTCTCGGCGCGCGCTATACCCTCGAGACCTCGGCGCTGCCCGTGGTGCTTCGCGAGGCGGTCGACGCGCTCATGCCAGCAGGTACGTGCATATTGCTCGGCAGCGCGCGCAACGGCACTGAAGCGACGTTTGAAACCCCGTTCCTGCAAAATGGACGGACCGTGCGCGGCGTCATTCAGGGCGACAGCGTGCCGCAGGAGTTCATCCCTTTGCTGGTCGACCACATTGTGGCCGGCCGCTTTCCGATCGAAAAAATGATTACTTTTTATCCGCTCGACGAGATCAACCGCGCCGCAGCGGAATCGAGCGCCGGCAAGACGATCAAACCGGTCTTGCGTATGCCGCACTAGGCGGCTTTGGCCTGCTCCGCAATCAAAGCGAGCTTGCGCAGCACAGCTGTGGTGCCCTTCAGCCGGTCCTGCGGGCGCGGCCAATCTTCGAAGAACACCAGTTGCTGGCCTTTGGGGTTTTTCGGGTCTTTGCGCATGCGCACCGCCGAACCCTGCTCGCGGATAAAGGCAATCAGCCCCTCCGGATTGTCGAAGAGGTTCTCCCGGAATGACAAAACAATGCCCTTTGGTCCTGCCTCGACCTTCTCGACATTGGCGCGCCGGCTGAGCACCTTGATTGCCACCACCTGCAACAGATGCTCGACTTCTTCCGGAAGTTTTCCGAAGCGATCGACGAGTTCCGCTGCGAAAGCATCGATGCCGCGTTCGTCCTCGATCTCTGCGAGACGCCGGTAGAGCGCAAGCCGTACCGACAGATCGGCGACATAGTCTTCCGGGATAAGCAAAGCCGCCCCGATGGTAATTTGCGGCGACCATCGGTCGGCCACCGGCGCGGTGATGCCGGCCTTCAGGCTCATCACGGCTTCCTCCAGCATCTGCTGGTAGAGCTCGAAGCCGACTTCCTTGATGTGGCCGGATTGCTCCTCGCCGAGCAGATTGCCCGCGCCACGAATGTCGAGATCATGCGAAGCAAGCTGGAAGCCGGCCCCGAGTGTGTCGAGCGATTGCAATACTTTGAGCCGCCGTTCGGCCTGTGGCGTAATCCGCTGCTGTGCCGGCAACGTCAACAGTGCGTAAGCACGCAACTTGGCGCGCCCGACTCGCCCACGCAGCTGATAGAGCTGCGAGAGGCCGAACCTGTCGGAGCGATGAACGATCAATGTGTTAGCTGTCGGAATATCGAGTCCGGACTCGACGATGGTGGTCGACAGCAGCACGTCATATTTGCCGTCATAAAAGGCCGACATGATGTCGTCGAGCACGGTTGGCGGCATTTGCCCGTGAGCGACGGCCACTCGCACTTCCGGAATGTTCTTGTCGATAAAATCCTTGGCACCTGCCAGATCTTCGATGCGCGGGCATACATAGAAAGCCTGACCGCCGCGGTATTTCTCGCGCAATAGAGCTTCACGAACCGTGATCGGGTCGAACGGCGACACAAATGTGCGTACGGCCAGGCGGTCAACCGGCGGTGACGCGATGATCGAGAGATCGCGCACACCGGACAGCGCAAGCTGCAATGTGCGCGGGATTGGCGTGGCGGTCAGCGTCAGAACGTGCACTTCCGAGCGCAATGTCTTGAGTTTCTCTTTATGCGCGACGCCGAAATGCTGCTCTTCGTCCACCACAAGCAGTGCCAGATCCTTGAACGCGATCGCTTTCCCGAGCAAAGCATGCGTGCCGATGACAATATCGACGCTGCCATCTGCGAGGCCTGCTTTGATCTTGTTGAGCTCCGCGGCGGGCACCAGCCGCGAGGCCTGCGCCACATTAACGGGGAAGCCCCGAAACCGCTCCGAGAAGGTCTTGAAATGCTGGCGGGCCAGGAGCGTCGTAGGCACCACCACTGCCACTTGCTTGCCGTTGATCGCGGCGATGAAGGCCGCCCGCAGCGCCACTTCGGTCTTGCCGAATCCAACGTCGCCGCAAATGAGCCGGTCCATCGGTCGGCCCGAACCCAGATCCTTGACCGTCGCTTCAATAGCAGCAAGCTGGTCGTCGGTTTCCTCGTAGGGGAAGCCCGCGCAGAACTCATCGTAGGCGCCGGGCCCGACGGCAAGGCGAGGCGCCTCGCGCAATTGCCGCTCGGCAGCGATCTTTATCAGTTCACCGGCAATTTCCCGGATACGGCTTTTCATGCGCGCCTTGCGCGCCTGCCAGTTGCCCCCGCCAAGCCGGTCCAGGTCGACCGTGTTTTCCTCCGAGCCGTAGCGTGACAGCAGATCGACGTTTTCCACCGGCAGGAACAGTTTGTCGCCGCCCGAATAGTGAATTTCCAGGCAGTCGTGCGGCGCACCGGCCGCCTCGATTGCCTGCAGGCCGGCAAAGCGCCCAATGCCGTGGTCGACGTGGACGACGAGGTCGCCGGGAGCGAGGCTGGTTGCCTCGGCGATAAAATTTTCGGCCCGGTGTGCGGCACGGCGCGGCCGCACCAGACGATCGCCGAGAATGTCCTGCTCGCTAATGACCGCCACATCGTCGGTCTCAAAGCCGGATTCAATACCAAGTACGGCGAGCGCGATCGTCGACTTTGGCAGGACCTGGGCCTGGGTCCAGCTGCCCACCGGTGTGAGATTGTGAAGTTTGTAGTCGGCAAGAACGTGGCTCATGCGCTCACGTGCACCTTCGCTCCACAGCGCGATGGCGACGCGCTTTCCGGCAGCCTGCAGGGAATACACGTGGGCGCTGACCGCTTCGAAGACATTCGCACCCGGCTCAGTGCGCTCGGCGGTGAAATTACGCCCCTGCCGCGCACCGATATCGAGCGCACTTGTTTCCGGCACGGCAAAAGGCGTCAGCCTAGCGAGGGCTTCCGTCTCCAGCCGCTCTTTCCATTCGCTCTCGCCGAGATAGAGCCTTTCCGCGGGTAGCGGCTTGTAGGGCGGCGTCACGCCTTGCTTGAGAGCGTCGCGGCGCGCATCGAAATAGTCGGCAATTTGCGTAAAGCGTTCATGCGCGGCGTCTTCCGCAAGATGTTCCAACGCCAGAGGGGTGTCGGGGAGATAGTCGAAGATCGTTTCGAGCTTGTCGTGAAATAGCGGCAGCCAGTGCTCCATCCCGGGATAGCGGCGGCCTTCACTTACAGCCTCATAGAGGAGATCGTCCGGTGTCGCAGCACCGAATTCCGCGACATAGCCGGTGCGGAAGCGCCGGATTGTTTCCGTGACGAGCTGAAATTCCGCGACCGGCACCAGATCAAGCCCGCCCAACCGCTCCCCGCTACGCTGTGTCTGCGCATCGAAAGCCCGGATCGTTTCCAGTGCATCACCGAAAAAATCGAAACGGACCGGCATATCCATGCCGGGCGGATAGAGATCGAGAATGCCGCCGCGCACCGCATAGTCGCCCGGTTCACGCACCGTCGAGGCGCGGATGAACCCATTGAGTTCCAGCCATTCGATCACCCCGTGCATTCCGATGACATTGCCGGGCGCGACGGACAGCGCGTGGGTCGCCACGAAATTGCGCGCCGGCACGCGCTGGAGCGCGGCATTGACAGTCGTTAGCAGAACAGACGGCGTGTCCCGGCCTGTAACGCGCGCGAGCCGCGATAGCGCGGTCATGCGCTGTGCCACCACAGCGGGGTTTGGCGATACGCGGTCGTAAGGCAAACAGTCCCAGGCCGGAAATTCCATGAGCTGGAGGTCCGAACCGAAAAATGCCAGCGCGCGCGACAGCGCCGCCATCCGCTGGCCGTCACGACAGATGACGGCAAGCGATATTGCGGGCGCATCTTTTTTTGCGGCGATAGAGTGAGCGAGATCGGCCAGCACCAATCCTTCGGCGCCGTCGGCAACCTGCGCCAGCGTGAGCGGCGTGCCTGCCCTAAGCAATTCGGCCGGCGATTTTGCTCTTGGATTCACGCCGTACTCCCGCCGTGGAATGCCCGGAGGCGGCGGAACAACCCCGTGTCATAATCCGCCGGGGCCGGCTCCATTCCGTTGACCCAGGCAAACATCTGCTGGTCCGGCACGTCGAGCCAGCGCTCGAGTTCGTCGAGATCGCCGGCACTCAGCGATGCCAAATTTGCGTCGGCGAAGCGGCCGAGCACCAGATCCATCTCGCGAATACCGCGGTGCCAGCAGCGGAACAGCAAGCGGCGGCGGCGCTTATCGAGCCCCTCGCTCGACAGGTTCGTTCCGGTCATCGCCGCATCTCTCCAACGCCAAAAACCCGGACGGGGCCGGGCGGGGCTTATATAGAGGGCAACCTTGCATTTGTCATGGCCGGAGCTTGTCCTGGCGATGACAGATGCTGCGCTTTGACGAAATCCACTACATTCTTCGCCTATGCGACCACAGGTTCTCAATCCGCTGTTCGCCTCGCTCACCAGTCTGCCCGGGGTCGGGCCGAAGCTGGAAAGGCTTTATGCCCGGCTGCTCGACCACGAGGCTCCTCGTGTTATCGAACTGCTGTTCCACCTGCCGTCCGGTGTGATTGATCGGCGCGCGCGGCCCAAGCTGCGCGACGTACAGCCCGGCCAGGTTGTCACAGTTGCAGTGACCATCGGCAAACACCGCCCCGGCCCGCCGCGCCGTTCGCGCGCGCCCTATCGCGTCTACGCCAGCGATGACACCGGCGACATCACCCTCACCTACTTCAACCCACGCCGTGACTATCTGGAGACTCTGCTGCCTGAGGGCGAGATGCGTTACGTCTCCGGCACTGCCGAATTCTACGACGGCATGTTGCAGATGGTGCACCCCGACCGCGTCGTCGATGAAGCCGGTTTTGCGGCCCTTCCATTGGTCGAGCCGGTTTATCCGCTGACGGAGGGGTTAGCGCTCGGCAACGTCCGCCGCGCGGTCGATAGCGCGCTTGCGCGCCTGCCCGATCTGGCCGAATGGCAGGATGAAGCCTGGGTGGCGCGCGAACGCTTTCCGACCTTTGCCGCAGCGCTACGTCATCTGCACCGTCCCGCGGAGCCGCACGATATTTCCCCAGAAAGCCCCGCATGGACGCGGCTTGCCTACGATGAATTGCTCGCCGGCCAGCTCGCGCTTGCGCTGGTGCGCGCGCACATGCGCCGGCAGAAGGGACGCGGCAGTGCCAGCGAAGGCCGTTTGCGCGCGCGTATTCTCAAGGCCCTGCCCTATGCGCTCACACATTCGCAACAAAAAGCTGTCGACGACATCACGACAGATCTTGCCCGTCCGCAACGAATGCTGCGCTTGCTGCAAGGGGATGTCGGATCCGGCAAGACGGTTGTGGCACTGGCCGCCGCTGCCGCGGTCATCGAAGCCGGCCGGCAGGCAGCCTTCATGGCGCCAACTGAAATTCTTGCCCGTCAGCACCTCGCGACTATCGCGCCGCTCGCCGAGGCTGCCGGCATTCGCGTCGCTATCCTCACCGGCCGCGAGCGCGGGCCTGGACGAAAAGAGATTCTTGATCGTCTTACGCTCGGCGATATCGACCTTCTGATCGGTACGCATGCGCTTTTTCAAGAGGATGTCTCCTTCCACGATCTTGCGCTCGCCGTGGTCGACGAACAGCACAGGTTCGGCGTTCATCAGCGCCTCGCGCTCACACAGAAAGGGGAAGCCGTGGATGTCCTCGTCCTGACGGCCACGCCGATCCCGCGCACGCTCGTGCTCACTTATTTCGGCGATATGGACATTTCCGAACTACGGGAAAAACCTCCCGGCCGCCAGCCGATCGACACCCGCACGATTCCACTCTCGCGTCTCGAGGAAGTCGAAGACGCGGTCGGCCGTGCGCTCGCCGAAGGCAAGCGCGCTTATTGGGTCTGCCCCCTGGTCGATGAATCAGAAAAGATCGATCTCGCCGCGGCTGAGGCGCGCTTCGAGGAACTACGGAAGAAATTTGGCAGCCGGGTCGATCTCGTCCACGGCCGCATGAAAGGCGCCGATAAAGATGCGGCCATGGCTCGCTTCGCTGCCGGCGAAACTCGGGTGCTCGTCGCTACGACCGTGATCGAGGTCGGCGTCGACGTTCCCGAAGCAACCATCATGGTGATAGAGCACGCCGAACGCTTTGGCCTGGCGCAACTGCATCAATTGCGCGGACGCATCGGGCGTGGATCAGGCGCGTCGACCTGCCTGCTGCTCTACAAGGCCCCGCTTGGCGAGACGGCCAAGGCGCGGCTGGCCATTCTGCGTGAGACCGAAGACGGTTTCCGCATCGCCGAAGAGGACCTGCGGTTGCGCGGCGAAGGAGATTTGCTCGGCACGCGGCAAAGCGGCATGCCCGGCTTTAAAATCGCGCGGCCCGAATTGCACGGAAAATATCTTGGTGCGGCCCGTGACGACGCGGCGCTTATTCTATCGCGCGACAGCACACTCGCAACGCCACGCGGCGAGGCGCTGCGCCATTTGCTCTATCTCTTCGGTAAAGACGAGGCGATCAAATTGATCCGCGCGGGATAGCCTATTCCGCGGCCTCGATTTTGCGTTTGGCGCGCGCCCTTGCCGCTTTCGCGGTGGCGGCGAGCGAGGCCAGCTTTTTTTGCGCCTCGGCGTCCGGCTGCACCATGCCCGCAGAAATCAGGAGTGTCATTGCGTTTTCGACGGTGATGTCGAGCTCGATCAGATCCTTGCGCTTTACATAAAAGAAAAATCCGGTGGTCGGGTTGGGCGTGCACGGCATAAATGCGGAAATGTGCTCACCTTGCGGTAGTTTTTTGGTGAGATCCTCGCTTGGCGGCTGCGAGAGGAACACCAGAGACCACATGCCGGGCGCCGGAAACTCGACCAGCGCCACCTTGCGAAAGCTCGAGCCGCTCTTTGAAAACAGGCTTTCGAAAATCTGCTTCATCGTTTTATATATCGGCCGAACGATCGGCATATGGTTGAGCAAGCTCTCGCCGAGTTCGACCAGCTTACGTCCGACCAGGTTTGCGGTGAGGAAGCCAAGCAGCGTTAGCGCAACGATCGCAATGATGAGACCGGTTCCCGGAATCGGCCACGGCAGATAACTTTCCGGCCGGTAGGCGGGTGGAATGAGCGGTCGCACGAAACTATCGACCCAGGTAACGATCGACCAAATCAGCCAGACGGTAATTGCCAAAGGCCCGGCGACCACCAGGCCGGTGAGGAAATAATTGCGGATGCGGCTGGCAACACTGGTTTGCGGCGCGGCAGCCTTCGCCACATCGGCGGCCAGTGGTTCCTCCGGCTTTTCATCGAATTCGGACATAAGCCAAGTCTATTCCACGGTGACCGATTTCGCGAGGTTGCGTGGCTGGTCGACGTCGGTGCCTATAGCGGCGGCCGTATGATAGGCAATTAACTGGACGGGAATGGCGTAGACCAAGGGCGTCACCGTTGACGCCATGTCCGGCAAAGTCAGCGTTTCCACGGACTCGATGGTCGCTTCCTTGGCACCGTGCGGATCGGTCACAAGGATAATCTTACCACCGCGCGCGGCGACCTCCTGCATGTTCGAAACCGTCTTATCGAACACGCGGTCATAAGGCGCAATCACGACCACCGGCATGATCTCGTCGATCAGCGCAATCGGCCCGTGCTTTAGCTCGCCGGCCGCGTAGCCTTCTGCATGAATGTAAGAGATTTCCTTAAGCTTGAGGGCACCCTCCAGCGCAATCGGGAAGCTTGTTCCGCGGCCGAGATAAAGCACATCGCGCGCCTTGGCGAGATTTTGCGCAAGTTTTTCTATCTGTGGCTCAAGCGAAAGCGCGGCGGCCATCAGCCTCGGCGTTTCTATCAATGCACGCACGAGTTTCTGTTCGTCGGCTTCCTTCAGCTCGCCGCGCGCGCGCCCGGCGGCCAGCGCGAGACACGCAAGGGCTGCCAGCTGGCAGGTAAACGCCTTGGTTGACGCAACGCCGATCTCGGGCCCAGCCAGTGTCGGCATCACCACATCGCTTTCGCGGGCGATCGTCGAGGTTGGCACATTGACCACGGAAAGAACGTGCTGCTTGTTCTCTTTGGCGTAGCGCAGCGTCGCAAGCGTGTCGGCGGTTTCTCCCGACTGCGAGATAAAGATAGCGAGGTCTCCCGGCTCGAGCGGTGCACCGCGATAACGAAATTCCGAGGCGATATCGATCTCGACCGGCAGCTTCGCGAAACGCTCGAACCAGTATTTCGCCACGAGCCCCGCGTAGAAGGCGGTGCCACACGCCGAGATCGAGAGCCGTTTGAGTTTCTTCCAGTCGAACGGAAGTTTTATCGGCAAGGCAACCCGCTCGTTCACCATATCGATGTAGTGAGCAAGGGTGTGGCCGACCACTTCAGGCTGCTCGTGGATTTCCTTCGCCATGAAGTGTTTGTGGTTGCCCTTGTCGACCAATTGTGCCGAAGCCGTTGACTTCAGGATCGTCCGCTCAACCTTGCGGTCTTGCTCATCATAAACCTCGACGCCTTTGCGGGTGAGCACGGCCCAGTCGCCGTCTTCGAGATAGCTGATGGTGTCGGTAAACGGCGCCAGCGCGATCGCGTCGGAGCCGAGATACATCTCGCCCTTGCCGTAGCCAATGGCAAGCGGGGAGCCCTTGCGCGCGCCGATCAGCAGATCGTCCTTGCCGGTAAAGAGAAAGGCGAGCGCGAACGCACCACGCAATTGCTTGAGCGCGGCCGCCACCGCATCGGCCGGCGATTTGCCGCCCTTCATTTCCTGAGTGACCAGATGCGCAACGGCTTCCGTGTCGGTGTCGCTGACGAACCTACAGCCGCTTTTCGTCAGCTGCTCGCGCAGCTCGCGGAAATTCTCGATGATCCCGTTGTGCACCACCGCGACAAGATCGGTTGCGTGCGGATGAGCATTGTCCTCGGTCGGCCGTCCGTGTGTTGCCCAACGGGTGTGGCCAATCCCGATTGTGCCGCCAAGCGGCTCGCGCTCGAGACGGATTTCAAGTGCGCGAAGCTTGCCTTCGGCGCGCCGACGGCCGAGCACACCGTGGTCAAGAGTTGCAACGCCCGCAGAATCGTAGCCGCGGTATTCGAGGCGCCTGAGCGCATTGACCAGCTGGCCGGCAACTGGCTCGTTCCCCAAAATTCCGACGATTCCGCACATCCGTCTGGATGGCCCCTTTGCCCATCAGTTATGGTTTAGCCGTCGCCGGCGGGCTCAAGAAATCACAACGCATTTCGGCGTGTGACAGAGTCGCTTTGGCGCATCCGCGCTCAGGAGGACTTTTTCGGCTTCTTTCCGGACAGGTTCTTGCCCAAGGCCTTCACCTGCCGCAAGCGTTTTGCCCAGCCTTCCTTAACCGTCTGTTTGGCGCGCGCGATCGCCAGCGCCCCGGCGGGCACATTTTTGGTTACTATCGTTCCGGCCCCAATATAGGCGCCGGCCCCAATCTTAACCGGCGCAACCAACGCCGAATTCGAACCGATGAAGACGCCTTTACCGATCTCCGTGCGGTGTTTGCCAGCGCCGTCATAGTTGCATGTAATGGTACCGGCCCCAACATTAACACCCTCGCCAACATGCGCGTCGCCGATATAAGTGAGATGATTTGCCTTTGCGCCGGCCTCGATTTTGGCCTGTTTCACCTCGACGAAATTGCCGATACGCACATTCTTACCAAGGTCGGCGCCCGGCCGAAGCCGCGCGAACGGACCGACGCGTGCATCTTTACCGATGCGCGCGCCCTCCATATACGAAAATGATTTGATTGTTGCGCCGTCCTCGACCGTGACGCCTGGCCCAAACACCACGTTCGGCTCGATAATGACGTCCTTGCCTAATTTAGTATCAGCAGAGAGAAATACTGTCTCTGGTGCGATCATGGTGACGCCAGCCTCGAGCGCCGCCGTGCGCAACCGCTGTTGCAGCAGTGCTTCGGCTTCGGCGAGCTGCACCTTGGTGTTGATGCCGCGCACGTCGTCCTCCGAGGTTTCGATTGCCACTGCCATCAAGCCCATATCGCGGGCAATGGCAACGGCGTCGGTAAGATAATATTCGCCTTTGGCATTTGCATTCCCGATACGAGTAAGGATGGCGAGAGCGTGTTTGCCGGCAAGCGCCATCAGGCCGCCATTGCAAAGGGTGATCTTGCGTTCTTCGGGCGTGGCGTCGCGTTCCTCGCGGATGGCTACAAGGTCACGGCCGTGCATGACCAACCGACCGTAACCCTGCGGACGGACCGGCTCGAACCCCAGCACCGCGACAGCCGCACCTTGAGCAAGGGCGGCACGCAATTTCGATAACGTCTCGGCCTGCACCAATGGCGTATCGCCAAATATCACCAGAATATCTTCGGCGCCGCGGGTGATCGCCTTGCGCGCCGACAAGACCGCATGGGCAGTCCCGCAGCGCTCACGTTGCTCGAAAATCTGCGCCTTGGGCGCGTACTTGCGAGCTTCTGCCGTTACCGCCTCCTCGCCCGGCCCCACCACGACCGCCAGATCATTGGTACCGGCAGCGCTCGCCGCCTTCATCACATGGACAAGCAATGAGCTCCCCCCGAGCTGGTGCAAGACTTTCGGCAACCGCGAGCGCATGCGCGTGCCTTCGCCGGCCGCGAGCACAATCGCAAGGCATGTTCGACGAGGCATCTACGTGGGGCTCAGTCTTTAATTTCCGGGGTTCGACGCATCCCATAACTCAACCAGCCGATCGGCAAAAGACCGGTGCAGAAATCCTTTCGAAGCAGGGTGAAAGCGAGATCTGCCGGATTCTGCTAGTGTTTTCAATGATTCGCCCATCGAGGAACCCATGGCGATCGAACAGACGCCGCTGGAATCCGATTTGCGCGACCCGCGCAGACGCCGCCGCGAACTTAAGACGCTTTTGTGGCTATGCGGTTGGGGTGGCATCACCGCCGTTGCCCTGATCATCCTGGCGATTACGACCCAGACTGAAATCGCCAATCAACGCCTGCGGCGTATTTTCGCCAGCAACGAGTCGTCTGCGATCGCGCAAATGCCGCCGCGCGTCTCACAGCTGGAATCCGAAACGCACCTGTTGGCTGCGCAAGTTCGCGCACTGATCAGCGAGCGCGATCGTTTGGCAGGACGCATTGCGCTGCTCGAAAGCAGCATCGACGACCTGACCGGCACGGTCAAAAAGCAGGCAGCTGCACAAGCAGCCGCGGTGGCAGCTCTCGCTGCAAAAGCAACGCCTCCGAACGGCGCGAGCACCGTTGCCACGACAGGGTCGATCGCGGCAGCGCCTCCTCCGCCCAAAGCCGACACGTTGACCACGCAGACAATCCCGCTGCCGCCGACCCGCACTGCGGCCCCGCCGACAGTCGAGCCCGAGCCGACGGCCACGAAACAAAGCGAATTCGGGCTTGATCTCGGCGGCGGCGCTACAGTGGAGGCGATTCGCCAGCGCTGGATCACGATGAAAGCCAGTTTCGGACCGCTGCTGAGCGGCATGTATCCGGTTGCGGCGCGCGACTCTCGTTCCGCCAACAGCGGCTATCGGCTGGTGGTTGGCCCTCTGCCGAACAGCGCGGCGGCAGCCGGATTGTGTGCTCATTTCACCGCCGCCCGCACGGCCTGCAAGGCGGTCAAATTCGACGGCGACCAGCTTGCCCAGCAGTGATTGTCGCAGCCCCAGCGCAGCGCCATACTGATCGCATGAAGCTGTTTCTGCCGACCGCACGCGCAACCAATTGGCTATTGCTCGTCGGGTTTTCGGCGATCGGCTATGCGCTTTACATGCGTTATCTCGCCGTCGAGCAATCGCCGGTCGGACTTGCCTGCCAGGCCGGATTGAACACGTGGCTGTGCGTCACGCGTCAGATCACCATCGCGCTATTTACGTATTCAGCCTTTGGCTGGTGTGCCTTGATCGTCGCTACGCTCAATTTGCTGCGCCCGTCGCTTGTGCTTTTCGCGGTTGCGCTCGCCGCGGCCTGTTGCGGCGTCGTCCTCTACAATGCAGGCCTGTCTTCGTTGGCTGCGGGCCTGTTGGTCCTTAGCCTGGCACGTCGCGCACCCGAGCCAGACTGAAAGCAAGCCCCGCCAAGGCCACGCACAGCCAGAGTGACTGCCAATTGGCGAAGCCTTCATTGAACACGATATAAAATACTGAAAGCGCAACTACGACCGCTCCCGCAGTTTCCGCTGCCGGACGAATGCCCTTTGGTCGCGTCGCAACGACGCCGTGCACGAGAAACGGCACGATCGCTGCGGTGAGTGGCGCGAACGGAAAATCCCGGTAGCGCGGGTCAAATACCAGCCCGAGTGCGACTACGAATGCCAAAAGCATCGTAGCGGCCAGAATCGCCCCGGCCGACAGTGCGAGTGAATTCCGCTCTCGATATTCCTTGGGGCCGAACAGCCGAAAGAATGCCGGGACGGGAGTCGAACACATGATCGCCACACTGAGCACGATCGGCGCAGCGATAGCGACTGCGGCAAGTGCCAACGACCGTAACCAGGCGCCCAACCCGAGACTTTCAATCGGGATGTTCTCGATCGTCCAACCGATCAACGTCCCGCCAAAGAATGCATTTACGCCGACAGCAACCCAGAACAATAGCGGAGTATCTTTGGTGCGAACGCTGATCGCGGCGCAGAATACAATGACGGCGAACAAAATCCCGACGCCGCCCTGCCAAAGCCAACGCGGATGATTGGATACCGCCTGTGCCCCGGCAAATTTTGGCATGCGCGTCGCCGCATCGAAGAGCCCCCAATGGCCGCCAACTGTGCCTTCGAGCGCGCGCTTCCACGGCTGATCGAAGGCCTCGATGATGTTGACGTTGAAATTCCCGCGCTTGCTCAAAGCAAGCACGTCCTGCACCACACGTGCCTGGTTCGCCGGCGACGGTAACGCGCCCTCGCGCATGCGGCCGGCGCTTGGCCAGCCAACCTCCCCTATCAGCACTTCCTTGCCGGGAAATGCCGCGAGCACCTGACGGCGGATCGCCTCGACGTGAGCAACCGCATCGCTGGCCGGAACCGGGAAATCCTCCCAGTAAGGGAGAATGTGTATCGTGATGAAATCCACGGCGTTTGCCACGTCGTGATTGCGGAGCCAGAACTCCCAGACGTCGGCATAGGTCACCGGCACGCGCACACGCGCTTTGACCGCGCGAATAGTGTCAGTGAGGTCGGTAGCGGTCATATCACCGCGCAAAAGTACCTCGTTGCCGACCACAATCGAACGAATAGTGCCGGGGTATTTGTTGGCGAGCGCGACCGCTGTCTCAATCTGGTACTGGCTTTTGATCAGGTTGCTCGACAGCCACAGGCCCTGCATCACCTTCAATCCATGGCGGGCCGCAATGTCCGGAATCTGATCGAGTCCGAAATCGACCGAATAGGTGCGAACGCAGTCCGTAACCTGGGCCAGGCGCCTGAGATCCTCCTCAATTTGGGCGGGGGGGATGATGATGGACGGGTCGAGCGGGGTCTGGGCACCCCGGAAAGGGGTGTAGGAAACGCAATAGAGCTTTTCGCCACGACCGAACTGGAGCGGCATCAACAGCACCGGAGCGCCAAGCCAGGTCCAGACACCGGCTATGGCCACCGTCGCAAGGGCGAGGCAGGCAAAAGCATGACGCATCGGAAACCCAATTGGAGACATCAATAGCCGCCGACCGGCTTATCGCGCGACGCTGGCCCTGCCAAGTTGGCACTCCTTAAGCAAAGAACGTTGTCGCGCTGGACAAAATTCGGCAGTTCAGGCCAAGTTCTATTTCTTCAAATTCTGCCCAGGATGCCGTCTGACCAAGGGACGAATTTACAAGATAGATTACCGCCGTATTAGCGTCCCAATCAGGTTGCAAACAGAGGGTTCTGGGACGGCATAGGGGCCAAGATCAAACATCCGACGACGGGGACAATGCGGTTTTCTCTCAAGTTGCGTCAGTCTGCTGCCGTGCTTTGTTGCGTAGCCGGCTTGAGTCTCAGCGTTCCGGGCGCCTTCGCGCAAAGCGGTGGCAACGGCAAACCTCCCGAGCCGCAAAAGCAGCCGGCGGATACAGCTAAAGAAAGCCAGAAGAAAATCGACGAAATCGCCGAGGCGACACGCCTGTTGACCGGTCCGGCGGGCAATCCGGAGTGCGTCTGGCTTGGCCGCCGCGTGGTTACCCTTCTATGGCGGGACGATCTCGATACGGCCTTCCGCCACCTCGACCTTTACGACCGCTTCGGTTGCCCCAGTGCCCATATCCAGGCCACCTTCCGCTGCCTTGTCCGTCAGGGAAACATCGATCCCAAGGCTCAGGAAACCCTTAACGGGCGGGTACATGCTTGTTGGGTTAACCCAGGCCTGGAGCCGATCCCGGCGGAAGCCGCCGTCCAACCCGCTCCTGGCGCCACTTCCGGCGGAACCACCCAGCGATAACGAGCGTTTCCGTTAAGGAAAATTATTCAGGGTCCCCTGTCGGTGCCTAGGAATTGCCATGTCGTGTAGTTACTTGAATCTCTACCTTACGCCGCGCTACGCTGCATCCTTGCAGACGAAGTTTCGGCTGAGCCCAGGGGACGGGTTCGAGGGTCTGCCATCCAGCCCCACTTGGTTTTGAGTTCTATGCGCACCGTTGCTGCCGTCCTCGCCCTCGTGGCGTGCGTGCATGCCGGGTTGTGGGCATTAATGCGCGACAATGTTCGCGCCCCCAACTTCGACGGGCAGCTCGCGAGCGTTTCCTACGCACCATATGACGGTTCGTCTCATCCTGATTCCAGCCAGGCGCGCGCAGCACAGATTCGCGCCGATCTCAAAATGCTGGCGCCGCTCACACGCGCGGTCCGCACCTACTCATCAACCGGGGGCGTAGAGCTTGTGCCGGGCATCGCATCGGAATTTGGATTGCGGGTCACCGCCGGCGCCTGGATCGACAAAAATCAGGATCGTAACGAACGCGAAATCCGTTCAGTGATCGACCTCAGCAAACGTCATAGCAACGTCAACGGGATTATCGTCGGCAACGAAACCATTTTCCGTGGCGAGCAGAAGGTTAGCGACCTCATCCAGATGATTCAGCGCGTGAAGCGCTCGACTAACGTCCCGGTGACGACCGGCGAAATCTGGCATGTGTGGATCGAGCATCCCGAACTGGTCTCGGCCGTCGACTACATTGCCGCGCACATACTTCCGTATTGGGAAGGTTTTTCCGAAACACAGACCGTCGATCAGACGGTGTTGATCTACGACAAGCTTCGTCAGGCCTATCCCGGCAAGCGCATCGTCATTGCCGAATTCGGCTGGCCGAGTGCCGGTTACAATATGCACCGCGCAAATCCTGGCCGTATCGAGCAGGCTGTCGTGCTGCGCGATTTTGTGTCCCGCGCCGAAGCATACGGCATCGACTACAACATCGTCGAAGCAATCGACCAGCCGTGGAAAATCTTTGAAGGCGGCGTTGGCCCCTATTGGGGACTCTTCGATGCAGCGCGCCATCCGAAATTCGAATGGACCGGACCACTCACCGACCCCGATCACTGGCGTCTTGCCGCGATCGCCATTCTCGTGAGCGTCCTCTTGTCGTTGCCGCTGCTGGCGATGAGCACACTCACGCTCATGCAAACGGCCATGCTCGCCAGCGCCGCGAATATCGTAGGCGCCTGGTTTGCCGCTTTATTCGGTTACTGGAACGGACACTACTTCGTTCCAGGCGCCGCCTTCGCACTTGTTCTCGGCATGCTGCTGTTGATTCCTCTCATTGTGATTGCGCTCGCGCGCATCGAGGAAATTGCCGCCGTCGCATTCGGACGCAAGCCGCTTCGGCTGATTGCGAGCCCACCGCTTGCGCCCGATGCTGCATTCCCGAAAGTCTCGATTCACATCCCGGCCCATAACGAGCCGCCGGAAATGCTCAAGCAGACGCTCGATGCAGTCGCCCGGCTCGACTACCAGAATTATGAATGCATCGTCGTTATCAATAACACGCCGGATCCTGCGCTATGGCTGCCGATCGAAGAGCACTGCCGCACACTTGGTGAGCGCTTCAAGTTCATCCGCGCCGACAACATCGTCGGCTTCAAGGCCGGCGCGTTGCGTCTTGCCCTTATTCATACCGCCGCCGATGCAGAGGTGATCGGTGTCATCGACGCCGACTATGTCGTCCAGCCCGACTGGATCAAGGACTTGGTGCCGCTGTTCCGCGATCCGAACGTGGGCCTGGTGCAAGCGCCGCAGGATCACCGCGATGGCGAACGAAGCGTCATGCATCACGCCATGAACGGCGAATACGCCGGCTTTTTCGACATTGGCATGGTGCAGCGGAATGAAAATAACGCGATTATCGTACACGGCACGATGTGCCTGATACGGCGTGCTGCGATTGAGGCCGCCGGCGGGTGGTCGAGCGACACGATCTGCGAGGACACCGATCTTGGCCTCACGCTGCTCGAGCTCGGCTGGCAAGCCCATTACACCAACAAACGTTACGGCCACGGCCTGTTGCCTGACAGCTTCGAAGCCTACAAGAAGCAGAGGCACCGCTGGGCCTACGGCGGATTCCAGATTCTCAAGAAGCATTGGCGCCGCTTCCTGCCCGGCAGCAGCCGGCTGACGCGCGAGCAGAGGCGTGAGTTTGCCCTCGGCTGGTTAAATTGGCTTGGCGCCGAAAGCATTGGTGTCGCGGTTGCCATCCTCAATATCGCGTGGGTGCCGGTGGTCGCGTTCCTCGATATTGCCGTGCCCGATCGCATTCTGACCGCCCCAATCATCGTGAGCTTCATCGTATCGGTGGTGCATTTCGCGACCCTCTATCAGCTGCGCGTGCGTCCTCGCATGGGCCAGCTGCTCGGATCTGTTTTCGCCGCGATGTCGGTGCAATGGACAGTTGCGCGGGCGGTCAGCTTCGGAGTTATCAAGGATCACTTGCCCTTCGTACGTACCTCCAAGGGCGGGATGAGGCGCTCGACCGATTTCCACGCTTTCTGGGAAGCTGTGCTGGCGGGCCTCCTCATCCTCGGCGCGATCGTACTGGTGATGACAAACTACAAGGAAATCCGCGAGATCAATATTTTCGCCGTGGTGCTCCTGGTGCAGAGCCTGCCGTTCATCGCGGCCGTAGGTCTCGCCGTCATCGAACGGACGCGGTTTAACGAATTCGCGTACTGGCGGAGCCTCGAGACGCGTGTTGCCGAGTTGCTGCCGATCACGCGGCGTAGCGCAACGATCGCAGAAACGACGCGCACAGCCCCGGCACCGAAGCCGGGAGAACTGGTGCAGTAACGTTTGATTATTTGGCGAGCGCCGTCTCGACCAGTTTCACCCAATACGATGTTCCGAACGGAATCGCATCATCGTTGAAATTGTACGCGGGGTGATGCAACCCGGCACTGTCGCCGTTGCCGACCCAGATGAAGGCGCCCGGGCGCGCGTTGAGCATGTATGAGAAGTCTTCCGCGCCCATCATCGGTGGTAACGACGTATCGACCCTTTCCCGACCGGCAATCTGGCCTGCCACCGACGCGGCGAATTCAGTCTCCCGTTCGTGATTAACCAGCACCGGATAGCCGCGCCGATAAGTGAGCTTGGCTTTCGCGCCGTAGGCCGCCGCCGTATTCTCCACTACCACAGGCAACCGTTTCTCCAGAAGTTCACGTACGTCGGCCGCGAGGCTGCGCGCGGTCCCGCGCAGCTGTACGGTCTGCGGAATAACATTGTCGGCGTTGCCGGCACGAAACATGCAGATCGATACGACCGCCGATTTCAGTGGATCGACATTGCGTGAAACGACCGACTGGATGGCGTTGATGATCTGCGCGCCGACAAGAACTGTGTCAATGCCAAGATGCGGGCGTGCCGCGTGGGCGCCAACGCCTTCGATATCGATGGTGAGGGAATCCGCCGCCGCCATCATCGGCCCGGGACGGATACCAAAGGTGCCGACCGGCATGCCGGGATAATTGTGCATGCCGTAAACCTCGCCGATGCCGAAGCGATCCATCAGCCCGTCGTCGACCATTTCCTTGCCGCCGCCGCCGCCCTCTTCCGCCGGCTGGAAAATCACCACCGCGGTCCCTGAGAAGTTGCGGGTTTCGGTGAGATAACGCGCTGCGCCGAGCAGCATGGCCGTATGGCCGTCATGGCCGCAGGCGTGCATCTTTCCGGCCGCGGTCGACTTGTAGGGGAGATCGTTGGCCTCCTCGATTGGCAGCGCATCCATGTCGGCGCGCAATCCAATTGTCTTTCCCGAGGACCCTTTGCGCCCGCGGATCACGCCGACCACGCCCGTGCGGCCCAGGCCGGTTACCACCTCGTCACAACCGAAGGCCTTGAGTTTCTCGGCGACCGAGCCCGCCGTGCGTTGGACATCGAACAGCAGTTCGGGATGGGCATGCAGATCGCGCCTCCATGCGGTGATTTCGCTGTGCAGGTCGGCGACGCGATTGACGATCGGCATGGCACTCTCCGGGCGGCGTTGGCCCCATGTACTCTAGCAAATCGCGGGCCCGGCGCGAGTTCAAAGGCCGCATGCGCCTATTGACCGCGCGGGCGACCACCCCTACACAGCCCCGCAGCGCTTGATCCCGGTACAGTTTGTCCGCGCGCCTTGATTGGGCGTCGGTGTCAAATTTCGGATAAGATCATGCGTCTGGTGGCGGGCGCGTAGCTCAGTGGTAGAGCACTTGACTTTTAATCAAGTGGTCGATGGTTCGATCCCATCCGCGCTCACCAATATTTCCAGAGGCTATTGAACCTTCTCCCGTATTCAAGAAAACAATAATTATCCGTAGGCACACCGCCACAAGCGAATATGCTTCGTTAGCTATTATTCCGGACGGTATTGAGGTTGTGCGATCATGCAAACGCACCCACTAGCGGACCTGCTTCCAGTTCCCCAGACTAATGTTTATGCACGTCATCGCCTGGGCCATTATCATTTGCTGTCTGGTATGCATTTTTGTGATTGCGTCAAAACAACTATGAGATGCAAGCCCTAGCCCAATGACGGCTACAACATGCGCAAGCACGTCGTGCCCAGCCTCACCGTGTGAGGCGAAATGCTGTGGTGAACGATGGTCGGCAGTGCTGCGGAATCTCGTGAGCGTTGTCGGCATCGCCGTCGTTTCGCTGGCGACGCCGGCGCTGGCTACACCCGTGAACGACAAAGACCAACCATCCAAACGCCAGGTAACGCGTCACTGGCACGGTTACGGTTACTTGCCGGGCTACCGGACGCCCGAAATGATCGAACGTGAGCGCGCGAGACACTACTACCGGGTGCACGGGCCGCGATACTACGGCCCGGCGTGGCCGGGCTTTTATCGTGGCCGCTGGAATGGCGGCGGCTTTGGCCCATGTTGGACACAGACGCCCATAGGACCGATGTGGAATTGTGGCCGATAATGCCGCGCACAAGAGCGCCGGATCGATGATGCCGCCATGACTTCAGCGAAGGCGCAAATCGTTCTGATCCCGCACGATAATGCCGGCGGCAGCCTCGAGACGTTCGTGGTTGTGACGGTCAGCCTCGCGCTCCTGGTCTTCGCGATGATGCGCACCTACCGAAACGGTGACCTGGACTTAGCCTTGAGCTGGATTGCGAGACAATTTCGAAGATTGTTCGCACGTTGATGGATGCGGCCGATGTTCAAGGCGTTTTGGCTGTCTACTTCGTACACAGCTTGTCGAGCGGTTAGGAGATACCAAAACCGGGCAGTGCCCTAATTTGAATTTTTCGTCGGAGCTATTGGACCTGCCGAGGAACCAACATTCTTGTTTGGCTTCGGTTGTGGTTTGCGGTTTTCAATCGCTTGATCGGCAATTCCCGCACCGCGATTGTCCTTGCGTATTAGCCGATCATACTGGCCGCTTATGCTGCTTTGAAGAACATGATTGTGCTGAGCCTGCACAGGGGAACCGAGCAACAGGACAATCAATGCGACGACGGGGTAGCTGATTTTGATTTTCATCGTCATTGTGACTTTTTTCACCCACTTACCCGCTCGTTTATGTTATGTGCAGCAAGACCATGGGTACAAGCTTGTGGGGACACCAGCAAACCCGAAGAATAAGTCGTAGTGAAGTACCATTAGTGAGGTGGCAGGTGAGCAACATAGTCAGCGAACCTCTGAGAGGTCAGGCGCTATTTGACAGGATTTGGAAGTTTGCGCTCAGGCGGCTGTTAATTCCTCTTTGTGGGCTCGCCCCATTCGCATATTTCTTTCCCAAAATTGCATTGTTTTACATTGCCTGTGGCCTGTACGACGTCAGTCGTAATCATGGACTGAAATTATCGACGCTGCGGCGCTACTTCATCGGCAACGGCTTCCTCCTCTGGTTGCTTTCACCCATCAATGTCGTACTCGATTTACTCTCGCTGCCATACATCAACAAAGGCGTCTATCGTCTGGAAGATCTGCCGCCAGATCATCAGAAGGAAGTGAGACGCCTCATCCAGGTCACGAACGAGGCCGATCTCGTCCACCAGGTTGAAGAGCGGGCAAAGCAGCACAAACGTGCGATGTTTTTTTGGCGAAGCTATGGTGTCAAAGTCGACACAATCGTGAATGTTCCCGGCTTCGATGAGCCCTGGAACTATGTCAAGACTATTGGGCTATCCGTCTTCAACAAGAAGATCACGACTTCTCCCCACTTCGGGTGGCTGCGCCCGACCTTGCGGCTTTTGTATAACATCAACGACATTAAGGATAAGTCTGCGTACATCGTAGTCGGCGACAAGACCCACTATTGGTGCGAGGACAAACTGTTCATTTTCGACGACACGCTGCTGCATGTGTCCGCCAACGAGACCGACCAGCTGCGGTACTGCATGTTCGTCGATATTCTTCGCCCATCGCACTTCCCGCGCATAATGTCAGCTGTCGTCGCAGTCGAGGGCTATCTGAACAAGACGTTCAAACTCATCTCCTACAGCGGCTGGACGCTCGTCGAACGACAGTGATCCCCAGCGATGGCCGCTTTGGGTCATGAGCGAACGTTGCGGGATGTCCGCGTGAGGTCTGCTCATGCCTGGGTTGTTCGCGTTGCTCGGCGGACCAATCACGATGGCGATGGCGCCAAAGGAGGAGCACGAATGTCCGCCTTGGGCCAGTAGCGGAAATTTGGCTTATACGGTTCCGTGAAGCGAAGCTGCTCCTGCGGCGCTCAAGGATAACCGCCAGAACTAAAACCGAGAGCGCTTGATGCTGCGGTTTGTTGGATGCGTTCTTGTTGTTCACCTGCTGACGGCGACGGGCCTAACAGCGCAGGAAGCCGCCGATACCTCCGAGCGCCCTTCGATAGCAGGCGATAGCAAAGCGACTCGAGAAGTGCAGCAGTCAGTCTGCCTCCTCGTCGAATCGGCGGCTCTTTCTAGCGGACTACCGATCGAATTCTTCGTCCGATTAATTTGGCAAGAAAGCCGATTCCACCCCGCGGCTGTCGGCCCATCAACGCGAAGAGGCAAGCACGCGTTGGGAATTGCTCAATTCATGCCCGCCACAGCAGCCGAACGCAATCTACTCGACCCACTAAATCCCGTAGAGGCGTTGCCGAAGGCAGCCGAGTTTCTCAGAGATTTGCGCGGCCAGTTTGGTAACCTCGGCCTTGCGGCAGCTGCCTATAACGCGGGACCCGGTCGCGTCCGCGCGTGGATAGCTGGCAAAGCCTCAATGCCAGCTCAGACGCGCAACTATGTGGAAGCGGTGACCGGTATTTCAATTGACGCATGGGCGGCGGGCCGGAGCTTGGAGACAAAGGCCGAAAGCAGAATTAGTTGTGAAACGCTGATGGCAAAACTCAAACAACCCCCGACAACCTTCCTTGCCGCGCTCCAGCAGCACATAGTCACGGGCGCTGTTCAACCTTGGGGGGCCATTCTTGGCGCAGACAGATCGCGATCGGAAATCTTGGATCGATACGCCGCACTCCAGCGGCGTTTTGCGGCAGTGCTCGCAGGACGGGACCCCATTCTGCTTGAACGCGGACGGGGTCCCCTACCTCGTTATCAAGTCAGGGTTGGCGCGGATTCGCGCGCGGCCGCAAATGATGTGTGCAAAAGAATTCATCTGGCCGGAGGTGACTGCGTGGTCCTTCGTAATCCCGGCAGTTAGTACGGCACGATGTCCCCGTTCAAATATTCAATGACCTTGCACGTTCAGGCGACAGCGGTGCTGTAGTATCCTGGATCTCGTCGAATGCTGCGCGCGCCTACTGCGGCTTGATGATGCGGTAAAGTTGAAAACGATCGCCATCGGCGACAAGTTTCAGGCGGGATGGATCCGGATTAGGCGCGTCGTCCTCGGTAAATAGGATGTAGATAAAATCAAATTTCGTCCAATTGAGCCAAAATGCAGGCGTGTCTGCCAGCGGGTGCTCGGCAGCGACGATAAGTTGCGCCGTCGAGGGTGGTGTACCGTCCTGTATATCGGCGAAATCACGATACGCGGGGCGAACGTGCACCACTTGCTTACCGGCAACCGTGAAAAGCGTTGTGACCAGCGCAGAACGCTCGATTGTGGCGATGCAGGCAGCGTGGACGAGACCAAGATCACGCACGTCATCGCCAAAACTGCGATCGGCATAGGCAACAAAGACTTTTGAGCCTGGTGCAATTCGGCGCACCGAGGAACGAAACTCACTGGTGGAATCCGATAGTTGCGACCAGTTGTAATCGATCTCAAGAACCCGACCGGCGATTAAGACAACGAGAACCGTCAAAAAACCACGCCACACCAGACGACGGCGCACGTCCAGCTCGCCACAGGCAAAAATCATGAATGCAACGCCAAGCGGGACACGTTCATCGGTCATGTAGGTGTCAAACATCACTCGTGGCAGAGCAAGGTAGACTGCGCCCCCTACAACAAGCAGGACCAGAGCCAGCGGATGGATCTGCAGAACGCGATGGCGCGTCGCCCAAATTGCGCTCGCGGCCATGACGATGATAAGCGCGAAAGCAGCTATATCGGAGTAGTTCTCGAAGACATACATCAGCCCGTCCATCTTGCCGCGTTGCTCCCAGGACGTAGCGGAAACGAGCTGCATAGTCGGGCTGGCATAGAGCATTGGGGCGATAGCGAGAAATGGCAGTCCGCCGACAATGAAATCCATAATCCGACTCGGCCATGGTTCAAGCCGCTGCGCCCACAGCCTTAAAATCTCGAATGAGAGCAAGCCAATTCCGTAGATGCCAAGTGCCGAGAGATGGCAAAAGAAAAGAACAACGACACAAAAAGTCGATAATGCAAAGCGTAACGGCCATGGATCCTCGCGGAAGGCGACCCAACCGGCCAAGGCCCACAATGATACCCCGACCCCGAACAGATAATTCATCAACCCAACGAGAAAGACATAATTGTAAAGCAGAGGAATGGCGAACAACGGTAAAACTGACCAGCGACCGATCAGTGCCCGGTTGAGCATCAGAACGCCCGATATGATGAGTGCAAACATCGCAACAATAAATATTTGGCCGGCGAAATAAATGTTCATGACACCAGCCAGCGGCGGCACGACAAGATCCATGGTCAGATTGGGAATCATCTGCCAATTTAACTCGTAGAATTGTGCAAGCTGCTGGTTCTCCGTTAGCGTTGCGATCACCTTCATCCGCGCCAGATGATTGACGTAGTCTGACAGCGGTGGCAGCGGATGCGTCCAGATCGGTATGGATATGAGCAACGTGAACGCGGCGAAAAGGATCGCAACTTGTGGGCCAGTAACTCCTGACGTACGAAACCGCCGCGGCAGCGCTGTCGGCTTCGCTGGCTTGTTTGGCCAAAGCATGGATGGTCTCACGCGATCCCTTAAGTGGTTGATTTCGCCTGAAAAGGCCTACACCGTCAAATGCTGTACGAGTAATGGTTTGCCGATCTAAATTATTCAAAAGGCGTGCTGGGCGAATATCTATTGCGCTACCTTGGAGTGCAGATCCTGCGATCAACTCATTGAAGTCGTCGTCGAGTGACCAGACCTCAAATCTCCCTATATTTGTACTTTCTGCATCGGCCTTAAGGTTACTTACCGAACGAAATCACTTTATCGGCGGCACCGAATAAGCTTGGCGCAATGCCGTCAGCTTAAGGCGGCGACCGCGCGGATGGTCTGCCCCAAGCCCTGACGCGCGATTCATCTTGAACCAGCCTTTTAAGGGCCGCTCTCCGTCCCCGCTGAAGCGGCCCGTTTCTTTAGAGCATCCGGATTGTCGCTATCGCCGGCATCGAAATTGACGCAAGCATCAGTTTCGTTTGTACAAAGTTCCAGTGCGCAACACTCATTTTTCCTCAACTGTTGCGCCGCGGTCATAGCGATAAAGCCGCTCAAAGTTTAACACTGCAACGAAGCGGGGGCCTGGGGGGCTAGCTCCGCTTGGGCGGTCGCCAGCCGGGGTAGAATGCCACACTGCCACGACTGGGACCGCCTCCGTATTTGACAACAGCCAACGCTCGCCTTTTTGGCGATGCACCTTTGGCGGCGTCGCCAACAGCGAATTCCGGGGGGTCTTGCGTCCGGATGCGGCATGGCGCCTGCTAAAACGCCATCCACCATCTCGTCCCGCCGGCGCCAATTATTGTTTGGGGTGTGAGCTACTTCACAGAGCAATTCGGGCTGTCGGGTCATGGTGCGCGAACGGGATGTCGATCCCTTTAACCAGGGTGTCCCCAATTTCGGCAAACCGTAGGGACTGCTCCCGGCGGTCCCTTTTTATTTTGCGGCGTTTTCCCACATCGTCGACAATCTGCTCCCTGCGGCGCAACAATACGGCAGGAGGCCGCCGTTTGTCGCGCGGACGGCGCGGGATATCGATGAGTCACATTCTGTCGCAAAAGTTTAAGGTTCCGGCCACCACAGTTTCATCAAAGCGTCTCCTCGCTGCCACTATACGCAGTTACTCCCCACCCACGGCGGGGGAGAAAATGGAGGCCGTGATATGCACCTACATGAAGATTGGGCGAGACTTTCCGCCCTGCGCGCTTTCGCCAACCCCATACGCTGTCCTATTTGCGGCGACCTGCTGGTCGCGCCGATCGCATCCGAGTTCATCGAAAGTGGAGAAATCCGCCACCACTGGGAATGCGACGCCTGTGGCGAGCCTTCCAGCACCTCCATACCGCTGACCTCTCATTGAGGCCCCCGCGGGCGCCATGCAACACCGGGAATAGGTGGTAAAGTACGGTGTTTGCACGAAGGGTGCGTCCACGCACTCCTAGGAGGAGCTAAATATGAAAACGACGATTTTGCTAGCTTGCGTTGCCGCACTCGCCATCGCCAGCCCGGCATTGGCAGCCAATGTCAACATGAAGGCTGATCTGAAGGGCGCAAGCGAAGTTCCGCCGACCGACAGCAAAGGCACGGGTTCGGTAACCGCGACCTTTGATACCGCCAGCAAGAAATTATCATGGAAGGGCACTGTTTCCGGCCTCAGCGGCCCGGCGACCGCGGCGCATTTCCATTCCGGCGAAGTCGGCAAGAACGGCGGCGTGGCTGTCCCAATCGCGGGCGCCGACAAAGGCACGTTCGAAGGTTCGGCGACACTCACCGATGCGCAGGCCGAGGAGCTCATGTCGGGCAAGTGGTACGTCAACGTCCACACCGCAGCCAACAAGGGCGGCGAAGTCCGCGGCCAGGTTACCAAGTAGGGTACCAGGCAGACCCCGATCGCTTCGGCAAAATCCCGCCGGCACCTTGCCGACGGGATTTTTGTTTCGTAATCACAAGTCTGAAGAAAATAAAATTGTTTTATTCAGTCGACCCAGGGCTTAGGCCGCTGCCCTAGATTTTTCCCTACATCTCTTTCGACGAGCGCGGGCACGGCCATGCCTTGACCATTGCCTCGCCAGCTAACAGCCTGAAATCCTCATGCAGCCGAGCGGGCTGGCTGTCGATGTACTGAACCACAACGCGCATAACTTGAAATAGCGTTATGTCGGTGGGGAGGCACTTGGCCAATCCAAGCGCGATGCCGTCAACCAATCCAAAACATCGCCCTTGCAGGAAAGGATCTTCATTTTTTGATCTAGCGAGAAAGCTACGACATCCAGGCATGACGTAGTTCGCTGTGTTGATATTAACATGTCCCTGTCCGAAGGCTGCTGTCGTAAAGACAGTGGAGACCTGTGACGCACCAAACAACGCCAATGCCGTGATCGCGCACAAAAGATTCGTTTTCTTCGCCAAGCCCCCTCCCAACGTCCCGAAGGACAAGATCCACTGAGGCATGCTGCCTCTTCTGTCGACCCGCTTCAATGCGAAAACGCCTCGGTTTTGCCCGTCGCGGTGTCGGTTCCAGCATGAAGTCTTGAGTGGCCTCACTTAACCCGACCCTGGCCGCGGGTTTTCATTGGAGAGAACGCACTTGGCGGCGGGCCGCTTCCGGTTTTATGGTCATCGTAAATCCCGTTCGGTCTTTCGTGAAAGTGAGGTTGTGTCCATGGCGCGTACGAATGGCGGCTCCGCCCCCTTCCTGATTTCCGGTGGCGGTATCGGCGGGCTGATCACCGCCTACGCGCTTGCCCATCAGGGCTTTCCTGTCCGGGTTTTCGAGCAGTCGCCCGAATTCCGTGAGGTCGGCGCCGGTATCCAGCTTGGTCCAAACATCTTTCGTGTGCTGGAGAAGGTCGGCCTGAAGGATGCGGTCCTGGCCGACGCCCACCGTCCGCCCGCCCAGGAAATGCGGGACGCGCTGACTGGAAAGTTGATTACCAATATCCCGCTTGGCGATGCGTTCCAGAAACGGTTCGGCCAGCCCTATGGCGTCACCCA
>Ga0335085_10001934_pt1 | contig 40740 bp, 35 predicted proteins | sample Lox_Sample_45_FD_206712 | JGI IMG/M metagenome (GOLD analysis project Ga0335085, IMG submission 206712) | Soil microbial communities from Loxahatchee National Wildlife Refuge, Florida, United States - Lox_Sample_4.5 | ecosystem: Environmental > Terrestrial > Soil > Wetlands | place: USA... | reverse complement strand
CGCAGGCGTGGTCGCGATTCTGGTTTCCAGTGTAGCCTTGGTTGCCTCGCTGCCAAGTTCACTCAGGGTAAGGTTCAAACGATCTTGGCGCCCGTCATCCGGTCATCCTACGTACGGATTCAGCGCAATGCTTGCAGTCGGATTGGGCGCAACCCTTGGATCTCCACTTTTCATTCTCATTCCTCTGAACATCGTTCAGTACGAGTTTGTCTCGCTGGGCTCGCTTGTCATAGCAACAGTTCTCTCCGTGTTGATGGCCAAACTTTACTCGGACATGTACACTGAATCAGCAAAGCTTGGATTGGATTCGGTCGGCGGCCCTTCTTTTACAAAGGCGGCGACCGGAGGGCGTAGCGTTCGATATTTCATTTCCCGACTTTCAATGTGGGTCGCCAATACTGCCCTGGCTGCCTATTCCAAGATTGTTTTCATCGTCTTTGATTTTGAATTGATGCCGAAAATACTTGCGAATCTGGGAGTGATTGGGCTAGAGTCTACGATTATCGTGTACCTGATTACAGGAGTATTTCTGGCATGGACGGTGCTCAACGCGCTTTTCGAAGTCCGGTTCTTGAAAATGATCGGGTACCTGCAGATCGTTCTTACTGCAATAATGGTCATCGTTCTGATTTATCAAAGCGTTCTCCTGGGTAACGCTGGATCCTGGAACCTCGATGGAATCTTGCACACCGGAGCCGCTGGCGGTAACTGGCCGCTTGCATTGATCGTCAACACAGGATACCTGTACTTATTGTTCTTCGGTTTTCAGGAAATCCAATCGCTGGAGCACGACGCGCTCGAGTACTCATCAATACCTGTCATCTCATGGATAAAGAAAGGGTTCACAATCGTCAAGTTCAGGTACCTCGGATATGCAATGATCGGAAGCGTCGTAATAGCTGCCTTCATCAACATCCTTTATGGTGTTGCCGTATTCAGCCTTCACCCGGACCTTCAAGTTCTGAATGCTTCATCCATTCCGGCTCTTTACGTTACTCAACACGCCCTCGGACCGACTCAGGCGCTCGTGACTGCGATTGTTTTTCTCATCGCAACGATCACCACTTTCGTACCTGCATTTCTTGCTGCTTCCCGACATCTGGAGGCGCTGGCAATTGACGGATTCATTCCCCGCTCGTTTTCAAAGCTATCCTACGTTTTTACCCTCGCAGCGATATTGGTGCTGGCGCTGGGAAACGAAAATTTCTTGATAGACATCACGGATTTCCTTGTTCTGATTTCGCTCGGAATTATTTCTCTCTCCGCAATATGGCTCCGCGGGCATGGACTCGCGACGCTGAAGAGAAACGACACGCTACCTCTCGTAGTCGGAGCGAGCTGCTTTGTTGCCGGTTCCACAATTTATCTGATCAGTCCATCAGTTGCCGTTTTTGGTTCGATTGGGATCGTAGTTGCCTATCTGATGTACGTCGTCTACGAACTCGGGTATCTGGGTTCTCAGCTTTTCCTCGGAATACTGGATGGTGTTGTAGGTGTACTTTTGCTGGTGTATCCACATCCCTACATGACCCAGGCGTTCTTCCTTTTCAACTGGCTCGGATTGCAGACTCCCGACACTTTTGTCTTAGCGGCGTTTCTGGGTCTTTGTTCGTTCTTTCTCTTTGCCAACGTCGTGGTGGACTATCTCTTCAGGCCTAGAGCAAGAAGGATCGAGCCGAAGCTCGCAGTACCTGCTAGCTAATTTGGGAAAATAGATAATAGATTCCGACCCGCGTCCGGAGGTTGCACCTTGCACAACCACATCGTCGTGAATCTTTCGAAGGACGAAAAGGAAAGGGAAATATCAAAGGGACCAGTTTACCGGATCGCTCATGAGGTTTACGATTTTGCTGATGAAACAGTCGCGCATGCCGAGGGCGTTCCGAAAAGTGAGCTCATGCTCGAGTGCTATCATAAACTAGGCACCTTGCTTGCCCAATGGGCAACGAAGCTCGACAAGATTGAAAGAATTGAAGCGAGACCGGAGTGGCTTGTAGAATACATCGAAGCGGAAGAGAATGAACGAAGTCGCCCCCTAGTCGATCTCGGCCGCGAGTCGCTCGGGTTTGAAATTGACAACCTGTATTTTGCGAAAGAGAGGACAGATACTCAGCTAAGCGACGACCTTCTGATGGTCTCACAGCCGAAGAGCATGTGGATGGAAGATTTCAAGGAACTGGTGAGATTTTGCGATTCACTCGGATTGGATTTCTACGTGGACGGTTTCAGCACGAAGCTTCCCGGCCGAACGTTCAGAGTTGTCATCTATAAACCGAAAAATGGACAGCACAAGCGACTAGACTTTAGAGAGAACTCACTTTTCCTGATTCAATCCTTTGAGAAACTAAAGCGGGAGAGTGGCACACCTTCGAAAGGAAAACTGATCGAGCTTGCTTCTTCATCCGGAAGATTTGATGACCGGCATTCGGCAGAAAAGCTTCTTGAGACGCTGATGCAAGCCGGCGTTATTCCGAAGCTTGATTAGGCGTCATCTCGAACAATTCCTGGGCCCGTGGATCGCAGAATTTTTTAGTCGACCGAACTTGCCTTATTCGGAATTCCGGATTGCCTGCAAAGAAAATTGAGAAATTGAAAACGGGGACGATAAAACAAAGGGTGTTGATCCCCAACGCCACCCCAGAGCAAGTATATGACTCTCTCCTATCGTCCAAGATTCATGGCGAATTTACAGGCTCTCCGGCAAGTGTGAGCGCGAGAAGAGGAGCAAAATTCACCGCTTGGGACGGTTACATATCTGGTAAGAATGTCTCCCTCGAAAAGGGGAGCGAAATCGTGCAGGAGTGGAGAACTACTGAATTTCCTGAGGAATATGATTCTTCCATTCTAAAGATTAAACTGAGGAAGAAGGATGATGGAACGGAGCTCACCATGCTGCAGACGAAAGTGCCCGCCTCTCAGATCAAACAGTACGAGAGTGGATGGTACGAATCTTACTGGGATCCGATGGTGCAATACTTTCAAAAGAAAAAATAGTTAGGCGCTGGCCTGCTTGCCTACCAAAGTGTTGGCCAACAAATATCTTATGATAAAGGTGTTTGTTCTTTATTTCTCGATCTAGAATCGCACTGTTTCAAATCCTTTAAGTACGCGGGACTTACCGGACAAGCCTATTCCAAAAATGGCAGCAACAGAAAAGCCGGTCGAGAAACCTGAGAAAAAGTCCTTTATGCAGCAGTTTATCGATTTTCTTCAGACCTTCGGAGTAATCGGTCTAGCGATCGCATTCGTCATAGGCGTCGCTGCATCGGGAATGGTTACTGCTCTGGTCAATGACATTGTTAACCCGTTCATTGGGATCTTTCTTCCTAGCGGAAATCTTCAGACTCTGAATGCTACCGTAACCTCGATTAATGGAAAGACGGTTTCGGTCTTTGCCTATGGCGACCTGATTTCGAAGATTATCAACTTCATTATCATCGCGTTGATCGTCTTCCTCGCTTACAGACAGCTGGCCAAGGCTGGGCTGGTTGAAGACAAGACGAAAAAGTAGGTTCTTTCTTAGATCGCCCGATTTTGCGCATCTCGGGCATTCTGTTTATTTTCGTGAAAGTCTCTCTTTTTTTCAAGAGCTATCATGAGCGTTGAATCACTTCTAACCTCACTGGACTGTGTTTGGTGCGGACGCACTTCGGCATGGGGTTCAAGATCCTGCGAGGCTTGTGCAGGTTCTCTTGAGGTCGACTACGATTATGAAAAAATTCGAAATCAGTTTCACGGATCGCTACCAGTCGTCGAGAATCTAGAAGGCATCTGGCGATATTCTCCGCTCTTGCCTCTAAAATCCATGAAATACCTTGTCTCATTGGGAGAGGGATCCACTCCATACCACAAGATTCAGAAGATCGGATCTTCGTTGGGCATGCAAAATCTCTTCATAAAGGACGAATCGCGAAACCCGACATGCAGTTTCAAGGATAGGAAATCGACCGTTGCAATTTCAAAAGCTATGGAGGACGGATTCAAGAGCGTACTTGCAGCGACAGCAGGCAATGCAGGTTCTTCGGTGGCAGCGTACGCCGCCAAGGGAGATCTCAATTCGTACATACTGGCGTTCAAGGGGATTTCGAGGGCAAAGCTTGCAAAACTCATGGCCTTCGGTGCAAAAATATTCCTGACTAGTGCGAGCACTGGCGACGTTACCGAGTTCACGACAAAGGTCTGTGATGCCTATAATATGCAAAATTGTTCTGCTGCTTCGAGGTACAACCCCTACGTGAAGGAAGGAGCTAAAACGGCGGTCTTTGAAATATTCGAGCAGTCGGGAGGTTCATTACCTGATTGGATCGTTCTGCCCGTTGGCGGAGGCGGAAACATCTCATCATACTTCAAGGGATTAAGGGAACTGAAAGAGCTCGGGTTGATCGAAAAGTATCCGAAGCTCGTGGGGGTGCAGGCTAAAGGTTGCGCACCCATTGTAGAAGCTTTCGAGAAAAATCTAGACCCGAGAAACATTCCCAAGATAAAAAATCCGAAAACAATCGCTCACAGCATTCTGGATGATTGGGCACCAGACGGCGATATCGCGCTCCGTTCGATCAAGGAAAGTGGCGGACTCGCGGTTTCTGTTTCCGAGGAACAGATAATTTCCGCAACCAAGCGTCTATCGACAATCGAAGGCATTTACGTTGAGCCTTCTTCTTCCACGACTCTTGCAGCGGTAGAAGTTCTGCTTTCCAATCGAATGCTGGACAAGAATGAGAAAGTTGCACTCGTCGCCACTGGCTTCGGTCTGAACCAGCCGGATGCGACGATCGACAATTCCGAACCGCCGGTCGAGCTCGCGAAGCTAGATGTAGCCGATTTTGGAAAGTATCTGATGAAATAGGCGAGACTACTTTTGAAGGAAAGTAGCTTGGTACAAGCTCTCCGTGAATGCTTTCAGCTCACTCGCAGCCTTCTCTATTTCGTCTATGTTCTTTGAGACCAGATTCACAAACGCGCTTCCCACGATTGCACCATCCGCACCCGCCTTCAGAACGTTCTGCACGTGAGCCGGTTCGGAAATGCCGAAACCGACGGCAACAGGAATTGAACTGTTCGAGACCTCGTGGGCTCTATCACTGATTTGCCGGATAAACTGGGAGCTAGTCTTGGTTGCACTATTTCCGTCCTTCCTTACGCCTGTCACTCCGAGCAGCGATACAAGGTAGAGAAACCCCTTAGTTTCGTGAAGAATTGAGCGTAGCCTTTCCTCGCTCGTGGTGGGAGTAGCCAATAGGATCGCAGCGAGCCGGTTTTTCCTAATGGCCTTGAGGTAGCGATCAAACTCTGCACTTCCGATCTGCGGAAGATCAGGAACGACTATCCCAGCTATTCCTGCATCACGGGCCTTGGAAGCAAACTCATTCAAACCGAACCGGAAGATTGAGTTGTAATACGTTAGGAAAACAATCGGGAGGGATTTCCTACCGGCATTTATGCACTCTTCTCTTACCATTTTCACAATTTCAATGCAATCTGCCGGAGTAGTACCAGCCCGGAGTGAACGGCCGCTCGCTGCTTGAATGGTTGGACCGTCGGCGATCGGATCTGAGAAAGGTATTCCAAGCTCCAAGATGTCCACACCACCATCTATGAGCGCTCTCGAAAGAACCGGCGTACTTTCCTTGGACGGATCGCCTGCAGTCAGATATCCGATTAGGGCGCCCCGCCCTTCGTCTCTCGCCTTGAAAAAAGCTGCTCGAATGCTTTCGTCACCACTGCCGGGCAAGATTTCTGTTTTTTGTTTCATGGTGTCGCCCCTCCAGTTTTTTCGTCCAGCCACTTTGATATGATGTCCATATCCTTGTCCCCTCTTCCTGAGACTGTCACAACGATAGTTTTGTCCTTCGGCAATTTTGACGCAAGTTTTGTGGCGTGATAAACAGCGTGAGCTGATTCCAGCGCAGGTATTATTCCTTCGAGCTTTGATAGCTCAAGAAGTGCCTGAACCGCCTGGTCGTCTGTGACGGCGGTGTATTTTACCCTCTTCACCGACTTCCAGAAAGAATGTTCTGGTCCGACTCCTGGATAATCGAGGCCGGCAGAAATGCTGAACGTTGGAGCGATCTGGCCGTTTTCGTCTTGAAGGACGTAGGTTTTCATTCCGTGGATTATCCCGATCTCGCCTGCAGAAAGACTTGCAGCGTGTTTGCCCGTTGAGACCCCACTTCCTCCGGCTTCGACTCCGATCAACTGAACGCTCTCATCGTCGACGAATGGGTAGAACGACCCCGCCGCATTGCTGCCCCCTCCCACGCACGCAACTACGTAGTCAGGTAATCTACCCTCCTTTTGGACCATCTGTTTCTTGGTTTCGTTTCCGATTACACTCTGAAAATCTCTCACCAGTGTAGGAAACGGATGAGGACCCACGACCGAGCCGATGAGATAGTGGCTTGTCCTTACATTTGCAACCCACTCCCTGAGAGCTTCGTTGATTGCGTCCTTCAGGGTCTTTGAGCCCGAAGACACCGGAACCACCTTCGATCCGAGAATTCTCATCCTGAACACGTTTAGCTTCTGTCGCTCCATATCCTCGGTTCCCATGTACACCTCGCAGCTCAACCCGAGAGCCGCGCAAGCCATCGCGCTTGCGACGCCGTGCTGACCTGCACCAGTCTCTGCAATTATTTTGTGTTTACCCATCATCTTTGCAAGTAGCGCCTGACCGAGCGCATTGTTCATCTTGTGAGCACCGCCGTGCAGAAGATCTTCGCGTTTCAAGTAGAGCTTAGCCCCGCCGTATTTTCTCGTTAGATTTTCCGCATAGTAGACGGGAGTTGGCCGGCCCGCATACTCGGAGAGGAGATAACCCAGTTTTTTCCTGAACTCCTTCGCGCGTTTCAGTTGGTTGTACGCCTCTTCTAGCTCATCCAGAGCTTCCGTCAAGGTCTCCGGAACATAACGCCCGCCGTATTCACCGAACTCTCCGTTGAGAGGCTGATGCCCTAACTTTTGTTCTATTCCTTTTTGCATTTTTGCTAATTCAATTCTCTTGGATTTTTCAACGATTGATCTTTATTACGCGCTTTTCGCGTTTTGAATAAATTCCCTTACTTTGGTTTTGTCCTTGATTCCGGGTTTTGCTTCGACGCCGCTTGAAACATCCACCGCGAACGGCCGGACGGTGTGTATTGCGTCGGCAACATTTCGCGCATTCAGTCCCCCCGCGAGGATGAGCGGAAACGGAAAGAGCGCTTCACGGACTCTTCTGCTCAAACTCCAGTCGTGTATGACTCCTGTTCCTCCCGCGGCTACCGAACTCCCGTTACCATTCCGTCCTGCAACTCCAGAGTCAAGGAGGAGGGCCTTGCACGACTTTGATAAATCCTCGCACTGCGAAATCAGCGCAGCGTTGTCAGAACCTACGTGGATGGTCTCAATTACGTTTGCGGATATTACCCCTGATGTCCTCGGTTCCTTGGAGTAGAGCTGAAGATAAGATGGTCCGATTTCACTGACAACTTTGGTGAGCTGCGCGTTCGAAGATGGACTTACTACTACGCTACTAACATATGGCGGTACTGATCTCACAAGTTCGGCAAGTTTCTCGTAGGAAATGTTCCTTGGAGAATCCCTGTAACCAAAGATAAAGCCAACTGCGTCAGCACCGCAATCAAGGGCGTTGTTGACGTCTTCGACTCTTGTAAGCCCACAGATCTTGACTCTAACGATTCCCATTTGTTCTCACACCACGTTGAATGGAGTTCCTGCGAACTCTATCACTTTGCTTCGAACGTCTCGCGATTTCATGATAGAAGTTCCTATGAGAAAGGCAACGGGAACAGGAGCGTTGAGTGATTTCAATTTCTCAGTCACATGCAAAATATCAGCTGCGGTTTCAAAACCACTTTCGCTCATTATCACACAATTGCGGATAGAGCTTTCTTTCAGAAGATCAATTGTCGTTTCAATCGATGTCTTGAATGTTTTAAGATCCCTGTTGTTTATTCCGATAATGTCACAGTCTAGTTTCCCTGCCTCAAACAGACCTTCCTTTGAATGAGTCTCGGCTATGACATCTAACCCTTTTTCTCTTGCCGCCCTAATAGCTTCAGTCAGAGTAAAACCCTGCGAGTACCCTTCGGAAAAGACTTCCCAGATAAACAAAACAGCGCTCGCGCCCAGACTCTTAGCGGCATCTATCTGTTTCTCCGATACTATGACGTCCTTCATTATCACCGGAAGGTTCGTGGTCTCGATCGCCAGGGTCAGGTTTGCAAGAGAGCCACCAAAATTCTTTGGCTCAGTCAGGACGGAAAGACCGGCTGCTCCGCCTTGCTCCATCTCTTCGGCAATCTTGGAAACTTGATCGTATCTACCATCAATCTTGCCGGCAGACGGGGAGGCAAACTTGATCTCGCAGATTATCGCTCGCCCATTCTTGTTTTTGATTGAATTTACGAGACTGCGGTGCGGTAAAGCAGCCTTAGGTTTGGTTCTGTAATAACCTGAATCTACGGTAGCGAAAGCGTCTTCCGCTAACTCTTTGAGGGTCTTCAAGATTAATTCTTTCTCTCGATTTTAGGAACCGATCGAAGTGATTCCAGCCGGCTAGAGTCGCCGTTAGTGAACTTTACAAGAGAGGTCAGTTTCTCGAACGCCTTACCGCTATCAACAGAGCTTCTCGCTAGTTCCACGCCATCCACGTAATTGTCCACAATTCCGGTCGTAACAAGCGCGGCGGATGAATTCATCAACATCATTTCCTTCGTCGCACATTCTTTTGCGGTCAGTTCCGAATTATCCAAAGAGAGTATGTTGAATGCAGTCAGCGTATATTGTTCAAGCTCGGCACCTTCGGCAGAAATTTCTTCGAGTGATTTGTGTTTCAATCCGAACGACGAAGGCTCAAGAATTTCTTCGCGAATTTCCTCTCCAAGTATTCGAGCGCAGTGAGTCCGACCCGCAAGAGAGATCTCGTCAATGCCGTCCATTCCGTGGACGACCATTGCGTCCTCCGTTCCGAGTTTTTTCAAGACTTGCGCGATTTGTAAAACTAGAGAGCTGTCATAAACTCCGACGACCTGGGATTTTGCACCTGCGGGATTTGTTAGTGGACCGAGAACGTTGAAGACGGTTCTGATCCCGATCTCCTTCCGAGTCGAGGCTACAAACTTCATTGCCGGATGAAAGACCGGCGCAAACATGAAACCGATGCCTGTGTTCTCTATCGAGCTTTGAACTGTAAGCGGGTCGGCGCTGATGTTCACGCCCAGACTTTCGAGTAGGTCAGCGCTACCGCACTTACTGGTGAAAGATCTATTCCCATGTTTTGCGACACTCACGCCGGTGCCGGCAGTTATCAACGCCGAAATGGTGCTTATGTTGAATGTCTTGAATCGGTCTCCACCCGTACCGCATGTGTCAACGAGCCGCGTAGTAATCTTGGGATTTATCGAAAACGCGTGCCTCCTCATCGCGGTTGCAAATGCGGTGAGCTCATCCACAGTGGGTCCCTTCATCCTGATCGCTGTGAGAAACGAAGCGATCTGGCTCGACGCAGCTTTACCCGCCATTATTTCTTCCATTGCGGCCTCAGCCTCGTAGCTTTTCAGATCTTCAGAGGCGACGAGCTTTGCGATTGCTTCTTTCACGGAAAATTGAGTCGACGACATGTTGTTAGCCCTAGAGCATCTTCACAAAGTTTCTGATCATTTGCATGCCGTCAGTTGTCTTGATTGATTCAGGGTGGAATTGGATTCCGAAGATCGGGTAGTCTTTGTGTTTCAAACCCATGATCTCGCCGTCGTCCAGAGAACTTGCAGTCACTTGGAGGACTTCCGGCAATTCCTGCTTTCTTACTACAAGTGAGTGATACCTGACACCTTCAAGCGGACTGGGTAGTCCCTTGAAGACATCCTTGCCGTTGTGCTCGATTAGGGACATCTTTCCATGCATTGTTTTACCTGCATGCACAATTTCTCCGCCGTAGACGTATCCAATTCCCTGAAGTCCAAGACAGATCCCGAGAGTTGGCGTCTTGTGGCTAAGTGTTGCAAGAATATCGGTACACACTCCAAAGTCCTTCGGGTTGGCGGGATTTCCTGGCCCGGGCGAAATTATGATGCCGTCGGGTCTTACCTTGTTTTTAGCATCTTCCAGCGATATTGCATCGTTGCGGTATACTTTTGGTTCGACACCCAGCACACCGACGTACTGAACCAGATTGTAAACGAAGGAATCATAATTGTCCAGAACTAGCACCGTTTTTTTCGGCGCCTGTTTTTTCTTTGTAGCCATCTAAGCCACCTCGGCAGAAGAAGCTTCAAGTGCACGAAGCAGCGCGGCTGCCTTTCCATCAGTCTCGTTCCATTCGGCCTCGGGAACGGAATCCGCAACGATTCCAGCACCCACTTGGATTGAGGCGCGGTTACCAATCAGGGCCATTGTTCTGATCGTAATCGCCGAGTCCATGTTTCCATTCAGTGAAAAATACCCTACAGCCCCTCCGTAGGGACCGCGGGCGTCGGGCTCCAACTCGTCAATTATTTGGATCGCCCTTATCTTCGGAGCACCAGAAAGGGTGCCTGCGGGAAAGATCGAGCGCATTGCATCAAAGGAGGTCAGTCCTTTCCGGAGTTTCCCCACTACATGGGATACGATGTGTTGAACGTGCGAATACTGGTGGACCTGCATGAACTCTGGCACTGAAACTGAACCAAATTCGGAAATCCGACCGACATCATTTCGCCCTAAATCAACGAGCATCAGGTGTTCAGCCTTCTCTTTAGGATCTGCTAAGAGAGCTTTTTTGAGCTCTTCATTTTCCTTCCTGTTATTGGATCTTGGACGGGTACCGGCGATGGGGAATGTTTCAACTCTGCCGCTCTCACAGCGCGCCAGCATCTCCGGACTGGAACCAACGATCTTAGTGTCGCCCAGATCGAGATAGTACATGTACGGAGACGGGTTTAGCTCGCGAAGTTTAGAATAAAACGTCAAAGGATCTCCTTCCAGAGAAAAGTCCAGCCGTTTTGATAGTACGACTTGGAAGATCTCCCCGTCAATAATGTAGTTCTTTGCCTTTACGACAGATGCTTCGAACGAATCTTTTGACATGTTGGGCTTTGGCTTTGAAAATCGAAAATCCTCGTTCACGGAAGAGAATTTTGATTTGCTCTTTTGCAGAATCTCTTTAACTTCGTTGAAGGCGCTTTTGGCGATTCGATCTGAACTAAAATAGAAAGCCCGGCGGTTAACGTGATCAATCAAGATCCCTTGCTCGTACAGACCGAACTTTATGTCCTGGAAATTCCTATCAAAATGGGTCAGTGAATTCTTTTTTGCAAGCGCTTTCTTTTCCCAGTAGCGTATTGCGTCGAACGAGATATAGCCTACGGCGCCCCCGGCAAACCTGAACTTATTGTTAGTAGTAGGAAAACTCTCGACAAGCTGTCGCAAAATCTCCAGCGGATCGTGCTCTGTGAATTCCGCGTAATTACTTTCTCGAACATCATGAAGCTTCGTTACTCCCTCCGAAGCTGTGACAATGTATGAAGGATCAAAGACAAGTATTGAAAGCTCAGCTAGCCTATCCGCTCCGGTGCTGGATTCCAGAATCGATGTATAGTCGAATCTATTCCGAAGAGCAGAATATGCGGAAAGTATGTCGAAGTTGAATTTCGGGAGTGAAGTGAAAGTGACAGTTAACTTTTGTCTTCTAACAGGAGGAATGCCTTGCAGTTGAGTAGTGCCAAAATTGACCACCAGTTCGCCTCATAGCAACTCAAGAGCAGCATTGCTCAAAGTAGGATTATAAGTCTTCTCGCATTATTCTTGATGCGAGAAACCCTACCCCACACTTCCGAGTCCGGGATATTTAGTGCTGAGCAGTTTTCCGCTCTTGAAGCGATCGAGAGCAAAGTGAGATCTGTCGAAAGTTTGTTTGTACGAACCCTGGATCATTTCGGTGTTGATTACGCCGAACGCCGGACACAGTTTGAATCCGTGCCCGCTGAGTCCGACGCAGCAGTAAAGCCCCTCCATTCCAAGTGCTGTGGAGAGGTTGTCAATGATAGGATGTTCGTCCGGGGTAATGTCATACATTCCGATGTAGGCGGAGTGGAACTCTGCGTTTCTCATCGCAGGAATCCTATCCGAAATCTGCTCGGAGTAGCTCGAAACATACTCGAATGGAACGTCTGATGGCGCGTTGTCAGGATCTACCGAAGTGGAATCAATGGATGCGTCAATACTTCCACCGAAAAGCAGCGACTGTCCTTCGGGCTTATAGTAAGCCTTGTTGTAATAGTCGCTGACGATGACTCTTTTGCCCTGATAATTCAGCGGACGTCTGTAGACGACGACTGGATGCGGGACGGCTCTTAACGGGAGAAGATCGTCTTCCTCGATGCCGCTACGCATGAGAAGGTTGTTAGTCCAAACATTTGTGCAGAGCAAGACCCGGTCACAGTTTACTTTCTTTCCGTCCTCCAACAAGAGAGAAGAAATCTTTCCATCGCTCGCCTCAATTCTCTTCACGCCGTTTCGAAGGATAATTTCAGCGCCAATCTCCCTTGCCCGTTCGGCATACGCTCCGGCGGTTGCAACTGGATCAGCGTATCCGCTCTCGGGTTCAAGAACAATCAAGCCGTCCTCGCTTAGCCCGTCGAGATTAAGATCCGGGAACGACTTTTGCGCGACTGACTTTGAGAGAACATCTTCAGCCGCTCCGATCCTTCGCAGCATTTCCACGTTTGTTTCGATCGCCTTACGGAACTGCTCTGCAGCAAGGATCAACATTCCACATTGGATGAATCCGGATGTTCCAATGGAGGAAAAGTCGCGAAGGATTTTCAAAGAGTAAAGAGCCATTCTTGCAACTACTTCGTTGCTGTAGTGCGTTCGTACGATTGCGGTCGAGCGACTTGTCATTCCGTGCCCGATTTCGTCCCGCTCGATCAAAACGACCGGGACTCCTGCTTTAGAAAGATGATAGGCGGTGCTCGAACCAGTCGAGCCGGCACCGATGATTGCTACCCTGCCTGGCATTCAGAAGTTGATTTTCTTACAAGTGGATATTTGCATATCTGAAAGCGACGGGAGCTTTGGCGTTTATAGATGATTTTTACAGATTCGAAAAACATCTTCCTAAAGTTGACCTCTGAAAACTCGACTAAAATTGTTCACATCCTTCTGCCATTCTATTTCTCCTGCTTCTGGAAGCTGACTATGATTTCAAACGAAAGTATCTAATCTGGAGCGATTCTTAGCAAGACACCGAAAGCTCCCTAATCTTTTGGCTCTAAAGGTTGTTAAGCAGCGTTTAGTCCAATTCTGGATAAGGAGGAAGCAAGACGTTCCAGTCAATTGCTAGGGCTTATGCCATAGCTATACCCACTGTATTGTTGTTGAGCACTTTTGGCTTCATTATCGGTGCTCTAGTGTCCGGAGATTCACCAGCGCCTTTTCCATTTATCCTTCCTATCGCATTGAATTTCATTTTGGGTTATTTGCTAGAGAAAAGCGGGAGACCTAAGATAGGCATGATAGTAATGATCGGCGGCACGGTCTTTGCTCTGGGCTTATTTTTGGTAGTCCTTTTCATACCAAGATAAGATGGATTTCTGAATTATTCAGCAATTCAGATAAGGAAAAGCGAAGCCAAAGAAATCCTAGGGAAACATTCCTAGAAAGATCACATTTCGATGGTGGTACCTTAAAACCCAATCATTTACTTTCTTCATTTCGTTCCCACAACTTCGGGATTCAGAATGTTTGCGGGTTTTCGTGGAGGCCTCCCGTTGAGTACATCAATCGCTGCCCTAATACACGCTAGCCAGAGCGCTTTTGTGGCTTCTGCGGTGTACGCCGCGCTGTGAGGTGTCATCGTTACATTTCGGAGTTTCAACAGCGGACTATTGGGGTCAAGTGGCTCGTTCTCGAAAACATCCAACCCGGCTGCGGCGATAAGGCCCGATGTCAGCGCTTTTACAAGGGCTTTTTCGTCCAGAACCTTTCCCCTTGAGGTATTGATCAGAACCGCGGATCGCTTCATCTGCCGCAATTCTTTTTCACCAATCAGACTCTTGGTCGCTGCGGAAAGTGGAACGTGTACTGATACAATATCTGCACTCTTCAACAACTCTTCGAGAGTTACGGGCTCGGCCGATCGCTCCCGAATCTTCTCTGGAGAAAGAAAGGGATCAAATGCGAGAACCTTCATGTTGAACGAGTTACGCGAAATTTCAGCGAGTCTGGAACCTATAGCTCCAAACCCGACAACACCGAGCGTCTTTCCGTAGAGATCGAATCCCGGTTCACCTGAGAAGAACTCTTCCCAATTATTCGCCCTGACAAGCGAATCTCCTAGGATGAGCTTTTTTGCAACTGCTAGCATGAACATCAGTGCATGTTCTGCCACGGGCTCACCTAGTACCGACGGGACGTTCGTGACGATAATTCCCCGTTTAGTCGCATAGGGAATGTCGATATTGTCGTAACCGACACCGCACTTTGAGACTATTTTCAATTTTGGCGAAGAATCGATGAGTCTGGGGGTGATCGGAAAGTCGCCGACTATGACCGCGTCAGCATCCTTTGTTAGCTGACACATTTCGTCTTCGGTTTCGGGCGCTTCATTGATAATGTCTGCAAGCGAAGCAAGTTCAAGATAACTTGGCTCGTTCAGCAGATTTGCTGCTTTGAACGACTGGTCAGACATAATGACTTTGGCTTTCATGGAATGCAACGCAAGTATTTCCTCATAGCCTTAATCTTGTTGCCGCATTTCGGGGAGAACCGTGAGCAACCATCAACGAAAAAACTAAAGTCCCGCGCAAAGCGGCGTTCTGATCACTTTGCTTTCAGATAATCTCATCGATTTCAAGGTGGCGAACAAAGACGGCTCGGTTTCGAATAGACGTGTCAGTGTAAAGAGGCTGTTTCTGGGAAGGAACACCAGCCGAGATATCAAGGGGACTCTTGCTAGTCTGGATGCTCTTCGAGCCGAGGGCTACTCCATTCACGGAAACCCAAACATCTGCAAAAAGAGCCGCTATCTCTTGACAAACGAAAATGAAATCGAAGTTCAAGGACCGCAGACATCAGGTGAAGCTGAATACGTTGCCATTTTCGACGGGGGTGAGGTATACGTGTCAGTAGGAAGCGACCACAATGACCGTACATTGCAATATTTGTGCACCGAGGCTCTTGGCCAGGTCTATGACACGGCCAAATCAAAACAAATGTGCCCGGCTGTAGTTGGGACAGAGGCCTGGCGGTACGAGGATGTAAAAGATCACTGGGATCAGTTGAACTTGAAGAGCTTCGTAACCGTTAATGGTTCCAAAATTCCATTCCAGGATTTCAAGTTGAGTGATCTCGTCGATCTAGAGTACCACCTTCGAACAACTCCTCCGTTAAGAAGTGATGGCACTGTCCTCTTCGGCGGATCTTCAGGGACCGTGCGGGCGGTTCCCGCAAATGTATTCCAGGGTCAATCCTCTTTACAAGGCGTGTATTTTCCTCCTGATTTCGGAATGGAGCTAGTAGATCCAGTACTCGGACGGAAAATTTCCCATCATTACACTATCTATTCACTTGAAGAAAGCGGCTCGTTGAGCCTTTGAAGAAGAATTTTCAGGAAAACATATTGCAGGATACCTTGTCACAATAGGGACGAATGAAGTCAAAAGGGCTCCGACTTGCGAAACTACTTCTAATTTTCGCAGTCTTGGCTTCTGCAAGTACTGTATCCTATGCACATTCGGCTTCTTCCGGCTACATCGATTTAGAGCAGTCACCATTCGCGCCGCTTAGCCGAGCGGTGGGGCTGGCGTGGACCGGGGACGGGTTCATCGCCTCCGACCGGGCAAACTTGAGTGCAGCTGAACTTGTTATGATCAGCGCGGACGGGAAAAGCGTGACTCCATATGTTCCTTCGTTCAAGACCGTTGGAGGTAGCATGGAAGATTACATCGCGGTTTCAGACGGGAGAGAAGGCTTTCCTATGGGCTACTATGTCCTCTCATTTGACTCCGTCTACCGGATCGACCCGAAGGACAATTCAGTGAGCCTATTTTCCACGCCCGAAAAAGGACAGCAGATGAGCTACGTCAACTTCGACGGCGTGGGAACCTGGGGTTTCCAGTTACTTTCTCTTTATCAGAACGGAGACGTATGGTCGATCAATTCAACCGGGAGTGCAACAAAGATAGCAAGCGTCGGGCGAGGACAAAATCCGGAGAACGTCGTGGTTGCTCCTATGACATTCGGAAGTTTCGGCGGCGACCTGATAATTTCAGAAGAAATCGGAAATCACAGTGTCCTTGCAATTTCTCCTGCAAACCGGACCGAAGAAATTACACTCGCAAGATTTCCGGCGGAAGCTCCAGAGCGGGTGATCGTGCTCCAGAAGAACAGTGACCTCTATATCGGACAGTACGACAAGGGAACGATCACAAGATTTCCCGCGAGCGATTTCGCCACCTATACTTCAACTACATCTCTTCTCGTTATCACTGAGGGAGAGAGCGGGCAGAACGGCTCCATGGATTTGCTGACCGCTTCAGGAAATAATGTATCCGTAACCACAATCTTTCTTCAAAATAACCCACACTTCGAAGCCGCTGTATTCGTGAACGTGAATTCAACTAACGAGTCTACTGCGGCAAGTTCAAGCACGACACTTCCACTGCTTACTTCGAGCATTCTTTCGAGTCAAACGCCCAATCAGAACTCTGGTATTCTCATTGTCGCAGTTGCAATCATCGTTACAGTCGCGCTGGCAGCAGCCGCTTTAAAATTGAGGAAAAAATAAATTTGCGGGGAAAGGAGCGAAAAACTCCTCTTCCCATTAGCCGGTTATCGATGAGAACATTACCTGGCTCGTTGCGCCGTTCGTATAGGTCCAGACGGCGTAGCAGGTCGTTCCAATGCTCGACACCCAGAACAGCGTGACGTCCTGGTTGCCCGCAGCGACTCCCGCGGCATTGTTGCTGATGTCCAATGGAGCGCTCCAGGTTCCACCGCTGTTGCCGCTGTACGACACATATGCGTTCCACACCGAGGACTTTGCAGAGATCTTTTGCCCCCACATCACCCAAACGTTTACTCCGTCTGAAGTGAAGACGTGCCCGAAGGCGCTCGTCCCGGTCATCCCTTTGTTTACTTGATAGGGTGCACTCCAGCTGGAACCGTTATTGGTAGTCGAGCTCACAAAGACTCCCTGTCCCTGAAGCGAGTGAACCGTAAGGAAGGCCGTAGTTCCGAAAGCCACGTTCTCCGGCTCCCAGGTATCTGGCGCCTGCTTGCTAACCGAGAATGGCGCCTGCTGAGTTGCATTGTTGATCGCAGGCGGAAGTGTCGCTGCGGTGAGATTCTTATCAGGACAGGTGAGCGCGTTGCAAGTCCCGGGGTACCAGGTGATTCCTCCGTTAGTGCTGGTCATCCCATAATCAGAGTACAGAGCTTTTGTCGACGACAGGTTGACAGCTTCCCACGTGACATATACATTCAGCCCTGAAGCGGCTACCCAGGGTTCCCGTCCAAAGGAGAGCAGGCAGCCTGGTGGCAGCGTAAGACTGAGTGGACAGGGTGTGCTGGGACTGGAGGGATCGTAAGTGTAGTAATAGTAGTACTGCACCGGCTGCGTCCATCCAGTAGGAGTTGTCCCGTTTCCATTCCAGTTTGAAGCAGTAACGTTGAAGCTAGAGAAGTACTGCAGGTCGGCAACCACGTATGCGTAATTTCCTGTAGCGACGACTTGGGCCTCGCCACCCGTAGTCGGGTTGAGCTCGATGCGGTTTGCAGTGGGCCACGTTGTGCCGTTGTTAGAGCTTCGGTCGACGTAGATGCAGTCAAATATACCCAGCCCCGTCGTCGAGTTCAGCGGGTTTAGGGCAGTTACCGGGCACGCGCTGTTTTGATTCCATGTAACGTACACGTTAGGGCCGGCGGCGGCAATTGCAGGCGTAATTCCTCCGGCTGAGCTGACCTGGGTTGTTGTCCAGCTTCCAGGTGCTCCGTTTTTCGAGCTGGTTGCGACAAATATCTGAAGAACTCCTGCAGAGACAGACTGCGCCCAGGCGACGTAAACGTAGCCAGGGGTGACTGTCTCATATCCGTCGCCGGTGACCATCACCGGGAAAGACGCGCTGCCCTTTACCGTGCTGATCTTGATGGGGGAGCTGAAAGTTGCTCCGCTGTTATTGCTCGCCGTAAAGTAGATTCCACTGGATCCCTCAGTCCACGCGACGTAGACATACTGTCCATTTGCTGACGTGGAAACGGCCGGTTCTTTTGCCTTGGCACTGCCGCTCAAAAGCGTTGGTCCATGCTGAAGGATGGGCGCCGCGCTGGCTGCATGGACCCATACCATGCCTACCGAACTGCCCGCAATCAAAAGGAGAAGTATCACAACAATGCTGGAAACTTTTACAAACTGTCCTGATTGATTTTTTCTAATTTCACGGAACATGGGACGACGATCTAGCTCGCAACTGGACCCGAAATTCCTATTTAAATCCGGTATGTCTGAATGCGTGATAGCTCGGATTTAGGGCAATTCGCATATCGAAATACGATACCAACTCATATGGATGCTATGGGGAAATAATTTTCCAATCGAGATTTTTTTCATATATCTGATTTCGAAAGGTTCACAGGGAAGAAAGACGATTGGCATAAGGAAACCAGTTAAGGCCAGCCCTTCTCCATACCAATTCTTTTAATTCTATAGAGTTCGGCGCCTTTTCGAGAAGCTCAATTGAAGTTTTGCAGGTTTCAATCAGGTGGAGAGACCGCACTCGGCGTCTTAGATCATGATACCATTTACGATCTGACAGGAGTGAACAACATAACCTTCAAAGATCTAAATTCTTTGTATGCTGCAGCCGAAAGTGATGTTTTCAAAATGGTGGAGATTGCAACTGACGGAATGAAGAAGGCGAGGAAGGTTTCCTATTCCTACAATTTACTCAAAATTCCAGTAAAACCAGCTGAGATCTGGGCAGCCGGAGTCACGTACATGCGCAGCCGGCAAGCGCGGGAGAGTGAGACGAAATCAAAGGGGCTTTACGACTACGTTTACGAGGCAAAGCGTCCCGAGCTTTTCCTGAAGGACAGCGGTGCGAGGTGCAGGGGGCCGTCTGAAGAAGTCGCGGTGAGAAGCGACAGCTCCTGGTCTGTCCCTGAGCCGGAACTGACAGTCCTCTGCGACAGGGATGCAAAAGTTGTAGGGTATACCTGCGGAAACGACGTATCTTCGCGAGACATCGAGGGGGAAAACCCGCTGTACCTCCCGCAGGCGAAGGTCTACCGGTGGTCCTCTGCGGTAGGACCGGTGATCGTCACTCCCGACGAGATAGGCGATCCGCATTCTCTGGAAATCAAGATGCGGATATATCGCGATGGAAAGCAGGCCTTTCAGGGATCCACCAACACATCCCAGATGAAGCGGAGCGTTCCGGAGCTATTGAGTTTTCTAAAGCGCGACAATGATATTGAAACGTTTACTCTGCTCATGACCGGAACTTCAATAGTTCCTGCGGACGATTTCACGCTGCAAACCGGGGATCGCGTAGAGGTCGAGATAGAAAAGATCGGCGCTCTGGCGAATCCCGTGCGAAAATTGCAGAGCTCCTAGTTTACGTCGAATAATTCAACTATGACGTTGACGGACCCTGTACTTGAATCGTGCCCGGTCCAGGTCCAATATTGACTATTATAATTCGAGCTTCCCCTTGATTCGGATTTACGTCGCGGTGAACTAGTCCCGGCGGAATCTGGAAATAGTCTCCTTGCGACAGCACGGCAGCCTCTTTTCCATCTACGCCGAACTCGATATTGGCCTTTCCTGAAATTACATAACCGTACATTGTTCTCTTGCCGTGGTGATGCCAGCCTCCAGTCGTTCCACCGCTGATTCGCACCTCTCCAACATGATCAGTGTCCGTCTCGAAGACCTGTTTTGAAGTAATACCTTCCTTGGTAGTTTCTTCTTGGTCTTTGCGTACTACTTGGATCTTGTCCATGACTTACAAGCGGCTTGGTGCTTCTAGTAAAATTATTCGGTCAGACGCCGAGCTCTTTTCGAAGCGGCGCAACGTTCTGCATGACGTAATCTCGCATCACCATTACATCCCATCCAATGCAGTAGTCTTTCACCCCCATCTTCAGCCACTTTTCGGAATTCGCTGACCCGGGAAGTTCGATCCTCGGATGCTTGTCATATTTCAGTGCAAGTTTGACAGTGTTTTCCTGCGCTTCAACCACCTTCGGATGGCCGGTCTGACCGGGAACGCCGATGCTCATTGAGAAATCTGAAGGACCAAACTGGATCATGTCGATATCCATGTTCAAGACTTCCTCCAGGTGCTCGTAAAGCTGCCTTTTCTCGATCATGATTGCGATTACAATGTCGTCGCAGTATTTCACAAACTCTTCACTTCCGCCGTAGAAATATTTTGCAGCGCGGTTCATGGCAGATCCATTTTTCCCCTTTGGCTCCGCCCTAACTGATGCGATGGCTTCTTCTACTTCCTTCACGCTTCTCAGATCTGCAAAAAGCACCGACTGGAAACCTGAACCGATCGCCCTCTGCGCCATGAAATACCTCGGTTCGGGATCTATCTTGATCATGGCCGGAAGTTCATAGAGATCTCCCGCCATCGCAAAATTATCCAGAGAATACAGGTCGTAGGGAGCATACTGCGCGGAGAGCTCGACGTAATCAACTAATCCCGTGGAGCCCAGAACTTCCATCATTCCAGGCCAAGTGCCGTGAACGTGAGTCGCAACAGTGGGCTTTGACTCTCGAAGCAGTTCTCTCAGTTTGTTTTTCCTGTAATGCAAATCAGTTCTGGATGTTCGCAATCAGTATTTTAGCCAATAGTCAGCGCTTTTTTTTACGTCCACCAGGCCTCGGTAGACTTTTCCGTAATCAGGACCTGCTTTAGAAAACTAACAGCTTTTCTGAGGCCCTCGTCTCGAGACAAGATGGCGTCCTCGTGCTCGATGCTCACGACATAATCATAGTTTACCAGGCGAAGCGCGCTCATCATATCCTTCCAGACGATAGCGTCGTGGCCGTAGCCTACAGTCCTGAAGTACCACGATCGATCTTTGAGCAGCGAGAGATTTTTCGCGTCGAGCACCCCGTTCGAACTAATGTTCGCCTTGTCCAAGTGGGTGTCTTTTGCATGAAAGTGGTAGATGCAACCTTCGAGCTCCCGTATTCCAACGCATGGATCAATTCCCTGCCAGAACATGTGACTGGGATCAAAGTTGGCGCCGATTACTTTTCCCGCGCCATCCCGTAGTCTTAGCATCGTCTCGGAATTGTACACGACAAATCCAGGGTGCATCTCTATACAGATCTTGTCCACCCCGTTCTTTTCGGCAAACTCTGCCTCCTTCCGCCAGAAAGGAATCACCTTTTCGCTCCACTGCCACTCCAGAATCTTTGGATAGTCCTGCGGCCACGCGCTCGTAACCCAGTTTGGATACTTTGAGGAATCGGAATCGCCAGGGCAACCGGAGAAGCTGACAATTCTATCGACTTCAAGTTTTTGTGCGAGTAAGATCGCATTTCTCTGTCCTGACTTGTGAGGTCCGGCGACCTCTTCGGAGGGGTGGAGAGGATTTCCGTGGCAGCTGAGCGCACTTATCATCAACCCACTGTCACGAATCTTTCTCTTGAACGAGGTAAGCTCCTCAGGGTTTGCGAGAAGCTTTGCGGCATCGCAGTGGTTTGTACCGGAATAGTTAGCGCATGCAATTTCGATCGCATCAAGTTCCAGTTTCTTGCACGTTTCAAGACACTGCTCAAACGTTCGGTCGTAAAATATCGGATTGAAAACTCCGAGTTTCAAAATTCTCTTGATTTTTGAGAGATTGAAGGTCTTGATAAAAGGATTCTATAAGTCATAGATGTTCCTCAAAGCTGAAAAATGCTCGACAGTCTCCATGAGATCTGTTTAGGACCGATGAAAGAGGAGCCAACCCGAGAATCTACCGCAGGAATGACCGAGTTCCCAAAAGATAGAAAGAAGATTGGAGTAGGCATGCTCGGTTACGCCTTCATGGGGAAGGCTCACACCAATGCGTTCATCCAGTTCCCATTTATTTTTCCTGATTCTCCAATTCCAGAACTCCGTGCAATCGCCGGCAGATCCGAAGAAACGCTGAAACAAGCTGCGGCCCAGTTTGGATACGAGCGATGGTATACCGACTGGCATCAACTGCTAAAGGACGACCACGTTCAGGTGGTGGATAACGGGCTACCAAACAACCTGCATGAAGAGCCCTGCATTCAGGCGGCAGAACTCGGCAAGGACGTTTTCTGTGAAAAGCCGCTGGGAAGGACCGCGGCAGAGTCAGAGAGAATGTACCGCGCTGTTGAGAAGGCCGGAGTAAAACATATGGTCGGCTTCAACTACCGCTTCATTCCGGCGATCAGGCTTGCGAGACAGCTCATTGCCGAGGGGAAAATCGGAAAGGTTATGGAATTTAGGGCAGCTTACCTTCAAGACTGGATCATGAATCCGACTTTTCCCAGGGTCTGGAGGTTGCAAAAATCTCTTGCAGGTAGTGGAGTACTCGGGGACCTTGGTACACACATCATCGATCTCGGAAGGTTTCTCATCGGAGATATCGACTCAACCGTGGGAATGACAAAGACCTTCATCACAGAAAGACCCCTGTCGGGAGACGATAGTTCCTCCGACAGAAAAACTGGGACAGTAGACGTTGACGACGCTTTCATAGCTCTTTTGAAGTTCAAATCCGGCGCAATCGGCTCCGTTGAAGCTTCCAGATTCGCGGCCGGCAGGAAGAACTATCAGAGATTAGAGATCCATGGTCTGGAAGGTTCGCTCTCGTTCAACTTAGAACGACTGAATGAACTTGAATTTTATTCAGCGGGAGACGAAGATGGCCAAAAGGGATTCAGGACAATTTCAGCTACCGAGCCTGTTCATGCATATTACAAGAACTGGTGGCCGACCGGACACGTCATTGGGTGGGAACATCCAATGGTTCATGAAATGTATCACTTTTTCACTGCGGTGGCTGAAGATAAACCGGTCGAGCCGCTGGGAGCAACGTTTTACGATGGCTATATGGCAGACCGTGTTACTGATGCAATTCAGAGATCTACCTTGAGTGGAAGATGGGAAGCGGCCTAGCTTCACAGAAATTTCTTTAACAGGCGGCCGTTGCGAGGTGTTCTCGACATGAGCCAGCAACCGAAAATGTCGAGATTCAAAAAAGTGGGAAACGCAGTTTACACAAGCGGTGTTACGGGAAAACCGGGAGATGTACCGACTCAGATCAGAAACGTATTTCAAAAACTAAAGACAACGCTTGAGGAAGCCGGAAGTTCGTTCGAGAAAGTTGTCAAGGTGACCATTTATCTCTCAGACCTCAACTACAGGGAGCAGTACCTGAACCAGATATGGAATGAGTACTTTGGAAATCTAGAATCTCCGCCCGCGAGGACCACAGTTGAAGCAGGATTGGGTCCGGAAGTTTACGTGGAGATCGAAATGGTAGCTTCGCCCTGAAGTTACATTCCCGCGGGGACAAAACCCCTGTCACCCCTCGCCTTCTGGTAGCCGTCGATTGCAAGCAAGATTGCGATCAGAATTGTGAAGATGCCCGCTGTGAATAATGCAACAACGATGTAGACAATCAAGGCCAGAGTCACAAACACTGTTGTGGGCACTCCAAAGACGGTCCGGTATCCGAGGTACCAGTAGCCAATTCCAAAAAATAGGTTTAGAATCGCAACCAACAAAGCGTTTTTTTGGTGCCGGTCGCGGAGGCGAATAGGTCGAACCGGGAATCGGCGGCTGGGCGATTACATTTGCAATCTGGATTTGGTTACCACAGTTTCTGCAATAGACGGAATCCTCTGTGTTTGACTCGCCACACCTTTGACAAAGCATTTACTGACACGAAATAGCTGCGCAGCTTATAAGACCGATTTGATTTTTCTAGTAAGTAAGAGTACAGACTGTCATCATTTTGAGAATTCTCTAACATTATTCGTATTTCACGCAAGTTTCCTAGAAAACATATTTAGCTCCCGAGAACTTTTTCGGTCTCCAGGCGTATCACTGAAAAAATGTCTAGCACAATGCAGACGACCCTTACCGAAACTCAGAAGCAGACAACGAAACTTGTCGGCAAATCTCTCAAGAGAAAGGAAGATCACAGGTTTCTTATCGGCGCCAGCAAATTTGTGGACGACATTAAACTCCCGGGAATGCTCCATGCCTTTGTTGTTAGGAGCCCGTACGCGCACGCAAAAATCAATTCAATTAATCTTAGACAGGCTATATCCTCGCCGGGAGTTAGTCATGTGTATACCGCAGAGGAGATTCATGGCAGAATTGTTACCCTTCCGATTCCTAATGCAACCGGCAATAGAAAACCTGTCCCGAGATTACCACTAAGCGAAGGCGTGGCAAAATATGCCGGCGAAGCCGTCTGTTTTGTCGTCGCCGAAAATCGGTATCTTGCGCAAGATGCTGGTGAGAATATCGAGGTGGATTATTCCCCGCTTGAGGGTGCCGTTGACCCGTCGAAGGCAATGATGCCGGGAGCGCCGAAGATTCATGAGAAAGTAGAGGAGAACATTGGCAACTATTACGTTAGGAAATCCGGCAATATTGACGACGCGTTTAAGGCGGCCGACAAGATCGTAAAAATTGACATCGCAAACCAGCGTGTTGCTCCTAGCCCAATGGAACCAAGGGCGGTCCTTGCAAGTTACGATTCGGGAACCGACTACCTGACGGTCTGGATGAGTAACCAGCAACCCTTCGATTCAAGATTTGCCCTCTCGGATGTCTTACACATTCCCGAGAATAAAATCAGGGTCATAGCACCTGATGTCGGCGGTGCTTTCGGTGCAAAATGCTATCTCTATCCTGAAGATGTGCTCGTCTGCCTCGCTTCGATAGATCTTGGGAGACCAGTAAAATGGATTGAAACAAGGAGCGAAAACATTGCAACGATGTTCCACGGGCGTGGACAAGACCAGTACATAGAAGCGGCTGTGAAGAACGATGGCACCATTCTCGGTTTAAAGGTGAAGATAATTTCGGACTCTGGTGCCTACGCTTCACCCGAAACGTTCGGGGATCCTGAAGTTACGGTAAACATGCTTCCCGCTCAGTATGATTTCAAAAATTTCTTTGCAGAGCTGCACTGCGTTTACACAAACAAAGTTCCGTTTGATGCGTATCGCGGCGCTGGACGACCGGAGGCGACTTATCTGATCGAGCGCGTCGTGGACAGGGTTGCATCTGAGCTAGGTCTCGATCCGAGTGAGGTAAGAATCAAGAACTTTCTCAGGGGATCAGGTCCCGACTACAAGTCTATTACGGGCTACACCTACGAGATCGGAGATTACGAATCTAACCTGAAAAAGGCACTAGAAACCGTGAACTACAACAAGTGGCGGCGACTACAGCGCGAGGAAAGATCCAGAGACGGAAGGTTGATCGGAATCGGACTTGGCGCCTATCTAGAAATCAGTGCTTGGTCGCCCGGAAGCTCGCAAACTGCATCTGTTAATGTGACTCAAACCGGCAGGATAAAGATAGTCTCGGGAACCTCGCCGCACGGACAGGGACACGAAACACCACTCGCTCAAATCGCGGGCGATGAACTTGGGATTGACATTGAACGAATCACAGTAACCTATAGTGATACTGATCAACTTGCTTGGGGCTCTGTGACCGGTGGCAGCAGATCTGCGGCACTCGGTGGATCTGCCGTGATGATGTCCTCCCGCAAGATTCGTAGCAAGATGGCGGCGATTGCAGCAAAGGAACTTGGCGTAGAGCCGGCATCTCTAGTGTTCCAAGATGGCAAAATTTTCCAGAGGGAGGACAGCAAGAAATCACTATCTTTCGATCAGGTTGCGGCAATGGCATACGACTTTGACAAGTTGCCTGAAGGAATGGAAACGACGCTCTTTGCATATAGCGCATTCAGCCCGAAGAATTGGACTTGGCCTTATGGAACTCACGTTGCAGTCGTTGAAGTAGAACGAGAAACAGGAATTATCAAAGTTCTCGACTATGTGGCGGTTGACGATATCGGGGTCGTTATCAATCCGATGATAGCAGAAGGTCAGATCCACGGTGGAGTTGCGCAGGGTGCAGGCCAAGCACTCCTAGAGGGGATAGCCTATGACGAGTCAGGGACTCTAATGACCGGCAACTTTCTAGATTATCTCATTCCTCAGGCGGGTGATATGTTCCCAATACGATGGTCGACGACTTTTACTCCGACGGCCTCAAATCCGCTGAGCGTGAAGGGAGTCGGCGAGAATGGGACCGTTGCGGCAACTCCCGCGATCGTCAACGCTGTTGAGGATGCGTTGTCTCAAAACAAGATCAGAACTATGCCACTTGCGCCTGATTATCTCATGAGTCTCATGACGAAAGAATAATCTCGCCATACTCCGTGCAGAAATCCTCAACCTTTTGAATGGAGCCAGTTCGTCTTCCAATGTTCGACAGATTATTCTCCCCACTTGTGATAGGACCGGTTGAAATAAAAAATCGTGTCCAGATAACGCCGCACGAGCAGCAGTATCTCAAAGACGGACTTCCGACGGAAACCATGATCAATTACTACATTGAACGTGCGAAGGGAGGGACCGGGTTGCTAGAAGTATCGCAGCTTTTTATTAGGGCATCGACCGGAACCGTCTTTCCAGACTGGGAGACCGACTCTGCCCGGCGATTTCCGCTTGTTCCAAATCCGGAAATCGTACCGGGACTGTCGAAATTATCCCGAGGCATCCACGAGTTCGGAGCAAAGATATTCATGGAACTGTCCGCGTGGACTCATCTTTATGGTACAGTCTCAGCTGTTCCCTTTGAATCAGGTGTTACCTTGAGCGAGCTTGATCAAAAATCGATATCACAGTTACAGGAAGATTTTGTCAAGGGCGCTATGCTGATCAGACAAAGCTCGTTTGACGGGATAGATCTGCATGGAACTCATGGCGCTTTGATTGAGCACTTTTACTCTCCCCTCATTAACAGGAGAACGGATCGCTACGGTGGATCGCTCGAAAACAGGATGCGTTTCCTAACAGAACTCTTAGACATTCTCAGAGACTCTGTTGGCTATTCAATCGCCCTCGGGATGCGTCTCTGTGCGGACGAAAAGTATGCAGGAGGTGTGACTCCAGAGTACGCGGCAGAAATGGCGAGGTTACTGGATGGCAAGCTGGATTTCATCAATGTGGACAGCGGCGCGGCATCCCAATTTGAAGCCGTGAACCAGCACGCTCTTCAGACCCAGCCACTGTATGTCGAGACCGGCTACGGCACCTACATGTCCGAGCCCGTGAAGAAGGCGGTTTCAAAAACCAAAATCGGCATAGCGGGAAGAATTACCGATCCTCTTCTCGCAGATTCAATCATTGAGAAAAATCAGGCAGACTTTGTAGGTATGACCCGCGCTCTAATCGCCGATCCATTCCTCCCGGAAAAAGCGAGAGCAGGCAAGCTCGAAGATATCAGACCCTGCATCGCAACGCTACAAGACTGCTGGGGCAGATCTGTTTCGAGGGAATGGCCGATGCACTGCACCGTGAATGCTTCGGCGGGCCGCGAATCAACGCGAGGAAGAGACAAGATCCGAATGGCATCAATCCCAAAGAAAATCCTCGTAATTGGGGCAGGACCTGCTGGTCTGGAAGTCGCGCGAGTGGCTTCTGAAAGGGGACATTCTGTGGTTATATACGAAAAGTCGGGAGTCATAGGTGGCCAGATCAACTGGGCAAAGTTGTTGCCCGGCCGCGCCGACATTGGTTCGATAGTAACTTGGTATTCTGCGCAGCTTATGAAAAACAATGTGCGCATCGAGCTTCACAAAGAGATACCTGTTGATCCAGAAGTTGTTCAATTTGTCCTAAACGAGGAACGACCGGATGTCGTTGTTGTGGCAAGTGGGTCCACCCCTATAGATGATGGGATTCAAATGATCACATTTGGTCCAGTTCCGGGCTGGGATCTCCCACACGTTAGAACTGTCGACCAACTTTTTGAATCCGGGGAGGCCTTGCGTGGGAAAGTCGTTGTAGCCGACAGCACGTCATACATCGAGGGTCCCGGAGTATCCGAGTTCCTCGTCAGAAAGGGAGCAGAAAAAGTTACACTGATCACTCCTCATCCACACATTTCTCCCGAGCTTTCTCTCTACAATCAACTTGTCCACGTCATACGTCGACTCGATGCAGCCGGCGTTGAAGTTGCTGCATTAAGCTGGCTCAGGAGAATAACGGACGGTAGAGTAGTGATTTACAACATCGCAACAGGAAAGGAAGTCGATCATGAAGCAGATTACGTTGTTCTGAATACCGGAAGACGCCAGAGAAATGATATCACCGGACTAGTTCGGAAATCGGTTTCCGCCGTTTATGAGATCGGAGACTGCAAGACTGCTGGCGGCAGAATAGGCGGAGCTGTCGAATCGGGATTTCTCGTCGGCGCGCAAATCTGAGGACTTTACCTGAAATCGACGTCAAAGCCGCGTTCTCTAGCATCCAGCCACTTTTCCAGATCACTTCGATCTGGTAAATTTTCAAAATCACCGCGTCTCATCACAGTCAGGGCCGAACAACAGGAGGCAACGTCCAGAGATCTCTGGAGCGAATCTCCTGCGAGATATCCTGCTAAAAAGCCTGCAACAACAGCATCCCCAGCTCCGATAGAGTCTACTAGCGGGACTTTCGCAGGGAGACTGGTCGCCTTTTCTCCATTTGAGAGCCCGGCTAATCCACGGGAAGCTCCCAGCTTGTAAACGATAGTTGAGGGGCCGAGCTTTTCGAGCTCATCGAGAGCCTTTATGGGATCATCATCAACTTTTCGTCCCATCAAGATTTTTGCATCGTCCGGATCTGTGAGAAGAATGTCGCTCTGCCGTGCCATATCGATCAGAGTTGGTCTCGCCGCTTCTACGCTCCAAAGCTTCTTTCGATAATTTGTATCAAAAGAAATTTTGACTTTAGCACCGCTCGCAATCCGGAGAGCCTCAAGAGACATCTCACGACAAGAGTCAGACAGAGCCGGAGTGATTCCACTGATGTGCAAAATCCTGCTATCTTTTATCATATTGGCATCGAGATCTTGAGGCGAAAGATACCGCGCGGCAGAGTCAGATCTGTAATAAATAACGTCACTTCTGTCATGGATCGGGTATCCGCGCTGAACGATGAATATCCCACAGTTCTTTCCTTCCATTTGTCTTATCCCTGAAACATCGACACCCTCCCCTCGTAAAGTGGTCAGTATGAACTTGCTGAGTTCGTCCCGACCTAGTTTTGTAATGTACGCGGTCTTGAAACCGAGCCGAGATATTCCGATTATCACGTTTGATTCAGAACCAGCCGCGTGTTTTTCGAAGAGATGCACATGTCTCAGCGGCCCTTCCTCGGTTGGATTGAACTGTACGAGAGACTCGCCAATTGCGGTTACGTCAATCATGTCTTCAGATGTCAGCGAAAATTCCTGTTGTATAATCATTTAGCTTTGCTCTAGAATTTAGTCTCCCAAATACCAAAAATTCCATAGAGAGGTGTCTGGAAGGTTTTTGTAATCGCCCGACCGGGGAATCTTGTGATTTGTCGCGACTCAAAGTGGGAGTTTTGGGCACTGGTTTCATCAACGATGCTTACCATCTTCCGGCGTTGAAAGAGATTCCAGAAGTTGAAGTTGTAGCCGTTTTTGGGAGGATCGAAGCGACAACTACGGATTTTGCTAAGAAATGGAGTATCAACAAGTGCTACTATGGAGATAATGGACTCGATGCAATCTGCAAAGATCAAGAGATTGACGCAATTGATGTCGGACTTCCGAACTATCTACATGAAGATGCAGTTGTTCGGGCCGTCGAAAATCACAAGGCGGTAATCTGCGAAAAGCCGCTAGGACGCAACAGCGGCGAGGCAAAGAGGATGCTCGATGCGGCAAGACGTGCGGGGGTGATTCACTGTTACGCTGAAAATCAGATTTTCATGCCAAAGGCCCTCTATGTCGAGAATCTAATAAAGAGCGGAGCCGTCGGAAAGATTACTTCGATAAGATCTAGAGAAGCTCACTCAGGTCCCCACAGGTCCTGGTTCAAGACCAAAGAACTTGCCGGCGGCGGTGTTCTGCTTGACATGGGCTGTCATACGATTGAGCTCGCGAGGCACCTGATCAAGAAACGCCCCAGGGAAGTGTTGGGTTGGACTGCGACACTTTCTCACAAAATAGACGTGGAGGACAACTGCCTTGTGCTGGTGCGGTACGAGGGAGGCGCGCTCGGTCAGAGCGAAGCAAGCTGGTCCGCAAAAGGAGGACTCGATGTACGTTTCGAAGTGTTTGGTACCGAAGGAACGATTTTCGTGGACATGACGCGGGAGACCGGACTGCGTGTTTTTACGACTGGCTTAGGTAGCGGCGCGATTGTCGAAAAAGCTGACTCCACAAGCGGCTGGCTGTTTCCGAGTCTTGGAGAACACCAAGCTTACGGATTTGTCGAAGAGCTGAGACATTTTTCTGACTGCATAGCCAACGATAAGATGCCGAAAGAGACATTTGCTGATGGGTTAACTGTGAACTTGCTCGTTGATGCAGCTTATGAATCCGCAGAACAAAGAAGGTGGATAATCCCCGGCGAATGACGGGGAATCTACGAATCTTTATGCCTTCAGGACTATGCAGTCTATTTCCACAAGATATTGACCAACGAGAGCTGCTTGTATTGTGGTTCGCGCCGGCTGGTTCTGCGTAAAGTACGTTTTGTAAACTTCATTCATTGCGCCGAAGTCTTGAATGTCCCGAAGGTAGACTCCGACTCGAAGGACGTTATCAAGAGACGTCCCGGCTGCCTCAACTATTGCTTTCACGTTTTCAAGAACCTGCTTTGTCTGAGCAGCAACCCCTTCAGGAAGTTTTCCCGATTTCGGATCGGTTCCAACCTGTCCTGCTACAAAGACGAATTTTTCGGCAAGAATTCCCTGCGAGTACGGACCTCCTGGCTTTGGCGCATTTTCAGTTCTGATGACCTGTTTCGGCATTGTTCTAGTTCTCCTTCGAGATTGAAGCATTTGCTAGTTTATTTAAGCGAAAAGATGCTGTGATATCTTAACCTAACCGGGGAACAAAACTTTAACCTGACTGCGAATACTAGCCAGTCATAAATATGACTACGAAAGCTTCGGGTTCTCTCGACTGGACTTACAAGGGCATGAAGACCCTGATACTCGAAACCAGCCTCGTTAAGATATCTGTCCTTCTTGACAAAGGCTCTGACATTTTTGAGGTAATCTACAAGCCACTCGATACTGACGTAATCTGGCATTCGCCAAACGGGTACAAAGATCCAAGTATTCGCCTCGAAAGGATCTCTCGACAGGAAGATGAATTCACAGACAATTATGGCGGGGGTTGGAACGATGTGTTTCCCAATTACGGCTTTGCTTCCTCAAACCGAGGGACAAAGTTCGGCGGCCACGGCGAAAGTGCGCTTCTTCCCTGGTCGTGCAAGGGAATAGAAACCTCGAATAGTCGCGTCACTGCGAAGCTTGCCTTCAACTGCATTCGCTATCCTCTGAAGGCCGAAAAAACCCTTAGCCTCGAGGGAGCCAACTTCACGATGACGGAGGACATACAAAACGTGGGAGAGCAGGAGATTGAGCTTTCGTGGGCGCAACACATAGCTTATGGCGAGCCGTTTGTATCACAAGATCTTCAAATTGACATTCCAGCAATTAGGGCAATGTCACACGATTATGACATGAGCCACGAAAGAATCAAACGAAATTCAGATTTCGTGTGGCCGCTTGCTCCGGGCATTGATGGAAGTATGGTCGATCTTTCAAAAATACCGGATAAGAACCAACGAATTCAAGAAGATTTTCCTATCGTCGAGCTTCGCTCTCCATCGTACAGGCTTTACAATCCTACAATGAATCTTGGAGTTGAAGTACAGTGGAATTCTGCTTTTCCATACCTCTGGTACTGGATGAACTGGGGAATACTGAATTTCCCGTACTTCGGTCGAGGCCGGACACTTGCGCTCGAACCTACCACTACGACCAATACTAATGGTCTACAAAATTCAATCAAAGATGGAACTGCAGTAAGGCTGGAGCAGGGTGCAAAACTCCACGGTGAGATTCGCATGAATCTGTTCCAAAAGTAATCGTGCGATTCCTAGCTAGCCCAATAAAAATAATAGACGAACCTCCGCGAGATTCCCAGATTGCCACCCTCTCCAAAAGCCTTTGAGTTTCTGGATCGATTGAATTCGATCGGCGCACGAGATACTTCGACACTTGATCCGGTCGAGGCAAGAAAGGAAGAAAATAGACAAGTGGAGCTATTTCTTGGCAAGCCGGAGCAAGTTGCCAGAATAGAGAATCACAAGATTCGTGAGGGACTGGCCGAGATTCCCATTCGAGTCTACTGGCCGAAAATCTCTGGTGAGCAAGAAGACCAGGATCTTTATCCAATCATTGTTTTCTTTCACGGCGGCGGTTGGGTCTGTGGTGCCCTCGATTCTTATGACGAGCTCTGTTCGATGCTCGCAAATCGAGCAGAATCCATAGTTATCTCAGTCGATTACCGACTAGCCCCCGAGCACAAGTTCCCTGAGCCTTTAAACGACTGCTATGCTGCGACAAAATGGGCTTACGAGAATGCCAAGTTTCTCGAAGGAGATCAAGATACAATCGTGGTGGCTGGAGACAGCGCCGGCGGAAATCTTGCTGCGGCAGTACCTCTGGTGGCAAAAGAAAAGGGCGGTCCACAAATTGCCGCACAGATTTTGATCTATGGAATCACTGACCTTACCAGCGATATGTCGAAGTATTCGAAAGACAAGTTCGGACCATCCAAAGAGGCGATGGATTGGTATGCGAAGAATTACCTAAAGAAGAATTCTGAAATGCGAAATCCGCTTGTCTCGACAATATATGGTGACCTCAATGGTTTGCCACCTGCAATTGTAATAACTGCGGAGTGCGATCCGCTTCGCGAACAAGATCTGGAGTATGCAAAGAAATTAGAGCAAGCCGGCGTCAAGACAATTCTTTTTGATTATCCCGGCATGATTCATGGATTCATGCAGCTTCCGAGTTTTTTTCCGGAGGGTCGAGATGCGATAGAAAAGGCAGCAGACGAAATTAAGAAGATCTACGTCGAAAACGAAATGTAAACTATTTTTCTACGAGACTGAAAAGGAACTATTTCGCCAAGAGAATATACCGACTTCGTACATACACTCTTTATCTAGGCCCGGAGTCGGAATCTGTACCGGACGATCAGATTTGGCATTCTCTAATTCCTACACTGAAACGATAGCTATGCCTTGCCCGATGTGTCTTATAGCAAGAAACAGAATCGAGACCTTCACTGCGCGGGAAGTGAGAAGCTTTGAGGTCCATCTCTATTCCTCACATGGAATGGAGAGGTAAGCTTTCATCATCTGACTGAGATTCCGAATAGAACTATACCACTGTAGTGCTAAGTGAGCAGCACAGCAGCAGCTATCACAGTAGTCCAGAGGCCGTTTTTGTCCCCCTCGGCGGATTGCGTGATGTGCGTGGTTCTAACTATTTTTCCCGAAATCTTCCAGCTCTGCTTTTTCTCGTCGTAACTCTGATCGGGATTGAAAGGAATCCCGAGCGTGGAAGCGAGCATCGTTGCCGCCAGATCCTCGGCATAGTCCCCAGCCTTTTCCTCCGTCTCTCCGTAATCTTCGTGCTCTGATAGATAGCCATAGATGTTACGATCTTGAGGAATTGCGAGCCCGATGGAGGCGGCAATCAATCTGTTCGGTTCGTTGGTTGCAATCCTGCTAAGCACAAGAAACAAAATCTGCCCCGGTGAAAGTTCCGTCAGTCCCTCTTTCTTTGTGACCAGCCTGCACCTTGGCGGAAAAATGCTGGAGACTGTAACAAGATTGTATGCTTCGATCCCAGCATCTCGAAGCGCGAGCTCAAAGCTGGCGAGTCTCTCCTTGTGCCTGCCCACTCCCTTTGTCAGAAAAATCTTCTTTGGAATTAACGTCGGCATTGCTTAGGTGTAACGAGAGTCACTCGGCTTCCTTCCAGTTTTTTAGCGTTTCCCGCTGTTTACATTCAGTTTCCCGGATAACGACCGCCTAGATTTCGTGAAACAATTATACGCTAGGATCATCCAAATCCTCCGTCAGACCAAAAGAGGAAAACAAAGTGACAGCGAACGTTCTGAACGATTCATTTCAATTGCTTGAAGGTATTCAGGAATTTACTCTGGAAAATGGCTTGAAAGTTCTGTTAAAGCAAGTTCCATCCTCCAGTGCTGTTTCGACTTGGATTTTCTACAAGGTCGGATCTCGGAATGAAAAGCTAGGCACTACGGGTGCTTCGCACTGGTGCGAACATATGCTGTTCAAGGGCGGTGGAAAACTTGGCAAGGGCGATGTTCACACATTGGTCAGTAATGAAGGCGGACGAAACAACGCGTTTACTGATCATGATATAACCGCATACTACGAAACATTGCCAAAAGACAAACTGGATCTCGGCTTGTTCATCGAGTCTGAACGGATGGCAAACTCGGCATTCGACTCAGGTGAGGTCGAAAGCGAGAGGCAGGTGATAATATCGGAGCGAGAGGGAAGCGAAAATTATCCGCAATATCTAGTTCGAGAAGAAATCTTTGCCACTGCCTTTCATCAGCACCCCTACATGTGGCCCGTCGTAGGTTGGAAGAATGATTTGAAAAACATGAGCCGTGATGATTTGTACCATCACTATCGACATTTCTATCACCCGAACAACGCAATCATGGTGGTATGTGGATCATTCGATCCGGAACGCGCATCTTCAGAGATTGAAAAAATGTTCTCAAAGATACCTTCGGGAGAAAAAATTCCCGATAAGATTCATTTCCACGAGCCCCCGCAATTCGGCGAGCGCTCAGTGAAACTTGAGAAAGCCGGCACCCTTAACTATCTTGGCGTCGCCTATCGCGTACCGGAGATCACGCATGAAGATTCTCCGGCTCTGATGGTTCTGTCCGCCGTTCTCGGCGGCTGGCGAGGATTGATAGGCTTTTTTGGGGACAGGTTCGTCCCGCGCACGAACAGGTTGTACAAACGATTGGTTGACGGAGATATCGCAAGCGAGGTTAACACGTACTTCCCTGTTAACGTCGATCCCAGCCTGCTATACTTTGACCTTACTCTGAATCCAGCCGTAAAAACAAAATCGGCAAAAGAGGCTTTCTTTTCAGAGATTGACAGGATCCGTGACGTTCCACCCGCCGAGTCAGAGATGAACGTCACATTCAACCAGATGAAGGCGTGGCGAGCGTACGAAAACGATGGAATAAGCTTGCAAGCACTATCCATAGGGTACATGGAAAGAATCAAGAGCCGCAGACTTGCCGAAACCCTCGTGCAAACCGCAATACAGGTTACGCCCGAGGTCGTTCAGGCCGTCGCAAGACGCTACCTGTCTGAAAGCAGTAGAATTGTTGGAGAATACGACTCTGTAACGGAGGGCGCCTAAATTTGCAATCCGAACAAGAAAGCGCGAAGCGGAGTTTGGGTCGGTTGGACCTTCAACGAGAAGAGTACGAGAATGGCGTCGCTCTGTTAAGTAACCGAGTAGACTGTGAAACCATTGCGATCTCGGGGAGCATCAAGGCAGGGGCCATCTGTGATACCCATGGTTCATTTGGGGCAGCCGAACTTGTTTCCAGATTACTAATGAGGGGGACGAAATCGCTAACCGCAGGACAGATTGCGCAACGAATTGAGGAATTGGGGGCGACGCTCAGTTTTGATAATCGCGATGAATCTGTGGGATTTTCTTCAAGATGTTACTATGGGGTTCTGGACAATGTTCTCGAGATTATCGGAGAGTGTCTCATTCACCCAAACTTTCCCGAGCAAGAAATCGTTCTAGCGAGAAACGAAATTCTATCAGAAATAAGAGCGGAAGAGGATGACACAAGATCTATGGCCTCCCTTCGCCTGGCCGAGCTCGTCTTCGGAAGATACGCACCTTATGGAAGAGACTCTCTAGGAAAAATCGAGGACTTGAAGGCTCTCACTCGTCACAACCTAGCTGATTTTCACGAGAGAAACTATTTGCCTAACAGATTGATTATTGCAATCACTGGCGGATATGACTACGACGCCTTGCGTACCAAGATTAGCAAAGTATTTTCCGGGTGGAGCAATTCCGGAACCGGTAAATTTTCTTACAGAGTAGACCCCGAAGTCTCGCCCCAGAAGGCCGCTGTCGAAATGAAACATAAGACACAGGTCGATCTTGCGATCGGAACAAAGGCTGTCGCGAGATCATCGCATGATTACTATCCGTTCACCCTGGGTAATCTGATTCTCGGAAGACTAGGTCTCTATGGAAGGTTGGGCAAAAATGTCAGGGAACGACGGGGACTAGCATATTACAGCTACAGTGCTTTGCAGGCAAAACTCTTCTCCGGCTGGTTTGGCGTTTTTGCTGGAGTAAATCCCGCGAACGTTGCAAAAGCGACCGAAGGAATCTTCGAGGAAATTTCCAAAATTACCTCCAAGCTTATTCCGTTGAAGGAGCTGGAGACTGCAAAGCGCAACTCGCTTGGCTCACTTTCAATCTCGCTCGACACGTCAGTGGAAAGGGTTGCTATCCTTCACGAAATCGAATACAATGGTCTGGGCATGGATTTCTTAGAGCGTTATCCCTCGATCCTGGAGCGAGTTTCAAGTGAAGAAATCCTGACCACATTCCAAAAATATGTTGCCCCAGATAAACTGTCAATGGCTGCAGCGGGCCCTTTGACCAACAAAGAGTTGCCCACAATGCCGCGCGCCCTAAATTAGAGTCTGACGATCACATGAGTAAGGAGATCCCGCTATCTCTGCAGGACATTGAAATCTCGCTCAAGGAGAACTTTAGACTGTCGAGCTATGAAGCACGTTCATACATTTCTCTCCTTAGGTTGGGTCGTCAGAATACGAAGCAGATTTCTTCTAACGCATCCATTCCCCTTCCTCGAACCTATGACACTCTTGAGAGTCTGATGACAAAGGGGTTTGTATTGAAAAAGGATGATGCTTTCGTTGCAGTTCCTCCAAAACAGGCGCTAAAGGGACGATCTAGACAATTTGAGAAGCAGTTTGCCGAAGACCAAAAAAGGCGAGCTGAGGCCGAGGGCAGGCTTTCTAGCGTATTGGAACGGGCAACTATCCCCGAGGTAGGAGAAAGCGGATCTTCAGAAATATCCGTCTTGAAAGGTTTCAACACTATTGCAAACAAATTCGCTGAGCTTCTTGAAGATTCGAAGGATGTCATCCTCGTCGCGAAAAGGGCGGTTGAAGCCAAGGAATTTTTCATCCCCATTCTCCTAGAGTTTTCAAAGAGTCCTCCCGGAAAAAGACGAATTCGAATCATAGCTCCAACTTCTGCAAAAATTAGCAAAGAAGATGTGGAGCAGGCGAAGGCGGCGAACGCGCAGATCCGAAAGTCAGATCACGTAATTTTCGACATGATGATAACCGATCAAGATGACGTTTTGATTGGAGTACCAGATCCTCTATCGGACGAAATCAATCATGCGATCGCGATCTGGGTCAGAAACGCCTCCTTTGCAAGGTCAACTAGAAACTCGATTGAAGAAACCTGGAATTCTGCCGAGAAAACTTAGCCCGCCTCAATCCTTTGACGACCAGTAAGTTTCTGTTGGAAAATCTTTCCACTTGAAGTAGTCTCGAAGTACAATAGCGTGATCGAAAGCCAAAGGAAACTTCCCGGCCCTCAGCTCGGCTTCACTAACCCATTCGGCGCTGAGCGCGTCGTCTGCTCCGACTGGGTCCCCTGTTATCCAATCTGCGATGAAAACTGTCGAAATTCGTTGTCCGCGAGGATCCCGATTAGGATCACTGAATACCCCCAGTAGACCAATGAGTTTTGCCTCCACAGAGGTTTCTTCCTTCAGCTCCCTGAGAGCGGCGTTTTCGACAGTTTCGCCATAATCGACATGGCCACCGGGTAAGCAATGCATACCCACGAAGGGTTCCTTACCCCGACGTTCCAACAGGATTTGTCTCCCCTTCCTTACAATCAAATCAACAGTGGGAGTCGGATTCTTGTATGCTTCACTCCCGTGTTGCTCTCTTGATTTACTCATTTCGACAAGTTGATGACCTCATTGGAACTTAAATCATGATCCTTTCGCTATCACTTTGCAGACCCAAAGAGTTTTTCTTGCTCCGAGAACATGATTCTCACTCAGAAGAGTTTTAGGAGATAAGATTGCCGAGAATATTTGAATCGATCGAGATTAACGCGTCGAGAAATCGAGTCTGGGAGATTATTTCCGACCTCGATAGCGAACCGAAATTTTGGTGGGGAACGAAATCAGTAACGAATCTTTCGAGGGAAGGAAACTTGATCAGCAGAGAGATTTACCAAAACTTTGGCGACCACGCAATAAAGCAAAGGATAGTCGTTCAACCGAAATCTGAAATTGAAATTACCTACCTAAAGGGAATAACAGAAGGTACCAAGGATCTACATCTAGATTCTTTGAGTGAAGACCGGCAGCGCCTTGTTGTCGAGTGGAATGTCCACTTCCCCGGGGCGTACCGGCTGACATCTCCGCTGATAGCAAGACACGTAAGGAAAGGGACGAAGGACGCTCTGAGGCGAATCGAAGACGTCTCAGAAGGAAGACCTCTAGAGCAACGTCTTGAGCAATCTTCGAAAACCGGATGAGCTGGGCAAAAACTTGACTACCGCTCTAAAATCGGACCGGGAAGCTGCGAGGCCGCGCGGTTTTGAGATAACGCATGAGTATACCCCAAAGGGGGATCAGCCTCGCGCGATCGAGAAACTTACCGAAGGCATTCTTAGCGGGATGAAGCATCAGGTCCTACTCGGAGCAACTGGAACGGGCAAGACGCTCACAATGGCACACGTGATTCAGAATTTGCAAAGACCAGCTCTCGTCATGTCACCAAACAAAACTCTTGCCGCTCAGCTTACAAGTGAATTCCGAGCTTTTTTTCCCAAGAACGCCGTCGAATATTTTGTGAGCTACTATGATTACTACCAACCTGAAGCTTACGTGCCTCAACAAGACCTGTACATCGAGAAAGATACATCCATAAACGAAGATCTCCAAACGCTGAGACAGCGAGCCATGCAGGCTCTCGTTTCCAGACGAGATGTCGTTGTGGTAGCGAGTGTTAGCTGCATCTACGGTCTCGGTGCCCCGGACGACTTTCGCGAAAACGTAGTCGGGATCTATCCAGGACAATCGATTGATCGTGACGTTTTGCTGAGAAAACTTGTTGCAATAAGATATCAGCGAAACGATTTCCAGCTTTCCCGAGGAAAGTTCCGCGTGAAAGGGGATACTCTGGAAATTGCAACCGCTAGTGAGAACGTAATGAAAATCGATTTCTTCGGAGACGAGGTTGAGAAGATTACCGAGGTTGATGCGTTAACCGGCAATGCGATCCGAAAGAGAAACGAGGCCATCATTTATCCGGCGACTGAGTACACAGTAGTCGGAGACCGTTTAGAAGGAACAATAAAGGAAATCGAGTTTGAGCTAGAATCGAGATTGCAGGAACTGCAAAGCCAAGGAAAACTCGTTGAAGCCCAACGTCTCGAACAGAGGACTAAATTTGACATGGAAATGCTTCGAGAGACGGGCTATTGCACCGGTGTTGAAAACTACTCGCGGTATTTTACCGGCAGACAGCCGGGCGATACGCCCTACTGTTTACTAGATTATTTCCCTGATGATTATATCACCTTCATAGATGAAAGCCACATGGGAATACCACAGATTAAGGGAATGTATGAAGGTGACCGCTCCCGAAAGGAGAATCTGGTAAACTATGGATTCCGTCTGCCGTCGGCGTTTGATAACAGACCTCTATACTTTTCCGAGTTTGCCCTAAAGATGAACCAGATCATCTACACCTCGGCAACTCCGGCCCCTTACGAGATGTCGAAGACTGAACAGATTGTCGAACAAATAATCCGGCCCACGGGACTGGTTGATCCGGAGATTATCGTCCGCCCCGCGAAAACTCAGATCGACGATTTGATCGGAGAAATCAGAATACGCGTGGAAAAGCACGAACGAGTCCTCGTGACTACACTGACAAAGAGAATGGCTGAAGATCTTTCCGAGTATATGGAGGACCTGAAAATCAAGGTGAGATACATCCACTCCGAGGTCGAGACGCTGAAAAGAATTGAGCTATTGCGCGATCTTCGACTCGGAGAGTACGATGTTCTGGTCGGGATCAATTTGCTGAGAGAAGGGTTGGACCTGCCTGAAGTTAGTCTCGTGGCAATTCTCGATGCTGACAAAGAAGGATATCTTCGCTCGGACGTATCCCTAATTCAGACCATCGGCAGAGCCGCCAGAAACGCCGCCGGGCAAGTGATAATGTACGGAGATGAAACAACGGATTCAATGAAGCGTGCAATCGACGAGACAAACAGAAGAAGGTCGATTCAAACTCAGTACAACAAGGATAACAACATCACGCCAGAAACGGTTCGAAAAGAAATTCGCGCGCTGATTGCAGACACTGAACAGCTGGAAGAAGAAATCTCGAATGCAAATCTGAAGATGGACTCTCCCGAGTTTCCGAAGATGATCTCGGAGCTGGAAGAACAAATGAAGATCGCCGCCAACAATTTGGAATTCGAGGTTGCCGCGAGAATCAGAGACAGGATCAGAACGTTACTAAAGACAA
>Ga0335085_10001933_pt1 | contig 40760 bp, 25 predicted proteins | sample Lox_Sample_45_FD_206712 | JGI IMG/M metagenome (GOLD analysis project Ga0335085, IMG submission 206712) | Soil microbial communities from Loxahatchee National Wildlife Refuge, Florida, United States - Lox_Sample_4.5 | ecosystem: Environmental > Terrestrial > Soil > Wetlands | place: USA... | reverse complement strand
ATAACATTTGAAGTTTCGTACAACTTAATCTGCACACTCACAACATCGGTCGTGTTTCCATAATACAAGTAGTGACCGGGTTCTTCAATTGTCAGTACTCTGTTTGGCGCTGAACCGGACACTACATAATACATACCTGAAACTCCGCTCTTGCCGTCTCCACCCATGAACGATATGCAGTTGGGTACTCCACTCAGAGGAGTATAGCTCTGAGAAATTACTGAACCCAATACGATATATCCATTCGATTGAGCAGTAAATTGGGTGAAAGGTGTTCCGTAGTAATTAAATGTAAATCCAATAGGTTGAGCGGTACCTGAACCATCATCAATACTTGCGCCTAATGCCGAAGTGCCGGTGCCAATAGATGTATAAGTAGATGTCGATTGCGTAAATGCATAATTAGCCACAGGAGATGGCATGGGCTCATTTCCACTGGCGCTTAAGTTACTTGTAGCATTATTGCAAACTGAAGGTGGAGTAGCACTGGCAGTCGCTGTCACTGCACTTGAAACAATAGTAAAGCTGTTGGGCGTCGTAGGTGGCATAGTGACGGTGTTAACATCAATTGCTACTGCGCCGCTCGGATTTGAACCAATATTTGGCGTGGAAGCAACATCCTGCGCGATCAGGTAATAATAAATGATGTCACCGATAGTTGCACCTCCAAAATCAGAACTTACGATACTAAAGCTCCATGTACCATTATTTGCATTACCAGAACTTAATGTACCCGGTTGTGAGAACCAAGATCCATTGTTCTTCTTATAATAAATTCTTGGTACAAGTGTTCCTGTGGTGGGCACACCGGAAACATCGGTTATAGTTACAGCTAGTGTTCTGTCAGATGTGCATCCATTCGCAATTACATTGTAAACCATAGATGGCGCACTCAGATCCAGGGCTGTTCCATTGAATTCATCTGCACCAATATCCGGAGCAACACCTGTGCCGCTATAACCTCCGTTACCCTGTCTCACATCACCATCATAGTCATCGGTAATACCGGTCACATTTGCTCCGCCGCTCTCAGCTTGCGTCGCAATGGTCGTATTCACGTGAAGGTATTGACTGACTGGATCACTTGGGTTAGTACTGAGAAATGGCGGGTTTTCAGTAACTGACTGCTGATCTTTTGTGCCTGCAAATGTTTTATAAGCCGCAAGGGTTGTGAACGCGTTGGTCCCGTCATAATAAATCAAGTTTGAAGCGCTCGGCGTACCGGCATAGAGCAAATTATTGTTAGAAGTCGGTGCATATGAGCCGAGGGATGTTGAGGAGTTACGGAAAGCCACAATTTTCCCTGTCGGGCTAAGATTGGTATTGGTCGTATTATTTACAACAATGTTATCCCGCATGTTTAATGTGGGTGTGGTGCTGGCGAACCAAACTCCTTCAGTACCAAACGCAGCATTTGAATTGCTACCGGTTAAATAAATGGTATTATAGGAAACATTTGCTGTGTAAGTGCCTCCCGATGTAAAATACATCCCGTTCTGGGCCGTCGAACTTGATGAGTTAGGTGTACTGAAGTTACCAATATAGTTGTTGTAGATATTGGTTCCCGCATTTGCATAACCACCCGCGTAAGAATAATCATAGAAACCATAAACAGTTGCTGAGCCTGCACCGGCTGTACCTGCTGTTAAGTTTATAATTCTGTTCTTATAGAAGTTCATCGTACCACCATTATAGTATTCCATGTATCCATAAACAGTTCCCGAAACAGCAGCTACGGATAATCCCTTCCATGTATTGTTGTACACATTGTTTTGATTAGCATAGTACGGATAATGGTAATCACCATAAAGTGTTGTACCCGTTCCGGTCGAGCTAATGTTTGAAAAGGTATTATTATACATGTTAAAGATATAGGAGTAATAACCCGTGTAATAGGAACAATATACCGTGCCTGTACCGGTATAGGTTATGTTCGACGTGGTATTATTGTAAAAATTAAAATTATAATTCCCACTTGGTTCATACCAAACATAGACGGTTCCCGAACTGGTACTATTCAGTGCAATGTTGTTTAGCGTGTTGTCGTGAATATTAGTGGTATAACCAGTCGTGGCATAATTGGGAGAATTGTAGGGATACATCAGGTAAGTAGTCCCCGTTGTTGCTCCGTTTCGGGTTAAGTTTATAATCTGGTTATTGCTTATATCTACTATGTTTTGTCCCAAATAGTACAAGTACATACCATAGACGGTTCCCGTGCTGTTCTGGAATGTACCGGTAAGTGTATTGTTCTGCACATTATGCGTGGTTCCTGCCCCATAACTGTAATAGTCATAGAGACCTGCCCATGTACCGGTGGAAATACCGGTTGATACCCAACTAATGGAATTATTATTTATATTCTCATTACCCGCCAGGTAATAGGCGTAGATTCCGTAAGTCGAAGCCGACCCTGAACCAATAGTAATCGTCATCGTGTTGTTGTTGATCGTATTGTTGAAAGCAACACCAGTCGTAAGTGCACTGTTATAGCTATAAATTCCATATACAGTTCCTGATGTCGCCGCAATACCACCGAACAAACCACTGTTATAATTGTCAATCGTGTTGTAAGAGAAGTTACCGTTGATCTGGTTGTAAGCATAAACAGCATATCCCAGCGTTGTACTACCACCGTAACTAAGTATCTGGTTCCCGGTAGCGGATGAAGTACCTCCCACATCGTTATTTTGGTCCCAAAGTGTTGTTGTAGTGTTGCTGCTGTTATAACCTCTCAGGTAAATACCTGAATAAACGTTTCTCAGCACATTGTGATAGATCTTATTGTAGCTGCTCGCATCAGAAACAGCGGTTGGAACAAGCTGAGTCGTGCTGCTTTGAATTCGGTTGTCAAAGCTGATTGCCACAGAAGAAGTATTCGTACGGAATAGTGTGATTGTGCAGTTCTGGATCGTGTTGTTATTGCATCCATCAAATGGCGCCGCTGAATTCAATTTATAGAACGCGTAACCATATTCCATTTGAGTGGTAGTCGTGGTATTCGTTCCCGGATCAACGAGGTCAATGCCGTTCAACGTCATGTAATCAATTCCTTTGAAGTTCATAATAGCATCCCCTACTCCTCCGGTACCGCTCGGAGCAACAGTTCCTGACTGAGCTGTAATTAAAGGGTTAGCACCACTGCCGTTCTTTTGGAAAGTAAGTGTGTTGGTCGAGCTTAAAGTAGCATTCAGCGTAGCAGTTCCAAGTGAGTATCCACCCGTAGGAGCTGTTTCGGTCCAACCGGCGGGCACATTAAATATCACAGGTCCTGCAATACCATTTGCATTGAGGTAAGTAAAGGCAGACGCGATTGTTGGGAATCCGCAGCCGGGCCCAATTGTGTACGTCCCTCCGGCAAGAGCGCCACCAAGATTGGTGATAGCTACGGGCGCAGAAGTATTTGTACAAAGATTAGTGTTAGAAACTCTTAAAGAGTAATTGCCGTTTGCATTCACACTAGTTGTGTAAGTAGAATTCGTAGCACCTGGAATGTCACCACCGTTCAGGATCCACTGATAGGTAGCAAGTGATCCGCTGCCTGCTGTAGAAGTAGAGGTAAGCAAGGAAGTATTTCCAGGAAACATCGGGTTACAGCTAACAGTAAAGCTTGCTGTCGGAGAAGCCACATCATCAATTTGCCCGTTGCAATCATCATCAATACCATTGCAAAGTTCTTGCGCACCCGGATGAACGGTCACAGATGCATCGTTACAATCTGTGTTGTCAAGCACATAGCCAGAGGGCTGTGAACAAGCGCTTTGGCTCACACTCGGATTCCCGTATGTATCACCATCAAGATCTTGGTAGTAAGTGAGGAACGTGACTCCGTCGTCAATCAGGCTGTTGCAGTCATCATCAATGCCATTGCAAACTTCCGTTGCGCCCGGATGAATGGCTGCATTCGCATCATTGCAATCGGTATTATCTGCAACGCCGCAAGCAACCGGAACACCGGCTCCATAACCGTCGAGATCGTTGTCAGCATAGAGAAGTGCTGCATCATTGCAATCCAAACTATTTGTTACATAACCGGGAGGCGGAGTTGGACTTCCTGTGGTTGTTGAGTTATTAGGATCACCAAATCCGTCACCATCATTATCTGCATAGTATGTATAACTCGTGCATCCGTCATCTACCAGACCGTTGCAATCATCATCAATTGCATTGCCGCAGATTTCTGTTGCACCCGGATGAGCAAATGAATGGGCATCATCGCAATCAGTGTTATTCGACACACCGCAGGCAGCCGGCGCACCGGCACCATATCCGTCACCATCATTGTCGGCATAAAGAATCTGTGTGTCATCGCAATCAGAATTGTTGGCTACATATCCGGTCGGAGGAGTTGATGAACAAACTGCCGTGCTGCTTGCCGGGTCACCAAAGCCATCACCATCGGCATCGGCGTAATAAGTTATGGGTGCATGCACGCTTGCATCGCCGTCATTGCAATCAGTATTATCTGCCACATATCCCGCAGGGGCTGTGCAGGCCATTGTTGAAACACCCGGATTTCCATAGTTATCATTATCTAAATCCTGATAGAAAGTGCTCTGAACTCCTTCATCTATCTGGCTGTTGCAGTTATCATCAATTCCGTTGCACGCTTCAGTAGCTCCGGGATGCACTGCTGAATTTCCATCATTGCAATCAGTATTATCAGCCACATAGCCGCTCGGCTGAGAACAAGCCAACGTGGTGACATTGGTATTTCCGTAATTGTCGTTATCCGCATCAGCATACCACGTTGTGGCCTGTGTAACGCTTACAGAAGAAGTTGCAGTAGTAGGACAGCCGTTTATAGTGGCAGTAGCAGTATATGTAGTCGAAGTTGCTGGTGATGCATTTACTGAAGTGCCTGTGGTCACATCAAGCCCTGTTGCCGGTGACCATGTGAATGCTCCCTGAATATTCGCATTGTAAAAATATTGGAATGTCGCAGTAGCCGGGAATGTAGCATCCTGTCCGGAGGTATTATCATTCCATGCTTCACTATAGGTTATGTTGACTGTACCGCCGGCGGTATTTAGCAACCCAGCCAATGTGGATGAATCGCCGAGAACACCACCTCCGCCTATCGTCCAATTAAATGGACTTGTCCCGTTAAGCGTTGATCCCTGGAAACAAATGGAAGTGCCGGTAATACCCGATCCACTGAAATATAATCGTACTTCGGAGGCATACGATCCGGAAGAAAGCGTAATGCCATTGATGGTTAAATGAGCACCTACCACCGTGCCCGGAATTGTGGGCAAAGTGAATGAAGCAATTTGATTTAATCCCGGACAGATATATCCACTAGAGCCGGAAACTCCTCCATCCTCATCAGTAGAAGGATTGGAAAGATTTACCGTTATTGAATTCGACAGCACGCCTGAAACAGTTCCACCTGTTGCAACCAGATTGGTAGCAGCATCCGATGAGCATCGCGATGGATTGGATGGTGTTATCGTCACAGAAGATGGTGAAGGGTTAATGGTTACAGAAACAGCAGTCGAGGTAGCACTGCAACCCAAAGAGGTTACAATCACTGTATAGCTTCCTGAAGCTGCTGGAGTGTACGTCGAATTCGTCGCTCCCGAAATATTGACGCCTCCGAGCGCCCATTGGTAAGTGGGGCTGGTTCCGTTGGTATTTGCTGTGAGTGCTTGCGTACCCACGGCGCAGGTAGTAATTGGTCCTGCAGGGCTTATGCTCGCCGTTGGAGTAGGATTCACCGTTACCACTCCTTCGGCAGAATTATTATTCGTGCTCGAATAAGAACAAGCAACATTCAAAACATAATAGTAAGTATTTGCAGCTAAGTTGGATGGCGTTGTATAGGCTGAAGTGTTCGCACCTGAACCACCGGTAACATTTGAATATGGACCACCTTGAGTAGTCGAAACCATCCATTGGTAAGTAATACCAAGACCGCTCGCCGCTGTATTGTCAGTCAGAACAGTGGCTGTATTGGTTGAGCACAAACTCACAGTTGAAGGAGTTACCGTGCCAGCTGCTGAGTTAACGCAAACCGGAACTGCAAATTCATCCGCACCAATATCCGGAGTGGTTCCGCTGCGCGTGTCACCATCTATGTCATTAGTGATTCCGCTGATTGGAGTTCCCTTATTATCGTAACTTACATTGCCGCCCACTGCCTGCATATGTAAGTCAGTGTTCGAAGTAAATAGCGGTGCAGTACCTGTTGCTAAAGAATTAGTGTTGCCACCAAAACCTGTTTGTATTGCTGATAAAGTTGTCGCATCTGTTGCATTTATGTTTCCAAGCACACCAGGTGTTCCCGAAACATAATAAGCATTATAATCCATCGCCGGGCTAAACTGTGTGTTGGTTGTTCCTGTCGAATAAACGCAATAAGATTTATCACCGGTTGAAGAAGTGTTATCATAGGTGTTTGTGAAAAGATTGTCACGTATATCAAGATTGGTTCCTGTAGTCGCAATAAATAAACAAACGGCAGACCCTGCTGTGGTTGAATAACCGGCATGACCACCAAAAAGATTAACTGTATTGTTATATATGCCCACACCTCCTGATGTACCATCAATGTCAATTCCAATGGCCCAATATGAATTACCCGCATCCTCGAAGGTGGAAACGTCAGAAATCATGTTATCGTGAATACTTATGGCGCTGGCGGCGTTACCGGTATTCACAATAATTGCGCGGCATCCCCATCCCCCTGTATTTGTATTCGAAATTGACTTAATTATATTCTTTGAAACTGAAGTCGGGCTGTTTATCACTCCACTGCCCAAATAGATTGCACATATTGAACTTGTACCACTTGAACTTGCAGATGAAGTAATATCATGAATATTGTTCCCTGAAACTGAAAAGCCGTTCACATTGCTGCTCAGATAAATCGCACCTGCTGAAGAAGATGCTGTGGAAAGAAATTGCACGGTATTATTATTTGCCGATAATGTCAATGCATTTTGAATCCACACACCGGCGAAACCAATATTGGCACTACCCGAAGTCGAAGGTCCAATTATATTGCCGTTGAGGGTCAAATTATCCAGGCCACCGGCTGAAACCGCTGCAGTCCCATTCGCATAAATGCCATAGTAACATTGCGTGATGTTATTGTTTTGAATGGTATTGTTATCGTTATCAGCGCCGCCTGTTCCAAGGGATGCCCCGGCTAAGGCAATGCCATAAGAGGTGGCAGCATTGCTACCGGTGCTGATGTTGCAATTCTTAATCGTGTTATTAGTGGCAGCATCAGATCCTGAATTCTTCAGCCATAAAACTGCTGGAGAAGTAGTGCTCGTATTAGTTATAGTTAAACTTCTGTCTGTTCCTCCGCTGTTGCTTCCGTCTATGGTCACATAATCCGCGCCGTTCATCACAATCAACGCACCGCTGGACACAGAACCTGAAAGAGTTGAAGTGCTGTTCGGCTTAATGGTAAGCGTGTTGCTCGAACTTGCAGCAGGATTTGCAGCTATGGTTATCGGGTACGTTTCTGAAGGATAAGTAGCATCGGTCAGGTTAAACACAACATTACCACTGATGCACTTAGCATTATAGTCTGCAACGGCTGCCGTCAATGTGGTGTAGTTGCCTCCTACTCCCACTGTATAAGTTCCCGATAAGACAGTAAGATTGGTATAGCTATTTGGAGTAGTGGGCGGCGTTGATGCTGTTGGCGGGTTTGCTGTAAACCCACTTGCCCCTGTCGAGGGGTTTGCGCCCACATTCGGTGTACTCGCATTATCTTGCGCAACGATATAGTAAGAAACAACATCACCCGTCACAGAACCGGCTCCTACACTGAAAGTATAAGTATTACCACTAACAAAACTACCTGTGGAAGCAATGTAAGCGCCTGCACCAATCTTATAGTACAGAACAGGAAGTCCCGCGCCTGAAGTAGGAACACCACTCGCATCGGTAATAGTAGCCGTCAAAGTACGCGTGCCGGCAACACAAGAGTTAGCAAGAGGCGTGTAAGTAATGATCGGTGCTGTAAGATCAAGAGGAATTCCTGCAAATTCATCAGCACCGATATCAGGAGTCGAGCCATTTCGTGCATCACCATCAAAGTCTGTAGTGATACTGATAGGTGATGATATCGCAATGCCACCGCTTTCTATCTGTGTTGCAATACCAGTATTGATGTGAAGGAAGTTTACGTTGGAACCAGTTGTACTGACCCAATTAGGATTCTCGCTTATTGCAGCAGCATCACGTGATGCAACCCTCGTTTTATAAGCTCCGATTGTTTGATCAGAATTGGTTCCATCGTTGAAAATTAAGTTGTTTGCACCGGGTGTTCCTGCATAAAACAAATTATTGTTTGAAGTTGACGCATAGGAAGTTAATGTCGTTGTAGAGCGGCGATAGGCTACCGTTAAGCCCGTTGAGTTTGGCGTTGAAGTATTGACAAAAAGGTTGTCGCGCAAATCAACAGTTGGAGAAGTAGACACCGAGATTGCGCTCGAGCCGAACACTGCTCCGGAACTTGATGCATTCAACCAAATGGTATTATAATAAACGTTATCAGTTGTTCCGCCAGTCAAACTAATTCCAATGACGGGATTTGCAGCATTTGCGGCAGTTGCTCTTAAGTCACCAATAATGTTGTTGTATATGTTGTTTGTCGTGCCAATCGAAAGCAGAATTCCCGTAACGGTGGTGCTGGCATTATTGCCAGATAGATCATAAATTTTGTTCTTGAAAATATTTGTTACAGCACTGGTTCCGGAAGCCGACGAACTAATTCCAATAACCGCGGATGCACCTGTTGACGATAATGTACCGATAGTATTCGAGTTAATTGTTTGAGATGTTGTCGAGGAATTTCCTGCTGATATTCCCGTTACAGCCGAACCACCAGCAATGTTTGTAATTGAGTTATTTGAAATTGTCGCTATGCCGTAAGTAATACTTAATCCAATGATTGAACTGGTCGGAGTACCGGATATATTTGAGATTGTGTTGCCGTTAATGTTCTTTGTTGGAGCGCCACCGTCTGTTTCTTGAATCACAGTAACTGCTGTTGCTCCGGTCACAGAAATATTTGAAAAGTTATTGTTGGTGATGTTGTTTGTTGTTCCACTTGGAGAAGACGCATTATCATAGTATGCCGTAAAGGTTCCTCCAGCTACAGTCTTTGAATATCCGGTAACAATCGAATTATTATTCACGGTTCTACTGGCTCCAGCTGGATTTGAGTAGCTAGCATAAATTAAATAGGAAGTACCACTCGTTTTCAGAGAAAGATTTGTGAACGTGTTACTGTTTATATTAGTAGTAAGGTTAGCGCCGGTATTATAAATGCAGTCAGTTTCACCGGTACTTCCTGTTGTTCCAGTAAAAGAATAACCTTGAAAGTTATTGCTGTTAATACTACAGGTTGTAGTTGAAGTTCCACCGGTATTATAAATACCACGTGTGGTCATGGATGTGGATGTCGCATTGCCTGTAATACTATTAATTATATTGCTGTTGATGTTAATTGCACTCGTTGCACTTCCGGAATTATAAATTCCATATAAAGATCCTGAAGTGGCAGCTGTATTTAGATTCAAAGTATTACTATTTAAATTAAGAGTCGTTGGTGTTGCTCCATTATTATAAATTCCATAGGTCGTACCACTAGTTGCTGTGGTATAATTGGTGGTCACAGTATTATTGTTGATACTAATTGTATTGCTAGCTGCAGTGCTTCCGGCAGCATTTTCAATACCCTCGTTATTACTTGTGGTTGCTCCAGAGCTTACTGTAACGTTGTTGTTATTTATCGTTTCACTAGCGCTTGTAGCACTATTAATATAGATACCACGCAACGTAGTGACATGATTAACACCACTGCCATTGTTGTTATTAACTGTGTTGTATGAAACGTTAAGCCCGTACTGAGCAAGAGTTCTTACACCGGCAGCTGGATTGGTCGCACCAGCAGCACCACCGAAGTTCAGAATCTGGTTACCGGTTGATAGAGAACTTCCGCCTACATCATTATTTTGATCCGCATTGGTAAAAGGAGTTACGTCAACGTATCCTATCAAAGCAATACCTATGTTGCAATTCTGAATGGTGTTGGAGTAGAACTTATTGTTTGAGTTTGTACCGCTTGCTGCTGTCACGGTAAATCCGGTCGTAGCGGCCGTATTAATAGAATTAATTGAAGCGATACCAACAGAGCCATCAACCATAGGCGCCGTGCCTGTTGCATTGTTGATCCTGTTAAGTGTAATGGTGCAGTCTTGAATCGTGTTATTCTGGCAGCCATTGGTGGCACTGGCCTTAAACAAACCATATCCATATTCCATCGTAGAGGGATTGGTAGTGTTTGCAGCATTTTCAGCAAGGTCAAGTCCATCAATAGTTACATAGTCACTTCCCTGCAGGGTAAAGATACCGTCAGGGTTAGCTGAACCCGGCGTGCCTGAACCACCCGTATAAGATGTGATGACGGGATTCGCTCCGCTTCCGAATTTCTGAATAGTAATCGTATTAACGGCTGTGCCGGTAGCAGTCATAATTATCCTTGATGCAAAGGAGGCCTCGGTTTCAGTATATCCAGCATTCACATAGCAGGTTACTGATCCGGTAATTGTTCCTGCGTTCAATCCTGTCACAAAAGATGCAATAGTTGGATAACAAGTGGAAGGAACATTATAAACACCTGAGAAATTAGTTCCTGATCCTTGTGTATAGGAGTAATTGCTGCCGCCGTTATTGTTCAAATTCAATGTAGCCATGTCATGCGCACTCTGTCCATATGTGGTGACATCGCTATTTATAGATGAAAGTGATTTCGGTGAACTATAAGCATAAAAGCTCACGTTGGTGCCGCCCGTAAAGCAGGGAAGCATCGCTGAACCCACATTACCTGTGAAAGAAACCTGTACAATGGTAGAAGTAACATACCCATCCGTTGAATATCTTATGTAAACATTTTCACCCGCTGAAGGAGCAGTAGAGGTAGTAACAGTTACAAGCGTACTGTTGTTGGCATTTGAAGCAGTGGTAAAGGAGACCGCAGATATAGCGGCAGGATTGTAGCTCGTCTCCAGCACTTCCATGTTAGCATCAGTGCCCGAAGCCACGTTCGATACATTGAATGTATAGTAATTACCGTTAGTAGTTGTAGCAAGGTTTCCCGAACTACCACCGTTACCGCTATTAAAGAGGGCGCCTGTATTGCTGCCTCCGTTGGGCGCAACATAAGTGTTAAATGCTATCGCTGCAGAGCCGCCTAAATAAGGTCTCCAAACATCACCCGGGTAACCGCAACTTGCCGGGAACTCCCACGTAACACTGCCCGACGATTGCGTCGCCTGCACGCGTGCTTGAAGGAATGAACCCATATTGGTAAGGGTCGTACAACTGAATGGTGAGCCATTCAGGTTATTAGTGCCAACGGCTCCCGGTTGAGCGTTCGCTGTTCCTAGAATCACAACTAGCAATGTGCTCAGGCACACTGCGCGCAGCATGGAGATATTCCTCATGGTAAAGGGTTTTAGCGTTTGGGTGTAATGCGAAAAAGTAAAAGGAGAGAGCGTAGAAGTTCTCTTCATGGGTGTTTGTTTTAGGTAATGGGTTCTTAACTAAAATCTCGGATTCTCCTGAAAAAAGAATCCACTATGCTTGTTGACGAGTCAAATGTATCGGTAATATTTTTTTAGAAAATACTGAATTCTGTACCTTCCTTACTAACTTCACCGTACAGGTTAAAATAAGGATTAAAATTCTATGTCCCTGTTACCCGGCTTTATAAGTTTTCTTAATACAGAAGAGCGCAATCAGCTTGCGTCCATGCCGCTGCCCGGAAAAGAAAAAATACTTCGGGATATTTTTGTTTCCGAGCTGCAGGCAGAACCATCCAAGCGTGAATTGATGCAGCGGCTCGGACTCTCTTCGTCTCACTATGATAAGCTCAGCACGGTGGTTCTCAAAAAAGCCTATCGCTTTTTCGGAGGCGACGATCCGCTCGAACAACTCAATTTCCTGAGCCGAAAATTTATGTTCCATCATCTCTTTCACGAGATAAGAAGCCTGCGACTAAAGATGAATGGAGTCACAGAAAGCAGAAGAGAAAGTTTTTTGCGTGCATTGTTTGATTTTTCTATTAACGTGCCTGCCAGGTACTATGATGAAAAATTCGTAACAAAGGGCGCAGAAGATTATTTGGAGCATGTAAAAAAAGATCGCCCCGCACGTGAGCTCGAAGTGAAAGCTAAAATACTTTTTGCCCGTTTGAATTTATTGGCTCAGCAACCACCGAATAAATCGGCCGTCAAAAGAATACATAAAGAAATTCAGGAAGCCGAACGGAAGTATAAGAACGTGGATGATGCGCGGGCTAAAGCCATCCTCTACCATGTGTGGGTGAATTTTTACCGCATGGTGAAACCGGATTACAGGCAGCGAAAGAAATATCTTCAAAAGATTGCGGCTTTATATGGAGGAAACGAGAAGATGCCCGAATTCGAACGCGCCATTTCCGCATGCCACGAAGCTGAGATTCTTTTTGAAAGAAGCGAATACGATGCTGCATATTACATGTATGGAACCATCATCACGCAACGGATTCAGTTGCTGCGCAACCAGTTTCATCATTTTGCAAGATGGATTGAACTCGCCATTATCCTTGGCAAGTACAACGAGGCGGAGCAGTTGTTAAACACTTTATTCAAAATGTATGTGGAGAATAATCATGAATCGAATGGAGTGCTCGGGGCGATTCTTTATTCTGAATTGTACCTGGCCACTGGTGACCTTGACAAAGCATACCACTACCTGAGTTTGTCGAAATCGCTGAACTCAATCCAGGTTTACTTTACGTATGAAATTAGGATCCGCGCACTCGAAACACTGTACTTCGGATTTGCTGGTGACTTTGACTTCTCACGACGCCTCGCTCTCAGAAACATCCGGTACGTGCAACTGCAGCGATTATCGCTAAAGCAATTCAAGTACGCGCACTTCTATACACTGCTAAAAGACTTCATTACTATTCGTCGCAGCTACCCTAAATATTCAACACCTAAAGTGAACGCCTACATTAAAGAGTTTGACAAAGGCTATGACAAGATTCTCGGAATACTCTATCATCGGCTTCTCCATTCCCCAAATCCATAATCACTTTGAAACTCCGCCATTGCGCAGAATAATGCGGCACTTAAGCTTGTGTATAATGAATTAGCCCGCAATCAACTTATCTCCGTTTTCCCCAATTATAATCAGGATGAGAACAGCGGCAGGATATACTCCCAATCTATTCCGCAAGATTCTCGAAAGCAATGCCAGTTCAAAGTCCACATAAAGTCGTAAAACCACAATACAATCATGTGGTTTGTCTCTTTGCTTCATCGAAGAAACCCTTTTCCCGCTGAGTTAACTCTTTCCGTTTTCAATAATGAATAGCAAAAAATCTGCTACACAATCATTTCTCACCTTCAGCTCCTACGTAACTCTTCGAACGTTTTACTTGAAATCCGGAATCAGCTTTCATGTTTACCATAATCAAAGGAATGCAATGCCGCGCTAGCATTAAACTATTCAAACTTTCACGTATTCAGACATTACCTAATTGTAATTGATATAATTCTTGCGTTACTTCGCGGCTGCAATAATCTCACCATAAAATTTTCATTATGAAAACATTCAAAATCATCCTTGCTGCTATCTTCATTATTTCTCTCTCAAGTTGCATGCAAGCTAAAAAAAGTGCTCCTCCGAAGATCACTGACATCCCTGTCACCACCAAATCAAAAGATGCTGAACAATCAGTTAGGCAGGGATTAGCCCTGCTTGATGTGGGAGATGGAACCAAGGCAAGAGCGATGTTCATTCAGGCCACACAACAGGATCCCAAACTGGGATTGGCCTATCTGCTAAAAGTAAACACTGATGTAACTCCGGAAGAATCGGCAAGTGATATGAGCAAAGCCAAAGCAAATCTTGATAGCGCCAGCCAATGGGAAAAATGGTACTATGACTACTATCAAACCTTCTTCAACAGCGACTGGAATAAACGTGTAGCCGTGACGAAGCAGATCGCGGATTCATTTCCCGATGCAGCCAGAGCACAGGTCGATCTTGGATTCGCTTACCAAACCGGCAATGACAATTCAAATGCACGAGCCAGTTTCATGAAAGCACTCACGATTGATTCCAATTCAGTCGCCGCGTATTCAGGGTTGGCTAATTCATTTCTTTTTCTCGATCCAAAAGATTTCAAGAAAGCAGAAATGTATGCGCTTAAAGTAGTGGGCTTGGCACCCTCGAGTCCGGGTGCAGAGATCACGTTAGGCGATTGCTATCGCGCGGAAAATGATCTTCAAAAAGCAAGAGATGCTTACGCGAAAGCTGTCCAACTTGACCCGGGCGCACCTGAAGCGTATTATAAAGAAGGACATGCCAATACTTTCCTTGGAAATTATGATGAGGCGAGAAAGAACTACATGGATGGAGCAAGCCATGATCGCACAGCGACAGCGGCTATTCAGACTATTGCTTACACTTACATCTACGCCGGCGATGCCAAAGCCGGACTCAAATATTTCGACGACTACATGAGCAAACTCGATACTTCAAAACAATCACCTGATCAGGTCAGAGCAGCTAAGCTAGCCTGTCTGGGAGATTGCCAGTTCATTGCATTTCACATCGGTGACACGAAAGCTTTGCAGCAATACAATGCCGCTGCGGCACCGCTCGCATTAAAGTCCGCAGATGTTGCAGGTACAGCGGCCGCTAAATTAAATGCGCAGGCAAACAATCTGTTTGAGGACGCTTCTGTCTCTGTGTTGCAGGGAAAATATGATGATGCGAAAACAAAAGCAGAACAGATGAAAACAATACTTGATCCAGTAAATGATCCAAATAAGTTGAATACCTACCATTGGTTACTTGGCATTATTGCCATGAAACAAAAGAATTACACCGATGCGATTTCCCAATTCAGCGCGTGCAATCAAAATACCACGATCTATTATCCATACTGGTTGGCAAAGGCCAATGAAGCCGCCGGCAACAAAGACAAAGCGGCCGATCTATACAAGCAAATTGCCGTTTACAACTTCAATGGAGTCGATTATGCAGTGATCAGAAGTGAAGTACTTAAAAAAATCGCGGCAACTAAAACATGAATTGAAGCACGGTGTGGTTGCGTGAATGCATCTGTCAGATTTATTTTAACATAACGCGAAGAGCACACAGAATTCAGTCATAGATTATTTCATTTTGTGCTCCTCTTGTACAAGTTGAAATACGTTTATTCCCGGCTTAGCCAAAACTGAGGAGGGCCAATTCATAGCTTTTTAGGCCAAAACCACATATGCTTCCTTTGCATTTCCCCGCCATCAATGATTTATGACGAAAGTCTTCCCTTGCATAGGGATTCGAAATGTGAACTTCGATTACGGGAGATCTGATTGAAGCAATGGCGTCAGCAATAGCCACAGATGTATGAGTGTATCCACCTGCATTCAGAATAATACCGTCAAATGAGAACCCCTTTTCATGAAGTTTGTTGATGATCTCCCCTTCCACATTACTCTGAAAATATTCCAGAGTGTACTCAGGAAATTTTCCTTTCAGTTCATCAAAATATATTTCAAAGGTTTTATTGCCATAAATCCCGGGCTCTCGTGTTCCGAGCAGATTGAGATTCGGGCCGTTGATAATCAAAATTTTCATCTGTAGGATCCGTTGTACAACTTTCGGGGACAAGTTAGAAAAACAGAGGCAGCAATTCTTACTTCTGAATTCCGAATTCCGAATTTTCCACCATGGATTGGAGCGACATCATCAAAGGATTCAAAGCATATTTAAAGTTAGAGCGATCTCTTTCACTAAACTCTATAGATGGTTATTTGCATGATGTGAACTTGCTTCATGATTTTCTTGCCTTAAAGAATCTAAATAAATCGCCGGATGAAATTGTGCTCGATGATTTGCAGCAATTCCTTTCATTCATCGAAGAATCCGGGATGAGTGACTATTCGCAAGCGCGTATACTCTCTGGCGTTCGTGCATTTTACAAATACCTGATGTTGGAAGACATAGTCAGGAATGACCCCACCGCGCTGCTTGAAGGTCCAAAGCTGCAAAGAAAGCTGCCTGATGTTTTGCATCTGGAAGAAATCAACCTCCTGCTCGGAGCGATTGATCACAGCAAGCCTGAAGGCGTTCGCAATCGCGCCATTCTTGAAACATTGTACGGCTGCGGACTTCGGGTGAGCGAGTTAGTAGAATTGAAAATTTCAAATCTCTACTTCGATGTCGGATTCATCAAAGTCACTGGAAAAGGAAACAAAGAGCGATTGATTCCTATCGGCAACTCGGCGATAAAGCAAATCGGATTTTATCTTAATCATGTGCGCAATCATCTTCCTATTCAAAAGAACGCTACCGATATTGTTTTCCTGAATCGAAGGGGGAACAAACTCACCCGCATGTATGTGTTCATGGTTATCAAAGAGCTAGCCGAGCAAACCGGGCTAAAGAAATCCATAAGTCCGCACACGTTTCGTCATTCATTCGCCACACATCTCATTGAAGGCGGCGCCGATCTTCGTGCCGTGCAGGAAATGCTCGGACACGAATCTATTACGACAACCGAAATCTATACCCATCTTGATCGTGATTTCCTCCGGCAAACGCTGCAGATGTATCATCCCATGTTCAAAGCGTCAAAGCGGTCTTAATTCCGAAAGCAGGTTCTATCCCCCCAACCATCTGTCAATGGATAAATTCGATTTATCTTGTCGCGATGTCGAAGAAGAAAAAGAAAACTTCTGCTTCCAAACCGGCCTCGTTTTCTTCTGCCCGGCAATCATCTTCTGATTTTTCATTACAGAAAATCTCACATCGCACCTGGCTCCTTGCGCTGATTGCATTGGCCCTCTACGCCAATACGCTTCCAAATCAATTTACACTGGACGATGGAATGGTGCTCAGCAACAACAAACTTGTGCTGAAAGGTATGAGCGGTATTCCGGACATTCTCACTCACGATAGTTTCTACGGATCAATCGGCGACACGAAAAACCTCGCTGGCGGCAGATATCGACCTCTCGCTCTCGTGTCTTACGCAATTGAAGTTTCACTCTTCGGTGAAAGCCCGTTCATTCATCACCTCATTAATGTGCTTCTCTATGCCCTCACCTGCATCGTGCTATTACAGTTTCTCTCGAAGTTTATTTTTCCTAAAAATGAAACTGCAGCGCAAATCACTACGCTGCTTTTTGTCTTGCATCCAATTCATACGGAAGTAGTCGCCAATATCAAGAGCCGTGATGAGATTTTCTCACTCCTCTTTCTCTTGCTCACGCTACATTTTCTTCTTCGTTATTTGATTGAATCAAAAAAACGATCTCATTTTTTTTACTCACTGATTTTTTATTTTCTCTCACTCTTTTCGAAGGAAAATGGCGTCATCTTCATCGTAATGATTCCGCTTACCATTTTCTTTTTCACGAATAAGAAATGGAATGAGAACATAAAGATTTCTTTTGGGTTCTCGGCAATCCTTGTTTTCTATCTGGTGGTGAGAATAGCACTGCTCGGTGTGCGCAATAATCAGGTCACAGAAGTCATGGACAATCCATATGTGCTGGCCACAGTCCCGCAAAAACTAGCGACGATCATTTACGTGATGGTGCTATATCTGCAGTTGATGCTTTTACCCTACCCGCTCACTTACGACTACTCTTATCATCAAATCCCTTACCGAGAAATCAATGACCCTCTTGTAATTTTTTCATTCATGATTTACATGGGTCTTGGAGCCTTTGCGCTTTGGTCCTTCAGCAAAAAGGATTTGATTTCATGGTGTCTTATTTTTTTCTTCGGCACACTCTTCCTAGTCTCCAATCTCTTCTTCAACATCGGGGCACCGCTTGCAGATCGTTTTCTTTATCAGGCTTCCGTTCCCTTTCTGATCGCCTTCACTGAGTTTTTCAGAAGAATGTTTTCTCAACTGAAAATTTCTTCTGCTGCACAACGAGTAATCGTCGTTTCATTCCTGGTAATTGTAATCATTCCTTCTTCCTATCAAATCTTTGTGAGAAATCAGGATTGGAAAACTGATCAAACACTCTTTCTTCATGATGTTAAAATTTCCTCGCAGAGCGCACGCGCTAATACTTATGCAGGTGTGGCTCTCGTGCGTCTGGGCGATGCAGCTAGCGATACCGCTACAAAACGAAAGGATGCACGTGAAGCACTCGTTTACTTCAAACGGTCCATGCAAATCAAAGACGATTATTTGCCGACGCTGCTGAACATGGGTGTTGCCTATTCGCGCATTGATAGTTCGGATGCAGCTGAGAAAAGCTGGAATCGCGCAAGAGCAATCGATCCCAACGATCCCAATTTGAAAGGGTATGATCATTATCTGTATGAAGTTTATTTCACAAAAGGGATGCAGGCAGGAAAAGTAAAGAACTACGATGATGCAATTTCCAATCTCGAAAAAGCAGTGAATTACGAGCCGACAAATGCTGATGGTTGGTACAATCTCGGCGGCGCTTACTTTACCGTAAATAATTATCAGAAAGCAAAAGAATGCTGGGAGAAAACACTTCAGATCAATCCGAACTATTCAGATGCGCAACACGGTCTCAGTGCATTGCCAAAGTCACAGCAATAATATTTCTAAGATTCGTGTGCCTGTGCCGTTTTCTTTTACATTTTCACGAGTTTGAGCACATAATCTTTCTTCGCTATTTCTGCATGAACAAAATAAACTCCTCTCGTTAGTCCTTCCTTGTTCTCATCAATGGTGTAAACAGATTTTCCGCTGTGATGAAATTCATTCAGGTACTCTCTCAAAACATTTCCAACCACGTCAGTCAAATAAAGATGAACCTGCGCAGGACTTTCAAGAGTAAAAGAAACATTGGTTTGCGCATAAAAAGGATTGGGATAGCATCGCAGCTGAAGTGACTTCGGATCAGGAATATTTTCCTCTCCGACGCCAAAGTCAACAACAATGTATTCACTGCGCACTTTTGATTCGCTGCAACCGGTAGATGTGTTTGCTGAGAGTGTCACGTTGAATGTCCCCTGATGCGTATAAACGTGAATGGGAAATTGCTCATTAGATGTATCACCGTCACCGAAATCCCAATGCCATGAATTTGCAATGGGAATAGTGCTGTCAATAAACTGTACCTGGAACGGAGCGAGTCCATGAGTTGTATCCGCATAAAAATTCGCGGCACAACAATTCCCTCCGGGTTGTGCAACCAGATTGATAAGAACCGAGGAGTAATTATTCGTCTCGTCATATTCCAGTACTTCATTATCGGGATCGGTGATCGACACTAAATAATATTGACCATCACAAAGACTTCCGAAATCAATCTCCTGCCCATCAAGATATTGATCGTATGCATCGTATTTCCCAACATAAATTCCCTGATCAGTTCCGCAACCGGTCACAGATCCTAATCCACCATTGGGCATAGTGGTAATGTCGACTGCATTTCCATTCGCATCAGCGCAATATCCGTCGGAAGAATAGCACGTTCCCAAATTAATTAAACAGAAACTTGTTTTAGATCCTTCTCCAAGAACCGGCCATTTTGTGGGATCCGTGCCGGGTCCGCGAATGCGGATTGAATTGTACGTCCAGTTGTCAACGTGAATGTGCCCGTGCGAGGGATGATAGGTCATGTATCCTGCAGAACGCGTATAGGTGCTCATTGTATCTCCGCTCTTATGATAAATAGTTTGATTTACATTTTCCCTCGGGTAGCTTCCATCAGGACAGGTAGCTGAACAATCTACAAGCACCGAATCACAGTAGCACTCACCCGTACCGTGCATTTCAAGAGGTCCCCATCCGATATTGGGTGTAGCAACACCTTCACGGATATAGCCTGAGTATTCTGACCAATGAGTGGATAAGTAGAGTGCGGAGTTAGTCATGTCAGGAAGAAGGTCGCACTCAGTTCCTCCACCGGGGCACGAACATGCAGCTGCAATTGATGTTGAACAAATTCCCCCTACGTAAGATGGTGGCGGGTTCTCCCCAAATGTGATCGAGAAGTCAATGAGATGACCGGTATCGATGGGTGCTTCATCAATTATCACCATGTACCATGTGCCGTTGGGGTCTTGCCCGTTATTTAACCAATTGATTGAATATTGAGGATAGAAATTTCCGGTGAATGGTGCTTGTGCATTTTGAATGGGCCCGTTCGTGGCATTTTCCATCATACAGGTACCGGTATAATTATCGTCGCTATTTCCATTATGATCGGACAGAGTCACAATCGATCCATCGGGCGATTGCAATTCTATTTTGAGATCACTGTCATAGGTGTGATGAATATCAAAGCAAACGCTCAGTAGACCGAAGTTTGTTGAATCTATGACAGATGGCAAACCCGAAACTTCTACCGGAAACATGTTGACGATGTTGACTTCGTAAATTTCTCCCCACGTAGAATCAGAGAAGGTTTGAGCGAAAGAAAATTTTGCGGAAAGTAAAAGAAACAAAACGAGTTGAGATTTCTTCATGGTTCTTGTTGATCTTGTAAATTGAAGTGCGATAAATATAAAAATATTCCTTATCAGAAATAAGCGCTTCATAAAATGTCAAACTTTCCTGCACCCATAATTTTCTACTTTTGAATCGAAGGGAACTGTTTCTGCCATGAAAAAAATCGGGATTGCGGTGCACGGCGGTGCCGGCGTAATCACTAAAAATCTTATTACTGAAGAGAAAGAAAAAATCTATCGTGAAGGATTAAGAACGGCTCTTGAACAAGGGTATGCAATTCTTGAACAGGGAGGTCATTCACTCGATGCAGTGGAAGCCGCTGTTATTTTTCTGGAGAACCATCCGTTCTTCAATGCAGGCAAGGGCTCGGTGTTCAATCATCTAGGGAAACATGAAATGGATGCCTCGATCATGAATGGCGCTGATCTTTCGGCCGGATCAGTTTGCGGAGTGCAGGAAATCAAAAATCCGATTACGCTTGCAAAAGAAATCATGCTGCATTCGCAACATGTAATGCTTTGCGGTGAAGGAGCTGAAGAATTTGCCCGAGAACGAAATATTGAATTTGCAGACGTCAATTATTTTTTCACCCGGCACCGATTTGATCAATGGCAACAGGCCCTGGCCAATGAACACGTGCAACTCGACGACGGAAACACAAAAAAATTCGGAACTGTGGGCGCTGTCGCCCTTGATCAAAACGGAAACCTCGCTGCAGCCACTTCCACCGGCGGACTTACAAATAAACGCTATGGAAGAATTGGTGACAGTCCGATCATCGGAGCGGGAACGTATGCGAACAATCACACGTGCGCGGTTTCATGTACCGGTCACGGAGAATTTTTCATTCGGGCTGTCGTTGCATTCGATGTTCATGCTTTACTGCAGTACAAAAACTTAAGTCTGAAAGAAGCATGCGATCTGGTGGTAATGAAAAAATTACTATCGATGGGCGGCGAAGGCGGCTTGATCGCAATTGATAAAAACGGAAACATCGAAATGCCGTTTAATGCTGAGGGAATGTATCGGGCAATGAAATCGGCTTCAGGCATTACGCTCGTGGAAATTTATTGAAGAATTCGCCACTTTATGTTTTTGCGGTCATGCTTTCTTCACCCGTTTCATCACTCAAGCTTCACTTCAATCTGTTTCGCTTCGAAGCTTCTCTGGAGAATATTAAACCGGTCGCCTGAGGACATAAAGTGAACGATGAGGTTTTCAATCGAGATCGGATTATTTTCAGGAATGTCAGCAATGTTCGTGTGGCGAATGTGATGTCCGTCAATGATTACCACCATACCGCTGCCAATCGCTTCCATGTGATTTCCTTTTGAAATAATGAGTCCGGTGTCTTCACCCAATCCAACACCGAGGCAAGAAGGATTTGCAGCGACGGCCTGAACAAGCCGCGCAAATCTTCCGCGCTTATCAAAGTGTGAATCGAAAATTACTTCCTTGCAAAACCCCAACCCGGTTGTGATCTTGACCTCTCCTTTCAAATGTGCGCGACCGCTGTTGCCTTCGTAAATCATAGTGCCGCTCATCGCCATCGCGCCGGCGCTTGTTCCGGCAAGAATGAAATTTTCTTCGTCGTTATAGCGCTGCATCAGCGCATGAAGTATTTGCGTGCCGCCGAATGTAGACGTGAGCCGATATTGATTCCCTCCGCAAAACATTACCACATCGGCTTTTTTCACACGGGCAATGTATTCCTCATCATGCGCATCTTCGCGATCGCGGATCGGAATATGTCCGACATTCGTGTTCCCTATTTTCTGATAAGCAGTAATATAATTGTGAGCAACTTCGCCGGGTGAAGAAGATGCGGTGGTGATTACTTCAATGCGTGCGTCACTGCTCGCGCTCTCCTTTACAATCCGCCGGAGAATTCCCAACTCAAAAAAATTCAGATTGGAGCGGTGAATGATTCCCAGCTCGAGATCAGTTCCCTTGTCTTCGGCACCGCCAATGGCAATCAGTTTTCCCTTTGGTACGCTCATAAAATCAATGAGACCTTTCGTGTCAAAAATAATCTAACAAGAAGCTCATTCCTTTTGTTGCACAAAATTCTTTCAACAACAATTTTTATGTGCGGCGAAATTTTCAGCCCTTTGAATGGTTATCTTGCTCTCGATTTCTGCAAAATCAATTTTCATTTCCGGAACAAAAAAACTGCAATGGAAATTCTGAATATCCGGGTCCTCAACGGACCGAATTACTGGTCGATCAGAAGACACAAACTGATTTGGATGAAGCTCAATCTTCTCGACCTTGAGGAATCTCCCACCAACAAAATTCCCGGCTTTCGTGAGCGGCTTGAAAAACTTTTTCCCGGCCTTTATTCGCATGAATGTTCAGTTGGCAAACCCGGCGGATTTCTGCAGCGCGTGGAAGAAGGAACATGGATGGGTCACGTGATTGAACACCTCGCGCTCGAGTTGCAAACGATGGCCGGAATGGATGTTGGCTTCGGCAGAACTCGTGAGACTTCGGAGAAAGGAATTTACAACGTGGTCTTCTCGTACATGGAACCTGATGCAGGCGTGTACGCGGCGAAGGCCTGCGTGCGTATTGCTCGAGCTCTTGTTGAAGGGAAAGAGTATGATTTAACGGAAGACATTCAAAAGCTGCGTGAGATTCGCGAAGAAGAACGCCTTGGGCCTTCAACGGGAAGCATTGTCGATGAAGCGGTGATGCGCGGCATCCCTTATATCCGTCTTAATCGGCAATCACTCGTACAACTTGGATACGGAATCAATCAAAAAAGAATTCAGGCCACAGTGGCTTCCACCACTTCAAACATTGCCGTCGAAATTGCCTGTGACAAAGAAGAAACCAAAAATCTGCTTGAGAAAGCAGAGATCCCTGTTCCTAAAGGAATGATTTGCTATGATGAAGATGATCTTCGGCTGGCCCTCAACAAAATCGGATATCCTATTGTCACCAAACCGGTGAATGGCAACCATGGCAAAGGCGCGACCACCAACATTATGAACTGGGATGATGCGGTAAAAGGAATTCATGCTGCACAGAAATATTCACGCGGCGTGATCGTGGAAAAATTTATTGCCGGCTATGATCATCGCATTCTTGTGATCAACTACAAATTCATTTGTGCTGCAAAGAGAACTCCGGCATCAGTGACGGGAAACGGGAAGTCTACACTTCAGCAATTGATTGATGAGGTGAATAAAGATCCGCGGCGCGGATACGGTCATGAAAAAGTTTTGACGTCAATCAAGGTGGATGAATTCACGATGAAAATTCTGAGTGAAAAAAATCTCACGCTCAATTCGGTGATTCCGGCCGGCGAAGAACTATGGCTGAAACCCACCGCAAATATTTCTACGGGAGGCACAGCCACCGATGTCACTGATCTCGTTCATCCATATAACATTTTTACTTGCGAACGCATCGCGCGGATAATTGGACTCGACATCTGCGGAATTGATATTATGACACCTGACCTTAGCCAGCCCATTATCGAAGCAGGTGGCGCGGTGCTCGAAGTAAACGCAGCGCCGGGTTTTCGAATGCACCTCGCTCCTACTGACGGCCTGCCACGCAATGTTGCAGAGCCCGTCATCGACATGCTTTTTCCTCCGGGCTCTAAGTCCCGAATTCCAATCATTGCTGTAACAGGAACAAACGGAAAAACAACAACGACAAGACTCACTGCTCACATCATGCGCTCGGCAGGACTGAGAGTCGGCTACACAACCACAGACGGAATTTACATCGGAAATCAAATGATGATGCGGGGCGATTGCACAGGACCTGTTTCAGCACAATTTATTTTGCAAGATCCTACTGTTGAGTTTGCCGTGCTTGAAACAGCGCGCGGCGGAATCCTTCGTGCCGGATTGGGCTTCGATCATTGCGATATGGCCATCGTCACCAATGTTCAGCCCGATCACCTCGGACTTATGGGAATTGACACCGTAGAGCAATTGGCAAAAGTAAAAAGCGTGGTGCCTGAAACGGTATGGCCGGATGGATACGCCATCCTGAATGCCGACGATGATCTTGTTTACAGGATGAAAAATGATGCTGACTGCAAGATCGCCCTGTTTTCTCTCGACGAAAATAATCAGCGAATCCACGATCACGCTGAGCGCGGTGGAATTTCGGCCATGGCAGAGAACGGATTCATTACGATCATGAAGGGGAACTGGAAAATCAGAGTTGATAAAATCGTGAATATCCCACTCACTTTTGGAGGCAAGGCAACGTTCAACATAGCAAACATTCTCCCGAGTGTGCTCGCTGCTTACTTGCGCGGGCTCGAGATCGAAGAAATACGAACTGCGCTCGGTACGTTTATTCCATCGCCGGCGACTACCCCCGGAAGAATGAATCTTTTCCAATTTAAAAATTTCCAGGTGCTCGTAGACTATGCGCATAACTACACCGGTCTTGAACAGCTCGGCCGATTCGTTGAGAAGGTGGATGCAAAAAACAAAATCGTCGTGGTAGCTGGTGTGGGCGATCGCCGGGATGAGGACACGATTGCACTTGGTGCTGTGGCTGCAAAATCATTTGATGAAATCATTATCCGGCAGGACAAAAATCTAAGGGGCAGAACGCCTGATGAAATCATACGGCTGCTAATGAAAGGGGTTCATAGCATCGATGAAAAGAAAAAAGTAAAGGTTATTCCCAAAGAAACTGAAGCGATTGAGTATGCCATTCAACATGCGAAAAAAGGATCGCTCATCACCATTTGCAGCGATGTGGTGCCTGATGTGCTGGAGATGATTATGAAGTATAAAGAAGAAGAGGAAGCAAAGTCGGCAGAAGTCTCATCCTGAAGACTGATGCGAGTTTCACCCGATATCCGCAACCTTGAGCATCTGCTTCAAATCAGAGATGATGATGTTTTTGCCTTTCACTTTGATCAAATCTTCATCCACAAATTTTTTCAGCATGCGAATTACCGTTTCAAGAGTAGCACCCACAAACGCTGCTAAATCTGTTCTTGATATGTGAATGGCAGATGTGGGTGTTATTGATTTCGGTGTTTTGAATTTTTCATTAAGCACTAACAAAGTAATGGCAAGTCTTCTTCTTATATCCATCTGCGCAAAAAGCAGAGCACGATTGATCCACATTCCAAATTCCTGGCTCATTTTCACGAGAAGAAAATTGGAAAACTCAACCGAATTGTGCAGAACATTCATGAAAACTTCACTTGGTATGAACTCGAGCACGGAGGGTTCTAACGTAGCTGCGGATACAGAATGAACCTGATTGCTGATGACTGCGCGATAAGCAAAAACTTCATCGCTGATACACAGGCCAACCAGCTGAGACGAACCGTCGCTGAGTGGCTTGTATAATTTCACCTTACCGCTAATTATCCGATAAACTCCTTTTGGGTATGTTCCTTCATGAAACAGCACGTGCCGCGATTTCACGTCTACGGTTTCAGTGTGTTCTGATAGCATACGTCTTTCCGCAGGCGCGAGCGCTCCCCAGTCGAGAAGTGAATTGTTGAAATATTGATTCAGGGATAGCTGAGGGTGAAATAGCTGTACCATAGGGTGTATGGCAAAAATAAATCACAATGGCTCACCATGAAAACTTGTTATCAACTCTACAGTCCGCTGAAGTAATCATAGCCCTGCTCGAACCAATAGTCGCGTGGCCGCTCATCTGCAAAGAAAATTTTTCCGATGCGTTTCAAATTTTTGATGCCATACTTAGTGGGCGTAATCAGGCGCAAAGGAGCGCCGTGTTTCGGAAGAAGGGCCTCGCCATTCATCTCATAACACAACAATGTTTGCGGATGAAGAGCGCTTTGTATATCCAGCCCCACGTAATATCCTCCATCAGGAGTTTCAAGCCCTGCATAATTTGCAATGTCAGACGGATTGTTTTTGTCAAAAATATTTCCGCTGTGTGTGGCCAGTTTGTATCGCGCCACAAAATCAGAAAATAATGCCCCGCCCCAGTTAGTGATCATATCCCAGCCTTCAATGCACTTGAAGCTGTATGTGATTTCGTGCTTTGGTAATTTCATAATGTCGTTGAGTGAAATCTCAAGTGCGGGTGCTCCGAAGTTCATCACTTGTATTTTATAATCATCAGCATTCATTGCACTCTTCAATCCTAAGTCTCCATTAAGCCGCGGCTTTTTAAGAGCCAGATCTTTAGGATAAGTTTTTACGAGATGGTTATCACTTACAAAGTTCTTGAACAAGCGTCCATTGAAGTCAAGAACTTTTCTCAGCGGTGATGGAATGCTGTTGTCTTCGGGCTGCCTTTTAATCCATTCCCAAATGGCAACCGGAGCACCCATAGCCAGAACACCCCAAATCGCTAACGCTTTAATTGTTCTTCGCCGGATCTCGCGATGAATTTCTTTTTCCGTTTTAGGAGTCGGCATTTTATTTTCGGAATGATGAACGGAGTTTTCTCCCATAAGAACTATTCGGAAACGGAATTATTTTTTTCTGCTGTTTTTGCCTCAGCACTTTCTTTCACCACCTCAAAGCCGGCAATCATTCCTCTAAAATTATTCCATCCGGCTATAATTACCTGCACAATGTGAATGACGAAGAAAACAAGATAACCGATCGTGAGAATGAAATGAATTAATCTCGACGTTTCGTAACCTCCGCAAATTGCAGTGAGCCACCAGAACTGGGTGGGTTTGTAAATAGCGAATCCGGTAACCATCGAACCAAAGCCCATTACAATTATTGCAGAATAAGCAATCCGCTGCGCAGCATTGTATTTTCCCTGCGGCGGCAGTTCTTTTCTCAAATGCAAATCATGCAGTACAACTAACCAGGCTTCCTTGAAAGATCTTTTATCCGGTAACAAATACTTCCATTCGCCACTGAAAATTGTGAAGCCGACGTACAGAACACCATTAATCATGAAGACCCACATGAAAACGAAATGCCAGGCCATTCCGCTCGCCAAGTGATAGGGAATATTGAACAATGCATACCACGAGTCCGGATAAAAATGAATGACAGGAACGCCGCCAATTTGAATTTGGTAAATATCATTAGCCCAATAAATTAGAGTGCCGCTCCAAATCATCAGGAACAGTACAGGAAAGTTGATCCAGTGAAACCATCGCGTGGCTAACTTATGCTTGTTCTCAACAATTCTCTTCATTTCTCTCTTGAATCTAAAAGTATCCAACTGAATCCAAAAAAATTTTCATCCGGTTCAACGAATATCTGCGACTTAATTCTTTTGTAAAATAATAGTAACGGCCACCATGAGTATTTGGATTGATTGACTCCCAGCCCAGAATTATTTCTGTGTGCAATATTCACTTTTTATTTTCTGCAGAAGCACTGCATCATTGATTACATTGAAGAATGATGAAGTGAATTTAATGAAGCTATTTTGAACGCAATTCCGATAATGGTCAAACATGTGATCAAAACGTGAATAATTTTCTTAGGCCTTAACAGAAATAATGTCGACACCCTTTTATTCTTGCATAAACCAAATTACTACCACCGATGAAATTTACAAAAGACAATTGGATTACCAAAGGAGTCGAGTTGCTTAACAGCGAAGGCAGCCATGCGTTCAACATCGATCGCATGTGCTCCAGGCTGAAAATTACCAAGGGATCATTTTATCATTACTTTGATGGTATCGATGAATTCACTCTGTTGGTTGTCAAACACTGGAGCAAAAACGCGCTTAAGCAGCTTGATGAAATTAATTCTTCCGGAAAATCTTCTGAAGCCAGATTGAACCTGCTTACCGATCACTTTTTTCAGCAGACAGGCAAACGCGAATTAGGTCTGCGCAACATGAGTCTTGAAAATAGATCAGTTAAGTCTCTGGTTGACGGCGTAACAAAAAAGCGCACTGACTCACTCAAACAGGTCATCACCGGTTACGGCGTCTCCGGACAGCGTGCACAAGCAATGGCAAGGCTCATTCATGATGCATGGTTAGGCATTCTGGTTTCAGGCATCGATAATATAAAGGATCGGGATCAAACACTCAGCGCATTAACTGACCTGGTGATGCGCAAAGTATAATTTTCGGCCTCTCCTAATGAACTGTAGGTTAGCTCGATTTTTCCCTCTGAAAATTGAGGGATAGAAATTTTTTTGTTAATTTTTTTCGGACCCGAAGAAATGCCTGAATTCAATTCTCAATCGCATGAAGTAACTCCGGATCATCCGGCGTGACTTTCGAGGAGAAATGGCAAACATATTCTCCCTCTTCATTGATCAGGTATTTGTTGAAGTTCCACGACACGCTGGAATTCTCCACGCCGTTTTTTTCTTTCTCCGTCAGCCACTCGTAGATCGGCGCTTTGCTCCTGCCCTTTACGTGAATCTTCGCCGCCATGGGGAAAGTGACGTTATATTTCTCCGAGCAGAATTGTTTGATCTGATCATTCGAGCCGGGCTCCTGCCAGAGGAAATCATTCGAAGGAAAACCAACAATCACGAGTTTGTCTTTGTATTGCTCGTACAATTTTTCCAGTCCTTCATATTGCGGAGTGAAACCGCAATGCGATGCTGTATTCACAATCAGAATTTTCTTTCCTTTAAATTGAGAGAAATCAATCACGCCGCCATCAATTGATGGAACTTTGAAATCATAGACTGTCGGCTTCTGAGTTAGAAGAGAAATCATCACAATGCAAATGCGAATGAGAAACACTATGCAAACTTATTCCTAATAACACTCAGAATGGCAAAGTGTTCATTTATTCTGCCAATCGTTTCGATCTCCAATTCGATGATTGAAATTTCCTGGCAACATGATTACCGCTCTCCTTCTGCATTCCTGAATCTTTGTTGATGAGGGCGGCGGCGAGAATGGATGCCACCTCGTTTTCATCATTGGAAGAAGAAGCGATTTCTGTTTTCGCAGCGTCAAAATATTTCGGAATGAAACCCGTGTCGAATTCTCCGGAACGAAACTTCGGATGCTGCATCACCCATTTCCCGAATGAAAGCGTAGTGCTCACGCCGCTCACTTCGTATTCATCAATGGCGCGGATCATCCTCTCCATGGCAAGTTCGCGCGTTTGTGCATACACGATAAGTTTTGCAATCATCGGATCATAGTGAATCGGAATTTCCATTCCTTCTTCGAAACCATCATCCACACGCACGCCGGGACCCTGAGGTTTTCGATATGTATTCAGTTTGCCGATGTCAGGAAGAAAATTGTTCATCGGGTCTTCTGCACACACACGCAATTCAATCGCATGTCCGCGGATTTTCAAATCATCCTGTGTGAAGGAAAGTTTTTCTCCCCGTGCAATATTGATTTGCTCTCTCACCAAATCCAATCCCGTGATGAATTCGGTGACAGGATGCTCCACCTGCAATCGCGTATTCATCTCGAGGAAATAATAATTCAGTTTATCATCAACAAGAAATTCCACTGTGCCTGCATTGTAATAGCCGCACGCTTTCGCAATCGCCACAGCACTCTCTCCCATTTTCCTTCTCATCTCCGGCGTGACAATCGCTGAAGGTGCTTCTTCAATTAATTTCTGATGTCGCCGCTGGATCGAACACTCGCGCTCGAACAAATAAACCACATTGCCATGCTGATCACCAAGAATCTGGATTTCGATATGTCGTGGTGAAGTCACATATTTCTCTATGAAAACTGAACCGTCACCGAATGCTGCAGTCGCTTCACTCATCGCGCGCTTCACCTGCTCTTCAAATTCATTTTCCACCTGCACTGTGCGCATGCCTTTCCCTCCTCCACCTGCCGATGCTTTGATGAGCACGGGATATCCCAACTCTTTCGCCACTTGCTTTGCGTGTCCGATGTCAGTGATTGCTTCCGCGATGCCGGGCACGAGCGGCACTTTGTATTTGATCGCCATCTCCTTCGCGTGAATCTTGCTTCCCATGGCATCCATCGATTCTGCCGATGGACCGATGAAAATCAATCCCGCATCCTTCACCGCTTTTGCGAATGCCGCATTTTCACTGAGGAAACCATAACCGGGATGAATGGCATCAGCACCGAACTGCTTTGCCGTTTCGATAATTTTATCTCCCAAAAGATAAGATTGCTTCGATGGCGGCGGACCAATACACACCGCTTCATCAGCATGTCGCACATGCAATGCATTGCGATCTGCTTCGGAAAAAACTGCTACTGTTTTGATTCCCATCTCACGCGCCGTACGCATCACACGAATAGCAATCTCTCCGCGATTCGCTACGAGGATCTTTTTCATTGGGGAAAAATAGGAAAAACAAAATAGGCGGATGAAAACATAAATCACTTTCTGATTTGACAAAACTCATAAACAGCAAATCGCTTCTTACTTTCGTGACCATGCTGCGACAAGTGAAAGCACTTGCTTCTGTTGTTGGTCAGCCGACACATCAACGGCTTTCGCGCATCCTTCAATCGTGCCGCACCAATGATGGCGAAAAATTATTTCACGAAGTTGATTGGGACCGTCTTCTCTAAATTCTGTGATTCGGACGGCACGTCTTTAGCCATTACTCTCAAAAAGAATATTCCTGGGATGACCTCATCTCCATTTTCGTCTCGTGCATCCCATATGAAATCATGAGAACCTTTGCTCACATGCGAGTCAGCGAGAGTTTTTACCAGTCTCCCAAGATAATCATATATAATCATAGATAGATTTTCATTTTTAATAAGTTTCACCGTAATACGGGTGGACAGATAAAATGGATTGGGACTGACAGTTACTTCTAATTGTTTCACAAATGTCAAATCAACGACAGAAGTAGAGCCTCTGTTTATCCGGGCGAGATAGCAATCAGGAATTAATCCGCTGGTGTCATGGTTTCCCGAAACGTCACCATCATTTGATAGGTCAACCCTGCAATAACGTATGTTTCATTCGAGACCTGAACGAGGCTATTTGCATGATCGAATCGGCTGCCACCTATACACTGCTGCCACAATATATTCCCTTCTGAATCAAGTTTCACAACCCGACAGTCCGCACTATATTCATTCGAGTCATGAATGCCTCTCACATCTCCATCGTGCGATGTCGTTTCTCCTGAAAATGCAATACCACCGTCAGATGTTGCAATGACAGAAAATGCTTTATCACCACCACTTCCTCCGTAGCATCGAGTCCACTTGACGGCTCCGTTTGCATCAAACAACGTCACAAAGCAATCCCAATTACCGTGATTCGCAACCATGTCTCCGTCCTTTGAATAGGAATAACCTGCGACTGCAAAATTTCCACCATGCGTTTGAGCGATTGCGGCCGCAACATCAATCGAGCCACCACCTATACATTTTTGCCATTGAAGGTTACCTTCATCATCGAGCTTCACTACCCATGCGTCATAATTACCGTGGGAATCTGTTAAATCACCGTCAATTGAATTAGAATATCCTGCGAGAACAAATCCGCCATCGCCTGATTGCAGTAAAGAATACGCGCCATCGTTACCACTTCCTCCAAGGCATTTCTGCCACTGCATGTTGCCGGCACTATCAAGCTTAAATATCCATGCGTCAAAAGTAAGTTCAGTTGAATCATGATTACCACTGACATCGCCATCATTTGATAGCGTAATTGCTGACACAGCAAATCCATCATCGCTTGTTTGAATAATACAACTACTCACTTCATAGGATATTCCTCCATAACATTTTTGCCATCTGATTGCACCTGTGCTGCTAATTTTTAAGACCCAACTATCGTAAAATCCATGATTATTTGTGACATCGCCATTGTATGAATAAGTAGTTCCGCAAACAACGTAATCACTATCTTTGGTTTGAATAATCGAGTAAGCAAGATCTGCTCCGCTTCCGCCCAAGCACTCTTGCCACTGCAGGTTGCCATCTTGGTCAACTTTGATGATCCAGAAATCCAAGTTACCTAGTAGCAGATTCTCATTGTAATCAATATTCACGTCACCATCATTTGAATTAGTAAATGCTCCAGATACAAAACCACCGTCAGAGGTCTTGACAATTGCGGTAGCAGCATCGTAATTACTTCCACCAAAACATTTTCCCCAAATTAAATTTGCTCCTTGGCCATTTGCATTTTGAGAGAGAGAGAGAGAGAGAGAGAGACTTATTATCATAAAATATTTCATCCCCCTCGTTTTCATTATCTCAAAGTTAAAGGGTGTACCAAACTATATTATATGATATTTATCATTCTCTAATTCTATTTATAATTCTTCAGAATTGGGCACATCTGCGAATCACCTCATAACTGCAATTTTGTGAAGCTCGAATATTGGTCTCTGACGAGGTTGCCACTCTGCTCAGTTTTTTTGCCAACGATGGTAACCTGTGTGTGCGCCGTTGCTGCGTCGCCTGACCAGCAACGAAGCCGAGCCGCTCACGCATCTTGTACATGCATAATAAATCTCATTACGCCCCTTGCAGTTGATTCAAAAGCAGCTTCACCAATCGCTTCTTACTTTCGTCACCATGCTGCGGCAGGTGAAAGCACTTTTTCTGAAAGATCTGAAGCTCGAATGGCGGCAGCGCTATTCATTCAGCGGCATCTTGCTTTATCTCGCAGCAACAGTCTTCCTCATCTACATCAGCTTTATTGAAATGAAACCCGAAACATGGCTCACCATGTTTTGGATCATCCTCCTTTTCACCGCCGTGAGTGCCGTAGCAAAAAGTTTTATACAGGAAAGCCGCGGACGGTTTCTCTATTATTATTCAATCGCCCACCCGCGCACGGTAATCATCGCCAAACTAATTTACAACTGCGTGATGATGGTGATAATCGGAATTATTGGCGTGCTGATCTATTCACTCATGAATCAAAGCCCCATTGAGCAGAAAACATTTTTTCTTTTCGTTGTCTTTCTCGGCTGTTTGAGTTTCGCTCTTTCATTTACCATGATGTCAGCAATTGCAGCGAAGGCAAATCAAAATGTAGCGCTGATGGCGATTTTGAGTTTGCCTTTTATTCTGCCAATTCTTTTGCTGCTCATCAAACTTTCTCAATCAGCTCTGTTGGTGACAATGCAAATTTTTCCGTGGAAAGATTTGCTGCTCCTTCTTTCACTCGATGTAATCATGATTGCATTGGCCGTCGTGCTCTTTCCCTATCTTTGGCGCGATTAGCGAGTTCGTTTTCCTTTCATGAAATTATTTAAACAAATCTGGTGGAAAGTTCTCTGCGTGATCCTCGTGGTGTACACAATCGTCGCAGGATTCCTGATTCCAATTCCGGAACTCGACATTCTTCATGAATCCATCCGCAATCTTTTCTTTCACGTGCCCATGTGGTTTGGAATGACGCTCATGCTGCTCGTCTCCATCATTTACAGCATCCGTTATCTCATCAACAATAATCTGAGAGAAGATGTGATTGCTGCTTCCTCAGTGAAAGTGGGACTCATTTACGGCATTGCAGGAATGCTCACGGGCATGCAATGGGCGCGCTCAACATGGGGTGCGTGGTGGGTGAATGACCCGAAGTTGCTTGGCGCCGCTGTTGGATTGCTTCTCTATCTCGCGTATTTCATTCTTCGCGAATCAATTGATGATCTCGATCGCAGAGCGAAAGTGGCAGCAGTCACTAACATCATGTTCTATGCGATTTTTATTCCTGCGATTTTCATTGTGCCACGCCTCACGGATTCACTTCATCCCGGCAACGGCGGCAATCCGGCATTCAGCAGCTATGATCTTGATAACAACATGCGGAAAGTTTTTTATCCCGCCGTTTTAGGATGGACATTACTTGCGGGCTGGATTATGACGCTCGTTGCGAGAACAACAATGATCGAGCTTCAACTCACAGGAGGAAAAGAGATTTTCCATTCTTCAAAATCAAAATCACAGGCAGAAAAAGCAATTGCATAAAATTTCATGAAAAAAATTTTTCTGATTTCTATTTCGCTTTTCCTTGCGCTCAATTCATTTGCGCAAAGCTTAGATCAGCAAGCAGCAGATTTTCTGAGAGAGAGCGATAAGCTGTACGTCGTCATCAGCATTCTCGTAACTATATTTGCCGTCCTCATTGTATTCCTGATCTTTCAGGAACGCAAAATCTCCAAACTCGAAAAACAAATCAAAGACAAAAAATCATGAGTGAAAAACCAGCTCAGCAGCACGTAAGTTTTTTTGAAAACGTAGAAAAATATTTTGACAAGGCAGCGACATTCCTGAAGTACGATCCCGGACTTCTCACCCAGATAAAAAGTTGCAACAGCATTTACCGCATGAATTTTCCCGTGGTGGTCGAAGACAAGAAGACGGGAAAGAAAAGTGTGGAAGTGATTGAAGCGTATCGAGTACAACATTCGCAACATAAAGTTCCGTGCAAGGGAGGCATCCGTTTTTCACCCGACGTGAATCAGGATGAAGTGATGGCGCTCGCCTCACTCATGACGTACAAGTGCGCCATCGTGGATGTGCCATTCGGCGGCGCAAAGGGCGGAATCAGAATTGACAAGCGCAAATACAGCGACGATACAATCGAACGCATCACGCGACGATACACGACCGAGTTGATCAAGAAAAATTTTATTGGTCCCGGCATTGACGTGCCTGCTCCCGACTATGGAACAGGTGAACGCGAGATGAGTTGGATCGTTGATACCTATTCAGCATTTCATCCCGGAGAAATTAATGCCTTCGGCTGCGTAACAGGCAAACCGATTTCACAAGGTGGTGTGCATGGAAGAAGAGAAGCCACGGGTAGAGGTGTGTATTTCGGAACACGCGAAGCGTGCAATAATGCAGAGGACATGAAGAAGCTCGGGCTCACAAAAGGAATTGAAGGCAAGCGCGTAGCAGTTCAGGGCCTTGGAAATGTTGGATATTATTCTGCGAAATTTTTTGTGGAGAACGGTGCGAAACTCGTCGCTGTTGCCGAGATCGATTGCACGCTCACCAATCCGAAAGGTCTTGACCTGGAAGATATCATCCAATGGAAAAACACACACACGAGCTTGCAGCGTTACCCGAAAGCAACAGTGACGCGCAACCCGAGTGCTGTGCTCGAAGTGGACTGCGACATTCTTGTTCCCGCTGCGCTCGAAAATCAAATCACCGAAGAGAATGCTCCGCGCATCAAAGCCAAAATAATTGCTGAAGGCGCGAACGGTCCTTCCACTCCTGCTGCAGAAGAAATTCTACTGCAGAAAAATGTGCTCATCATCCCTGACATGTTTTTGAATGCCGGCGGTGTGACGGTTTCCTATTTCGAGTGGCTGAAGAATCTATCTCACGTGAGTTTCGGAAGAATGGAGAAACGGTTTGATGTTTGTAAACGAAATTGAGAAGCTCACCGGCAAATCACTCGCTGCCAGAGAGAAAAAAATGTTGCTCGATGGCGCCGATGAAGAAGACCTCGTGAACAGCGGACTTGAAGACACGATGATTGAGGCTTACCAGGAAATTCGCGAGAAGTGGAAAAGCAATCCCAAAATCTCCGACATGCGCACGGCAGCGTTTGTGGTGGCAGTAGATAAGGTGGCTACATCTTACACCACTCTCGGAATTTGGCCGTAACAAGTTGTTCCGTTGCCTAAACACGGTTTTGATTTCCTGTTTTTTGTCTAAGCAGTCAGTCGGCAACACAATACACTTTTCATTTCTCTGTGAATAAAGGCAGCAAGTTCGCTCCGTGCGGGATTAATATCTATTCTACTTTTCGATTCCGAAACCCAATCCCATGTCTCGGAAAAAAAAGAGGTCAACCCCCCAGCGTAAATTGAAGCGTCCGATCTTATCTCCGGAAGTCAATATCGGGAAAGAAGAAGCGCCGATACATCTTTCTGTACCTTCTTTAAATATCGTGAATTCCGGTCACGGAATTCCCACTCACCATTCTGATCTTCATCACACCATGGCCGCGCGGCGCAACTTATAATTTCACTTCATTTTCGCAAGCATTTCCTGCAGGCGGGAATCGCTCATCAGCGGTTGTAAGGCCGCTTCGTCTGTAATTTTTGAAGCGTCATTAAAGCCAAGTGATGCCGCACGTTGAAGTGATTGAATGGCATCATCGTTCTTTCCCTGCTTTGCGTACATGCAAGCTTCAAGAAATGCCTGATCGGAATTTTTGGGATCAGCGAGCTTGTAAATTGCAAGCATCTTTTCTGCCACAGGAAAATTATTTTGCTGAATAGCGTTGTTGGAAATCGAATATCCTGCAAGAGAAATGAATCCAAGGAGACGCTGATGCATGGGATCTTTTTCTGTCTCAAGTTTTGAAATTTCCTGGTTCCACCAGGTCAGGTCTTTGTGCTGAAAATTGTTCACGTATTCCTGCTTAATGGCCGTCTCTTCCTGCAATGATTTCTGTTTTTGTGAAAGTGCATCCAAATAATCCGGCTTCTTCTGCAGATACGCGAGAGCGGATTCATTAGCTGAAACATCATCAACTCCTTTCAGGAAGTAAATTGATCGCTGTTGAAGCATGGCAGTCTTCAGCACATCATTACTGCGGCCAATTTCTGCAGAGGATTCCTTTATGAACTGATGAATCAATTCTTCATTTACCGGCAAATCGTGACTTTTCATTGCATTAAATGCGAGCCAGTAAAATGCATCTCTAAATACCGCACTGTCAGGCCATTCATGTTTCCCGTTCCATTCCAGAAGAAAATGATTGACTGAAGAATTCTGAAGCGATTGATCGAATTCAATCACATCGCTGTAGTTCATGTCATTCACTCCAGCAAATCCGAGCAGAGAAAATCTCAATGAATGTGAAGCAAGCGGCTCCGCGGCTCCGCAATAAATTACTGATGAAACATTTTGATTTTGCTGTGCGGAAGAAAGAACCACCTTCGCTCCTCCGGAAAAACCTGCGAGTGAGATGTCTTTGAAAGTAGAGAAGCGACCCAGTGCATCTGTAATCAGATTAGCTGTTATCTGATTGGTTTGATCCATCGTCAATCCATTCTTTGAATCATTTGAGCCGATAATGATGAAATGAAATTCTTCAGCGAGATGCTGGTATTTCTTCACGACAAATTCTCCTCCGGCATGCGGATCGAAGAAGATAACGGCCGGAAATTTTTTTGTTGTATCATAATTGGAAGGAAGATAAAGCGCGAATGAGAATGCCGGATTTGACTTGCAAACAATTTTTGGAATCACCTCCCCGGTTTGGAAAATTTCTTTTGCTGAAACCTGAGGAATTGTGGTCGCTACTTCGACAGATTTTTCATTTGAGGAATGAGAAGAACAGGAAAGAAATGCGATGCATGAAATAAGAATGTAGTGAGTGAATTTATTTTTCATAGAAGAAATGTAGTGAACAATGAATTACACCCGCATCGTGACCTGAAAACATCTTTATGCATTTTCATCAAATTTCTCCATCCATCTTTCAGGTCTGACAAGAGGTGTGAAGCCCGATTGCGAATACAATCCATGTGCATCTTTCGTTGCAAGCACCCATCGCCGCATGTCCGCAAGTTCAGGATGATTCATCACACATTTCATCAGCCATTTTCCTAAACCTTTCGCCTGATGTTCTTCGAGAATGAAGACATCAGCAACCCATGCTATCGTAATGCGGTCGCTGACTACTCTGCAGAATCCGATTTGCTTTCCTTGATGATACATGCCGAAGCAAAGTGAATGCTCAATCGAGCGCAACACTTTTTCCATCGGACGATTCCCGGCCCAGTATGAGCGGGATAAATAGCCATGGATCACTTTGGGTTGCAATAATTTTTTGTTTGTGCTGACGAGGTAATCGCCATTCTTCTCTTCAAAAAACAACTGGGGTTCATCGTAATTTCCTGAAGCAAGTCCGTAAACATTTCCATCGGGACCGAGAAAGTGCACCCAGGAATATCCTCCACCGAACTGCGGTTGCCCGAGAAATTTTATTCCGGATGCTTCAAGAATTTCTTTTGCTTTCACCACATCGTCCACCATAAATTCGGGAACTGCTCCTTGCTTAAAATAATTTCTGCTGGAATATTCTGCATTGAACACTTCGAAGAGATCGCCGCTTGGCAATTGAAAGATCGCAGCAACCTCATCCTTCTGCTTCACTTCACACCGCATTACATCCTGCATGAAGGAAATCATCTCATTGTATTTCGAAGTGTTGATGCCCACCCATGGAATTCTCGTGACTGTAATGTGCGACATGAGGTTGTTGAAAAAATTTGGTGAACCAAGAAGCTGCTAATTCGAGTTGAGGAATGAATCCAATTCATCCAGGAACCCTTTCGGGTCATCGAGCATCACAAAATCGCGCGCGACATCAGAAACTACCAGATGATAATTCTTCATCTGCGCATATTGTGCATCGAAAGTTTGTTTGATCGTTTCATGCGTCTCTGTAGGTTGAAAAGCTACGAATGACGCAAACACTAATACCTGGGAATTTATTTTTGAAACCTCATCACGGAGATCAATCGACTGCATTTCGCAGGTAGCTTGCGCCACTGTCGCTTTATCTGATTTAATTCCCCACCTGCTCGCTGCGGAATCTGCCACTGTAGTATCGGTAATCCACATTCTGAAATTTGCTTTTTGATTCGCTTTGAACTGATCATCCGTTTGCATCATCAGTTTTCTTCGCAAGCTATTCGCAAATGGTGCTGTAGTCTGCGGCGTGGCATTTGGATAAAATGCCGCAGGAAGAAACGGCAACGCATCTACCACGACAATTTTCCCTACGAGATCCGGCTCTGTCGAAGCAATCCACAAAGCAAGAAATCCACCAAGGGCATGCCCGACAATCACCGGCTTCTGCAAATGATTTTCCTTGATGTATTCAATCACGTCATTCTTCACCTGATCGAGATACCAATCGCTCTCTACCGGCGGCACACCAGCAAACCCTGCCAGCGTGAGCACATGACATTCATATTGGTTTTCGAAATGAATTACTGTGGATTTCCAAACATCACCTGAGCAACTCATTCCCGGAATCAAAATCATCGGCGTTCCTTTGCCGAATACCTGGACCCTGAATGTTGTTGCACCCAGCGCAGTGAATGACGGGTTGAGTGGTAACGATAGAATGAGCACAGCAAAGCTCAACCTGATTTTCGAACAGCACTTTGTGAAAACTTGAAACATGTTTTTTTGCTGCTCAATTCAGGAGCAGGCTGAATGATCTTGCGCAAATTTATTCGGTATTCTGCTCTCGGCTGTTTCCTGAGGAAATTTTCTTTTACCGGATTGTGCTGTTTAAAAACCGGTATTGCAGAAAAAAATCGTCTTCAATTTCGGAATCTTATTTTTCCCGAATTGTTTACTTTCATCACACCGTAAAAATTTTTATGCGAATACTGCTTTCCTACCTGCGACCTTACTGGAAAATTCTCACACTCACGTTACTTCTCGCTGCAATAAATCAGGGATTCTCATTACTCGATCCGCTCATCATGGGTAAGATGGTGAATTACGTGACCGTCACTACAAATGCAGTTGCCTCGGATTTTTACAGAGCGATTGTTCTCTTCCTGCTCGCATTGATTGGTGTTGCCATGGTTTCCCGGATTGCCAAAAATTTTCAGGATTATTTTCTCAACGTTATTATCCAAAAGACCGGTGTAGATGTTTACACGGACGGCATTCGGCATTCACTCGAATTGCCCTATGAAGTTTTCGAAGATCAGCGCAGCGGTGAAACGCTGGGCAAACTTCAGAAAGTCAGAGATGACATGCAGCGCCTTCTCAATGCAATCGTAAATATTCTTTTCACTTCCGTCGTTGGCATAATTTGGGTAACCGTTTACAGTATCACTGTATACTGGGTAATTGCCCCGATTTATTTCACGGCCATACCAATTATTTTCCTGGTGAGTTCAACGTTGAGCAGAAAAATAAAGAAGATGCAGAAAGTGATTGTAGCAGAAACAACGGGTCTTGCAGGGGCCACCACAGAATCACTTCGCAACATCGAACTTGTGAAGAGTCTCGGACTTGCAAGCCAGGAAATTGATCAGCTCAATAACACAACGGTAAAAATTCTTGGATTGGAGTTGAAGAAAGTCCGGTACATCCGCAGCCTGAGTTTTATTCAGGGAACGTGTGTGAATTTTCTCCGCGTTCTTCTCATTGGATCAATGATGTATCTCATCTTCATTCACAAAATAAATGTCGGTGAATTCCTAACACTTCTGTTTTATTCGTTCTTCATTTTCGGGCCGCTGCAGGAAATGGGAAACATCATCAATGTATATCGTGAAGCGGAAGTCTCGCTCGGTAATTTCCAGCAAATCATGGACACGCCGATTGAAAAGCGACCCGCACATCCGCAATCTGTCGGCGATGTGCATACCGTAGAGTTCGATCAGGTTTCATTCAGGCACCGGACATCGAAGACTTTTGCTGTAAAGGA
>Ga0335085_10001932_pt1 | contig 40804 bp, 25 predicted proteins | sample Lox_Sample_45_FD_206712 | JGI IMG/M metagenome (GOLD analysis project Ga0335085, IMG submission 206712) | Soil microbial communities from Loxahatchee National Wildlife Refuge, Florida, United States - Lox_Sample_4.5 | ecosystem: Environmental > Terrestrial > Soil > Wetlands | place: USA... | reverse complement strand
CACCCGGACGCGCTCGATGGCATCGTGATACTCGCCGAATCGTTGGTAGGATCGTCGGGCCACGGCAAAGGATCTCGTGGCATCTGACGGCACCATGACAGACAACCGACTCGGCAGCGCCGTCTCCCACCGGATCAGATGCCATTCTCCACTGGTGTGCCGATATTTGCTGGCTTGAACGAAGGCCCCCGAGATGCCGATCTTCGTGCCGACGAGATGCCTCCATTGATTCCACGTCGGATCCCAGCCGACCGGAAGGATCGTGGGATCGAGGTATACCTCCGCTTTTCGCCGGCTGTCGCGATACAACGCACACCCATTGAAGTATTCAATGCGCCGCAAGGGAGCGCGAAACTGCCGTTGCCGCTGGTCTGGCAGGTAGGAGAATAGCTGGCGCACAAAAAACGTCTTTCCATCCTGCGCCAACTCGCCAGAGGCAACGCATTGGCCGAAACCGCCGTAGGGGAATAAAGCGGGAGCACTGGAATCTTGTAGCAGAGCATCGTAACAGGAGCGGAGGTCAGGGTGTGCCAAAAGATTGAAAGCTCTTTCGATGCGTTGCATCTCTGACCTGGCGGCATCGCCGGTTTCAAGCTCGATTCGCCGAATTCTATACGAAAGCCGCAAATCGGCCGGAGTCGCCGACTGCGGCGTGCGCAATGCTTCGTAGAGTGTTGGCTGGGGCGTCTCGCCGTCGCGCGGCCTGAAAAAATAGAAGTAGTCGCGCACGGCGCTGTTCGGCAGATGGAGCGCACGAATGCCAAGGCCGCTTTCCAGCACATCTGCCCGAACGAAGTATTCATCTCGCTTGTCGGTTCGCGGTTGCGTGACACAGCCGATGCGACCGAAGTAGAGTTGCCTGGCTTTTCGGTGGAGGGGGTTCTGGGTAGCCAGGTATTCGCCGATCGGTGAGTTGTACGAACCCACGCGCACGTCATCGCCCGAGCGCAAATAGCTGGCGGGCACGCGTGGCACCACGATGACTTCACCATCCGTAGTACATCGGACCGACGATCCGTCTGGGCGAATACTCTGAATGCGCAATGACCGACTGGCGGGGATGTCTGTACTCGTGGTTTGGGCGCTGGTGTCGGCCATTGCGGAGCCTCAATTGACCAGCTTGTTCCCGGCGATGAGGCCGGGGCCTTCCGTCAGGGCCGCACTTAGGTCCTCGGCGTCGGCTATCATCAGCTCGAGATCAGGGTCAGGCACGTAATCAATTTCCGGCTCCATGGGAGCATCGGCTGCAAGCATTTCGGTCAGGGAGACCGGCGCTTCGGCAAGAGCCGCGCCATCCTCGAATGCCGCGGCAACCTCAGGATCATCTTCCGGCCGCGGTGGATTGTTGGGATCGGCGCCACAGGCGGGACAAACGACTTGAGATTCATTAATCGGGTCAAGCCTGAATCCGCATGTAGGGCACGAAACTTCGGGCAATCTTCTTCTCCTCAACTGCCCTCAGTCTAAGGCGAATTGCGGATTCCAGCAAAAACCGGCGGCCAGGATCAGGAACGCCTCGTGTTCGGCAACTGGAACTGTCTTCCAACTAATTGATACGAAAGCAGGTGAAGAATGTCATGCCCTGATTGCGGCTCGTCAAACGGTGAACTCCGAATTGTTACTTCCATTGAGACGCACGGCCTCGATTGCGGGCCATTTGAACGATTTGACCAGGAGTTCATCCTCTGCCGGGAATGTGGAGGCAGATTCGATGTATCCGACTGGGATAGCACCTCGGATGGCGGGGTGGAATCGACTGACCAGCTGGGGCGCGACGCATTGCCTGCGGGCTGCGGGAACAGTAAACGAAATGATGGCAGACTCACAACGGCCGGCTGAGTCGGGTGGCTTCATTTCTCCGAGGCTGGCGCGATACGGCCAACTGGCAGTCGAGTACGGTCGCCGGATGCTGGCCACTTCCCGTTCCTAATCCGGAACGAGCAGAAATCGCGCCGATTCGAGAAGACTGAACCCCGATCAGCCTTCATCGCCATGGATTCCACCAACTCAAGCAGATTACGGGTGCGCGGGGCGCCATTTGTGCGCCGCCACTTCACGTGGCATGGAGGTGTCACCATGGCACGAAAAGCCGTGCAGATCGTCGGGCGTGGACGGCGCACGTGGCTGCCAATCGCACCGGAACAGTCCGGCACCGGGCATAGTGGAGGGAATCGTAAACCACCAGCGCAAATCGGACAATCTAGCCGATCGCCGGAATTCAATAGGGTTAAGTCGAAAACTCCCACTACGACGCAGTCAACGATCAGCTGACACGCGTGCGACGTCCGGATATAACGGGCTTGCAGGAACCGCAAATGTCTGCCGATGCGTTCAGCAACTCGGATGGGGGAGCGGCCTCGATGCTGGACGAGATCTGCTTCCCGGACGCTATACCTCGAATCGTGCGCCACAGATCAGATTTGGGCAGAGCGTACATTCCCCCCCGTGGACCAACAAACCCGCAGTTCCAGGCAGCGAGCCCTTGCCCAAACCCCACAGCGTCGAGAAGGCGGGACATTCCATACTGGCGCAAACCGCGAGTGCCTTTTCGGCATAAGAGGTCAATCAAACCGCTTGTGAGCCAGTCACCACACCCAGCGGTGTCGCGCAGCCGAGTGACCGTTAATGCGTGGACGCTTCGCCATCGGCGCCCCGTTACATCATGGATTGAACGAAATCGAAGGCCGCCGCGCCCCAAAGTCTGGATCTCCAGAACCATCCGTGGGCCCCACGCAAGCTCGCCCAGATCCGCAAGTCGGTCATGCGAGTACTTGACGATATGCGCCAACTTAAGCATTTCCGCAAAATGGGCGGGATTCCCGACGCCCGAAGGCTCGAAAAAGATGATCGTACCTTTCGAAGCGAAAGCATCGGCTAATAGCAGGGCACTCCGTGAGACACGGTCCACGAACAACACTTCAGGTACTTCAGCTTCCTTAAGAAGATGGGAAATCGAGCTTGATGGGACTGGTTGAAAACGTGGTAGTCGTGCGCCACAACCAGGGCAGTTGAAACCGAATGTATGAAACGGAATGCCGGTGGCGTCGCGGCGAAGCCGCTCCACGATAACGGGCGTGCCAACGGTTGGGGCAAGGCACAAATCATCAATGTTGACACCCCACCGCTGCATGTCTGCAACGACCAATGCTCCGGCGGTATCGCCCCCCAAACGACCAATCGGCCTTGCATTCCAGCCCAGATGACTGAGCATCATCATGACGTTGCCGCATGTACCGCCCGCTGTCAGTTGGAACTGACCCGTTTCCGTATCCAATACTAAATCGAGTGCGATCAGACCGATCCCCCAGATGCCCGGTTTGAGGCGTACTGCTTCGGCCTTAGCCATACGCTTCTCCTTTTAACCAAAGATGTACGAGTATTCCAGGCTCCTTCCGCTGACGGTCCAGCGCCGCGAAATCGACCTTGTATTCCAAGGCTTCCACGTAAACGACTGGGAAGTCCCTCTCCAACGCGGCCAAGAGCGCGCCCAAGGAAAGGAGTTTGCTGCCGATCGGAGACAAAACAATTTGAGAACCGTAACTCTCGAAGATCACCTTGCGGGCGTCATCAATGCGAAGAATCGCACGGTACAGGTCCAAAGGTCCCTTCTCATCAGCGTAGACGATATTTCTCGGGTCCACCTGCCAGCCGCTTTCCATTTCCGTTGCAAAGGCTTCGATCAGCCAATCGGGGAGCTTTGGATCGGACGCCGGGAATGGCAGAATCGGACAAACGTCGTGGGGCTCAACGGTTCGGTAGATCAGATCGAGTGCAACGTTCTGCCCTCGCACCAATTGGGGCAGCCAAAGGCGCGCTGGACCGACCTGGGACACCGGACCCACGGTACCACGAAATCCATGGATGTTGCTTGCTTGTTCCCATGGTACCGGCACGATGGTGTCGTCCGTTGCAGGCTCGTCGGTGACGAATACATGAATGTTCTGGCGGACGGCGACTTCAAGCAGAAACTTTATGACCGGGAAGTTCACACCACGCGATAGCGCACTGCAATCAAGGATGATGTCTGTGAACTGGTCGAGCTGCATTCGCGAAACAGCCTTAACGGCTTCGCGCCCACCGATCACGGCATGGTCTGGTGCAAAAATACTGACGGGGACGACCTGTGCTGTAGGAACAACCTTGAGTAGCTCGGCCAGATTTCTTTCCGCATGGTCGCGTAGTTCGCTCGCAGCACTCGGGCGTTCCTCCCGCAGAAATAACGCCTGCAACCGCTCCCCGACGTGGTCGGCGAGAATCCCGCAAGAACGCGTCGTACGTGGATCGAACCCGCCGCCGGCGATCAGAAGTACCTTCCTGTGCGCCTGGGAGAGAAAGTCCCGAGTGAACGCTACAACATCGCCATCGCGCTGAACGATGCATCGTTCCCACCGCGGCTCCGCCGTCATGGCGTGCTCCGATTGTACGTTCTCAGTTCATCGAGTGTGCCTTCGATAAATCCGCCGCGCTTGAGGGTGAGTCCGTAATGGAGCTTGGGGATGCCTCCGAGTTCCAAAAGGCACCACACCTTGTTCTTGCATTCGTATTGCGGAACAAGGGTTATTGCGTTGTAGGCGATCGCGTACTTCAGTGTGCGCCCCAGCTCGGGTGAGACGGTGCTGAGCCGCTCAAACTCTTCCTGCAAGATCCCGTATGCATTCGCTCCCGCACCAATCCAGGCGTTTGGCTCAAGCGACACGGCACGACACCGCTGGGCCAGGAGATCGACCATGGTGCGGACGAAGTCCACCTGCGGGAAGTTCCAGTCTTTGATGAATGCGGCGGCACGGTCGCGCAGGAGCTGTTGTTGTTCCCGTGCCTTGAGGGATGCCGTGCGCCCACGGATCAGGCGGGTTGCGATGGCATCCACCAGTATTGCTGCGAGTCGCAGGAACTGCTCAGCATTTTCGGAACTGGCGTCACAAAGATCGTCGATGCCAAAGTAATATGGACGATCAAAGGCATGCAACAGGTGCAGGCATGCAGCGTCAAAAACGGAGATGTCGACTGAAAGCGGCCTGGAAGGCTCAGGATCAGCGCTCTCGGGAAACAATCCGGTCTGAGGTGTTCGCTTCGCGTACCGGTGCAGAAGAATATTCAGCATCGCAAGCCGTTCATCTTCGCCGAGGTCGCCTGCTGCGGGCCGGTACGAGTCGACTTCGGCACGCAGGCGTTGCTTGCGTTCCTCGGTTATCTTGAGCCGCCGCTGGTTTGCATCCACACGGTCTGCCAGGTCGGCGGTTTTGGCGTCGGTGAGATGCTCGGACTCGTCAATGAGAAGCGACTCTAGTGAGACCAGCTTGCGCGAGGCGAACTCCGGCATTTGGGACAGATAGCGATTAGCCATGTCCTTGGCCATGCGCCGGAATTGCGTTCGCTGCTCCCGTCGGTCTCCACGCGACTGCATCGTGATCTGTGTTATCTCGCGGGCAGTCGTGATCCCCGGCAGTTCAGCGTTCCCGGGGGCTGTGAGCAAAACGCTTAAAGCTTCGTCCGGCGGGAGAATATCGAAGCGGGTGAGGACCCATCGTGCGACCAGCAATTCTCGCCGAAGGAGCCAACGAGAAGTATTGGCAAATTGCACCGGGTGGAGGATATGCGCGTCGTCCAATATGATCAGCGGCCGGACCTCGATGCTCTTTTCACCGGCTGGGACGACAAATCGGTCTATCACGTCGAACGGTCGATAGGCATCAGTCGCGCCCTTGGTCAGCTTGTCCAAGCTCGGCGGCAACAGCGCGCCGACGATCCCATAGATCTCATTTTCGACCTGCTGTGCGCGGGCGAGGATGCCTTCGCCCGAGAGCCCGCCCATTGCCTCAACGGCTGCGGCAGACGCGCCGGTTGAAATGACCCTGACCTGACGAGGAGCGATCCCTGTCCGGGTGAGGTGCCGAAACCAACCCAGAATGGTTCGTGCCTGAAGCAGGCTTTTGAGCAGTCCATCGCGCGACTCCTCCGGGTATGGGAACTCCCAGATCTCTCTATAATCGCTCTCAAGGGAGAGGCGGTGGGCGAGTAATGTAGGGACGCCGTCGGCAATACAACCGCAGTCGGCAAGTGCGGTGAGAAGCGGCCGATATGAAGGGACACTGCTGTTTCGCAACAGCGCGGTAACCATGGGAAACTCGAACAGTTTCGCCATCGTCGTTTTGCCGCTGCCAGGAGTCCCCAGGATCACGACGAGGCGGTCATAGAGCTGGCGGTTTGAGCCGTAACGGCTCAGGTATGCTGTGATCGGATCTGGGCTGATGAGCGCGAGGAACGCCTCTTCGTTGCGAACCTGTTCTGTCGCGCGTCGCTCAAAAGGGTTATCCATCGCTATGCCAATTCTGAATGTCGCTGCCGACGGCGGAACAGTGGCCTCATGGCCGGCTCCTTCTCGTTCTTATCGATGTCTGCCCAGAGAAGCGGAATTGAATTGTTCGGCGTATTGTGGCCGAGAACCAGCGGAAGCGCGCATTGTCCGAAGCCGAGCCGCACATCCTTTCCTCCGCCTTTTCGGGTGTGCACCGTCTCGATCCCGCTGTTATAGTAACGCTGGATCAGATCCCAGAACGGACCCGCTTTTGCCTCGTTAATCTGCAAGCTGTCCGGAAGAACGAGCTCGAACGAGAACTCGATCTTATGAAACCATCCATTTCCACCAAACTCTGCCCGCAGAGCGTGCTCACGCTCCACAATCGTACGGGTCACGCCGGCTGTCGCGATGTAGTGATGGACGATCACGGTCCAGTCCGAGGCAAAATGGGACTCTGTAATCGGAGCGCAATCCCGCCAGAGTCGCTTCAGTTTTCCCAGTAACGTGGTGCCTGTCCCGGTGAAGTCATCGAACAAAAACAGATATCTGAACCGGGCCTCTTTGTCGGACAGGGCGGCGCGAAGATCCTCCAGTACCTGATCCCATTTTCCTGGCGCAATCTCGGTCGCCAGCAGAACCTGCTCATTACTGACAATGCCGGTCGTTGCGCGCCTAAACGCATCGATACGAGCCCCGTCGCTCAAGCCGAAGAACAAACTCTGGCGAAGTAGCTTGCGGTAGATCTCGGACGACGAAGGATCGGACCAGACGAGATACCGTGGCATCTTCATTGCCACCGCAACGTCACGCAATATACGTTCGCGGATGTAGTCCGGGTAAACCAGTTCGATAAGATGCTGGATTTCGGCGGGCGTGAAGTAGATCAGATAGGTGCGCAGAAATGAATAGGCTGCTTCGCGCTCGCTTGGAGCGAACTGTTGGAGCCAACCCGCCAGGCTTTCAATAAAGCGGACGCCAGCGACGAAATCGCCGTACCCGTCGTATTTGAACCGGGACATGAGCTGCAACCACGCGAATTCCTTTCGCGAGCGCTCCATGTCCCATTCCATGATGTCACCGAGCACGTCAAGCGCAAGGTCCTGGTTCATGTACCACTCCGGCTAAGCCGAAAGGTTAACATGCTGCCCGACGGTTCCGTACGTTCCAGATACCATCGTGTTGCCTGACTATTACGAAATCCTGCGGGTGCGAGATTCCAACACCGGTCCGGTGCTGAAGAAACGTGATGAGCGCTGAGTGAATAGGGTGTCCCAAGCAACGCAAAATCGTTGCCGGGCCACCCTCCTAGGTCTCCAATACATAGGAAGGCGGGTGCCGGAGATACTGCCTCCCCTGCAAGATGGTCAAGCAAGCGGACCTTCGTAATCCCTGGTGCGAGCAGATCAACGGAGTGCGCTGACCGCAGACAGGTAATTCCATGAGCAAATGTGTCAGCGGTGAGGTCGCACACAAGGTTATACACTCGCTCCGTATAGGCCGGTGAGGTGCTGATTATAGTTACCTGATACGGCTTGCAGTCCAGTTGGGCGATGTTTTTGAGCGCCGAAGATGATGCAAGCCGCTCCCCAATCGTCTGTATGAGAACTGTCTCTGGAAACGTGGCTGGAGGGATATCGTCGGCATCGAGCGGTGCGATCTCAGCTCCGTTGTGATACGCGATGATGACCTGCGCCCACCACGTTGACCCGATGCAGTCGCGCAGGGCCGTCCGCACGGATTTTCCGCGGCCGGTTGCAACACCGATGTGCGCGCCGGCGCGAAGGAGCGACTCAAGAGGACCTGCAATGTTCGAGGGCAGCGTAGTATAGCGGAACTTGTCATCACAGACGGTTCCATCATAGTCAAGCACGAGCGCCTCAAATGTGGCGGTTTCGAGCTTCTCAACAAACGTATCGTAGCTTTCGTTCCATTGTTCTGCCTCTTCTCGAGACAGAAGTTCCATCGGAAGACCCGCCTTGCGTTCGATGGCCGTCTTTCGATGAATTATAGCAGCGCTTGCCTTTTTGGCCCACGCGTTGAGGTGGTAGATCCGTCGACCAAATTCCGGGACGCCAGGTCTACCAGGATCGATCTCATGCGCGTCTCCGATAAATCCCGCGACATACAGAGATGCGACGAGTGCTTCAATAGCAGCGCTATTGCCTTTCGATGCGATGCGGATTGTGGCTAGCGCTACCTCGTCCGGCAAAAGGGCGAGTGTGCGCTCGGCAACTCGGCTGTCCTCTTCTGTCACGAATGCGATCACGCCCGTATCGGCACCCTTCTTAGCGAGCCAATGGTGCCGACCATGGGCGAAGTTTCGGTAGTCGCTCACTTGTACTGCCGCGAGAGCGGCCTCGCTGCACTTGGACTCTATGTCGAAGGCTGCCGGCATAGACGCAGCTCCTCCATGCAACACCAGCAGGTAGGGACGCCTCATGGCGAGTAGACATGTCTCCCTAAGAGACTCCACCCATTTGTCGAGTCCGTTTGAAGCTTGCAATAGTTCCTCAAGACTCTCCGGGATGCCCGTCCGTAGTATTTGTGAATAGGAACGGGAGACGATAGTAGCTAACGCCAGAAGCGAGTTCGTTGCGACGAAGCCATCTCGAAGCTGAAGCGGGGCTTCGGCGCATCGCACAAACTCGTACTCGGCACACAGCCGCGCAAGTGGCGAATCCTCGGAGAGGCAGAGGACGTTCAAGAACCCGGGTTCCTGCTGAATCATCCGACGGCACACGCCCAAAACGTCCGGGTTGCTACCGCCGGCACTAAGAATCAGAGCGGATGTACTACGCAAATTAGGCAAGTCAGCCGCCTGCAACGGCGTGACCGCCACTCCAAGCTGGCCGGTCGATCTCTGGTGGCACCACGCCGCATGCACTGCGGCGGAGAATGATCCTCCCGATCCTATCGCCACAAGCGGCAGTAACGATCCGTCCCGGACCCCCCGCTCGAAACGGGAAACATCTACCTGATTTGCCCACCGGTACGTGGCCGGCAGGTGTGTCAGCTCCGACCAGTACGGCTTACCCAATTCGCCCTCGTTTGTCCAAATGTTTGGTGTCCTGTTCCATCATATCTCCGTACGAGAAAGAATCCTGTATGTCAATGAAAACATTATATGTTAACTGATTTATGTAGAGTCCACGTCTCGATTTGAACCTCCTCGGTTGAGATTCTATCATATTGAGCGAAGAAAAAGCGAAAACCAACTGGATGCGTCTAGACCCGACCGGATCATCGGCCAGAAGCAGGGCCGCGCCTGCCCCTCTGGCGTGTTTAGGCTGACTAGTGGTCAGCCTAAATAAGCGTCATTTTCAACCGATCAAAACCAGGAGTTCCCGTCGATGTGCCAATTCAGTCGGCCTACAAAGCCAGGATTTGGCATGTCAGAGCATAGAGCGGGTCACCCCGGCTGGCGCGTAGCCTCCGTGGCGCCGGCGAACAGTGCAAGGATCTTCACCCAGGTTAACTACGGACTGCCCCAATCCTGCCGGCAACGATATTCTCGCCGCCCACCCACCAAACGAATATCGGTGTATTTCGGTCCGCATCGTGTTGGCAAAACGGCAACTTTATGGTCCAGTCACAATCGATCGACGACGACGACGACGATTGAGACAAAACCCATAATCCTGCCGCTTTGAACCCATAACCTTGCCGCCACGGTCGGTCAGAAAGTGTTGATTTGCTGGGCTTGCGTGCCGGCCAGATTTTCGCACCTGGACCCATAATCTTGCCGCGCGGTACAGTTCGGCCCCATAACATTGCCGCTAGTTCATCGGGGCTGATGAGTGTGGAGGCTTAGGATCTTGCCCGGAACTACCGGTCTGGGATAGCTACAGAACAAAATGCTTGCAAATTGTTCTGTATACATGTATAGTCACACATATACGACATGAAAAAGAGTGAAACACCGGCGGCTGTTCGGCATTGGTTCCGGAGGAGGACGGATGAGCTATGGCCTGTCGCAACGGGTTCACTCTCTCTACGAAAAGGGCCTTGTATTCGTGAACGCTGTCCCGCATGTGCTTCTGGTGAGGGCCACAGCAGCTATGCGCTCTATGGACGAAGTGGTAAGAGGCGTTTTTCCATCTACGTACCGGATCGATTGGTCCCCGAGGTCCGCGCCGCGATTCAAAATGGGCGCCGGCTCCAGGAGTTGATTAACGAGGCCGGCGTGCGCTACGTAAACTCACTCAAGGGCGAAGATCGCCCCGATTCGGGCAGGTAGATCTAGCCTTGGGCTGGTCTTACGCCAGTGGCCGTACGCAGCGCTTGGCCGGGAGGTGACGTCCGTGCTTAGTCAGTCCGATCTGACGCTCTGGTATCAGCGCCTGGGATTGTCCGGTGATGCCCGCACAATAATTGATCGAATTCGCAGCTCTGAGCCTGCACGACGTGTTGGCGGCGGCAAATCGAACGTCTGGGGGCGATATCCGAGCAGAAAGATGGGGAAAACTATCCAGTTCGAGAGCCACCACGTGGAATTCGCGGCCGCCCTCGAAATGGAGGACGATACAGCGACCCTGGAATACTACGACCAGCCTTGCCAGATCCCGCTGACCTATCGCGATGGCCGCGAACGCAAGATGTCAGTCATGCATACTCCCGACTTCTTCGTGCTCCGGACCGACTCAGCGGGCTGGGTGGAGTGCAAGACGGAGGATGATTTGGTGAAACTGGCGCAAAAGAGCGCCCACCGGTATCTGCAGACGCCGGATAGGATTTGGCGCTGTCCACCAGGAGAGGAGTATGCGTCTGCGCTGGGCCTTGATTACAGAATCTACTCGTCGAGTCAGATCAACTGGATCTTGGTGCGGAACATCTGTTACCTCGAAGATTACCTGCGCGGCGAAGCCGGCGGATTCGATTGCAAGGATCGGGAACTGGCGGTAGCCTGCCTTTCGGCCACTCCGGGAATCTCTCTGGGCGAACTGATACGAAGAATGGCGACCGCGGCGGCAGTCGATTGCGTGCACTCGATGATTGCTCACAGGGAAATCTATGTCGACCTTCGGGCCGCATCGCTCACCGATCCGAACAATGTGCACGTGTTCCGCGATAAGGAATCGTCCGCGCGGGGCGGAACAACTTCTCCGCCACACCGGCTGGTCAATATCGCTGTTGGCAGCACAGTTGATTGGGATGGCATTACATGGAAAGTTGTCAATGTGGGCCAATCGATGATTGGGTTGGTCGGAACAGACCGACATTTCGCCGAACTGCCCACCGGTACCCTGGAACGCCTGATCGGAGAGGGGCGCGTCGTCGCGCACGCGGCGGACAGCGATCGCGGGGCAGTCGAGCGGGTCCATGCCCGCTTGGCCGCCGCCGGCGAACGCGAACTGGAGATCGCGAACCGTCGCTTTAGCGCGCTACAAGCTCGAAAACACGGCGAGCGAGAACTCGATCTGTCGGCGCGGACTTTGCGCTTCTGGGCGGCGCGCTACCGCCAGGCGGAAGAGGCATTCGGCGACGGGTACATTGGTCTGCTTCCGGAAACGCAAAAGCGAGGGAATCGGCGGGCTCGCCTTCCCGATAAGACGCTGGCATTGATCAAGCACGCGATCGAGAACGATTTCGAGACCCTCAAGCAGAAATCAAAATATGCGTGCTGGGCGGCGCTTAAGCACACGTGTGAGCGGCAGGGCGTGACCGCTCCAAGCTACCGCGCCTTCCGCCGCGCGCTGGGAAAGCGCTCGAAGTTTGAGCAGACCCTGAAACGAAAAGGCCGCCGTGCAGCGTATAAATATGAGCCAGCCTATTGGGATCTCGACTTGACGACGCCGCGACATGGAGACAGGCCTTTCGAAATTGGCCACGTCGATCACACGGAACTGGACGTAGAGCTCCAGAGTGCAATGACCGGCCAAGCACTAGCCCGGCCGTGGTTGACGCTACTGGTTGATGCGTTTTCGCGGCGGACACTGGCCACGTATCTGACCTTCGATCCTCCCAGCTATCGTTCCTGCATGATGGTCCTGAGGGATTGCGTCCGGCGCCACGGACGGCTCCCGCAGTTCGTCGTTGTGGATGGCGGCCACGAGTTTGAGAGCACCTATTTCGAAACCCTGCTGGCGCGGTACGAATGCACGAAGAAGACGCGGCCGCCAGCCAAGGCGAGGTTTGGATCAGTCCTTGAGCGGATTTTCGGGACCTGTAACACGCAGTTCATCCACAATCTTTGCGGCAACACGCAGATCACACGCAATGTCCGCCAAGTCACGGCGTCCGTCAATCCCAAAGGGATGGCCACGTGGACCTTGCCCGAACTGAACGAACGGTTGAGCGAATATCTCTTCAACGTCTACGACCAGATGGTACATCCGGCTCTGGGACAGAGTCCGCGGGAGGCATTCGCGAAAGGCTTCGAAGCGAGCGGCTTGCGGTTGCAGAAGCTCATCCCGTACGACCAAAATTTCATCCTTTGCACGATGCCGAGCACGGCAAAAGGTACAGCAACGCTTTGCCCGGGCCGCGGTATCAGGATCAACCACGTCTACTACTGGTCGGATGCGTTTCGCGATCCAGAGTTCGAAGGGCAGCATTTGCCGGTCCGGTATGATCCGTTTGATGCCGGCACGGCTTACGCCTTCTGCCGAAACCAGTGGGTTGAATGTCATTCCGAGTACTACACGGTGCTCCACGGCCGATCGGAACGGGAGATGATGCTTGCGACCGAAGAGATTCGCAAGCGCCATCGGATGCATTCAGCGCGACGATTGAATTTCAATGCAAGAATGCTCGCCGAGTTTCTCGAATCTGTGGAGGCGCAGGAAGCGCTTTTGGCCCAACGCGCCTGCGACCGGGAGAGCGCTGCCGCGAGGTCGGGCGCCGCGCTTAACAGTAGCTGTCAGGGCGCAGCAGAGAATGCGGGCACCCAATTCGAGAATGCTTGCCCTCCGCTGGATGTTGTCGAGATCTACGGAGAGTTCTAATGGCTGCTGTGATCGGGGTTGCCCGCGGATCCGAGCAGTCAGGATGGTCCGAGGCGAAGCTACGGCAATTTCGTAAAGTTACGGTCGCTCATCCGCACCTGCTGGCCGCCCGAGAGCGGCTGATCGCCGCGATTTCGGATTCGCCTCGGAACTCGGTGGTCTTCGTTTTTGGCCCGACTGGCGTTGGAAAGACGACCCTTCGGGCAAAGGTGGAGAAGGATCTCACCGCGGAACTTGCTCCAGAATTGAAGCAAGACAGGGGGCGCCTTCCGGTGGTCGGCGTGGAAGCGGTGGCTCCGGACACGGGCAACTTCAGCTGGCGGGATCACTTCAAGAGGCTCCTGGATGCCATGCGGGAGCCCCTGATCGATTACAAGCTCGACCGGAAAGGAAGGCCGCGGGGAGACAAGGAACACCTCTTCCGCTTCGACCCTGCCGCAAGATCGTCTGGTGCTGAGTACCAGTACGCCGTCGAACAAGCGCTACGATATCGTAGGCCTGTCGCCGTGTTAATTGACGAAGCTCAACATCTGGCCAAGATGAGCTCCGGCCGCCGGTTGCTGGATCAGTTGGATGTAATTAAATCCATAGCCAATTGCACGAATACGCCGCACGTTTTGGTGGGCACTTACGACCTACTGGCCTTTCGGAATTTAAGCGGCCAACTGAGCCGTCGCAGTATCGACGTACATTTCCGCCGCTATCGGGCTGACCGACCGGCCGAGGCCGCAATCTTCGTCAACATCTTGCGTTCCTTCGCTGCGCAACTCCCTGTTGCGGAACCCCCGGATTTAGTAAAGGACTGGGAGTTCCTATACGAGCGCAGTATCGGCTGCGTCGGCATCGTCAAGGAATGGCTGGTTATGGCGCTATCATCGATGTTCGGCCGCGGCGCAAATCACTTGGAACGAAAAGATCTTGAAGCATGCGCGCTCTCGGTCGTCCAATGCGACAAGCTCCTGTCGGAATGTATGGAAGGGGAAACACGTCTGGAGGAGAGCGATGACGGTCGTCTTCGCTTGCGCGTGCGATTGGGCCTAAGTGGGTCCGGAGCCGCGGCCGACGGGCAACATCGACCTGGTGCGCCTGAGGCAAACGTGGCTCGTAAGGCGAAGCACCGGCCAGGCCAGAGGCGCGCGACGCGCGATCCCATCGGAAGAGGTATAGCGGTCCATGGGACCTGAAGCAGTGTACGGTGCTTGGGAAGCGCAGGTGGTCGATGTACCGGAGCGGAGCCGGCTTTATTCGCTGACGCCGATCGGCATCGGCACTCCCCAGGTGGAAAGCCTTAGCGGCTATGTATCCCGGCTTGCAGAGGCTCATGCGCTCTCGGTCGGAGATCTGGTGGGCCGAGAATCCATGACCAGAACGAGAGGCACATCTTGGAAACGAAGGATCTTCCGGCCGGAGAGCCGGCCCATGGCGCAACTCTTTCATGCGACGGCATACACCATTAACGGGGTGTCATCCTGGGCGCTGAAATGGGTCAGAATCTTGGAGCGGCTGACTTGCTGCGGGCATCTGGATGTGCTTACCCTGCTTCCATTGCGCAAGACCGTGTCCGACATGTTTTTGTTCAAACGGTCGAGAGCCTGGTGCCCTCAATGCTATGAGGCTGATCGAACGACCGGCACCGTCTACGAGCGATTACTATGGACCCTTCGGGGCGTCGCTGTTTGTCCGGTCCACGTCACCGCTCTGGAGGGAAGGTGCCCATTCTGCCATAAAGTACTGCCACCGCTGGCGGCGCATTCCCGGCCGGGATATTGCTCGTCGTGTGGCCGTTGGCTGGGGAAGGAGCTGGGGGCATCGCGGCCCAACCCGAATCCCGCCGAGGGCGATTACGAGTTGTACGTTGCCACCACCGCCGGGGAGCTGCTTGCCCGATGTAGTACCGCACGCAGGCTATCGAAAGCGAGATTCAGCAGGAATCTTCGCATCTGCATCGATCGGTTGGCATCCGGGAACACGAAGGCATTCGCGGAGTTGACGGGCGCGAGCAGAGGCGCTGTGCAGTCTTGGGCTACGGGCAAGATGCGGCCGCGGCTCGACGTGCTGATGAGGGTCTGCTTTCGTGTGGGCATTCCCGTTGGTTGCCTCTTAACAAGCCGGCGGCTCGACGCCGTGAACTGGACCACCATCACCGCTCATTTCCCAAACGATAGTCGGAGTGTGAAAGCCTCGCGGACGTCTGACCGTACTCGCGACTCGGACATCTCGTATAGCAGGAATCAATTGATGTCGCTGGCCCGGCAGTATGAGTCACTGCCGATCCTGGCGCCCGGCAGCATCGAACTCCGCGTGCCGGAAAGCGGCATCGCTCAGTTGTCCTACGCCGGCCTACCGCTCGACACGATTGACGACCTGTTGCCGACATCGCCGGCATACCGGCAGGTCTCGCAGATCCTGGATCCCCAGCCTGTTTCGCTCAATACGAGGCCGTTGACTCCCTTACATAAAGGGCACATTGGCCTGCTTTCCACCGCCGGACTTTTGAACGGGGTCTTTGGGTCCGGTGATCGGCTCCATGTGGCCGCGTGGAAAACCAAGAAGCGGGTCATCAAGACCGAGGAAACCGAGGACGAAAAGATCACCATTCGCGAGCGCGAGCAGTTTGTCCACGAGTTGGCGGTTGCGTTTGCGAACGGAGAAACGGCGTTGATCGAATGAAGAATGCTCATGAACGTTTTGGCTTTGCAGAGTTCGAAAAGAGGTTTAAGGACACGACCACGCGTATTCGGCTCACGGCCGACTGCTTTATCGGGGAACCGGCGGACAGGAATGTCCCATCGCAGGGACACTTGCTATCGGTTTTCGGAACCGATGTTGAAGTGGCGGCTCTCTGGGCTGCCGTCCTCGGCGAGGAGCGCATCCGAGTTGGCGGTCTAGAACTGAGGTCGCACATGGTTCATTTTGGAGAGCGGCCCAGTGTATATCGGGGGACCTTGACCTTGCCTGGGCGACGTCGGCCGATTCGACACATGGTCGTCGCCTCGACCCAGCTTCGTGCCGAAGGCGACCAACCGCGCATCATCGTCAAAGGGAATTCACCGGATCTGGTCCTGCGCGCGGCGGCGAACTTTCACGGGCTGCCATTGCTTCCGGAGTGGAGCGAGTGGTTCAGCCAGCGCCTCCACAAGGCCGGTCGTATGCGGCCCCTGGCGGGATTGAATTGTGCTCCCGTCGCGATACGGGGCACGAAGAGTGAGTTTCTTGAATGGATCGGGGCTGGGCTCAAGCACGGCCAGATCCAAATCCCTCCACCGTAGACCGACGCGGCAAGGCCGTGGGTCTGCTTCCTTTTTGGAGTCATACCCCATGGCTATCACGACACTCGAGGAGTATTTACGCGAGTTCTCCGTCGAAATCGGAGACCGCATTTTGACGAGCTTCCCCGCTTTACACGCACCCGGCGATCCTGTTTCTCCGATTGTCGGCAAACTGCTCCGCAAGCCTTTTGCCGCCCAGGAAGTCGCCATTGCCGGCGCGGTTGCAAGGCTTCGCCAAGCCGATTCGGTTGCTGTCATCGCCGAGATGGGCACGGGCAAGACTTTGATGGCGATGGCAATCGCCCATGTCTTTGCGGCAGGCCGTCCGTACGCCTGCCTGTTCGTGGTTCCGCCGCAATTGCTCCAGAAGACCGCGAGGGAAATCCTGCGGACCATCCCGGGAGCGAGGGCGTACGTCATTGACAGTCTGCGATCGCAGCGGCCAGGCCAAACCGGTCCGCAAGGCGTCAACGAACTTCGGCTTCGGAATGGCCGGATCGTTCGCGACGGCGTCCACACCACGCTCCCGGATATGCGGTTGCGGGGAAAATACAAGTCCGCCTGGGACCGCTGGGTTGCGGAGCGAGGGCCCGGCCCTCATTTCGTTATCTGCGGGCGCGACAGGGCGAAGCTAGGCGCGTTCTGGAGGCACAGCTACCAGATCGCCCGGTGCGGCAATTACAACGGAGCGGTCGTTAATCCGGACAGCGGTCGTCCGATTGTCATTGACGACGAACGATTATTACGTGACGACTTCGGCAAGCAGGAGCGGTTCGCTGAAACACTGGAATCGATAGCGCTGTGCGGTGGCGAAAAGACCAAACCGCGGCGCTCAATCCACAGTCCCCTGTGGCAGGTTGACGGCTCCAGAATCCGGCGCTACGCGCCAATCGAATTCATCGGCCGGTACCTCCCCCACTTCTTCAAGTTCGGAATCGCCGACGAGGTGCATGAAGCGAAGGCCGCCGATACCGCCCAGGGAAACGCCCTCGGGACGCTCGCCGCGGCCGTAGATAAGACCATTGTGCTCATGATATTTGTCGACTGGCCATTCACTTCCAACTATTTCCTCCACCTCCGACTCGGAAAGGGATCTGCCGAGAACGAGGCTCTGGTCTACTACTCTCCGGAGCATGCGTCGGACGCGGATCGTGAATTCGGGATACAGCGGTCGATAGCGCCCGTTGAAACGGATGCTGAGTTGGTCTTCCAAATATGTCTTCAAGCGGCAGGACTGCGCACTCAGTGAAAATGGGGAGACTTGCTTCGGCATTTCACCTCCCCATACGCGACCGATCGTTAAGAGGTCGGCGTGCGTCGCAGGAGCCAGCCACTGCGCGACTGGCACGAGTCCCGACTCCTGTAGGCGGATCAGGAGTGGGGGAAATCGACGTAATCTGCTTCTCGATGTTCCACTCGCTGAGGTCGCGTAGGAGATAACAGCACTGGATTGGGCGCGTGAAACTCCAACAAAGAGAAGTGACTCTGCCTGCGCAACGTCGATATCCTCTGACGATCGGAGAGAAGGCGGGAGGCAAGGCTTGGAGGGTCGGACCTCAGAAAGTGACTGGCCCGCCACCGCGACACAGGGGAATTCCAACCCTTTTGATGCATGACACGTCATCACCTTTACCGCATCATCGCGGCTACCGGGTGGAACCAGCCCGGGCGCAGCTTCAGTAACCAAATCTCGCATCCTTTCGGCCAGGCCGAGGCGGGCACGCCGCGGCCGAACGTGTGGATGTGTGAAGCGATAGTTGGCCGCGAGAGAGAGTGACGATAGAACCTCCTCTAGTTGAACCGCCGAAGTCGGCTCCGAATCGTTCGCGAGGAGGAAACGAAGATAGGGCGTCATGAAGAAAAGAAAGTCGCACATCACGGCCCATCCGTCATCCGAGTGGACGACTGACGCCAAGGCCTGCTTGTAATGCCACACCTCGGTTAACAAGGACTGAAGGGCAGGAGCGCCCGTCCAAGTGGGTTCGCTCGCTATATCATGGTCAACGGAGAGAAACTGTCTGATTCCGTCGTTGAGCTCGGGTGCAGGTAGACGATCCCGCCCAAGCGCATAGATCAACCTGGGAGCAGCCCGCAAATGATCTACGGTTGTCAACACCGCGGCAAGATCGCCACCGGCACCCTCGGAGGTGAGCAAACCACTCGTTACGGCGCGTACCCCAGTGCGCTTGAGATCAATTGCCAGATTCCGGACGTCAACGTTGCGGCGGGCGAGAACGGCGACATCATCGGGACGGATCCCCTGCGCTAGCCATTTTCTGACGGACTCGACTACTCCGGCGCGTTCAGCAGCATCAGAGTTCGCAACTGCAAGCGTGACTGCCGGCTTACCGATTGCCTCGACTTTCTTCCCCGGACGCCACCTTTCCTTCGCAGGGCCGCGGTGTGCAGGATTGTCGAGCCAATCGGCGAGGTTATTTAAAACTGCAATAATCTCTGGGGCTGATCGGTAGTTGTCGGATAGGGGGAGGCCCTGAGCCCCAGGAAAATCGCGCGGAAATCCGCGGACGTTTTCTGGCTCCGCTCCCCGAAAGCGATAAATTGCCTGCCGAGCGTCACCGACAACCCAGGGGGGATTATCAGTACTGCAGATCTGCTGCAGTAACATGGCGGTCGCACGGGAAACGTCCTGATATTCGTCGACCATTATCCATTCAAAATCCTTACGTACGCCTTCCCTCAGTTCCGGCGCGCTTTCAAGTAGCCGGTACGGAAGCAGGATCAGGTCGGCAAAATCCACTTGGTCGCGTTCTCGTTTGACACGCTCGTATGCTTCGAATAGTCGCAGGAGGGCATAGGAACGCCTATGGGCGTCACGCTCCTCCGGCTGCGGTCGCCACAGGTCAATAGCCGTCCTTAGCTCGTCGGGTCCGACGAGACGGTCCTTGAGGTAGTTGATGGTCTTGGTGGCCTCTAACGCCGTGTTCTCAGGATTCTTAATGTCCAGCAGCGGCTCGCAACCAGACTCGCCTAGGAGCTCGGAAATCAGTTCTTGCTGACAGGTCTCGTCGAGAATCGAAAAATCCACTGGCAGTCCGAGATGGTGCCCCAGAGTATTGAGGAGAACGACTCCATATCCGTGGAAAGTGAGTGCCAACACGCGTGAGGCCACGTCCTCGGCTAGATTCGTTCGGATGCGCTTTTGGATTTCTCCAGCCGCCTCGTTGCTGAATGTCAGGACCAGGAGCCGCTCAGGTTCGACCATTCGTTCGTTGATGAGGTAAATGATCCGACGGATCAGCGTCTTCGTTTTTCCGGTGCCCGGGCCGGCATCAACTAGAAAGGGAGAACCGCACATTGTGGCTGCCCGCTCCTGCTCGGGTGTCGTTGGGTTTTCCCTTCCTTGCCCCTCGTGCTCCTCGCTGACAATGCGCCCAAACAGACCCTGAGCGAGCTGAAGCCGTATGAGCGCTGGCGTTGATTGGTAAATGTCTGCCAGTTGATCGACGGATGCGAAATGTCCTTGCTCCCATCGACGAAATACTTCTGATGCCGGACAGATGAACTCGGCTGCAAAAGCGGTTGCTTCGGCTTCTTCTCGTGATCGCGGGCTGTACCGGCCCAGAGCAGGTACTCCGTTCTCCAAGAACACCGAGCCACGAATAATATCTCCACTGCCAGCTACAAGAAAGTGGTGGTGCAGCACGAGGTGCGCTAGCTCGTGGGCGAGGACGACAAGAAGCTCTCGACGATCTCCATCAAGATCCCGATCGTAATAAAGGCAGCCCTCGGCAGGCACTACTTCGGCCCGGCTACCGCGCAAGAACTGATCTTTGTGAACCGGCACCAGATCTAGTTTGTGTTTGTCCTCGATCAGCACCCGGAGACGTTCCAGCAGCGTTTCATTTGGTCCAGCCAAGCTGTCCCGCTCGGCTCTGGCGCGCCGCCGTGCGTGAGTCAATTGGTCCATGGATCAAGCGCGCTCCGCACAGCGCAGCCAAAATCCTTTCTGGTCTGGATCGAGAGCGGCGCGATCGAGGAGTTCTTTGAACGTCTCTGGCTCGCTATCGAACGGCTGTGATCGAGAGGCTGCTCTTCGGATGGTCCGTTCACCTGTTAGGCATTGAAGCGAGTCTTGCCTTTGGATCCCGAACTTTTTCTCCGTGGACTCTGCGAGCTCTCTCTTGACGCTCGCTGGCACCACCGCTGGATGACGACTTACCAATACAAGGTATTCGGTCGTGACATGTGGAAGGGCTGCAGCTAACTGTGGCACCTTGAGGTGCGTGTGCCGGCGCAGGAACGCGACCCACGTCTCGCCGGATCCCGGAGGCTTTTCGATGTCGGGTGCGCCTGGGGCTGCGGTTTCGAGCTGGTGGTTCATTCCTAGGCTTACGGCAGTCGTCGCACGTAGCGCATTCGATCGTTCTGCTTTGGCGATGTTCAACCCCGATGCCAATATCCACTGATGAACGTTATCTTCAGCTGTACGAACATCGGCGCCAGGCTCACCTTCGGGACCGAGGATTAGATCACCAAAGAACTCGTGAAGTTCGTCGCGAAACTGGGGATATTCACGACTCAGTCGATAGACAGCGGTGTGGTCTTTGGTGTCCACCCACGCCCTCTCGATCTGGGCCAGAAGACTACCCAGGAGATCAATGTCATTGGTTTCGTTCATACACGCTATTCCTCAGGAGCACTTGCAGCTACGGGGCCGAAATTCTTGAGTCGGTCGAGGAGGCATCGCAGATCGTCGGTCCACTCCAGCGACGGTTCGGCTAAGAGCTCAGCTGCCAGCTGAGCATTCACGTAGCGCAGCGCTCGCGCAATCTGAAATCGGCTACTTCCGGGGAATACGCTTGTCAGAGGAGGATCACCGTCATCCTTCGAGTTTCCCGATACTTTAGGATGGCGATCCCTGAACCACGCTTCCTTTGCTACAGCACGCTGAAAATCATCTTGGATCGAGTCGATTGTGCGCAGGGCTACTCCTTCGATTTCTGCGATCGCGTTCGGTTCAGCTAGGCCATGCCACGGGGGAACCCCGCGGCAGTAGATCGCAAGATCTTGGAGTTCCTTGTTCTCATCATCCGCTTGCTCCTCCAGTGGATAACGTTCACCACGGCGACCGTATTTCACTCGCCAAGCCTCGATCAGTTCGCGATAACAAAACGCGTTCCACGAAAGCTCCGCATACCTGCCCCTCTCGGTCGGTAGTATCCGTAAGATACGTTCGACAGCGTCCTGCAGAAGATCCTGATAATCATCCCTTGGGAATCTCTTGCTCCGACGTCGAGCCAAGGCGACGACGGAACCTAGATAATCCCAGCACGCGCCCCGTTTCTGAAACAGACGCTCCAAAACTATTCTGCTTGTTGGGGACACGGGTGGAAGTTGGCGGAAAACTCTGACCAGCACCTCGGGAGGAAGGTCTGATACGACGGCAGTTCTAACGTACTGAATGAACTCCGGGGAGTCCAGGGGCGGGAGTCTCTGGAAAATGATTTCGTGAGGGAGTTGGGCACCGGCTTCACGCCCGGTGCCCCCCGGTGGCTCTTCTGCCATAGCGAACTCTTTCGGCTCTTTGTAGTTTACGGCCAAGATCTACTGATTTGAGCGACGGCCCGCGCAACACTCTTTCAGACGCTGCTTCTAAGCATTTGAATTTAAACATAGTTGACTACTCGGTGCGCGGCGATTAGCGACGATCCTAAGCCTGGAGTTGACGGAGTTTTGCAGACACCCCGGAGACAGGGTTGGCGACGAGCCGCAGAAAAAGAGATTGGATATTCCGAGAATCTTTGCCTGCTGGCCCCAGGCTCGACAGTTACGCAGGTTCGCTCGTTGTTCGATGCGTTTCGCCATGGTCGAGAGATCCCAGCGCTGTCCGACCCCCTTGAAAGTAGGGGGCAGATTCTCTCGGAATTCTTGCCCAGATGCGTGTTTGTCCGGCGTCAACTACTTTTCCCGTAGCCGCGCGAGTACCGAGCTCCGAATGTGGGGAAGCGGCGTGAAACCGCCGACGGACAACGCTGACTGGAGCGGGGAACATGCATCTGACCATGGAGAAATCCGAGAATCTTCGCCCCTTCTTATTCTTTGCCCCTTTGCGATTCCGTTCTGGTGGGCAGTTAGAAGGGTCCCCCCGAACCGAGGTATTTCTGGACAAACCCGAACGCCATCGTTTCATCCCGAAGCCGGTGTGCATAGGTCAAGACACTTCGTCTTCCGAGGTCAGGGCCGTTCGAGCGAAAATCGGCGGGCCCCCTCCACTGGGCAGAGATTCTCGGAATTTCCGCCAGGACCAATGGCGGATTTGGGAGATGGCGAGTGGGACGGCACGGCATAGACCCGCGCATATAGCCGGAGCGTGGGGGCGCAGGGGCTCGAGGATCTAGGGCTAAGCTGAGGGAGACCGGATAGAAATCCGTGACAAACGGATCCAAGGAGTGATTCTGAAGCGTGGGAAGCGCTGGGGCCTAGAGGCTTGGAAGGGGTGTGCACTAAATGTATCGGTTTGAGGCGTTTTATGCCGATGCTTGTCGAACTATGGCGCCGTCAAGCTATTGAAAGCACAGGTAAATCGTAGAAACGAAAGCTCCAGAACCCAAACCTGTCACGTCGGAGGTCGCGGGTCGGATCCCGTCGCCCCGCCATTTCAAATCATTTAGAGCCCTCGTCACTCCTTTTTCCTCGTTTTGAGCCTGTGTGGAGCGTAGTTGAAGAATCTGCAGAGCATTGTCCGGCAATGCTTGATGCTCGACGCAGCAAGCCCTTCGGTTCGGATGTCGGCAAGAAAATCTCTCACTGCGTCGGGAAGTGCGCGCCGATCCAACTCGCCAACTGCTCGTCAGATGTTGCCGCCGCGTACGTGTAGGAACTGGCTCCCAAGACCGCAACGAATATATGTGACTGCTGCTGCCGGATTGCCGCGAGCATCATGGATCGGTATAGTTGTTCCGGCCCAAATTTCAATCGAAGAACTTCTTTGATCTTGCGCATCGACAATCTCCTGGCTGACAAGCTGATCCTCCCTTTCGAAGGGGGAGGCTGCCTGCCATTGTGTTGTCCATCGCGGCTCAGCTTTGTATTCCGGCGAAGCCGAACGCGATTCCGGGGTCGGCCTGGAGCTGTTCGGCTTCATCGCGGCGTCGGTGTTCGCCTTCATTCCGGAATTCTGTTCGGGTTCATCCCGGAATGCCGTTCGACATCATCGCAGAATCGCGTTCATTTGGCCCGGATTCTCCACTTATGTAAAGAACGGTCGACACCACGAGGTGCGGTGATCCGACGTTGGACGGAAGCACCCCCAATTCATACCGGCGCGCAACTCTCTTCATACACTTCCCGAATGATCTCAATCGCGACCCCGTGATCCATTCGTTTGAGATCGAGATCCTCGGGAAGGATTCCTACGCGCCGAATCTGATCAACCTGCTTTGCGTTGAAGTCGTGAACCGCCACAAGAAGCGCGGAGAGAACGAGACGTAAGTTGTACTCGGGAGCCTTGGGATCCTCATCAGAGGTCGCCACGCCGACGATTCCGTACTTCGGCATTCCGCGGCGTAACTGGGCCTCTGGCGTTTTCAGCACTCGGGCCTGATGAAGTGGAAACGGGGGAGTTGCGCCAAACAACTCAGCACCTATCATTGGGGTTGCCCAAACGGCGTCCAGCCCCTGCCTCGAAACAACATCTGGCCCGCACCCCGGCTCATAGCTGAGGTACGGAAGCGCGGCCGAACGACGTTTCAGATCTTCTAGCAAACCTGAGTCCGTGCCAAATAGAATAAGTTGGATGTTTCGCGCCATCCTGAAATCCCTTTAAAGTTGGTCCGGCGGTTTCACTCGTACTTGTGGCAGGTTTTCGTTCTTGATGAGCACCCCCGGACCCTCGGTTGCCGCATTGTGCACCGGAGAACTGTTTACCAAGCCGGTCGGAGCCTCACCTGAAACAACTGTATGCGGATCGCCGGTCATTTGCGTCATCCGTGAACCAAAACTCTGGGCGTCTGCCTCGCCATAAAAAAATCCCTTGAACTCGCTGCCCGTCGGAGACGCGCTGAAGACTCCGGTCTTGGTGATGCTCTCCGCTTCGGCAGATCCTACCGCGCGGTATAGGCTTGTTGTCTCTGCGGCATCGAACGCACCGACTGCTCGGGTTACGTTTGTCGTCTCAACCGCTGCCTCGCTAATCTTTACACCCTGGCCCAGTGATGACACAGCCTTCCCCACGCCCGCTAGGACCACCGCAGAAACGACGGTTCCGGTGACCTTGCCGATTGCATTGCGATCGCCGGAAATGGCAGCTTTGCTTGTTTCTACAACTGCATTCTTGAGCGCAACAGCCGTATCAGCGGGGTGCATCACAGCATTCCCGAGAGCCCCCAGAGTATTGATTGGATGAGTGGCGATCTGCACAATCGGCTGATAGGTTGTAGCTGCAAAGCCAGATCCAAATGTCGCCTCACCGGAACCTGCGGGGACCGCCTCGTGCCCATCAGGATCCATATAGGATAGCGGATTATTCAGAACGAATGAGTACCTGTTCCAGTTTTGCGGATTCGCCAAGCTTTCGGCAGAAAGCGGCCATTCATCAGGTGAAATAAATCGGCCCAATGCGGGCCAATAGTAGCGGCTCCCGAAGTAGTCGAATTGCGACTCCTTGTCCCACTCCTTCCCACCAAACTGGTAGTGCGTTGTGGCATTTGAATCGCTTCCTAGATTAGCTTGCGATCTAGTCGCCCCGTACGGATAATACGAAAACTGCTCTCGGGGCCTCCCAATATTATCCGTGGTCAACAACGTAGAACCGGATTGATCAGCGTGGTACCAGTACATGTCGCTTTCAGGCCCCGATACGACCGTCGCAATCCGATTTGCTCCAGCCCAGATGTGCTTCTTGGCCGCCTCCCTAGTTACTTCGAACTCCGAGCTTACATAGGCGGTCCAAGTGTCCGGCTCGCGTTGTTCAGCCGGCCCCGCAGTCAGGTCCCAAGTGCGCTTGAGGACTCTACGACCAGAATAGTCATACAGATACTCCGTGTGGCTCTGGGCGGAATCGAGACCGATGACATGGTTAGCTGCATCCCAGATCAACGTCATAGCGTCAACGTGCTTAATGTTTCCCACCGAATCGTAGTCAATTGTGGAACTCGTACCGGCTGATGTTACGGCATGCGGTCCGGGGGTGGAATCAACCTTTCCAACCCTGCCGGCCGCGCCCAAACTGGCCCCATATTGGATGCCGCCTAGGTTAGGAGACGCGCCCGGAGCAGCGCCAGGTATATCAGCCGTCTCTCTTATCAGATTTCCGATATTGTCATACTGGAAGGCAATACGCGCGACGCTGTTCGGTTGGGTTGAAGACGGTACACGCGGGTAGGAAGCGTCTGTCAAGCGGTATAAATCGTCATAGTGAAGGCGCACCGTCTTATTCAGGGGATCAGCCGACGCCTGGTACGTCAAATCGTCATCTATTTTTGTGATATTCGACACACCATCGAATGAGTAGTGGAGTGACAGAAGAGTAGGGCCCGTGCTGAGGTGGCTATGAATACTCACAATACGAAGCCGGGGGTCATACTCCCGCTCTGTGACGACGGAATTTCCATATTCTGTGCGAAACGGCAGTCCAGCCGCCGAGTAGTCGACGTGCTTAAGCACCGATGTTCCGTTATCAAGGTCGATCTGATCAATTCGGCCACCGAGGTCGTATCCGTAATGCACAGTGGTATTATCTGGTAAGATACGTGCCGAGATCCGATCAGCTGAGTCGTAAGCCTGTTTTGCTAAGTATGTCGCATTGCTGCTCCCGTAAAGGGACAGTGTCCGTAAGCGCCAAACGACGCGGCCTCGCATGTCATAACTGATATGTTCTTCGCCAGCGCCATCCCACACGTGTGATAATTTACCCTTAGTGAAGGTTGGTGAGGCAGGACTACCATCGGCAAAAGTCAGGCCGACACTCGGATCATCATAGAAATAGGCGATATCGGGTCGATTTGTGCTTGAAATCGGCTGACCAGGATCAAAAGGTTGCCGGCCGAGAGACTGACCGCCATAATAGGCGGCTGTAAGCAGTCTGCTAGCGCCGTCGTACGTCCAATGTATCTCGTGACCGGCGCTATCCTTCTGACTAATCAACTGAGATGCATCATCATAGTTGTATGTAACCGCGCCGCGGTCTGGGTCGTTTTTGAACAGAGAGCGTCCGAGGCCATCATATCTACTCCATTGCACATTATTCGCGCTATCGCGGACTGAAATCAGCCGGTCATTCAAATCGTAACGATAGGTCGTCTCCAGAGTCCGTACCTTGTCTGTCGCATCATCGCGCAAGCTCTCACGAACTGATGTCCGCCGACCGAGGCCGTCACTGCAAACCACTAATGGTGTTTCAAGATGTGAATTCGTCTGATCCGTTGCGCCGAGGTCCTCTGCGTCGTACCGGAGTTCGCAGAGCGGCAAATACAGTGTCCGCGAGTCCCGAAGCACTGTCGGCGGAGCAGACGTCTCAGGAGGATAAAGTATTCGAGCGACGCGATTCGCAGCATCACTCGAATACTCAGTGCGAAAGGATGAAGAGGGTGGCTGCTGAAAGGACGCTCCAACTTGTCGGTACGGCTGAAGTAGCGCAGTAGGGTGGCCGGTTTGACCATATATTGTTGCGTTCGTGACATCGAATTGGCCTGACGCGCCCGACGAAGAGATCGACATTAGCGTACGACCGTGGCCATCCGTGTAGTGAATGCTAGTCAAAAGGTCTTGCCTGCCCGGGATCAGTCGCTGATCGATTTCAACAGCATTTGCGACGGCACTTGATGATACTGCCGCAATCTGTAGGCCGCCCTTTCTGTCGTACGAATACACCTGCCCGCGGTTGGCATCGCCGGGGCGATATGAATAGATGACGGTTGGCAATGCCTCGGAATCCCCTGGACGTACGACCGCGGTGAGCCTGGCGAAACTGTCGTATAGGTAGTCCGTCGTGTTACCGTTAGGATCAATCGACTGTGTAATGGTGTCAAACCCGAGTGGCACGGCAGAAGAGTTCGGAGTTTCCGTCCGTTCATAGCTAGCCGCGAAATCAATCGGGGCGTGATTCATTCCAGGGAAAATACTCTCCTTTGTCGGGCTGGTGTGGAAGATGACATCATACTCCAGCACTCGATAATGCCCGACGATGCTATCCGGAGAACCAGTGGTCGTTAGCGTCGCCAGTGGATCCAAGAAGGTGATGGCATTCCCGTAACTGTCGTATGCGCGACGCTCAGAATCAATCCACTCGGAGCCAGTCAAAGAGTTTCCGGGTACCGACATCTGGGTCAGTTGATTATCGGTACTTGGGACCATTTGTATCGGCACGAAGGAGGCAGCTGAGTCCCGAACGCGACGTTGGACTCTCGTGAGAAGCGCACGTGCCCCTAGCTCATTGCTAGGAAGACCGACAAACGGAGGGCCATCGTAAAAGTACCTAGTTTCATTGACGAACTCTCCACTGCCGCTCTCCAGGCGTTGGCTAGTTTCGCGGTCAAGTATCCATCGATTTATTGAACCAGCGGAGCCCCGTGTTAGAATATACGATTTCCGGGTCACGCGACTGGACCTTTGGAATTCCTGAGGCCCCGCTGTGATACCTTCCTCTTGGATCCGGGTCGTGTTTCCGAAATTGTCATAATCAAAAGAGGTCCCGACCGTTACGGGTGGCGAAGTCGGGAGAGTACCCCGTGATGGCGGCCAAGCCGACCGCAGTAGGTCAACTGCCTCAATAGATTCCTCGGTTCGCTCCCGCATTACCGCGAAACTGACCGACATGCCATTGAGTGTTACGTTGGTTGGTTCATCGGCTAACAGACGTCCCTTCGGCCATATGGCTCCGGGTGGCCGATATAAGCGCCGAATCGCCCAACTTTGGACTGTTCTGGTCAGGACATACCGGTTCGGTGTGCATACCATGGCCGCGGGTCCATAACCCCGCCCTAATGCGATCTCCTGTGCGACCTTGGCTGCGCAGGTGTCGAAATCTGCTGAGAGATCCGTTAGTACCGCTCCGTCCGCAAGCTCTTTCCATATCAGCTTTCCTTTAAGCGGTTCTTCCTCCCTACCAGCTAGGTCAGAGGCTTCGTCGACACTTGAAGGAGGTGGTGTCCCGTCATCCACGCCCGGAACATATTCATCATTGTCGACCATATCAGGGGCACCGGTGTGGAACCGAAAACGCGAGACAGCGGTTCGAGTTCCAGATGAAGCGAGGAGGTTCGTGGAAGGTAGACCGGTACTTGGGTCTACATCATCGCCCCAAATGATCTGTTGAACAAACGCAAATCCCCGAAATTGCTTTTCAAATGGATCATAGTAACCGTCCCGGTAGTCGAATGTCGTCACACGAAAAATAGCATTGGGAACGGATGCGGCAAATGGGCCGTCCTCTTCAATTATTGCCGATAGTACCCATAATGGGTTGGGATTTGTAGTTGACCACGGTGCGTGCTGGAGCCGGGACCGGGACAAATCATTCGTCGATGGTCGATACCGCAGATACGATCTACCACCAATTCCGTTGTCGATAATCTGAAGGAGACCGGCCTTCTGACCGGCAACAAAATCAAGATAGGTGAGCGAGCGGCGATTCTTTTGGAAAAACACAAGATCAACTGAACCGTTACCGTTTAGATCCGCAGTCCGTAGGGTGGTGGGATCTAGCGCGTCGGTCGGTTGGTAATCGCTTTGAAAATGAATCGCAAAAGGTCCTCTAAACGCCTTGCCGGCACAGTTAATATAAACCTGAGCCAAATGATTTGGCTGCACGAAGACTATATCAGTCAGACCGTCCCCATTTACATCAATCAGCTTTACTGACTGCCACTGATTAGACGGATCATTAGCATCGGCTTTGATCCCAATCATCGGAAATCGGCCTACAATACCGGTCGGAGCCCCGGTAGCGTCGGCAAATTGTATCGCTACCTCCTTTCCCCATTGCATAGGTCCCGTCATCGGAAGATAACTGATTCGGACCTCACCATCCACGCTAACCGTAACGCGCACAAGATCTAAAAGACGATCGCCGTTCATGTCGGCCAGCTGGACTAACGGGTTTTCTCGGTCACGGCCATTTTGGTCAACAAATGAAAATTGATATTCACGCGGAATTCCCCCATCGCCGATCTGCTGGCTCCATGGCCAGCGCCGCATATAGGATCTCCATCCGGCATCAGTCCAAATGTACCCATCCAGCCCATTTGCGGTGGCTACCAAAATGTCAGTTTTCTTATCGAAGTTTAGATCTAGAGTTCGTACGTTCGGTGCCGAAAGAGAGATGTCCGGCGGCGCGACACTAGTCTCTGCGGAGCCAAATCCAATCTTACTGGAAGCCCATCCGGGATTATGCTGATTCCTAAATACGAGGCTTTGGCTGGTCCCACCTGCGCGTTGAATCTCTATAAGATCTACAATCCCATGGCCACTCAGGTCCGCTAGGGAAACGTCAAGATCTTTACCTGACGTCGAGAGATCGACTGGAGGATTCGAATCGACGAAGCCGAATCCCGTCCGCTCAAACTTGTCATCGGTGAGATTCCATGACACGCGATAGAGCCGGTTCGGGTTCGAACTCGGATCTATATTAGTATCCAGAATATCTGGAAGGCCATCACCGTTCATGTCAACGATCTGTACGCGTGGGTCAGAAAGATCAAAGTCGAGGATCGGATTCGGCGGTCCCGGGTTGCCAGAGTCAATCTGGGAAATCGTACGCTCGATCGGTCCCGCCGAGAGCGGATCTGCCTCGCCACTCCTCAATCTAATGCCCAGAGGGCGCAACTGACTCAAGGTTGCGGCAGACGGTCGCTGTAGAAAGAAGCCGGAGTAAGCAAAGCGAGTCGCCGGAAGCGGTGTACCTGAACCATACCCAGTTCCCGCCACATGATCAGCTCCGAATTCGCTAACAGCCTGGAGCCGGCTGATCCCGTTCTCTACCTGAACGGACGGATCGTGCCCACTAGAAAGAGCCCCCGAACCCGGATCATAGCTCAAAACGTACGATCGAATGTAGTGCTCCGCTCCGCCGTAAACGGTTGTAATCGCAATTTCACGGCACCGAAATGCAATTCTTCGATTGAAACCGGCGCGGTTGTCATCTAGAGCGTCAGTCCTGCCTTCGTAAAATAAACGAACCCGATGATAGTTCGTCGGCGCAGCTTTGGCGAAATACCGAATCTCAGAGAGATATAGTATCCCACTCGAACTTGCGTCGCCTTCAGAGTAGGCATACTCAATACGATTACCATTGAGGTCCTCGGACGCGTCTTCTAGCCAGAGAAAAGTGCTCTCAAAAGGAGTCCGCGTTCCCAGCTGATCTTGTGGTGGCAGGGGGTCCATGACCCGGCTGTTGCCGTGCATTCCATCGTTCTGGTATCGGCCCAGCCAATGTTTTACTCCATTCGGATCCTCGACTAGCCATGAATCAACTGGGCCATTGGGCGCGCTTTGAATACGGCTAAACCTTCTGAAATATGCCTCATTCCGCGGCCGAAACGTGCCGTCCGATATCGGTACCAATTCCTCGCCTTCGAAGATAAACCCGTCAGGTAGCGCCGCGCCCCCAGAGGGGAGGGCCGAGTCTCTATACCGGGGAAAGCCTTTTTCGACCTCTCTATCGATTTCGAGCGGCCCGGAGAGCAGCCACCCTTGACCAAATGGCGAGTTCCCAAACGCTGAATCGTAAATGAGATTTAGCGTAGGGGTGAGCCCAGCTGCACCGCTTGGCAGATGGACTGCCACACTATACGAAAAAGAACCCGAATTTAGTCTCGGCTGAAACGAACTTCCAAGCCCCTCAACCGACCCTGGGCCCGCAGGAAGGGAGAGAACTGCGGGCTTCACCGCGGTCTTGTCGCTGTCCTGCGCAATGACTACAAGGGGAGACCAGTAACACGCTATCAATACAATCGCACATGTCCGTAGGAGAGTAAGCATTGCAAGACCACCCGTACCATTCGTCTTAGTGGCATGGCCCTAGATCACACGCACTCGGAGGCTGTCCACTCTTCAACCCGACATTGATGTAGATATCCGCAATGCTCTCAATGCTGAAGTCGGAGATCGGCGGGATTTCGAGGAGCCAGGCAGTTGTGAATGGGCTCCAGAATTGTGGGTCCATTTGGCCCGTCGTCGGTATCGACGAGTCGGCAACATAACTGTCTATTCCGAAGGGTGCAAAGCGTAAGTAAGGACTACTGCTGCTAGTATCACCCAGCGAGTCCTTGCTGTATCGCACGTAATTGTCGAGATCGGTATTTTTGTATCGACGCGCCCCCCCGCCTGCACCCTTCGCTCTTTCAAAGAAATCAACATTGGATGTAGTTCCCGCCTGCGCAAAGTAGAACTGTAGCTGTTGCCCCGGTTGACCGGAAACCTGTTTGCCAGGAACCGAGATTAGCTTAAGCTTAAAAGACTTGATCCGATAATTCCACGCCAAAACTGGACCAAACAGTTTGTCTTTGCCATTTCGGCCCCTGTTGTCGGGCTGAATTGAGAATGCGATTTGAAACCCCCGAAACCTGTCCATTATCGGAATATTATTAACATCGAGCATATACCGGCCATTCCTCAGCAGGACATTCTGAAACTTCCGAATATTCTGGTCGATCGCAGCCTGATCATCAGCGTATCCGGTTGGGTTAGAGCTCGGATTGGGGTCACGAGGCACTAACTGCCCATTTACGGTTTTAAAATCGGCGAATCCGTAGACATCTTGGCGCAGCGAAATATCGACAGCTGAGAGGTCTCCATCAAAACTTCGCACTTGCCCAAGCTTACCCTCCCATTGCATTAGAGCCCCGAGGAAATTCTGTGCTGCTAGATACGGCTTAATTACATTCCCGCTCGGATCCTTAACATTAACTGAACCGAGAGCGAAGACACTTTCAAGGCTCCAGAAATTGTCATATTGCGCGTCCAGTGCGATCGGTTGGCCGTCCGGAACTGCGATAGGATTCGAAAATGGCTCCAGCCAACGCATCTCCAGCAGCTTCCCGAGCTTGTACAGATTTCTTACGACCGCATCCATTGCGAGATTTGCCTTCTGTTCCTCGGCGGTTTGCTGCGTGTTGAAAGAAGGGTCATGATAGTATAGATCGGCCGCGGCGCTATTAAACTTCCTGAGGCCGACCAAAATCTGATCTGCAGTTCCTAGAACAGTACGGACGTCGTCCTCGGCATTCTGAAAGATAATTACCTGTAACTTCAAGTCATTGTAGGCTTGGGCTTGGTCAATGAGCAGGTTTCTGCATACCGCTGCGGTGTCATTATTGCGGAATCTAATATCCTGAACACTCTGGGCATAGGTAATGTCGTTTTGCAGCTCCGCTGCTCTGACGGCACCAGGGTTGTACGTCACTGAAATCCCTACGTACGGCGCAGGGAAGGGTTGAAAGGACACGCCGGCGGAACTGGTTATGGATATTGAGTTTGCCTTTCCCATCGCAAGTTGTGCTGCGGAAATACTGTAGCGGGCGTCCTCAATCGCTTTGACGTCGGAACCCAGTTTGTCCTCCTGGATCTTAATCCGCTCCGCGAATCCTGTGAAGATCGCATTTTTGTTGTAGACTTCCTGCCGCGCGACCAACAGCTGTTTAGCCGCCTTGTCTAATTGGTTCGCTGCAGTGGATGCAGGTGCATCGGAAGAGCCAAGGATGGATGTGATTCGATCCGCCACCCGCGCACGATACTCGTCCTGCCCCTCCAGCGAGCTGATGTCATGGTTCAGAGTAGCTGGATCAATACCTGTAAGGTCACGCAGCCTGTCTAGGTAGTCTGACTGTCGTTTCTGGGCTTCAGTGAATGCTTGCAGCGCGTTTGTTTGGACTTTGAACAACGCCGCTTCGGCGTCCGTCTGGGCTTGCTGGGCCGCGCTCAGGCTACCAAGACCTTGGCCCAATAACTGGCTCATAACGCTCTTTACCTGCGCGTCACCAGCCATCACCTCGTCTATAGGGAGCATCGGCTTGTCGCCGCTGCGAATTCGCGAAATCAGTTTGCCTGCCTCAGCAACGTTCGTGCGGACATTCCCCAAGTGATCAAAGTCAAACGGAGTGTGTCCCTGTACCGGCGGGTCGCTTCGGACAGTAGCCGCTAAAGCAATTCCTGCAAGGAATTGCGCATTCGCGCCAGCATGAAGCGTCCGGACAGCCTCGTCCAGCAGCCCCTGCTGAGTAGGTCGACTTTTCTGGGCATCGACGCCATAATATGCTGCTGACCATAGTCGATAAGCAATCGTCTGAGTGCTAAGGGCCTGTTTCTCAAGCAGTTCGCCCATCTGATAGCCTTCTGTGAGCACAGGGACAATCGATTTAGGAGTCGCTGCGGCGGTTCGATCAGTGTCAATATAATAGGTATATTGAGGAAACTGGGTAGCAGAAAATGCGCCCGGAAGGTGAGCGTACTCAGGCGGAATGTCATCGGTCGTCACATCACGGATTCTGAGACCAAGGCTATTACCCGCGTTTCTGGATAACGTATCCATCACCCCAGTAATCGCCTCTTTATAGAAGAGATCTGCGACACAGGAGGCTTTAGTTGGAACATTAGGGTACTTCTGCTCGGGGCATCCTAACGGCATATCGGGAGATTGTGGACGAGCTTGGCTCCCGCCAGCATTAGGATAGTTGACTCGTAGGCCTTCGAGTAGAAAAATGTTTCCTGAGACCAAAAGCCCTTGAATATATAGCTCTAGATTTTGACTAACCACGGCCGCCACAGAGTCTCGTTGGGAATCGCTCATCGGTTGCGATTGAAGTGCCAATGCATGGTTAATGGTATCGGTAATCCTCGACGGGTACGGGATTATGGCAGGCTTAGGGTTGTCCTGTGAATCGAGCGCGAGGAAATTCCGCCGAACAACATTAGGATCGTTATTTGCGACAGGATAACCGGCCAAATAATCTCCGTTCTGATTGGATGCGTTGCGGAGTCTTAGAATGTCACCATCCAATGCATCCTGGCCGTGGGCAGTCCGGCTTACAAGGAACAACAGCACGGCCGCACAAAGCGATAAGCGGCGAAGACCAACAACCAAGCCCTGGTGACAAGAGGTAGGCTTCACTGTAAACCTCCGAGGGGACCGGTAAATAGCAGGCGTTTGCCGTCCGATGCAGGGGAACCCACGGTTAAGATACGTTCCCCGATTACCGTGAAAATACGAACAGGTTCGCCAGGCGCATCAGTCTTGCGACCATCTATGCCTCTCGTACGATCATTGTAGTCCCCACTCGGGCCGGCACTGGGGTCAAGTGCATGGAATATGAGAGTAGGGGAGGCAATATTGAATTCAGCATAGGCGAAAGTGTTCCCATTATCATTTGGGGGATGTATGACAAAGGCGCGCGGAAATAGCGATGTGTCCTCGGCATCACCTCCACCCTGCTCTGATAGCCCATCTCGGCTGAAGTCTAAGGTTGGATTTGTTCCCGGATTGATGAGCGGAGGCCGGTCGACGTCAACCTTTGCTACGTCCGTTTTTTGGGCATGTAATGCTGGATCTCGGCCGGGCGGGGTGGCGCCATAGCCTAGAAAATACCCACCGCTAAGTAGCCGCGGTGCTGCTGGTGCCGCAGGCGCCGCGAGCGTTACAATGACCCAATCATTTAGGGCAGTAAATACCGAGACGCTTCCAAAGAATACTCTGGGCCGACGCGCCACGGTGAAGTTATTTCCTGTTGTAAACTTTCCAATCGGGATAGATATTGAGACTCTAAGGGATCTTCCCATATTCGCAGTGGGCAGCACGTCCGGCACACTTTGACCATCCCAATCCACCTCCCAGCGGAGATCAGGGTTCGTCACACCTTGTGGCAAAGAGCCAAGCAGCGTGAGTTCAACTGGCCCGATAACCACTGCGCCAGCCTGCGGCGCGACATTGAGGAACTCGCGTGGATATGCTGTTACTAATCGAGGCACTTGTGCCGAAGCCACCGTACTGACTAGCAGTAATCCGCATAGCCCTAGTGATCGCATGTCGAGATGACCTCCTGTCGCAACACCAATTTGTATGTTGGCGGTGCCTGCGATTGCAAAATAGAATCGCCGGGTACTATCCCATAAAGCTTGTCTCGATATCTTCTCGGGTCGGCGGGACAATTCAGGCTATCGATTCCCGCCGGCGGGAATCCTGGCTTGCTGGCAGTGATCTCGACTCGGATTGAAGGGAGAAATGCGATTGAAAAGTGCCCGGTGGTTCGATCGAATTTCGTGAACGCCTTGGCCAGTTCGGCGTTGAGACCTAAAACATGTACGTCGACGTCGCTGAACCGATTACTCTCGCTATCGCCGTCTACCACGACGTCACCCTCCACCGTTCCAATTGGTGCTCCGTACACGAGGAGGGTCCAGCCAAGCACATTACCCTGTACTGAATTATCCAACGTGGAAACCGTCAGCTTCCAGTCGCCATACGCATCAGCATCGCGGAAAGCGGTCACTAGCGACTCACGGGGGCGCCGAATACTATATTGCCCGATTGTTTCTTGAAGGGCTGCATCACTACGACCGCGGTTCTGCTGAGTATTCAGCGCCGCTGCGCTCCCGGAATATTCCGGAGGGCTTAAGAATTGTATAGGGTTGCTCGGAGACTCGGCTGAATCAAATATCACGCGGCTTATCGAACCTACTCTTTGGCCGCTGTGCAGCGTCACCTTTTTCCCGTTTGGCCCATCAAGCGTGACCACAAGTTTGTTGTCAGGTAAGTCATGGGCGAGGACGACAACTATTCGATCGATCAACACATGCTGTAGTATCGTAATTGTCTCCCCAGGGTTGGTTCCAAAGGGCTGGCTAATAGTTACCGGTCGACCGCTATTGTAAATGCGCAGCGGCGCTTTGATTGGCCGTCGTTCAAAGGCAGTAGCTGCTTCGCGTGTCAGCCGAAACTTGCCATTCAGCCGCACGGCATCGGGTAGCAGACCTCGAATGACTTCGGAGTATTGTCCCTCAACAACGGGAGTTCCGGCATCGTCTCGCGCGGCAAGTTCTCCGACCAGTTCGAATTCGCGTGATATGAAGCGCGGTATCGGATTCGTGAAATTTGGCAAGACCTCGCCACCATTTCGCACGCGGTCGGCAAGTCCTACATAGAAGCGGTCCCCTTCAGCATTGGTTGTGAAAGCCAGTCCCGTGTCCGGATCAGCCTGAGTAGCAGAGGTGGGTGATGGAAAGCTTCCATATGGAAAGTGATTAACATCACCGGGAGGCAGCGTATAGCCTCCACTAAGCACAAATTTTCCAGAGTACTGTGGACTGAACCCGCCGACTGGATCTTCGGCTATATGGCCCAATATTTGGCCATCCACAGGCCATAAGAGAGCTTCTTGGCTGTCGATAATTCCTCTGATCATATGAGATCCGGGTAGTCCGTCAGTGTACAGCTGTAATACGAGATCAATATCAGGAATACTTGTAGTCTTGCCATTGACAGTATCAATCGACGCAAAACCCTTCCATCTGCCGTCCATTCCTCCCACATCTATGACAAGGTTAAACTGTTTCGTCTGTGTTTGACCCGAATTTACACCACCCGTGGGGAATTCGATCTTGAGTGTTGCAAGGTATGCACCTGGATGCAAGCGCCGACGATGGACAATGATCTGTATTCCATCCGGCTCCGTCGCAGTGACTCCTTGGAGTAGCGTGTCCGGTTGCACGTCTGAATTTGGCCGTGTCAGCGCCAGGGATGCCTTTAGTGCATCATCATTCAGGATGTATACCCCCTGTGGTACCTGACCCGTGAATGGTATCAGCGTCGCCTGCCAGGATAACAGGCCACCGCCCCTATTGTATAAAGGGAGAAGCAAAGAGTTGTCGGATTTGGAAATGTAAAGCGTAGTTTGAGTGCTTTTATCATGAAAGACGGCGGGTTGGCCGGGAATGCCGACAGAGATGTCCTCTGGTCCTGGTAGCCATTGTTGTCCCACTTGAACTCCCGGGCTAGCAAAGGGCGGGTTGTCTTGGTCGCCTGGGGCTTCTACGACCATTTCAGGCTTTAATATGAGCGCTTGTGTGGCATTGAACCAGTGTCCGAGGCCTGTATCGAGCACCTGAAAGCCTGCTCGCTCGGGTTCCCTCGGGTCATAATATTGGTAGACCTGATTCTTCGCATCCCACCGAGCAATGTAAGAGATGCTCTGAAGATCGGAGGAGCGAAATACGCTTAATACATTTAGAGGCTGATTTCGCGAGCTGCCTGTAGTGATGTCGGATAGTGGGAATGCCCCTGGAATGCCGAGGACGGTGAATCCCGCATCAACATTTAACTGCCAGTTAAAGGGAGGTGGCAGACCGGAGAGGGTGAAAGAGGCATCCGCTGAAACGCTCTGTACTTTAATGAAGTACGCCTCCCCATAGTCAATGCTCGATATTGATCCAATTGTGGACGAATCAATCTGAGGAGCTAGCTTGGGCAGCGGCGGAGGCATTGTATTAGCCGAGGTCGGGAACTTTTCGTAGACATACCCCGTTGACAGCTTTCTAATGTGGAATATAGCTACAAGAGGATGTCCCGCTTCTGGACCGTAGAGGGCCGACCTCGTACCGTCAGTTGAAATAACGGAGCCGAGGACCGCTTCTGGAGTTCTGGTGGTCGGCAACACTCTGAACGTGACCAAGTTCCAGCCCTGCTGAATGGTTAGCGCCTGTGTTATCTGCTTCGGTTGTGCATTCGACGTCCAAGGTAGCGCCATTGCAGTGCCGACCAAAGTAATTTTTATCAAGTTCAGACAACTTGCACTGCTTGACGACATTCTGTGCCCTCCGATGTCGGGCAATTGTACCACGACTCCGAGCGTTTCGGACAGGGGATGGACGATGGGGACAATGGTGAGGGGTAGAAACCACTCCGAGCTCTGGGACGTTTGGCTGAAGTCCTCTCTCTAGCGGACCTCAACCGGGAAGAGGCCATTTCCGAAGTTTTAAGAAAGAGGAGCGGCCCGACTCACGCGCACACTCACGGGGCTGCTCACAGCACGTGTGCCGTCCGAATCGAGGGTTGTGGGACCTTGTCTGTGCTTCACGTCTTTTGGAACGGTCGTCTTGTCCCCAGTTCGGTTGGTCGCCCGGCTGAACCTTCCAGCATCACGGCATCGAACGCTCGCGGTCGTTTAGAAACGGAGTGAAGTGGGACCCTTGGCTGAGACAACGAGTTAAGGCACTGTTTACCCAACCACTCGAACCGTCCCTCTCGAGGCAAGCGGCATTGCGTCTCAATGTGCAGTCTCTCTAGAGATGTGAACCGGTTTCGAGGGTTCGCCAATCGCGCCAGTCTGCAGCGCCCAAACCAGCGGAGTATGGTCGCAGAATTGACCTGCCCCCCAAAATCTCTTCCACGGATAATTAGAGTTCTCCAGTTTTGAGAGGAGAACGAAATGAAGAAAAGCCGACACAGCGAAGAGAAGATCATCGCTGCCGTGAAGCAGGTGGAAGGTGGCCGAAAGGCCGGCGAAGTGGCCCGCGAGATGGGTGTCAGCGAGGCGACCATCTACACGTGGAAGAGCAAGTACGGCGGCATGCAGGTGAGCGACGCCAAGCGCCTGCGGCAGATGGAGGACGAGAATCGGCGGCTGAAGAACCTCGTCGCCGACCTGAGCCTGGACAAGGAAGTGATGAAGGCGATCATCGCAAAAAACGGGTGGAGCTCGTAGGCACACGACGCGACGTGGCGTTCGCCATCGAGAAGTTTGGGGTGAGCGAGCGCCGCGCTTGCGAGCTCAATGCCATTGATCGCAGCAGCTACCGATACGAGCCGCGGCCGGACCGCAACACCAAACTGCGGGAGAAGCTCACGGAGTTGGCGCGTCACAAGCCACGGTACGGATACCGTCGGCTTGGCGTGCTTCTCGAACGTGAGGGTGAGGCCGTGAATCACAAACGACTGTGGCGCGTCTATCAGCAGGCCGGCTTGGGTGTGCGGCGACGTGAGCGAAAGCGGTTGGAGCGCGGGAAAGCGGGAATGCCGATTTTAAGCCGGCCCAACCAGGAGTGGTCCATTGAGTTCGTCAACGACGCACTGGCGAATGGGCGAGCGATTCGCGCGTTGACCGTGATCGACGGTTTCACGAAGGAGTCGCCGGTGATTGAAGTCGACACCTCGCTGTCGGCGCCGCGGATCACGCGGGCGCTGGATGAGGCGATGGAGCAACGAGGACAGCCAGACGGTCTGCGCCTGGACAACGGCCCGGAGTTTACGAGCCGCTGTTTCCTGGCGTGGGCCGAACAGCGCGGAATTCGGCTCGTGTTCATTCAGCCCGGCAAGCCTGTCCAGAACAGTTTCGTCGAGAGCTTTAACGGGCGTTTCCGGGACGAGTGTTTGAACGCCAACTGGTTCGAGAACCTGGCGGACGCGCGGCGGAAAATCGAAACGTGGCGCGTGGAATACAACCAGCATCGCCCCCACAGCGCACTGGCGTATCGGACGCCGGAGGAATTCGCGCGGGCGTGGTCCCCTTCGCCCTCCTCGAGCGTCATAGAGCAGTCCGGAACGCCTGTCAAGGATTCCCTGACGGCGCGCAAAAACCGCGCGTCCTTGACAGGCGCCCCGGACTGCTCAACACCTACTGAGATGAGGGCGAAGGGGACGGCTGAAGGGAGTTATGATCTGCAGTGAACTCTAGTTCCGGTTGGTAGAGAAAACGGGGGCAGGTCAGAATGGTCGAGCGGCCGCTTCATCCGATTTGGTCTTGATCTGTAATTTCATTAGCCCCAATCCCCCGTTCTCAATGCTTCGAGCAAAGGTTTTGCGATGTTGTCGAGTGCGGAGCTGCTGGACCACAATACTGAAGCCGTGTATTATATCGAGAGTCTTATGGGTTATCACACGAAATGAGACGAGATGCGACGATCTCCTCGGGGGTCAAAAAGATGCCTGAATCACCAAAGACACTGTTCTTGTTGCTCGTGACGATTTGTTCGCCTCTGTGTTTCGGACAGCAAGGCGGCCGCGTTATTCCTTATCAAGGGTTCGTTACCGATCAGTCGGGGCAAGCCATCACAACCAAATCGGTGACGATGATTTTTCGGCTTTACGACGCCCCACTGGAAGGAAAGGCTGAGTGGGAAGAATCGCAATCTGGAGTTGCGGTCGTGAACGGTCGCATAAGTGTGCTCCTCGGTTCCCGGGCGCCGCTTCCAAATCTCGACTTTTTTAACAAAATTGTATACTTGGGCGTCACGATCGATGATGGGAATCCTGCGACAGCGGACATCGAAATGCGGCCTCGCCAAGCAGTGGTTCCAGTGATTGCATCGTTGCAGTCTGCCAACGCTCTGAAGTTGAACGGACGCGATTG
>Ga0335085_10001931_pt1 | contig 40804 bp, 27 predicted proteins | sample Lox_Sample_45_FD_206712 | JGI IMG/M metagenome (GOLD analysis project Ga0335085, IMG submission 206712) | Soil microbial communities from Loxahatchee National Wildlife Refuge, Florida, United States - Lox_Sample_4.5 | ecosystem: Environmental > Terrestrial > Soil > Wetlands | place: USA... | reverse complement strand
AAGAACTTAATCTTCTTGAAACCGACGACCTGCGAGCGCACGAGCACATCTCCATGTGCTCGTGCTGCCGGCCCGGTGATCATCTCTTCTTGAGCGACCTCAAGCACACGAACTTGCGTATAGCGAATCGCATCTGTGTAATAGTCCACGTCAACGGGCTTTACGTAGGCTTTGCGTTTGTCGAAATCCAAGTGCTCGACATGGTATTGCTGCCCCTGGTGGATGTAGATCGCTTTCGGATGGACGGTCGTTAGCGCAGAAGAGAAATCGACCTCGCCGATTACTTCCGGTTTGCCTTTGTCCTCGCCGGTCGTGTCGATGATGACAAAGTTGTCTGATGTGACTGAACGCAAGCTGACCGTGTCGGCTGGATAGGCTTCGTCGATCCAGTGCCAGTCTCCCCCGCTTTGATGGAGAAATCCTGCGTCGCCCAGTTGTTCACATAACCCCGGTAGATCGACACTGCCAAATCCTTCCTCGGGAGAGATGGGGAGTTCGAAGGCCGCGCATTTCAGATGGTTCACGAGAATCTCGAGATTGTCGGGCTGGATGTGGGCATGTTCGGGTGAACTGCCGAAAAAGTAGTCGGGATGCTGCACGATAAATTGATCCAGCGGCGCCGATGAGGCAACGAAGACCGCGCATGAACTGCCTGTGCGTCGTCCTGCACGCCCTGCCCTTTGCCAGGTAGAAGCAATTGATCCTGGATAGCCGGCCATAACGCAAGCATCGAGCGAACCAACATCAATTCCCAGTTCGAGTGCGTTCGTGGTGACCACTCCGAGAATGCGACCATCGCGCAAACCGCGTTCAATTTCACGTCGCTCTCCAGGAAGATATCCCCCTCGGTATCCGCGGATCGGCTCTGGTTGGCCCGGCTTCGGAACATTTGCTTGCTGCAAGTAGGTCAGAATCACTTCGGTGTGTAATCGGCTGTTTGCGAACACAATTGTCTGCAACTTCCGGCCAAGTATCTCTTTTGACACGCGCGTGGCTTCATTGATGTAGCTGCGCCGAATCCCGAGATTTCGGTTCACCATCGGCGGGTTGTAGAACACGAAAAGCTTCTCGCCCGCGGGCGCTCCGTTCTCTTCGACCACTTCGACTTCTTTCGCGATCAGCTGAGAAGCCAATTCGCCAGGATTCGCGATAGTCGCAGAACAACAAATGAACTGCGGATCAGAGCCGTAGAAGTTAGCGATCCGTTTCAATCGCCTGAGCACATTCGCCAGATGGCTGCCGAATACGCCGCGGTAGCTATGCAATTCGTCGAGCACGATGTAGCGCAGATTCTCGAATAACCGCATCCATTTTGTGTGGTGCGGAAGAATGCCGGTATGCAGCATGTCGGGATTCGTGAGCACAATGTGCCCTCGCTCGCGAATCGCCTTACGAGCATCACTCGGCGTATCGCCGTCGTAGGTGAAGACTCCGAAACCGTCGTCCAGCCGGTTCGCGAGATCCTGCAACTCAGCCAGTTGATCCTGCGCGAGAGCTTTAGTTGGAAATAAATAGAGCGCGCGAGTGTCAGGGTTCTCCAGAACCGCATTCAGTACCGGCAGGTTGTAGCAAAGGGTTTTGCCCGATGCGGTTGGCGTTACGACAACAACGTTCTTGCCATCACGCACCAATTCCGCGGTCGCGGCCTGGTGAGAGTACAACTGTCGGATTTCCTTAGCCCGGTATGCCTCAGCCAAGGCACTTGTCACCCAAGCTGGCATCGGACGAAACTTGGCATCTCGGGCGGGAATCTGGCGCACAGTAGTGAGTACTTCCTCTTGGCGATAACGCCCGATCAGCGATCCAAGAATTTTGTGAACGGTTTCGAGACTTGCTGGCGGCCGCGGGGCTAAGGACTGGGAAACGGGCATGAGGGACTCCGTCTTGATTCGCTTTTTATTCGCCTAGCCTACACCCTCCGGCTCGTGTCCGCAACTTGGAGGGTCTGTGTTTCGGGGCGGGCCGTCAGACACCTCCAGTGGGGATTTGCGCAAAGGCGGGAACACAGAAAACTGCAACAGCATGGGAGGAACCCTGCAGAGGGAATGGTTGGGGTATTCTGCTCTGAAGTCAAGAACTGGGCAGGTCGCTGGAACATAAATCCGGCTGTCGGCGTCTAAAAATGGTGACGTGGTGTGCTTAGGTGGAAACGATGAAAGCAAGTTTCCTGCCCGTTTTGTTGCTTCTGGTCGCTTCATCCTCCCTTGCGCAGTTTCCCGTTACAGAAGAGGAAGCGGTTGCCTACGCCAAAGCCCTGGACGTCAAGACCCTCGATCCTTCACTTCCATCGCAAGGTCTCGGGGATTGGCTCCAAAATGGCCCGCCCCACATAGAGACTCTACGGTGGCAAAGTGACGATACCTGCGATCTGCACGGTAACTCGTCAGATAGAGACTACCCGCGTTGTGTTCGCATAGCGTTTGCAAGGGGTGGCCAAGAGGGATACTTCCTCGTTCTCATCGGGAGTCTCAAAAGAGGAATCATCGGTCCCCCGCAACTCTATTACGGTCCGGACGTCGTGGAGCCAGGCTTCGTACAAACCGGAAGCACCGACCGACTCTCCGGCCTTCCTCATCTTCTCGACCTCCCGGCTGTTACCGGTGGAGTGAGCGACCTCTACCAGAAGATCGTGGCAAAGCATCCGATCGGCATTCCCCAAGGCGCGGACAAGACAGCCGTCTGGCCATTCCTCAGCGGGCGATTGACCCAGCAACTGGAGACTGGGCAAGCCTGCCAGGACGACTACTTTCGCCAACAGTCAGCTGCAGGCACTACTTCAAAACCTGCATGGATGACAAGCGATCTTTTCTCCGGCGAGGACGAGCGAACGGCGCCTCACTTTGTAAACATCGTTCATAAAGAGCCGCTGAAAGACGGATCCTTTGCGGTACAGCTCGACGCGGTCGAGCGGGATGTCACAGGAAAAAACACCTCCATCATCGCAGGGGGAATGAGGGCCTACAGAGTCAAGAAGGATTGGCCGATCATCGCCACCGTGGTCCTTGAAAACCGGCGATTCGTGGTTGACGACATTCGCATCTTTGAGGAAGACACTACCGACGGTCCATCACATTTGCTCTCTGAAACCTTCGCAGGCTGTGACGGCCCCCGCTGGACGGGAGAACACGTCGAGAAGAAGCTCGTAGAGGCTCATGCTCCTCCGCCAATTGTGGATTGGAACGCCGTGAACGTCCTGCGATCGGCAGCCTATAAGGAGGAGGTAGCCTTCGCCAAAGATGTCGATGTCCACCAGCTCGACCCGTCCTTGCCCTCTCAGCGTCTGGAAGACTGGCTCAACTCCGCGTCCCTACATGCCAATCACATCGGATGGACCGCCCACCAATGCAATATCAAGGAAGGCCAGGATGGCGCGACGCCGAATCCGAACGGGGGCCTTTGTGCCGGAGTGTGGTTTCAGCACGGCAACGCCCGCGCAGACATTCACGTCAGCAAAAGTATCTCCGATTCCCCAAGGGTCAAGTACATCGGAGTCGTAGATAAGGACAACGGCATCCTCATGCCTCTCGGCGGAAACCAGGACCCGGTCTCCGACTCCGACAGGCTATCGGATCTTCCTCGTCTCCTGAACGAAGAATCGGTCATCGATGTCACTCGCACCCTGTACGATTTCGTTGTAGCCCGTCACCCGCTTGGCATCCTCCAGGGCGCGGATAAGACGAAGATCAACCCCTTGCTGAGCAAGCGTCTCAAGATTCAGCTTGCCACAGCGGAGAACTGTCAGCAGGATTACCCCAGGCAAGTTTCCGGCCGCGGCACAAGCCATAAGCCCGCGTGGATCAACGCCGGGCTGTTTTCCGGTGAGGGCAAATTGGCCTTGCCGAGCGCCAGCCTTGTCGATCACAAAGTTCGACAGAATGACGGTTCCTTCGTGACACTCGTGTGGCTCTCGCGCAAGGAGTCAGGTGTGCCACTCTCCCCAGCAGCAAAAGCAACTTGGAGAAACTGGCGAGCTGATGCGAGAGTGATATCGGAAGACGGGCACTTTGTAGTCGATGACGTCAAGCTATTCGATGGTATCTCCGGTGACAGCTCATTCCATTCGCTCTCCGACTTCTTTTCTGGGTGCGATGGTCCGCATTGGGTGGGCGCCGACGCCCCGGCTAGGTAAGCTCGGAGGCTCACTACGAAACTGAAGTATCAGACGGGTCCCAGCGCGGAACCGGTACCTGCACGAATCCTTCATCGTGCATGTGGCGATTTTGTCTTTTCCTACCTAGCAAACACTCTTTTAGCAACCTTGCTGCTGGCTGCTATCAATTCCGCATCGAACGTCGTGCCGTAAGTGTCCATGGTCGTTGTGAGACTGGAGTGACGCATTAATTTCTGCTGAGTCGCAATTGGTGCACCGGTCTGATTCAGCCAAGTTCTGAAGCTGTGGCGAAATGCGTGCGTAGTCAGCTTTCCAATTCCGGCCGCATCAGCAGCCCTCTGAAGCGTCAGAAGCACCCCATTGTAGGAATACGGCAGTCTGCCTATTTTCACGGGACTTGCGAAAATCCAATCAGTGTCGGCACGGAACTGCGAACGCCGCTTCCACCGGCGCAAACGTTCCAGCAGTTCTCGTGCGATGCTGATCTTCCTCTGGGAGCCTTGAGTCTTAGTTGCATCAACGTGCTGTGCAACGATGCCACGTTCGACGTTGACTCGTGATCCACGCCAGTCAATGTCTCCCCATTGCAAGGCCAATGCTTCCGAGATGCGCAGACCCATCGTTGCGCAGCACAGCGCCAGAGTCTTGAAAGGTTCTGGAAGTTGCTTCAGAAGAGCTTGGAACTGCTCGATTGTCAGGCTTCGTGCCTGTCGCAATTTGCGTGTTGCTCCTGCGTTTCGAACGAGCGAGATAGGATTGCGTCCACGCTCCAATACACCCGCGAACATCGCGAACTCGAATAGCGAATGCATAATGCTTCGGAGGTGAGTCTTGGATTTCGGTGCTAACGCCAGCTCTCGCAGCCATAGCTCGACGGGCTGCGGCTGGATTGCTGACAGAGGCTGATCTCCCCACTTTGGCAAGATGTGGTTCTTGAGCCACGATCGATACGCCCGCGCAGTGTCGCGCCTGACGGGGAATCGTTCCGCCTCGTAGCGTGTGACCAAAGCCTTCATCGTCAAATCGTCCGTGATGCTTGTTTTCCGCGGTAGAAGTTCTAATTTCCGAACGTGCCGCCAGGCCAATGCTTTGGTGGGAAATTCCCGTTTTGCGCCGATGGTTCGCGATCTGCGCTTTCCGTTGATCCACTGCAGAAATCGCCATGTACCGCGTCCCTTGTCGAACACAACGCTTCCAGTACTGTGCCGCACCCTCATCATTTTGGTTCTTGCACCACTTGGGGACGTGGCGGGCACGCAGAGTGCAGGCTCGAAATTTGAGCCTTTGAATCTCAACACGTTGCGTTGCGTACCAGTTAGTACGGAGTCGTGCGCTGTACCATCACTCGAGAACGCGGCGGAGACACTCAACATAGCATCTAAGTCTGAAGTCTTGAATCTCCAGACATGACGTTGTATGCCAGAGAGCATGTAGGCGCGAACCTTTCCTTGCCGCACCCAATGCAACAAAGTGCGGCGGTCGATTTTCAGGTATAGTGCGGCTTCGGTGCTCGTCAGCCATTCAGTTGTGATGCCGCAAGTGCCCTTTTTTTCGGTTGAGTTCTGCATTTTCAAGTTTTCCTTCAAAACAATTTTTCTTCACGAACGCAAAAGATCGTGGGCGTTCCTGGGTGCTAGACGGCTCAGCTCTACAACAAGCGCATTGTTCATAACCAGAGGAGGCACGGGACATTTCCTCTTGGCAATCGGACATTCATTGGGATTTCATCTGACCGACAGCGGCGCGTGCCGGTAGGAATTCTGGACACTTTACAGAGTGATAAAGCCGCTGTTTCCCCAGTGCGAGTAGCGATTCTCGCTATTTTTGATCGTCATAGATTGTGAAAATACCGCGGAATGCTACTTTTGACTCCGGGAGGGCGGATGCTCAGATCGTGCTCCAACCGACAAGGCTCCCCTTATTTATCGGCTCACGTAGCTCGTAGAATACAAAAACTTCGTTCGAGGGAAAGAACACCGAAAGTGCGGAAAGCGTCGCAAACTCCGCTTCTGCTCGCACGTCGGGCTTCGCTTCGCGCGGCTCTTGGTAAACAAAAGCGCAGATTCCAATGTTCAGCGAGAGATTACCACTCGTCGTGGCCAACACCACCCTCCCAGATTTGTTTCCCTTTATGCCGGCGTCGATCGTGGCCTCGGTGATCTTGCCTTGCATGCCCAAACTCCAGTCAACAGTCTGCTCAAGCACGCCCCGCCTGGATTGCTGAAATGGGCTTTCAGAGACAACGAGGATCTCAGCAGAGTCTTCCTTCCACTTGCTGAAAATCGCAACCGCGTCGGCTAAAGATGGAACCATTACTCTCTCCCCGTGCTCAACGAATCAATCGACCATCGTGGCTTGGTAGGATGTGTGCGATTTTCGCAGTATAATACCGACAATCGCGAGCCGCCCTTCGTCCCTCGGAGGTTCTGCCATGCTCATTCTCGTTCCCTGGAAGCCAGTGGTCATTGTGTGGGGATTGCTGAGCGCGATGATACTCTTCGGATTCGTTGCATCGTCAGTGCTTCAAGGAAAGGACCCGTTCGCGCCAGGTGCAGTTTTCACTCAGCCTCGAGCCGCGAACGCGGGTGCTGCACATGCCGGGCAGCAACAAACTACGCATTCCCACAAAGCGGCTCGGACTTCAGCTCGGTAATCCTTCGACCAAACTCGTGCTGCGGAGCCGTTTGCTTTCGCTGTTCGGTCACATCTTCGCGTGATTTGCCTTGCCTAGTATTTTCTCCAGCTTTTGCTTCAGAATGACCTCTGCCGGGGAACGTCCTTGGCGTCCGAGCCATGAGACAAAGTCCTTCATTTTAACTTCGTGTTTTACGGGAGGCTGCTGGACAACAACCGTTACGCTTGTGAATCCTTGGCCGATCTCCGCTACCCAGTTGTCCTGTCGCAGCGCGGCGAGAGCGGTGGCGATCGCTTCATAGAGAGTCTCCGCCGTGACTTCTATTGAGTGCTCAACGTCTTGTACATCCTTCACCGAAACTGTGCACGTTCGAAGGACCACGTGCAAAAGCCTAGCATATTCGCCTTTTGTTCGCCACTAGGACCAGAATCGCAATCGCTCTCAGCGAGTGCCAAATGGCTTCCGGTTGAGCGACAATGACAACATGGGAACCGTACGCCAAGATTACGACGTTGACTGGGAGACCCAGTTCACTCGCGACAAGCTGCAAACGGCCATACCAAATCGATTGCAAGAACTTTACGACATCATCCTGAACTGCAAGAGTAAAGGGACAGCAGAGCCTTGGTTTGCTGATCTTGTCGTCAAGATTCTATTGAGTGTGAACAGGGTTTGCGGTGATCTTCTCAAAACGATTGATCAGGATGCTGTCTCGGGTGCGGCCTGGAATTCACGGAACTTGCTTGAACTGTGGGTTTGGCTGAAGTATTGCGCGACCTCACAAGAAAACGCTCGTCGTTTTTATGAAGATGCCCTAAGAGATATGCAGGGGCTTACGGATGCTCTTTCCAAGTTACATGCGCTGCAAGGGATACCTAGTGAATTTGAAGTTTCTTCTCGTATGAAAATTGCGGAGGTTCGGGACAAGCTCGGGTTGGATTTTCTGGACAGTGACTACACCCACGTGGCGGACGCTGCCAAAGCCGTTGGCCTAGGCGATTTCTTTGTTTCAAATAATAAGTTGCTCTCGAAGTTCGCCCACCCGACGGCGGGCCTTGTGCTGGGGATTATGCATCAGTCGGAAACTCATCGGAACCTGCAAGCCACGCTGACCACTTCTGGACTTTTCTTTGCTGGCCAATGCGTAATCGCATTGGAAGAAATCGTACTGGCCATTCCTACTGCCTAGGTGCCGGGTAGGCCCACCTTTAACGATCTTTGCGTATACCATTCCCACGGGACAGCGATGCTGTTGACGCAACGTTTGTCCCTCCGGCCATGCCAAAATGGTAGCACCCGTTTGGGGCGCAGGCGCGGTAGTAGAATCTGCGCACTGGGACGTGAGGGAATTTATGGCCATTTTTGGAGTAGGCGCATTTTACGATGGTACAACCGATGTGACAGACGACTTCCTTGCGGGTGGTGTCGCGTGCGTGGGCTGGGCGGAGCAGGATGCACCTGCTTTACACAAACTTCTGGCCCGCATTCAAGTTGGAGATATCGTCTATATCAAAGCCCATCCGCCCGGCCGCGACCTTATTGTGAAGGCCGTAGGCATCGTGATCGGGGATTCCATTGCGAATCATGGGAACTTGGGTCAGGGTGTACCTGTTCGTTGGATATGGCGTGGAAACGAAGTCTTTCGTGAAGCGCAGAATGAACGCTACAACGTGCGGAACAACACCTTGTACGAAGAAATGAGTCCTGCGATGCGAACCAGAATTCTTGATCTGATGTTGGCAAGGATTGAGCCTATAGCTCAAGCAGGTGAATCGGCTGGCGACCATTTGGATCAATTGTTTGAGCCCCGTGACGTTTAGCGGGGGCAGGTGAATGCGCCCAATTTTGTGCCTACCGGCAAACCCAAGATATGTTATGAATGAGGAAATCAGACTCGACGACATCGTGAACTGGTATTCGGAGCATCTGCGAGACAATCATCCGAAGAACCTCGCGCGTTTCGAAGCAGATCGAAAACGAGATTACGAAGCAGCGATTGCAGAAGCCATTACGTTTCACGTGCTCAGCTACCGGAACGTCCATCCGGAAGTTCACGAGGAGGCCGGTACAGGAGGCGCGGATTTCATCTGTTGGGCTTCGAAGAATCCGTTCGCCAAGCGCACTCCGCAAAATGAATTCATAGTCGAAGCTACCGCGATAAGTCAGGAAGCTGTTACTCGGCGTTCCGGGATACCGACCGAAATAACGGGCCTCGGTGGCGGCGCCATCGGACTTCTGACGCCGAACTTCTGGCGTAAAGCTCAGAGGAAATGCGAGCAGCTAAAGCAGTATAGGATGCCCCGTGTCCTTTCAATCGTTTCAAGTCACGTCGGCGCATCGGTCCTGATAAACTCCGCAACAGCCTTCTGGGCCTTCACATCGGAAGAGTTCTTCAGGCATGAAATCGGTCAGACTGAGGCGGACCCGAATCGCTACGTAGATCTTAAGAATTCAGTGTTTCTGGAACTCACGGCAGACGGGAAGATTGTGCCACGTAGGAAAGAGATATCGGCGATTCTTTTGATTGCGGTCGATGGCGCTGCCAGTACTGTATTCGGCATGCTCCATCCGGAGCCTGAATATCCGTTTAACATGGAATTTCTGCCGGACGTTCCCTTTCTTCACATAGCCAACTGGCCTCCTTCAGACAATCAGCTTCGTTTTCTGTGGGCCGTCGCTCATCCATCTGGATTGAACGTCGCGCATTATCAGCTCGCTCGGCAGCTGGTTCGCAATCGATCATCGGCGTAGTTCGCACCAAATTTCGCGAAACGCCCGCGAAACCCCCGGTGAGTGAGGCTCCACAATGGAACTATTCCAAGAGATCAACAATGTCCGCGGATCCGATTGTGCCCGTCATCTCGATAGCAATCCGTCCTTTGGCCGCGAGTTCCATGGGCCGGATCCTCTTTACGAACCAAGCGTGAGCGATGCGATCCATTCCCGCTCCCACTAATGGGGCCGCAGTGCGCAGAGCAGCACGCAGCCCTATGGCTTCGGTTCTTCCTCCGTGCAAAACCAAATTTCGGTTTCTGTAAAGGCGGCGAAATGCCGCCGTGACATGGCTCTGCAGGTCCCGAAGAGTGAGCTGGGGTGATGCAATCACCTCAGCGATTCGCGACAGCGCGGCCTTATCGGAGTCACTTGGGAAAGTGAACGTTGTGCCTCGTTTGATCTCGCGGCTGATTACCGCCGCTCGATCTCTGTTGGTGGCGCACGCCGCGAGTTCGGTTGCAAGCTGGCCGCCTTGTTGTTCTATCCTGTACGACAATTCCGTGAGTTCGGCCCTCGGAAATGAGCAAGCAACCACGGCTGCGAGTCGATCAGCTGCCACAACGTCTTGGTCGCCAGGTCCGGTGACCAACGATTCGATGGCGGCCCACCCTGCTGCAACGGCTGGGCTTGGTGCACCTGAATTAAGGCTGCCGAGGAGTTCCAGTGCGGCGTCGACAATGCTCGCCTGTTCCACACTGTATAGCTTGTCCTCTCGGTGCAACGCATGAACCTCAACTCGACGACGCTCTGGTACAAACGGAAAAGGTCTATTGATGCCCTCAATCCAAGCCTGCGATAAAGGCCGGAGTCGGCTTGTCGTTCCGAGTGCAACCCTAGATTCGAGGAGCGTCACTGTTTCGACGGTCTTCTGAACTGCCGCCCATGGATCACGCGCTTCAACCCGGAAGAGTAGTGCACCATTGTGACGCACGCCAGAAATTGAAAATCCACTTTCTCGCAACCAGTCGGAAAATTGCTTTGCTGGTAAGAAATTCGCCGGGACGCCAGAAAGACTCTGGGGAACGCTCTGGCAGCCCACAAGAACTTTGTAGTGCGACGTTCCTTTGCGTAGAAGATCCACCATACGAACGATGAGTTCGCGCAAATCAGCAGCTCCCTGCGCATCATTCAACTGAAATGTGCACCATTGATGTAGCTGTACCGGACTGAAGCCCACGTCAAGAAGGTGGGCAGCAATTGCGCGAGCGGCGCGCTCTGGGCGTGGTCTTTGAGGTGCAAGGACAGATGCAGCCCAATTCGACAAGTAGGTTTGTTCTAGATCACCTGCGATTTGCGCAATGGCCGCGTAATCGGTTCCATTTGGGACGAGGTTGCCTCGAAGAGACTGGACCAGAACCCGCCGTTGGTCATTGGAGGCGATGCCGGCGTCTCTGCCTGCTAACACCACGGCACTTTCGGCAAGGACAGACAGTGTCTCTGCGGATAGGATTCGGGATTGTACTGCTTCGCTGGCTTCAAGAGTTTCGCGGAGTGTTAACACAAGTCCGGAACACCATAGTGATCTCTGCCAAGGGGCTTCTGATCGAAAGAAGTCTAAGAGCCGCGCTGCTACGTGGCGATCATATTGGTTTGCTGTGAACATCGATGTGTGGTATCTTAATACCAGGACGAGAGTCCGAGATCTAACACGAGGGTGTCTCCTGCGCTATAGCTCCTTCAGGGGCTCTAGTAACGGACGCACCCTCTTTCCATTTTTATGAGTTCTGCGCCGAATGTACAATTCCGTCGAATGGAACTTAAGGACCATCCCAAGCTGCGGGAGTTCTGGCCTCCTGAACCTGGTGGGGCCTTCCGTCCAGGTACTGAATTTCCTCTGCATGGTGAGGATGTGCTGGAATCCGTGTTGTATTTTTCACCAGTTAACAGGGCAGACGCGAACATTGTGTTGAGAACTCGACATGCCAATCACATCCATACGCGTGATCTGCTCCTTAACGACGCAAAGTTCGCGGAGGCATTGGCCGCCTTTTTGAAGAACCAAGTCGGAAAAGAGATCAGAGAAATCGGCCAACTCGAAGTGCAGTTTTGAGGCAATACAACAGAGGGTTATCAGCCCGACTCAACTGGTACTCAAAGTGCCCTTGCCAGCTCGATAGCGCACTCAAGTTGCGTATCTCGTCCCTCTCGTAGTGCATCTCGGGAAAGTTCAATCGAGAACTTAGGTGAGATCCCGTTGTTCTCCAGCATCCGGCCTTGCCAAGTCAGGTAGCCCGCAACCGGCAATCCGAGGATGTATCCGTGCCCAACCTTGAATGCGCTACCGCTTAAGAGACGACCTGGTGTCTTTGTACCTACAATCACCGCAAAACTATTTTCCTCGGCAAACGCTGAGACCATCTCGCCGGCGCTCGCGGTGTGCTCGTTTACGAGCAATACGACCCGACCGTGAAAGAGCTGCTTACCGAGCCCCTCCGTGACCACGAGAATGGATTTCTCAACGAAGGCGTATCGAACTACGAGCCAAAGAAGTGTAGCTTTGTGAGACGGAATTCGTCCGAATCGAGTGAGTTCCTCGCGGCGGTAACCACGTTCTCGACGTTTGCGTGTCAGGCTGTAGCCGACTTCAAGTTTTCCGGGCGTGAGATAACTCATCAGGCGAAGTCCGCCGATCCCTCCGCCGGTGTTGCCGCGCAAATCCACAATGAGCCGGCTGCATCCATTAAGCGCAGTGATGCCGCGGTCGATGTCCTTCGCAACGTCGATTCCAATGGCCCCAGGAAACATCGCCACTCTTAGTAATCCAATTTCGTCGCTGAGCCTTTCCGTGGTGACAGCCTCGGGTGCCGTCACTGGATGCTTCTGCGACTTCGGCATCGGCAGTTGCACTTTCACTTCCTGCACCTCGCCCTGGAGTTTCTCAACCAGAAGGTTTGCGGACTCGCCGACTGAAAAGTTCAGATCGTTTGGCGGTCGAACTTCCCGCCCTCCACATTCCAGCAGTAGATCGCCAGGGCGAATGCCCGCCGCGTACGCCGGGCCGCCTCGATGAACATCTTGAAACATCCAGCGTTCGCTTCCGTTCACGCCGACGCGCTGCAGCGTTGCGTTGATCGCGTGGCGCGCGGGAATGTTCCGCATACCGGCATGACGAAAGCCGGTGTGACTAGTCTTGAGTTCGGCTACCAGCTTGTGAACTTCTTTCTCGAACGCCTCAGCATCGGGAGAAGCCAGGATCTGATCCCGCCGTTCTCTGACCAGAGCATTCCAATCCGCTCCATTCATTGCCGGATCGAAGTGCTTGGTCGCTACCAGCCGGCAAACCTTGTCGAAAATCTTCGTGCGGTCATCGAGGGTCAAATTCATCGTTGTTTGATTCCAATCGGGTTTGAAGTCTCTCCAACAGGAATGAACGCTGCCCAATAGTACGGACTCAGCTGATCTCCATACTGCGTCAACAAGTCCAGTTTGGCGTTCCGAAGAGCCGAACTGGCGCTTTCACCTTCGGCCAATCTCTTGTAGAAGCGTTCCATGAGTGCGCTCGCCGAAGTGTCGTCGGCACTCCACAGGCTCGCGACGACAGACTTTGATCCAGCTACGAGAAACGCCTCGACTAAATTGCTGATCCCTTCCTGACCCTGCAATTTTCCCACGCCGGTGTCGCATGCCGACAGTGTCGTTAGTTCTGCATTGAGCCTTAGCCGGATGATTTCCCGTACCTGCAGCAACCCATCATCACCAGAATGTGAATCGGTCCCTAGGACGAGTGCTGATCGCTCGGGGTATTGAGTGTCGGCGAACCCGTGAACCGCCAAATGCAATACCCGAAACTGATCGAGAGGTTCTTTCTTGAAGGCAGTCTCGGTCGCATCTTTGGCGAGGAGGATGACCGCACCCGGTCCTGCAACTTTACCGATTGCCTCGACCTCTTCCCGCGTCTGCGGAAGATCACTGAGCGCGACGCCGGACAAGTCTGCGATACCTCGTTCAATCCGTCCGCGTACAGATGTTGGAGCTGGCAACCTTTTGTTTGCACCGCCCTGGTTCTCATAAGCCACATCTCCCAGAGCCAACAGCGGTTTCGGCGCGGGTTCGCGCTTTAGGCCGCGGCGAAGCGTGTCCAAAATCGTGCCAGACGGCACGTAACTGATAGTGTGCGATTTTAGAAGGTAGTGGCCGCGCTCATCTTGAAGCGCTTCGAATGGCAGCAGGTGCAATATGCCGTCCGGAGCGACGGTAATCTGGTCGGCGTTAGAGATTTCGGGGATCGGTTTCACAAGCCGCTCGTAGAGCTGTTTTGAAGTTTCTGCTCCCGATGCCTTCCCTCGGATTTCATCGATATAGCGCTGCGCCAGCGTCTCGATCTCTTTGCGCCCGGCTGGAAGCACTCTTACAAAAGCGCCTTTGTGTGATATCGAAACGCAGAACGAGTTGGGGTCATCAAGAACGTACTCCAGGAGAACTTCATCCGGCTTCAAGTCGGCCTGCACGTTTTTCAACGGGGCGGGCTGGGTGGGTAGTCGTGTGTTCGCCTCATCTCCCTTTGTCCACGCAAGACCTAGACGTCGCTCGTACTCGACCAGTTTGTCCAACAGTTGCTCACGTTCGGTGGCACTACCACTCTGCATCAATCGAGTTTGGAGCCCAGCCACATCGGCTTCCAACGACGCCGTCTGTTCTGATTCCGAAGTTGGGAATGCCTTTCGATCTTCGAGAGCCCAAGCGAGCATTCGTCCTCGGACGCGCTCCAAAACACGGAACGCTTCGGCCACATCTCCGGCGCGAGTTAGCAGCTCGAAATGTTGCACGTAGGTCTGGCTCTGCGCGGCCACAACCGAACTGTTCCAGTACGGCTCGTCCACACTGGTCAACATCCCTTCGATGACATCTTCCGCTTGATCGTAGAGGGCTTTCGCTTCGGCGTAGCGACCGCGACGTGCTTTCAGATCAGCGAGGATGGTCAAATTGCGAGGCACATAATAACGATCCCCGACCTGCTGGCTTGCGGTTACGCCCTGAGTGGCACGCGCGTCCGCTGTGGATAGATCTCCGGCATCGCGGTAGAGTTGCGCGAGTTCGTACATAGCGTCGGCTTCGATTCTGTAAAACTGAACCTTGGTTGCAAATTGGCCGGCGTCTTCCAAGTACGTCAGAGCCTGTTGTCGGTTCCCGGTTTGGGCCGCCAGCCTTCCGAGACGGACAAGCAACTCCGCCTCATGGCCGCGCTTCTCTTGCGACTGCGCTTTGGCGAGCGCACTCTCAAGCACCGACTTTGCCTCTTCCGTTTTGCCAAGCGAGATCAGGGCCTGTGCTTTTCCCTCATATCCCATGAACGGAAGCCCGCAGTCGGGATCAGCCTCTGCTAGCTTGATGGCTCTCTCGAAAAATCTCAGCGCTTCCGCGTTACGATTGACTTCTTCGAAGCCTCTTCCGAGTAATTCTAGGAAGCGTACTTGCCCGGCAGTGTCGCCATTCGTCATGGTGGACAGGAGAGCACCGCCAAGAAGTCTGGCCGCTCGTCCTGGGTTACCTTCAAGAAACGCAATGAGGCCCAATTCACCGGACGCCCGAGTAACCCATTGGCTTTCGCCCAGGCTCTTTGCGATGTCCTGTGCTTCTAGCCAATCCCGTTTAGAAACGCGGTAGTCAATTTCAATGTCGGTATAGCCTTTTGCGATCAGACACCAGAGGCGCAGCCGCGGGTCGTTTTGAACGATCGGATTCTGGAGTTGATCGTTCAGAATGCGCGAAAGATCCACAAACGACATCGTTTCGGCTTGTGACCTGAGGCGCCCCACTTTGGCGTAAATCTCGTTCCGAGTGTCGCCCTCAGCAGCGAACAGCTTTTCAGCTCTGGCGAAGAGCGGGGCTGCTTTTGGGCCATTGCTCAACCAATACAGGTGCGTGGCCTCGGCCAGAAGCGCCTTTGGGTCTCTGGAGGTTTCAGGATCGTTGATGGCGTGCGGAGAGCTCACAGCATTGAACGCGAAGGTCCTGTGAAAGTGACTGTAGATATAATGGGAGGATACGAGAAAGGTCGTTAGGAGGAGGGCGAGGGCCACCTTCATCCGCTTCGAGACACCAACGCTCGCCCGGTCGAGACTCATCTGCGGACGGACTTCTTACTCACACAGGAATGGGACGGAGCGGCAGTTGATTAGAACCCACACCCTCGACGAAAGTTGCACTCTTTAGTGCACTTTGGGTGATGTAGCAACCCTTAAATGTTGGAAGGCCTGACTCAGGTGGAGAGAGCGGCAAACACGTTTTCCTGTGTATCTAGTGTTATCTTCGGTTTATGGATCTGGCCCAGGCGTTGAAGGACGCCTTGTACATTTTCGAGGAAGAACGTGTTCGTCCCACTCTCAGCTATAGGTACGTCGCCAAGGAATGGCCGAAGAGCATGAAATGGGAAGAGTACACGCTGAAACCGCAGGGCTATTCGCCCGCTATGGCCGCCATCACTGGGTTGGGCAAAATGCGGGGAAGACGCCCTCGCGAGGTTGAGGAAGACCCAAAGGCTTTCCAGTTCGAAAGCGTCAATTTCAATTTGTTACTGACGATCATGAGCCAAGTAGCGCTGGAGAAACGGACTGAGTTCGTCGCAGGATTAGTAAAGGTTCTTCTGAAGGCTGCTCCGATCAATCGTCATCAGAATCAGATCCCTTTTCCGTCATGGAATCACGAGACATCGAGCCTCTCACTTCTCGCTGAGTTCTGCATTCGAAACGGCTACGCCCAAACATTGCTTGACGGCACACTCCAACTGAAAATGCCATCGGCGGGCGTAGCCATCATGCTGATTGAAATTGAGGAGATTATTGCCCTCACCTACAACCTTTTTAGCCGCCCCGAAATTGACAATCTTCCGAAGGCTTTGGCTCATCTGCGAGAGATCGCCGACCTTCAAACATGGTCTTCGAAAACACAACACGGGCGGCCGGAGATTAAGAATCCGCAATATCGTCAGGGCTATAGCAGCGAAGGCAAGGAAATCGTAAAGGCCATTGACGCGATTACACAGCAATGCAACCAAGCCAGGTACTTCTACCTAAAGGGAGTACTTCAGCAAAATACGAATCTGGAAGTCGAAAGTGATAAAACTAAGGTCGTCGGTTTCCTCGACAGCCTTGGTTTCGACCCGATTCTGACCGCTTCTCTCGCGAAAGCGGAGGATCTGTACCGCGCATCATCAGACGCTTTCGATTTGAAGAGCTGCCTTGGGCACATACGCAGCTTTTACGAGCACCTAAATATCGATGCGGGTCAGGCGATTGCGAAGGATTTGGGAGTGACGGTCGTTGACGACTGGAATTCAACGCTGATATTTCTGGCAAACAAGTCCTTCCTCTCGCCGCAACAAGACAAGTTTGCACGGGGCCTATACACCCTCCTCAGCGATGAAGGCGTACATGCGCTCATAGCGGAGCGTGAATTTGCTCGGTTGCTCCGAAATGTGGTCATCGAATACGGCTTGATGTTTCTGACGATGCTTGCGAAAAAGGGCATTAAAATCCAAGCATCCAATCCCTGAATGGCGACGCGTATATTGCTGGGCATGAGGCGGTAGCACAAAGGGATCATCATCCTGCGTCTGATCATGGGCGACTAGAGTACTGGAAGGGTCGCGATGAAATTCTCGGAGTTGTTCGGCGTCACGCCTACACAATCCGACACTTGGTTCGACCCGGTTTTGTCAGTTGATACAGGCCTCTTCATCGACCCATTTCTTATCTATGACCAAGAGAGGGGCCCCTTTCGGGGTAGTCACGCAGAAATTCTACGTTTCTTTAAGCAGATGTTTCTGTTGATTGCGAAGTCAGCTGGCAATGTTAATTCTCCGAGATACATGAAAGCGGTCGACGATCTGATTTTTCCCGAAGTTGCTGAAGTCTGTCTCGGGTACACGCAATCCGGCACCAAAGGGGCGGGGTCGGGACGTGAACTCGGACGCCTTATGGCCGGAGCCATATGGGATGCTATCGAAGCTGGGCTGACGAACATCGGACACTTCGAGGAAGTTGCCATACTTAGAGAAAATATTGGGCCGGATCGAATCAGCGATACAACTGCGAACCTACTTCGCCATCGTCTAGCTGCCTATACCGAGCAGGTTTGCCGCCGACACCATGTGCCCGTCAAACCGGTTCGTTATCGCCGAGGTCGCTATGATTCGAACCGGCAACGTTGGGTCCCAAGTGTTTTTTCACTCCCTAGCAACCCGTACAACAACAAACCGATTCTGCTTGTGCCCGAGTACTATATTCGTGACCTTCCAACGCTCGATCCTGCAGATTTCTGGGAGTACTGTATTGGCTTCGAAGCCGATTCTCTTCGCAGGGAATTCAATCTCGATATCACGAAGAATGTGCCAAAGAGCCAGATTGTGGAGATTGCCCGGAAACACGTCGATTGGGTATCGGACTACGTTAGATATCGCGAGGAGCGACGGACGAAGCCTTACAACATGAAGCGTGATCCCAAAGGCTTCGTTCGATGGTATGACACGACACGAAAATTCTGTGTGAAACATCCTGAGGCACTCGTAATCGACAGCAACGAGGCCTTTCTCAGGGCTGTCGACGTTTTCTCTGAGGCGTTTCGTCATTTTGTCGAGCACAACGCTGGTTATCGACTGTTGTGGAATGACAATGGAACAAGTCGAAGCGAGCGCGCCGCTCAACTGCTCTTCCTGGGGATCGTCAAGCATTACTGCGCTGCAAACGACATCGATATTTCGCCCGAGCCTAACATCGGGCGAGGTCCGGTAGATTTCAAGGTCTCGCGGGGCTACAAGCTCCGCGCACTTCTGGAATTGAAACTCGCGCGTAACACGAAGTTCTGGGATGGTGCCAAGAAGCAATTACCTACATACCTGAAGGCAGAGAGAGTCACATTCGGGTATTTTGTTGTCGTTGTGTACACGGAGAATGACCTGAAACGAGTAAAGCGAGTAAAGAGGATACTCGCCGAAGTGAACAAGCCGGGGCGAGTGCACATAAAGAACATAACTGTCGATGCAACTCCGGACAAATCTTCAGCGTCGCATCTCTAGTGCAAGGGGTTACAACTCCGCACCAAGGAGAGCTGTTTCCTGGGCTCTTTCAAATCCAATAAGAAATGGCGGAGCCCAGACCAGCGCTCCGCCAACGAATCAGCAAAAAAGAAACTCACTTTACAGATCTGCGAGACACCGAAGGAAGTGTTTTCTTGTCACCGTTTTGCCGCGAAATCTTTCGCGACTGCCTTCTGTAAGCTTGCCAGCGTCCACTCGGTAGTGTTTGGCTGCGTCCATGAGAACGTCGTCCCGGCTGGCTGTGGATCGCTGATACGCCGAATCCAGCAAGCTGATTTCGAGAAGCAGCTTGCAAAGTTCAGTTTCGTCATACGTGTCTACTTGCTTGGCCAGAAGTTCCTGTGCGGAGGTGGAGTCCTTCTTTGCCTCTACCTTGTGCCGCTTCGCTAACGTCGGGACCTGGCTGTAGGAGAGATGACCGATCAGGTGGTGGGCAACCGTCAGCAAATCCGCCTTCTTGAGTGGAGCGGAAACACGTTGGAGGATCGTGGCCAGTATCCGGTGGCGTACGGTGATGGCCAGTTTCTCTTTCTCGACGCGTTTCCGTTCGTCTGCCCGCTCCTTCGCGACCTGCTGCGGAGAGGGTGTGTTGGGATGGTGCACGCGGCAGTTGGGATCGGCGCAAACCTTGACGGTCTGGCCGCGCTTGCCGCCGTCCATGACGATGGCCTCGGCCATCTTGTCACAAGGCTTCTGCGCGGCTGGCAGCTTTGCGGCTGTGCCGTTGGCCTTCGCCTTCTTGACTTCCAACTCGAGGTACTGATTTCGTCCCAACGGTGCGCCCTCGCGGGAGTTCCATGCGGACGAAATCTGCACGAGACTTGGTTTGCTTTCGAGGGTCTTCGCCACGTGAGCATCGATCTTCGAACGGAAACACAGTGGATCGGTGCAAGAATCTTTGCGTACGTCGGCAAACAGGAGCTTGTTGAATCCGGTTCGCTTCGGGCAGTTGGCACAGGAACCTGCTTCGGGAACGAGTTTGTCGTCCTGCTTGTCAAACGGCGCGGGTGCCAGTTGCAGCAGGATGTTGGACTCGATCCAGACGGCCAGTTCCCGCACGGGAATCAGGACTTGGCTGTTGCCTTCGCTTGTCCACATACCGCGAAATGCGGCGGCGAAGGCTTCCTGTTGCTGCGAAGGCGGGAGCTTTGCAATCAACAGCGCGTGTCCGATGGTGATCTGATCTTTCAGGAAGGCATTAGCCACAGGCGGGATGAGGTCGGCCAGCTTGATCCTGCCGTACACATAGGCCTCGCTCTTTCCGGCTCGGGCTGAGATGTTGGCGATGGTGTAGGCGGGTTCTCCAAGTTCCAAGAGCGACTTGAAGCCGAGAGCTTCTTCCAAAGGGTGAATGTCCTCGCGTTGCAGGTTCTCGACGACTTGGGCTTCGATGGCTTCGGCGTCGGTGAGTTTGACGACGCGGATGGGGATGGAATCGAGTTCTGCAATTCTCGCGGCCCGGAGGCGGCGTGCTCCCGCGACGACCTCGTACTTGCTTGGCTCCAATTCCCGTACCAAGAGAGGCGCAAGGATTCCCTGTGTTTTAAGACTGGCGGCGAGTTCTTCAAGACTCTTGTCGTCAAATCGTTTGCGGGGATTACTGGTTGACTCGATCAGAGCCGTAACGGGCACGCTGCGATATTCATGGTGGTTGACTGCACTTTGCGTATTCGGCATTTTCTTTTCTCCTTTGATTTCGTGGGTTGTCGATCCGTGATGGACTGCGCAGATTTCTGGCGTGACTACGAGACGTGGCGGGTTAGGTGGATGCGGCGAGAGCCGGAGGCTCGGGGGCAATGCCCCCGAGGATTACGGCAGCGGTGTGCTGAACGGCTTCCAGACTCTCGCGCAGGAGATTGGCGTCTCCGTGCCAAAGCTGGATGTAGTCCTGGGACGCGGTTCCGTTGCGCAGTCCAATCGACTGGCAGACCACGAAGGCGACTGCTTCCGCTTCGGTTTCGCGGACTTGCTTGGTGGTGAGGGTGCGGCGTTCGCCCCGATGCAACATCTCGTGAGCAATTTCGTGGACGAGCGTGGAAAATTCCTCGGCGTGCTGCATCCCGGCAAGGAGAGTGATCTTGCCGCCGTGGGAAAGACCCTTGGCAGGTGCAATGCGCTCGGAGAAACTCAACTCGACATTTTGCCCTTCCACGAACTTGAACAGCCGTTCGCGGTATCCGCTTACGTCGCCGCTGACTTCCGTGAGGGTAGCGAGTTCCTTGCCTTCGGTCTGCGTGATGTCGAACACGTAGACGGCGCGGAATCCAACAAGCTTCGGCGGCTGCTTGCGTTCATCGGCGCTGTTGTCGGTGTTGATGTCAGTCGCGATTTCGTTCTGGCGCGACCGACGAAAGCCGATCATGGGGGCCAGAATGAAGATGCCTTTTTCCCCGCGTTTCACGAAGCGGCCAAGCGAGTTCCACGTGCGAATCCCGGCGACGTTGGTGGCATCGGGCTTCTGTCGTGCGATGAGCATGATGTTGCCAAAGCTGTAGGTGTGGAACTTGGCCATGGCGGAGAGGTAGGCGGTGAGGACTTCACTGTGACCGGACTCCAAAGCGGCCACCAGAAAATCGACAGCCTCTTTGGTGCGTTGGTTGACTTCTTCTAATTTCATGTTTTTTCCCTTTGTGCCGTCTCCGGCTTGTTTCTTCCTTCACTTGAGCGGCAGCGGGAAGAAACAAGGCGGAACGGTAAAAGGGACAGAACGGAGTCCGGGGGAGGGTGGCAGGGCGTGAGTGAGAGCGCGGTGAGTGCCAAACGGGGTAGGGGTTAGTTTGGCGCGAAACCGGCGCCATCCGAAATGCCCGTCCGAGCCGCGGCCGAGCGGCGTCCACCAGGAAGAGGACGTAGTGGAACAGGCCAGGAGGCCCTGATCGACAAACGCTCTGCTCGGGTACGCAAGTTCGCGGAGTCACTCATCGGTCGGGCAAGTAAGGAAGTCGGTATCTGGGAAGCCTCACAGCTATGAGTGACGCTCGACAGGGTGCGCCGCTGGAATAGTGCGCCCGTTTTGGGGGCCGCGATTTAAGAGAAGAAAAAATGAAGGGAAAAGCTTTCGGCCAGGAACACCGAATGGAAGAGCCGGGCAAACGCCTCAGTAGGTAAGCGCGGAAAAGCAGGCCGCCAGCGCACGGCCCGCCGCATCGATTCTGCTCATTGAGGTTACGCGCATTCTGCGCGGCTGTGCTGTATCCTAATTCGCTGAGCGGTTGCGATTCGGAGGGGATGTCAGTGGCTCTCGAAAATTACGAAAATAGGGTCTGTGGTGCGGAGGGACTGAATTGGCTTGTTGGATGGTTCTCGACTAGATGAATGCGCAGATAGCGGCGGAGGAAATTCGCAAAAACCTGCGAGGTATCGCTGAACTTTATAATCGCTTGCTGCTCGTGGTCGGCCCTACGGGTAGTGGCAAAACCGCTGCCCTTCGAGCGTTCGCCGCCGAGGAGAGCTCTCCGATCATCAATGTTGGAGTTGAATTGGGCCGCCGTCTGTTGGATCTGACGGAAAGGCAAAGGGTCATTGAGGTACCGAGTCTACTGGAGAGAATTGTCGGAGAGGCCGAGGGGGAAACCGTGCTTTTTGACAATACTGAGATTCTGTTCAATCAAGTGCTCAACCAAGATCCGCTCCGATTGTTGAGAGCACTCTCACGAAATCGTACCCTTGTAGCCAGCTGGCTCGGCAGAGTGGACGGTCAGCACCTGGTTTATGCCACTCCTGAGCATCGCGAGTTTCGGAGGTATGAAGTGGACGATTTGCTGATTGTGGAGGTTTCGGCGATCAAAGGGGCTTTCGGCAGCTAAAGGTAAAAAGATGAAATACGGAGACTTAATACAGTTCGAGCCGATTGAGACGGTGGTCCAGTTGAGGAATGCCGACCAGGCAGAGACCGCCAAACAGTTGGTTTCCACATATGTGATTTCGGAGGAGATGGCCGATAAGCTCAATTCCATCGTTATACCCGATCTGCAATTCGATTCCCCTTCGGACAACAAGGGATTGATGGTCGTTGGTAATTACGGAACTGGAAAATCGCACCTAATGTCGGCCCTCTCCGCTATAGCAGAAGATCGTGGAACGCTTAGCCTGATCAGAAACCGATCTGTGTCCCAAGCCGCCGAGCGCATAGCCGGTAAATTCAAAGTGATTCGCACGGAGATTGGAGCGGTCACCATGTCCCTTCGCGACATTTTGACCGCTGAAATAGAAGAAAACTTGGGCAGGGTCGGAGTGATCTACGCATTTCCCCCTTCGAGCACGGTACCGAACAACAAGCGCGCTTTCGAAGAAATGATGGCACGCTTCAACGACAAGTACCCTGAACAAGGCTTACTGGTGGTGGTAGACGAACTACTTGATTATCTGCGCAGCCGTAAAGACCAAGAGTTAGTTTTGGACTTAAATTTCCTTCGAGAACTTGGCGAGGTATGCAAAGACCTGCGGTTTCGATTTGTCGCAGGTATTCAAGAGGCAATTTTTGACAGCCCACGTTTCTCTTTCGTTGCAGAGAGCGTTCGGCGCGTAAAAGATCGATTCGAGCAAATATTGATTGCTCGAAGTGACATTAAGTACGTGGTCGCTGAACGTCTCCTCAAAAAAACACCAGATCAGCAAGGCAAGATCCGGGAACACTTGCTGCCCTTTGCGAAATATTTCGGGAACATGAACGAGAGAATGGACGAATTCGTGCGGCTGTTCCCGGTTCATCCAGATTACATTGACACTTTTGAGCGTGTAACGGCCGTTGAGAAGCGCGAGGTTCTCAAGAGCCTTTCGATAGCAATGCGTAAACGGCTCGAAGAGACTGTACCAACGAAGGATCCCGGTCTTATCGCTTACGACAGCTACTGGAACACTTTGCGTGAGAATCCATCTTTTCGCGCTGTTCCCGACATTCGCGCGGTCATTGATTGTAGCCAGGTGCTTGAATCACGTATTGATGCGGCATTTCCGACAAAAATGTTCAAACCGATGGCGCAACGAGTTATCCAAGCTCTGTCTGTGCATCGGCTGACTACCGGTGATATCTATTCACCGATCGGTGCGACTGCTACTGAATTGAGGGATTCGCTTTGCCTATTCCAGCCGGAAGTCGCAGCGATGGGAGGGGAAGGTGCCTCCGATCTTCTGACTCACGTTGAGAACGTCTTGCTTCAGATCAAGAGTACTGTCAGTGGCCAATTCATCTCGCAGAATCTTGAGAATGGCCAGTTCTATCTGGATCTAAAGAAGACCGAAGATTATGACGCGCTGATTCAGAAGCGAGCGGAAACGCTCGATTCTACGCAGCTAGACCGGTATTACTACGAAGCACTCAAGCGGGTGATGGAGAGCACCGACCAGACTTACGTCAGCGGTTACCGAATTTGGGAGCATGAATTAGAGTGGGTTGAAAGGAAGGTCGCGAGGCGCGGGTATCTTTTCTTTGGGGCGCCGAACGAGCGATCGACAGCGGTTCCTCCTCGTGACTTCTATCTTTATTTCATCCAACCGTTCGACCCACCCCGCTACCAAGACGATAAAAAGAAAGACGAGGTTTTTTTTCGCCTCACGGGCGCAGATGATTCTTTTCGGGATTCGCTGAAAAGCTATGCTGCGGGACTAAATCTTGCGTCTACATCATCTGGAAATGCAAAAGAGACCTACGAAAAAAAGGCGAATGGGTTTCTTCGTGATCTTGTGAAGTGGTTGCAAGACCACATGACCACGGCTTTCGAGGTAGTCCATCAAGGGAAGGCGAAGGCTTTACTCGCTTGGATTAAGGGAAAACCGCTGGGAAGCAGTGGTCGCATCAATGTTCGAGATGTGGTCAACGCAGTTGGTTCAGTGTGTTTGGCTCAACACTTCGAAGAGCTGGCACCTGGTTATCCAACATTCCCGGTACTCATTACAGCCGCAAATCGTGAGTTGGCGACGCAGGATGCCTTAAAAGCGGTAGCAGGCGGCCTTCGTACTAAGCTAGCCACGGCTGTTTTGGATGCACTCGGCCTACTAGATGGAGAACGGCTCGATGCATCGCGTTCGAAATATGCAGCGCGCATATTGGCCATCCTAGGAAAGAAGGGCCACGGTCACGTTGTAAATCGCAGCGAATTAATTGAGGAAGTCCATGGTGTCGAGTATTTCGCTCCGCAGGATTTCCGGCTTGAGCCTGAGTGGCTAACTGTCATTCTCGCAGGCCTGGTGCATTCAGGCGACATCGTTCTAGCGATTCCTGGCAGAAAGTTCGACGCCACCAATTTAGCGCAATTATCCGCTGCACCACTAGACGAGCTTCTTGGGTTCAAGCACATCGAAAGACCGAAGGACTGGAACCTGCCGGCTCTGAAGGTCCTATTTGAACTTCTGGGCCAACCACCTGGACTCGCTCAAGCGTTGACGCAAGGAGGCGAGCAGGCTGGAGGTGCCGTAAAGGCACTCGGAATCGAGTCTAAGAAACTCATAGATCGAATTCTCCTAGCCGAACAAACATTGCAGGAAGGTCTGAAGCTGTGGGCTCGCAATCTGTTGGCTCCCCAAGATGCTGAAAGTCTTCGCAAGAGAATGGACGATTCAAAGGATTTCTTGGAAGGACTGCAAAGTTACACCACGGCTGGGCAGCTCAAGAATTTCCGCTATCAGCCTCAGGAGGTTCTATCCAAACGGGATGGTTTGGACGCTCTCCGGCAAGTTGAAGGCCTTCAGTTAATCGCAGGAGATTTTGGGCCTTTAGCGTCGTATCTCGCAATCGCTGAAACGTCATTACCGAGTGACCATCCTTGGATCAAAGGAGTGCAAGGAGCCCGGCATCAATTGCTTTCAGACATGTTGGATTCCGGAAAGAGAGACTCTGTCTCATTTCGCACCCAAGGAATGCAGAAGCTTGCGGAGCTGAAGAAAGAGTTCACCGAGTTGTACCTAAGCGCGCACGGGCGAGCGCGTTTGGCCTCAAAAGAGGATCGCCTAAAAGCGCAATTGCTGAAGGACACACGTCTCGGCCAGCTACAGCACCTTTCAACCATCGACCTTATGCCTCGCCAGCAGTTGAGCGACTACCAAAATCGCCTAGCGTCGCTACGAACATGTTTCGCTCTAACAAAGCAGGAGCTTGATGCTTCTCCGGTCTGTCCACACTGTAATTTTCGTTTGGTTACTGAGCCGGATAGCCGAGGAGCTAGCCAGCTCCTTAAGGGAATGGAAGATGAACTAGACCGCCTCTACGATAGCTGGACGAAGACGCTTGTGGGGAATCTCGATGATCCAACAACCCGGCAGAACTTGGCATTATTGAAGCCGGCGGTCCGCAAGATTGTGGACGCCTTCCTAAAGGCGCGAAGTCTGCCCGATGAGATTAATCACGATTTTGTAAGCGCCCTGAAAGAAGCTCTTTCTGGACTCACAAAAGTGGTTGTGACTACCGATGGCGTGAGGTCAGCGCTACTCGCAGGCGGGTCGCCCGCTACACTTCCTGAGCTTAAGAAGAGATTTGATGATTATCTAGTCGAGATCAGCAAGGGTAAGGACCCTGCCAAGGTGCGAGTTGTACTCGAATAGTTTGACGGTTCGTCCCTAGATGTTCGGGAGAGAATTCTGCAGATGAAAACTACGAGGAAGCCTGACAAAACAACGAAACGCCTGTTTAGGAACGCGTCGGGCCAAGAAGAGATGTTTGAGAAGTCATACGAAGAGGAACTCGAACGGCAAGCAAAAGAAGCCGTGGAATGTCTCGGTCTCACTTTCGAAAACGATGCTGCACGTCGAGCACATTTCTTGACAAAGCTCAGAGAGAGGCTGACAGATCCTGAATTTCGGTCAATCGAGGGATTCCCGATTGGTTCGGACGAAGACATTCTTAGTCTTTCCAACCCTCCCTATTTCACTGCTTGCCCGAACCCGTTCCTCGAGGACTTCGTCCGAGGGGAACAAGTGCAACCGGCTATACCGCTGACAGACTCGCCGTTTGCAGCAGACATCACCGAAGGAAAGAATGAGCACTACTACAACGTTCACACGTACCACACGAAGGTACCCTACCGAGCTATAGCCCGTTTTATCCTTCACTACACCCGACCGGGTAGCGTCGTGCTCGACGCGTTTGCCGGAACTGGAATGACTGGCCTGGCAGCTCAGGCATGTGCAAACTCCGAATTCGTCGAGAATTTGGCGCCAGGCTGTCCTGCGGCTCTGATTGGTCCTCGGCGCGTGGTTCTCGTGGATCTTTCTCCGGCGGCCACGCATATCGCATACAACTACAACGGTCACGTGAACTCGCATCGCTTCACGTCGGCATGTAACTCTGTACTAGACAAGTTCATCAAGGACCTCGGCTGGATGTTCACTACGACCGACCCGACGTCGGGTGAGGCTTGTTTCGTTGACTATTATGTTTGGTCGGATGTTTTTGCTTGCCCGGAGTGCGGAGAAGAGCTCGTCTTCTGGGAGGAGGCAGTAGATCAAGAAACCGGACACAAGACTGCCGATAAGACCTTGGCATGTCCAAGTTGTAAAGCGGATAGTCCTAAGAACTCTTTCAAACGTGTCGAAAACAGCTATTTCGATGACCTGCTTAACAGGACCGCCACGAAACAAAAGGAGAAGTTGATTTCCGTTGTATACAGACGTGGCGGGAAGCAACTGGCCAAGGAGCCTGATAAGGAAGATTTCGCCGTACTTGAGCGGATCAATAAAGAATCGATACCGGACCCCGTCCCAATACTAAAGATGCTGCGCCGCGACGGCGTGTGGGGCGACATGTTTAGGGCCGGATACCACTTGGGTGTCACCCACTTCCATCACTTCTACAGCCGGCGTTCTCTGCGAGCGGTGGCGCACCTTTGGCGAGAGGTCGAGAATTACCCGATGGATATTCGACCGAAGCTACGATGGTGGCTTCAGTCGGTCACGATCGGGCATACGCGCATGAACAGATATTTCTCAAGTAGCTATTCTCAAGTGAATCGCTACCTTAAGGGATTCCTTTATGTCGCGCAGGTTCGATCGGAGGTGTCACCTTGGTACGCGCTTAAAGGAAAGATCAGTCGAATGCGTCACGACGGCCTCGGCAGAGGACCGGTCTTTGTGTCTACGTCCTCCGCTTCCGATATCCGCATTCCAGATCAGTCTGTCGATTACATTTTCACTGACCCCCCTTTCGGTGGAAACATAATCTATTCAGAACTGAACTTTATGTGGGAGGCCTGGCTTCGGGTTTTCACGAACCAAACGCCAGAGGCGATTGTGAGTGATATCCAGGAGAAAGATCTTCTGCAATATCAGTCGCTGATGGAGCAATGCTTTGCAACATATTACCGAGTGTTGAAACCTGGTCGCTGGATGACAGTTCTTTTCCATAACAGCTCAAACGCCGTGTGGGCAGCCATTCAGGCCGCGCTTGAGCGAGCTGGGTTTGTTGTAGCCGACGTCCGCATCTTCGACAAGAAGCAGCTGACAATGAAGCAGCAGACTACGACAGGTGCTGTTCAGAAGGACTTGCTGATTTCGGCATACCGGCCAAATGGAACATTGGAGCAAACCATCACGCTGAAGCCTGGATCAGTGGAAGGCGCGTGGGCGTTCGTCCGCCAACACCTCAAACATCTTCCTATCTTGATTGAGAGCCAGGGAAGGTTGGAGGTCGTTTTGGAGCGCCAAAGCTTCTTGTTGTTTGATCGGATGGTTGCATTTCACGTTCAACGAGGACTGTCTGTTCCAATGAGCGCGGGGGAATTCTACGAAGGCCTCGGTCAGAGGTTACCGCTTCGGGATGATATGTATTTTCTTCCCGAGCAAGTCCAAGAATACGATCGCAAGCGAATGGAGATGTCCGAAGCTCCACAACTGGAATTGTTCGTGAAGGATGAAGCCTCCGCGATAAAGTGGTTGCGTCAGCAATTGTCTCTCAAGCCGCAAACCTTTCAAGAGATCCATCCGAGATTTACGAAAGAGATCGGCGGTTGGGAAAAGCATGAGCGTCCGCTTGAGCTGAAGGAGTTGCTAGAAGAGAACTTCCTCTATTACGACGGAGAAAATGCCGTGCCAGCGCAGATACACAGCTATCTCTCGACTAATTTTCATGATCTTCGGAAACTTTCAAAAGATGCTCCTGCACTCCGGAAGAAGGGGAAAGACCGCTACTACGTGCCCGATCCGAACAAAGAAGTCGACGTTCAGAAGACCCGTGAAAAGGCTTTGTTACGCGAATTCGGAGAGTATTGCGAAACGTCTCAAAAGAAGCTAAAAGTCTTTCGGGTCGAAGCGGTCCGAGCGGGATTCCGCCGGGCTTGGCAGCAGAATGACTACCAAACCATATTGGATGTTGCGGAAAAGATCCCAGATGACATTCTCCAAGAAGATTCCATGCTCCTCATGTGGCACACGAATAGCTTAACGCGAGCCGGTCGACAACAATGATTCTTAGCGGGTCTGGGATCGGTCAACGATTCCTTTTGGCTATCAGGTACTGCTGAAAGGATCAGGAGAACGCAGGTGAGAAATGCGACATTCGACAACCAGTCGATGTTCGCGGAAGCATCTGGAGGGGCTGTCGAATGCCTCGGCCATTCCTTCCCATCGGAAGATGCCCGCCGAACCCACTTCCTGACTGTATTGCGGGAGAAACTAAAAGACCCCGAGTTCAGGAAGGTTGAAGGGTTCCCTCTCGGCTCCGATGAAGACATTCTCCGTCTCTCTGACCCACCGTATTACACCGCATGTCCGAATCCATTTCTTAAGGATCTTGTTCGTCACTACGGCAAAACTTACGACCCGGATGTTCCCTACGCGCGTAAACCTTTTGCGGTGGATGTCAGCGAGGGGAAAACAGATTCAATCTACACCGCCCACTCCTATCACACGAAAGTGCCGCACAAAGCCATCATGCGAGCCATCCTTCATTACACCGAGCCTGGCGATGTCCTGCTAGACGGCTTTGCAGGCTCGGGCATGACGGGAGTAGCAGCGCAACTCTGCGGTTTACCGGAAGCCGAGTATAAGAAATTGGTTGATGAAGAGTGGAGAGCTTCTGGCCAGGAACCTCCCAAATGGGGAGCCCGCCGCGCGGTTCTGGGCGACCTTGCACCAGCCGCGACGTTCATTGCGGCAAACTACAACACGCCATTCGACCTGTCGAGATTTGAAATTGAAGCACAACGGATACTAAACGAACTCAAGACTGAGATTGGCTGGATGTACGAAACGCTCCATACCGATGGAAAGAAGACGGGCTTCACTAATTTCGCTGTCTGGAGCGATGTTTTTGCTTGTGCCGATTGCAGTGGCGACGTCGTATTTCATGAAGAAGCGCTGAACAAAAAGACGAAGACGGTCAGAGAAGAGTTTCCTTGTCCACATTGTGGAGCGAAGCTCACGAAGGCAAGACTCAATCGACTCTTCGATACGTATGTCGATCCCGTTTCTGGGAAACCACTGAAAAGGATTCGCCGGGTTCCAGTCCTAATTAACTATTCTATTGGATCAGCGAAACACGAGAAGAAACCCACGGCGAAGGATCTCGAATGTTTCAGGCGAATCGCGGAGTTATCCCTGCCGACATCCGTGCCTACACTTGAAATTCCGTACATGCACATGACACATGAGCGTGCTCGGATGGAAACGTTTGGGGTCACGCATGTTCATCATTTCTACCTGGCTAGGGCGGCACAGGCACTGGGCCGTTTGTGGGCGAAGGCACTCAGTGTGGAAGATTCGCGTACCCGGAATATGGTGCTGTTCTTTGCAGAGCAAGCGATCTGGGGTATGTCGATCCTTGCGCGCTATACGCCAACACATTATTCCCAGGTCAATCAATACCTCAGCGGCGTTTACTACGTAGCATCGCAGCACGCCGAGTGTAGCCCATGGTACATCCTCGACGGAAAGCTCAAGCGATTAAGGACTTCGTTCAAAAGACAATTCGCTGATGCTAAAAACGTTTTAGTCACCACTGGATCGACGTCTGTTCTCCCAATCTCCGATGAATCCGTCGATTACATATTCACAGATCCACCTTTTGGCGAAAATATCTATTATGCAGACCTCAATTTCCTAGTTGAATCCTGGCACGGAGTCTTCACCGATTCAAAGCCCGAAGCAATAGTCGATCGAGCCAAGGAGAAGACTCTCATGGACTATGAGCACTTGATGCAAGTGAGTCTCAAGAAATACTACGACGTCCTCAAGCCGGGCCGTTGGATGACGATGGTGTTTCACAACTCGAGCAACGCGGTTTGGGCGGCAATCCAGGAGGCTCTGTCGGGTGCGGGCTTTGTGGTTGCTGATGTTCGCACATTAGATAAGCAGCAGGGCTCATATCGACAAATTACCAGTAGTGCGGTTAAGCAAGATCTTGTCATATCGGCCTACAAGCCTAACGGTGGTTTGGAGGGGCGTTTCGAGGTTGAGAAAGGGACTGAGGACGGGGTGTGGGACTTCGTGCGCACGCACCTCAGGCAGTTACCTGCTTTTGTAGCAAAGAACGGAAATGTTGAAGTCATCGCTGAGCGCCAGCCGCATATACTTTTTGATCGAATGGTTGCATTTCACGTGCAGAGAAGCGTGACAGTGCCTGTGTCAGTAGGTGAGTTTTTCGCGGGGCTTTCTCAGCGCTTCCCCGAGCGGGACGGAATGTATTTTCTTCCTGATCAGTTGGCTGAATACGACCAGAAAAGGATGAAGGCTAGTGAGGTGCGGCAGCTGGAAATTTTCGTCCGTAACGAGAAGAGCGCTATCCAGTGGCTGCGTCAACAATTACAGGATAAGCCGCAAACCTTCCAGGAAATCCATCCTCGGTTCATGCGCGAGATTGCGGGCTGGGAGAAGCACGAAAGCCCAGTGGAGCTTCGCGATTTATTGGAGCAGAATTTCTTGCGCTACGATGGACATGACCAAGTACCGAGTCAGATTCACCAATACCTCTCGACGAACTTTCACGACCTTCGGAAGCTTCCCAAGGATGCTCCAGCATTGCGGGCGAAAGCTCGGGATCGCTATTACGTCGCAGATCCTACAAAAGAGGCTGACGTCCAAAAGAGTCGCGAAAAGGCGCTTCTGCGGGAATTTGCGGAATATCGCACGACAAAGGAAAAGAATCTCAGGGTGTTCAGACTTGAAGCGATCCGAGCCGGATTCCACGCGGCGTGGCAGCAGAATGACTATGACTCAATTCTGGACGTGGCAGCGAAGATTCCGGATGATGTGCTCCAAGAGGACGCCATGCTGGTGATGTGGTATACGAACAGCTTGACGAGAGTCGGTCGACAACCATGATTTCTAAATGGAAGTTGTTTAACTTCAAGTCTGTTGGGCGAGAGACCCCGCTGGATCTCCAGTCACTAACTATCTTTGCTGGCCCCAACAGCAGCGGCAAAAGCACTTTCATACAGTCCATTTTGCTTATCTGCCAAACATTGCGAAACCCGATTGGATCGCGTTCTGTGATTCTGAACGGACAGTTGACGCGACTAGGACAATTCAGCGATTTAAGGACAGTCGGCTCCGATGCAAATCAAATAGTTATTGGCTGGGAATTGAAACCCAACGTAACCAACCGCGTTGCCGTAGCGGACGCCGTGGGTGTTTGGGACGAAGACTGGTTACCGTACGAATTGGAAGAGACGGCGCTATTGTCTGTGGAGTGCAATGTTGGCTTCGACGCAAAGCTCGATATACCTAACGACACGTCTCAACTGATTCCGCAGCTATTCTCTACTGAGATTCGAGTGCGAACCAGAGACTCTGATGGTGCAGATCGTCTATTTCCGGTCTTGATTAGCCGAATGCCAGATGCGGGAGAAAATAAACAAGTTACGCTTCGCTCTTTAGGGCTTTCAGAAAGTGATATCGATCGGGTCCGTTCTTCGATTGGATTCAACGTCGAAATGGATGATGAATCTGCTGACAGCCTGAAGAGACGATTTTCATCTGCAGAAGTAATCGGATGTGATTTGACTCATTTCCTTCCGCAACGAGTTGCTTTGAGCTACAACCGCTTGGAAGAGCAGGTTCGGTTTGCTACACAGGAGTTATTTGGTACTGCAAGAATCCCCATCCAACGCGGAATTGCTCGGGATCTAGACATACCCACCGACGCTTTAGCAGTGCTCAGGAAGGCTCTGGACGTTCAACTCGCGGAAGCGTTGAAGGAGACAAAATTGGCGGCGCTGCTGCGTACCGAGAGGCAACCGGTTCCATTGATGATTTTAGTGGAAGGTATGCGGGAGCTTCGTCCACCTATTAGACGCCAAGTACAAGAACAGCTGCAGAATGAACCGGGCTGCGCAGATGAGTTTGGAGCAGCCCTCCGCGGAAAACTGCAGAGCGAATATCGGACGACGTTCGTTCCCCCTCCACGTGGAATTCAGAGTGCGTGTCAGTATATGCGGCGCTATTTTTCCCAGTCGATCAGGTACCTCGGACCTTTGAGAGACGAGCCGAAGGCCATTTATCCCCTGTCGAGCGGGACCGATCCTTTCGACGTTGGGCTGAAAGGAGAAAACACTGCTGCAGTCCTGGATCTTCACAAGATCCGTCCCATACGTTTGATACCGCCAGCAGCATTCGCACGCGCGGCCGTCTCTGTTGAACCTGTGACTAGAACCTTACAAGCGGCGGTTACGGAGTGGCTCCGGTATCTGGGAGTGGCTGATTCCGTTGAATCAAGGGATCGCGGCAAACTAGGGCATGAGTTGAAAGTGACAATTAACGAAGGGGCGAATGAGCAGGACCTGACGCACGTGGGCGTTGGGGTAAGCCAGGTGCTCCCGATTCTAGTAATGTGTTTGATCGCTGATCGGGATAACGTCTTGCTATTCGAGCAGCCCGAACTACATCTTCATCCAAAGGTACAAACTCTCTTGGGAGACTTCTTTTTATCGATGGCCCTGATGGATAAACAGTGCCTGATCGAGACGCACAGTGAGTATTTGGTCAATCGTTTGAGATTCCGAGCTGCCGCTGCCAATGCGGATGAGGTCACAAAAAGGATGACCGTCTATTTCGTAGAGAAGAAGAACAATAGGTCCGAATTTCGCCCGGTGGTCGTAAACGAATTTGGTGCCATTCCCGATTGGCCAGATGGATTCTTCGACCAGTCGCAAGACGAAGCGGAACTGATTATTCGGGAAGCCACTCGGAAGCGCCTAGCACTCGAAGGGAGATTGCCGCGTGCTGGGCGTAACGATTGATACTGCAGTTTTTGCTCCTCCTCCGCTTGGCTCGGTGGCCGGGGATGTATACCGGTTCATTGAGACTCTGCTCCATTGGAACGATGCGATGGACGATGGCGCGATCGAAATTTACAGGAGCAAGTTTGCACAGGAAGTGCTCATGCGCTGCGAACTGTACCCAATGCGACCGCAGCTCAAGCAGTTGTTCACTGGGGCAGGTGTTGTGGAATACGACGCGAACACAGTTGGCGTCTGGGCTGAGAAACTCTTCAGCGGCTCCGTTGAGATTGAACCAATTCTCGGTATCAATGACGTTCTTTTAGGAGATGTCACCGTTAACCCCGATGTATTCGCCGGGATTACGTCGGATACGCTTCGCGAGGAATGTCAACGGTGCGCTGTAATTCTCTCGATTGCGACTAGATTCGGCCCTCAGGAAATACTGCGTTCTCACGCAACCGCTTTGCGCGCGGCAGAAGTCCATAATCCGATCAATATTCGGGGCCTCATTGAAGACATCGAACACTCTCGTGACGACCTGGACGATCTTGCGCGCGCTCCGCAGTACTTTGAGGGTTCGTTTTTGGCGTGTAGTGGATTCAATGACTTTCTCTTATCGCTCGACGCAGTGGCGATTTTGAGAGCAGCATCGGTATCCGAGGATGTTGAGGTCGCTATTAGGCTGGGCCTATACAAGGCGTTGTCAATGCGTGGCACTCCACGACAGTGGTCCGATCCGCCGCGTTTTAGGCTGGGGCTGCGTTTCTTTGACAGCTTGGAGGAGCATCATGTGATGTCCGGATCGGGTTTGGCCGATCGGGTCATGCGAAGCATACTGGAAACAGTTGGTCACGAGAATTTGGCTGATACTCATGCGTTGAGGACCGGAGAGGGCGGTGGCAACCCGCAAAGAGTTAGGGGCAAGGATTTGGCATGGCGCCGTGACGTGGATCGGGAGTATCACCTCCACTATTGGGAGTGCGATAACGGAGTAATCGAGCTGGCAAGATTGGTGGTCCACAACGATTTTTCAATACCCGAGTGAATCGGGTCATGGTGATCCAGGTGCCCCTGCCAACCGAAGAATGGTTTTTCGACGAGGAACGACGCCTTTCTTGCAGATTACTGCAGCGGGTCGAGATTTGGGGACGCACAGCCGCGAGGGTCTGGTATCCGGACACTCAACAAGTACTCCTAGTTTCCCCCGAGCGACTAAAGCCGAGTGAACGGCTTCAGATTACCAACACAGGAATTTCTTACGTAACGGCTGCAGCGCGAGTGCGTGACTCCCTGCACGAAAATGTGCTTTTGGCACCCATCGAATCGGCCGTAATCCCTTTGCCACACCAGATTGTCACTCTCCAGAAGGCTGTCTCGTCTGATCGGATTCGCCTCCTGCTGGCGGATGAGGTTGGACTAGGAAAAACAATTGAGGCTGGGCTGATCATTAAAGAACTCAAGCTTCGCGGCATGATCCGGCGCATTTTGGTCGTTGCTCCCAAGGGGCTGGTTGCTCAGTGGGTAGCAGAAATGCAGACCCATTTCAACGAGTCTTTCAAGTTGCTCGTTCCGAGTGACTTTCCTGCATTTCGCCGAGTCGCAGACCTGGACAACATTTGGAAGTCATTTGACCAGGTGGTTTGTCCGCTAGACGCTGTCAAGCCCATCGATAGTCGCAAGGGTTGGTCAAAAGACCAGGTTCGTGAGCACAACCGGGATCGGTTCGAAGACCTCATAGCTGCAGATTGGGACCTAATCGTAGTGGATGAGGCGCACCGTTTGGGTGGGATGACCGACCAAGTCGCGAGATTCAAACTTGGTTGCGGGCTAGCCGATGCAGCGCCGTATTTCTTGCTTCTTTCTGCGACGCCGCACCAGGGAAAAACAGATGCCTTCCATAGGTTGGTATCCCTCTTGGACAAAGATGCTTTTCCAGATCCGGATTCTGTCACACGCGAAAGACTGGCATCCTACTTCGCGCGAACGGAAAAGCGTCATGCCATCGATGCACAGGGAAATCCGCTTTTCAAACCGCGACGAACCCAATTAGCGCCCGTTTCTTGGACCATTAGGCACGAACTTCAACGAAGATTGTACGAGGCTGTTTCGGAATATGTGCGCGTGGGATACAACCAAGCGGTGAGGGAAAAAAAGACTTATGTTGGTTTCTTGCTTCTGCTGATGCAGCGCCTGGTGACATCTTCGACTCGCGCAATCCGTGTCACTCTCCAAAGACGACTCGAAGTCCTGAACACTCCAGAAGAACAACTTTCCTTATTCCCTACCGGATTTGAGGAAGATTGGGCGGACTTGGATGGTCAGGAGCAGGTGGATACCCTACTCCGGTTGCGTACGAGAGCCTTGCGAAACGAGAGAACCGAAGTTCAGACGCTACTGGATGCGGCAAGTCGTGCCGAGTCTGTCGCCGATGCCAAAGCTGAGGCCTTGCTAGAGTTGATATATCAGCTGCAAAAGGAAGAGTCCGATCCTGGGCTGAAGGTCCTCGTATTCACCGAATTTGTTCCAACGCAAGAGATGCTGAGCCAGTTTCTTGCGGATCGGGGCTTTAGCGTCACAGTTCTGAACGGCAATTTAGACGAGCGACAGAGAAGAGATGCATTGCTCGCGTTCGCCAATGATGTTCGCATCCTGATATCAACCGATGCCGGTGGCGAGGGTCTGAACCTGCAGTTTTGCCACGCTGTCGTTAACTACGACATCCCGTGGAATCCGATGCGACTGGAGCAACGGATCGGCCGGGTTGACCGCATTGGGCAATCCCATGCAGTCAGGGCGGTAAACTTTGTGTTAGGGGAGACGGTGGAGTACCGTGTCCGAGAAGTTCTCGAAAATAAGTTGGCAGTGATTTTGCGAGAGTTTGGTGTCGACAAAACTGGCGACGTACTCGATTCGGCAAATGCGAGTGAAATCTTTGACGAGTTATATAAGGATGCGATCCTCGATCCCGAAGCCGTTACTTCCAGAGTTGATTTCGCATTAGCGAAGGTTCGTTTGCAGGCGGAGTCGATGCAGAACTGTACAAGCTTGTTGGCGCAAAGTATGGCTTTGAGCCCTAGTGAGGCCCAAAGGCTTCTCGGGCATCCGTTACCCTATTGGGTCGAACGGATGACAGTTAATTTTCTCCGTTCCATTGATGGCCAAGCGACAGAGGGTAAGTGGGGCTGGTGCCTCCGCTGGCCTAACGGCGATTCCATCCCATCGGCAGTATTCACGCTTTCCGAAGCAGAGAAACATCCTATGGCGACGTACTTGACTTTGGAGGAACCACGGATTCGTGAAATTGCGCAGCATCTCCCACGTTTTTTGCCAGGGCAGCCGATCCCTTGTATGGCGCTAGAAGGCGTTCCGCGAGAGATCAGCGGCACATGGTCGCTATGGATGGTGTCAACTTGCAACTTGAACATCGAGCGACATCGCGTTTTGCCGTTGTTCCTACAGGAAGATGGACGCAGCCTGCCAGCCACTGCGCGGCATATTTGGGATGTCTTGCTGGACAGCTGCCCTGTTCCCCATCGATTTCTAACTGCGTCCGAGTCCGCTGGATTTTATTCTGATGTTTCTGTAGCCGCTCAGCAGCACGGACAGCCGGTTTACGAGGAGCTGATAAAGTGTCATGAAAAGCGCTTCCACACGGAAATGGAGAACAAGCATCGATCGTTCGACGTAAGACGACGGTCAATCGACAAGATTGGTCTGGCCGCCGTGCGTGACCACAGACTCGATGACCTTGAGAAGGAGATGTCGGAATGGAAAAAAGACTTCGAGGCAAGATTGCACTTGCTTCCTGATTTGACGCCATTAATCGTGCTCCGAATAGAAGGTGTTCGTTCTAATGCCTGATTGGCGAGACCATGTTCTGAAGGAGTTTACAGCTGGCGTCGGCAAAGTCGTATTGGTGGCCGACCCGGATGGCCTCTTCACTGATCCGACTCTTAGCGAGGTGATGACAACCCAGGGATTTGAACTTTTCCTGTACGAAGATTCCGTTACCTCCCGGTTTGCGTACGAATCGAAGTACCGATTGCGGCTGGACAAAGGGCAGCCGGTTGACTTGGTCGTCCTGCATCGCGGTGATATATCATCTCTTCAGACTCTTCCCTTTGACTTGTTGGCCAGGGGACTTCAGCTTTCTTTCGCCCTTTCGGACCTTTTCCCAAATTTTAGTTACCCAGTGCTGGCGGCCTTGGGGCCGCAGTACCTGGATCTGCTTTATCAGGCACAAGAGACATTCTGCCCCGGCGTACTCGGAGACAACGCAACAAAGGACTTTATTCTCCGACACGTGTTCGGCATTGCCGCTGAGCTGATTGTCTCGGAGTCAGATCTGCTTCGGGTATTGCTTCGCAGACACTACAAAGTCCAGACGTTGCCGCCCATGTTCGTGAGCAGGCTAGTTCAGATCCTGATGCAAACGGGTAAGTTCAAAGAGTGGCCGCTAGATCTCCTGCTTCAGAGTAGAAGCACCTTCTTCGCGTTCTTGCAGGAACGGTGGCCACTATTCCTGAATAGATTTCTCTTGGGAAAACCCGCTGTTATTGAGAATCCTACTATTCCCGGTCCGCCTGATTTGCCTTTCGAAAACCCGGATATCCGAGTGTACGTCGACAACCTTTTCGTCGAAGGGTTGCTCCAGCCGGTGAAGCGCCCCGACTCTAAAGAAGCGGTTCCTAGCTGGTGTGCATTCGGAATTCGACGAGATTCAAGCAGTGACTCTGCTGAACGCCTCGCGAGCTTGATTCGGATTCTGGAAAGGGATATTCCTGCAGCCGATGCTCGCCACGAAGAGTGGTTGACATTCGCGCAAGCATGGGCCGAGCTAGCCATACTAATTGTTCAATCTGGTATGAGACTGACAGACAAGGATGGCGTTGAAAGGATTCGGGTTCGTGTGGATGCTGCTTTCAGAGGATGGATTGAGCGACGTTTCGGTCCCCTCCACAATCTTCCTGGTACACCGCCAGTTCTCGTCCATCATGTTGCGCGATTTCTGGCAAATCAGAGACCTAGAAGGAATTCGCGGACGGCGCTTGTCGTCGTGGATGGACTAGCATTTGATCAATGGCTTGTTTTGAGAGATCAGGTCTCGCGGCAGGATTCCCGCCTGAGGTTTGAAGAAGGAGCGATTTTTGCGTGGGTTCCCACGATCACCAGTATTTCTAGGCAAACAATCTTTGCGGGCAAGGCCCCTCTTTATTTTCCGTCGAGTATCTACACAACGAGCAGGGAGGCAGCTTTGTGGACGCAATTCTGGGGGGAGCACGGCCTGGATTCGTCGGAAGTGGGATACCTGAAGGGCCTTGGCGAAGACAGTTCGCTGCAAGCTTTGACAGAACTGGCTTCGGCGCCCAAGATCAGGGCCTTGGGCATTGTGGTGGACAAGGTTGATCGGATTCTTCACGGGATGGAGTTGGGTGCAGCTGGCATGCATAACCAAGTAAGGCAGTGGGCGACTGAGGGATTCATGAATGCTCTGTTTCAAGCATTGTTTTCAAACGGTTTTGATGTATATCTCACTTCGGACCACGGTAATGTAGAGGCTGCTGGATGTGGAAGGCCAAAAGAGGGTATGTTGGCAGAGGTGCGGGGAGAGAGAGTGCGGATTTACGAAAGGGAAACGCTCCGGAGCAGAGTGGCGTCTAATTTTGCACAAGCTATTGAATGGAAACCCCTTGGACTTCCGGAGGACTTCTTGCCCTTGCTTGCGGCTGAACGTCAAGCGTTTGTCCCAAGTGGGCAACGAACGGTAGCGCATGGCGGCATAACAGTAGAAGAGGCAGTTGTCCCGTTCGTACGGGTGTTGGGAGGGGAACGTTGACGCCTCGTCCAAGAATGATCGGCTACAACCGGACCGTTAAGCTGCGTTGGCTTGACGAAACCGTCGACCTGGTTCTAGCCGGAGAATCTGAGGCAGCAATCTCGGATACTCTGAGACAAAGGCTTGGAGATCAGCTCTCGGTCGGGAGTCAAGCGGTGCGAGGCAGCCGCGAAAAGACAATAACGCTTCTTTTGAAAACGTGGGTTCGAGTTCCTAGCCGCGTTGAGAGCCTTCGTGATGACGCCATCCGAGCGTTGGGCCATGTTCATCGCTCTGAACGGCTTCCTTTCCATTGGGGAATGACGATGGCCGCGTATCCGTTTTGGAGGGTAGTCGCCGACGTAACTGGAAGGCTCTTGCGTTTGCAGGCCTCCGCCTCGGCGAGAGAAGTTCAGCGCCGGGTGAAGGAGATGTATGGGGAGAGAGAGACTGTCGCCAGATCAGCTCGGTATGTGCTCAGAGCCTTCGCAGACTGGGGAGTTCTCGTCGAAACCGACTCAAAGGGAAGGTACATAGCCCAAGATCCTATTAGGGTTGATGACACTCGACTCGCAACTTGGCTTTTGGAGGCGACAATGTTTGCAGCCGAGACGTCCTCCAGTGATTTTCGAAGTCTCGCGAACTCTCCAGCACTCTTTCCGTTTCAGCTCATTCCCATAACAGCTGATGCTTTAACGGCCTCTCGCCGACTGGAGGTCGTGAGGCATGGAGTGGGTGATGACCTAGTTCTGTTGCGACAGCAAACAGCGGAACGCCAGCATGTGGCGCAGAGTTCGAATGATGCACCGCGACTCTGGCGAGAATAAGTGATTTTCGGAATCAAATCGATACTGTTCGGAGTGATTGGGGTAGTTTCCACGGTCGGCGAACAGACCGTTTCTCACTGCACGCCCGGAGAATCATAGTTCGGCAGGGACGTTTTTCCAATTCGCCAGCCAACGGGCTCGAATATGACTCGTCGCCGCCGATATTTCTCGAACGCAAGAAGCGGCTTGTCGTCGTTGAAATATTTGGCAACTTCCTCACCAAACGTCTTGGCGTCGGCCCAGAGTCCAATTGTCACATACGACTTGAAATTGCCGAGCGACTCGGGGTCCAAATGCCATGTTATGTATGGAAAATTCGCCATAGGAAGCGTATCGCCTTGGGCGCTTGGCAGAAATGACCCGCACCAGATTTGACCCACCCAAGCAGTAGTGAATCTCACCGACAAGTTGAGGACCGAGGTGGCCAGGTTTTTGCTGGCCGGTTCGGTCCTGAGTTAGAGTAA
>Ga0335085_10001930_pt1 | contig 40811 bp, 35 predicted proteins | sample Lox_Sample_45_FD_206712 | JGI IMG/M metagenome (GOLD analysis project Ga0335085, IMG submission 206712) | Soil microbial communities from Loxahatchee National Wildlife Refuge, Florida, United States - Lox_Sample_4.5 | ecosystem: Environmental > Terrestrial > Soil > Wetlands | place: USA... | reverse complement strand
GTGATCTCCTCCACCGCGAGGAGCGGCTCGCCGCTCATGGCGCCGCTCCCCCCTGGGTGAACTTGCTCCCCAGGTAGGCCTCGATCACCCGCGGGTCGTGGACCACCGCCTCCGGCGCACCCTCGGCCAGCTTCGCCCCCTGATCGAGCACCACCACCCGCGTGGCCAGCGCCATCACCACCCGCATGATGTGCTCCACTCCCCCCACCGCGGTGACCCCGAAGTCCCTGAGCCGCTTCAGGAGGGCGACGATCTCCCCCGACTCGGTGGGGTTGAGGCCGGCCATCACCTCGTCGAGAAGGAGCAGCTTCGCCCCAGTGGCCAGGGCCCGCGCCACCTCGAGCAGCTTGCGCTGGGCGAGCGGCATCCCGGCGGCGAGCGAGTCCGCCCGGGCCTCGAGCCCGAGGAAGCCGAGGACCTCGTCCGCCTTGCGCCGCGCCTCGGCCCGCGAGCGCGCGTGGAGGAACGACCCGAGCATCACGTTCTCGCGAACGGTGAGGCTGGGCAGCGGCTTGACGATCTGGAAGGTCCGGCCGATGCCGAGCCGGGTGGTCTGGTAGGGCCTCATCCCCACGATGTCCTGCCCGCGGTAGAGGATCTCCCCGGAGTCGGCCACCACGTAGCCGCTGATGAGGTTGAAGAGCGTCGTCTTTCCCGCCCCGTTGGGGCCGATGATGAAGACGATCTCCCCCTCCGCGACGTCGAAGCTGATGTCGTTGGTGGCCAGGAGCCCCCCGAACCGCTTCACCACGTGCTTGAGCTGGAGGAGGGGGGCCACCGGAGTCCTCAGGCCGCCTGCGTCCGGGGGCGGGTCCGCTGGAACCACCGCTGCTTGAAGATGGAGACCACCCCTCCGGGGAGGAAGAGCACCACCACCACCAGGAGGAGGCCGTAGACGAGCAGGTGCGCCCTTTCCAGATAGGCCTTCAGCCACTCGGCGGAGACGGTCAGCACCACCGAGCCGATAATCGGCCCCCACACCGTGCCCGCTCCGCCGAGCATGGCGATGAGCGCCATCTGCACCGACAGGTCGATGGCCAGCACGCTGTCCGGACCGATGAACTGGAAGACCGAGGCGTAGAGGGAGCCGGCCGCCGCCACCAGCACCGCGCTGAGGAGGAGCGCCTTGAGCTTCTCCCAGGCCGGATTGATGCCCACCGCCATCGCGGTGTCCTCGTTCTCCCGGATGGCGCGCAGCGAGTAGCCGAAGCGGCTCTGGTGGGTCCAGGTGGTGAGGAGGAAGGCCAGCGCGAGGAGGGGAACCGATGCCAGGTAGGTCTTCCGGTCCCCGTTCGGCTCGGAGAACAGGCCGGGAGCGATCATCCCCAGCGCCCCGTGGGTGAAGGAGAGGTTGAGGGCGAGGAGCCGGAGGATCTCCGCGGTGGCGAGGGTGGAGAGCGCGAAGTACGGCCCGCGGAGCCGGAAGGTGAGGCTCCCGATGCCCAGCGCCGCCACCGCGGCGAGCAGCACCCCGGCCAGGGTTCCGGCCCACGGATTCCATCCGAACCGTTCGTGGAACAGCGCCACGCTGTAGGCGCCGATCCCGAAGTAGGCCACGTGCCCGAGCGAGAGCTGCCCCGCGTAGCCTCCGACCAGGTTCCAGGCCACGCCGAGGACGGCGAAGATCACCACCCGGAAGACGATCTGCTGAAGGTAGGCGTCCCGCATCCACAGCGGGATGGAGAGGAGGAAGGCGAAGAAGAGCGCCGCCGGAAGCCAGCGGGAGGTGCTCATGGCGCCTTCTTCCCGAAGAGGCCCTGGGGCCGGAGGAGGAGAACGGCGAGGAAGACGACGAAGTCCACCACCTGGGTGTAGCTGTCCTCCCAGTAATAGGCGGTGAGCCCCTCGGTCACGCCGAGCAGGAGCCCCCCCAGCGCGGCGCCCTCCAGGCTGCCCATGCCGCCCAGGACCACGATGACGAAGGACTTGAGGTTGTACGGGCCGCCCACGGTGGGGTTGACGTAGAACACCGGGAGGAGCAGCGCGCCCGCCGCCCCGGCGCAGGCCACGCCGAAGGCGAAGGAGATGCCCGAGACCCAGCCCACCCGGATGCCCATCAGCGGCGCCACGCCCTGGTTCTGCGCCACCGCCCGGATGGCCCGTCCCATCTCCGTGTAGCGCATGTAGAGGTACATGCAGGTCGCGCCGAGCAGGGCGATGGCGAAGGACACGGCATAGGCGACGTTGAAGTTCAGCGCTCCCGCGTTGGCCGTCCTGTCGGCCAGGGGCAGGCTGATCGACCGGTAGTCACCGGTGAAGAGCAGCTGGGCCCCGCCCACCAGGCAGAGTGAAATCCCCTCGGTGAGGAGGATCTGGAGGAAATCGGACTGCCCCATCACCCGCCGGATGAAGAGCCAGTAGATGCCGAAGCCGATGAGGAAGAGCGCGCCGCCGACGAGGACGAATCCCCAGTAGGGATTGATCCGGAGCAGGGTGTACCCGAAGAAGGCCAGGTACATCCCGACCATGAGAAAGGAGCCGTGGGCAAAGTTCACCAGTCGCATCACTCCGAAGACCAGGGCCATGCCCATGGCGATGAGCGCGTAGATGCCCCCCACGAGCAGACCGTTGAGGATGGCCTGGAGGGTGGCCACCGCTCAGCGCCGGGCGGACCAGGGCGGCGTGGGGAGGATCCACTTGGCCGCGGCCTGGTCGGGCGGAGCGACGATGACGAAGGCGCCCTTCTGGACCTGGGTGATGAGGATGGGGTGCTGGTTCTGCTGGTTGACGAACTTGATCGGGCCGAAGATGGTCATCATCTGCGTCTGGGCGATGGCGTCGCGGATCGCCTGCGGGTCCCATTTTCCGGCGCGCTTCACCGCGTCGGCGACGATGACTAGGCTCGCGTAGGCCTGGGCCGCGTGGTAGCTCGGGTCCTCCCCCCAGCGGGCCTTCACCCGGGCGGCGAATTCCTTGCTCCCCGGCCATTTGGACTCCGGCATCCACTGCTGGGCGGAGAAGGTGTACTCGGCGTCCTTGCCGGCACCCTTGTCCGGGCTGATGAACGCTTGCACGGCGAATCCGGTGCCGGCCGAGGTGTAGATCTTGGGGTTGAGGCCCACCTGCCGCGACTGCTTCATCAGCTGGGTCGCGTCGAGCAGGTAGCTGGCGAAGTAGATCGCCTCCGGGCTCTTCTCCTTCACCTTCTGGAGCATGGCCGTGTAGGAGGGGGCGCCCTGGGCGTAGGCCTCGTCGGCGACGATGGGAATGCCCGCTTCCTTGGCATGGACCCGCATCGCCCCGGCGCTCGCCTGCCCGAAGTTCGTGTTCTCGTAGATGAGGGCCATGCTCTTGGGCAGGCCCACCACTTTGAGGAAATCCAGGGTGGCCTGGGCGTAGTCGTTGGCCCCGCCGCACACGCGGAACACCCAGGGGCTCTTGCTCTCCATGACGTTGTCCGCGACGGCGGTGGGGATGAGCAGCGGAATCTGGCGCTTCATGATCGCCGGCACCAGCGCTCGGGTGGACTGGCTGGTGTAGGCCCCGATCACCACCGGGACCTTGTCCTGGTCGACGAGCTTGCTCACCCCCTGGACGGCGACGTCGGACTTGCTCTGGTCGTCGTACTTGACGATCTCCAGCGGCTTGCCGAGCACGCCTCCCTTGGCGTTGATGTCCTCGAGGGCCAGCGTGTAGCCGTGCTCGTGCTGCTCGCCGAAGGCCTGCTCCGCTCCGGTGAAGGAGGAGATCACCCCCACCTTCGCGGTGTAGGACTGCGCCTGGGCGAGCGACGCGACCAGCAGGACGGAAGTGAACAGGTTCCGCGTGCGCATGGGAGCACCTCGGTCCACGAGTCGGGCACCCTCCTAGTTCAGCGATGCGGGTCCAGCAACGCCAAAGGCTCGACAGCGCGACGCGTCACGCCCGGGCGGCAAGCGCCGCACGCGCCTCGCGCAGCTGCTCCACGATGCGCTCGGTGTCCGGGACGGTGCGCAGAGCCAGCCCGCACGCCGGGGTGAGAACGCTGTGCTCGAGGAGAGCCCGGGTCCGCGCCGCGCCGAGGACCGACTCGAGCGATGCCTCGGTGGCCGCCACCAGCTCCGCCACCGAGGCATCCTCGCCCAAGTCGGTGGGAACGATGCCCAGGGACAGGCCGCCTCCCCGCTCGAGGAAGGTCTCGAGCGGGCCGGGGGCCTCGAGCACCGCATCCAGCGACAGGCGGACGTCGAAGGAGAGCAGGTCCAGCCCGAGCCCGAGCAGCGCCTCCCAGGCCGTGTTCCCGCAGCAGTGCAGCCCCACCAGGGCCCCCTCGCGCTGCAGGGCGACGACCAGGAGCCGGGTTTCCTGGAGGTTGAGGAGGTGGCGCCCCTCGCGGACGTCGAGCGCATAGAGCCCGGGCTCGTCGAGGTAGAAGAGCGGCGTCGCGCCCACGGCGTGCAGGGCCCGCACCATGGCCAGGCTCCGCGCGAGGAGGAGGCGGAACACCTGGCGGTCGACGGCGGCGTCGTTCACCACCACCCCGCCGCTGGAGAGCCGGGTGCCCCAGCGCACGGTGAACGGGCCGGCCAGCTGCGCCTTGGCCAGCGCCAGCTTCCGCGCCTGCACCTCCCAGAGGAAGGGCCGCCAGGCGCGGCGAGCCGACGGCGAGGGCTCGAAGGAGGCGAGCTCCCCCGAGCCGAGCGCAGCATCCAGGCGCCGGGAGAGGTCGGCCGAGCCGGCTTCCCACGCCGCGCGGTCCACGGTGCACATCCCCTGCTCGTCGAAGGAGAGGCCGGGGAGCCCTTCCAGGGCGGAGGCGATCATCAGCTCGCCCGGGGCTCCGCTGGGGAGCTCGGGCAGGAAGGGGACCTCGAGCTGCAGCGCCAGCTGGAGCCCGAGCTCCCCTTGGGTGTGGGGCAGGCTGCCGATGCCGGTGGTGGCGTAGGGCGGCAGGAGCGCGAGGAGGGAGCGCGACATGGGGAAGGAACCCACTTGCCCCCGAGGGGCGTCAGGCCACCGAGAAGTAGAACGCGTCCGGGTGGTGGAAGACCAGCGCCGAGACCGAGGCCTCGGGCTCCATCATGCAGCCGTCGGTGAGCTGCACGCCGATCTCCTCCGGGCGCAGGGCGGAAAAGAGCTGGGCCTGGTCCTCGAGCCTGGGGCAGGCCGGGTAGCCAAACGAGTAGCGCTTCCCCGGGTACTCGGCGCGAAAGCGCTCGAGCATGGTCATCGCCGGCGGATCGGGGAATCCCCACATGCTCCGCAGCCGGGCGTGGAGCAGCTCGGCGTAGGCCTCCGCCGTCTCCAGGGCCAGGGCCTGCACGGCGTGCATCTCCAAGAAGCGGCCCTCGGCCTTGAAGTCCTCGGAGAGCTGGCGGATGCCCTCCCCGGCGGTGACCACGAAGGCGCACAGGTTGTCGCGCGCCGGGCCGCCCTGGAGGGGTGCGGCGAAGTCCGCCAGGCAGATCCCGCCCTCGCGCTGCTGGCGCAGGAAGGTGAAGCGCGCCGCCTCGCCGCCGGTCTTCCCGTCGAAGAGGAGGAGGGTGTTGCCCTCCGAGCCGGCCCGGAAGAACTGGAACACCGCCCGGGGGTGCATCCGCCCGTCGCGGAGGAAGTCCTTGAGCCGGTCGAGGACGGCCTTCACCTCCAGCGCCCTCCTCCCCTCGTCGCCTTTGGCCAGCGCCGCCTCGCCGGCCGTCCCCAGCGCGCGGGCCACCGAGCCCTTCACCCCCAGGTGCCGGCCGTAGAGCATGACTGGATTCACGTAGCGCCAGATCTCGTCCACCGGCGTGGTGGCCAGCAGGTGGCGCTCCCAGTCCGGCGGCTCCGGGATGCGCTCCAGCACCCGGACCTCGCGGGAGCGGGCCGGAGGGGCCACCACCGGCGCCGGGCGGGCGGCGGCCTCGGCCTTGAGCGCCGCGCGGCGCGCCCGCTGCTCGTCCTCGAGGGCGGCGCGCTCGGACGGGTCGACGATGCGCTTGGCCAGCTCCAGGCCGCTCATCGCGTCCTGGGCGTAGGCCACCGTCCCGGAATAGGCCGGGGCGATGGAGCGGTCGACGAAGTTGCGGGTCAGCGCCGCCCCGCCGACCAGCATCGGGACGTCCACCCCGGCCCGGGAGAGGTCCTCGGCGGTGGTCACCATCTGGTGGGCGCTCTTCACCAAAAGGCCGGACAGCCCGAGGATGTCCGGCCGGTGCTCCTTCACCGCCTGCACCAGCTGCTCGGGTGGGATCTTGATTCCCAGGTTGACCACCCGGAAGCCGTTGTTGGCCAGGATGATCTCCACCAGGTTCTTCCCGATGTCGTGCACGTCCCCCTTCACCGTGGCCAGCACCACCTTGCCGCGGAGCGCGGACTCCGAGCGGTCCATCTTCGGCTCCAGGTAGCTCACCGCCGCCTTCATCACCTCGGCGCTCTGGAGCACCTCGGCCACGATGAGCTCGTTGGCGGCGAAGAGCCGCCCCACCTCGTCCATCCCCCGCATGAGCGGCCCGTTGATCACCTCCAGCGGGGTGCGCGTGGCCAGGGCCAGGTCCAGGTCGGGCAGGAGCCCGTCCCGTGTCCCCTCCACCACCCGCTGCGCCAGCCGCTCGTCGAGCGGAAGCTCGGCCGTCTTCTGCCGGGGAGGCCGCGCCTCGCGGAAGTGCGCGGCGAAGGGGGTCACCGGGTCCGGTCCCCGGTTGTAGAGCAGGTCCTCGGCCAGCTTCCGCTCCTCCTCGGGCAGCGAGGCGTACCGCTCCAGCTTCTCGGCGTTGACCAGCGCCATGTCCAGGCCGGCCAGCGTGCAGTGGTAGAGGAAGACGGAGTTGAGCACCTCGCGTCCGGCGGGCGGCAGACCAAAGGAAACGTTGGAGATGCCGAGCACCGTCTTGCAGCCCGGGAAGCGCTGCTTCACCAGCCGCACCCCCTCGATGGTCTCCACCGCGCTCCCCGTGTACTGGGCGTCGCCCGAGGCGGCCGGGAAGACGAGGGGGTCGAAGTAGATGTCCTCCGGGCGGACGCCGTACTTGCCGGTGAGCAGCTCGAAGCTCCGCTCGGCCACGGCCAGCTTCCGCTCCCGGGTGACGGCCATCCCGGTCTCGTCGATGCACCCCACCACCAGGGCCGCCCCCAGCTGGCGAGACAGCGGGACCACCCTCTCGAAGCGCTCCTCTCCGTCCTCGAGGTTGATGGAGTTGATGATCGACTTCCCCTGGCAATAGGTGAGCGCCAGGTCGATGCAGGCCGCGTCGGTGCTGTCGATCATCAGCGGCACCCGCACCTTCTTCACCACCACCTCCAGGAAGTGGCGCAGGTCCTCGCGCTCGTCCCGGTCCGGGTTGGCCAGGCAGATGTCGATCACCTGGGCGCCGCGCTTCACCTGGGCCCGGGCGATCTCGCTCGCGTCCTCCCACGCCCCGGCCACCACCAGCTCCTTGAACTTGCGCGAGCCGATGACGTTGGTCCGCTCGCCGACGATGACCGGCCGGACCTCCTCTCCCACCTCGAGGAAGTCGACGCCGGAGAGGCGCGAGCGCGCCGGGGGAGCGGCCCGCCGCGGGGGCAGCCCCTGGACGGCACGGGCCAGCTCGCGCACGTGCTCGGGCGTCGTCCCGCAGCACCCGCCCACCACGTTCAGCCACCCCTCCTCGCAGAAGCGGCGCAGCACCCGGGCGAGCATGGCCGGCGTCTCGAGGTACCGTCCGTTCTCGTCCGGGAGCCCGGCGTTGGGGACGCAGGCCACCGGGAAGCGGGTCATCGCCGCCAGGGACCGGATGTGGTCGGTCATGAACTCCGGGCCGGTGGCGCAGTTCAGGCCGATGTAGAGGAGCGGGGCGTGCTCCAGGGCGGTGGCGAACGCCTCCACCGACTGCCCGGCGAGCATGGTGCCCATCGCCTCGATGGTCCCCGAGACGGCCACCGGCACCCGCTCGCCCACCACGGCGAAGGCGCGCTCGCAGCCGAGGAGGGCGGCCTTCACGTTGCGCGTGTCCTGCGAGGTCTCGATGAGGAGGTAGTCCGCCCCGCCGACGAGCAGCCCCTCGGCCTGGATGGCGAAGCCGTCCAGGAGCTCGTCGAAGGTGATCCCGCCGGTGACGCTGATCGCCCGGGTGGTGGGGCCGATGCTTCCTGCCACCCAGCGCGGCCGCCCGTCCCTGGCCTCGGCCTCCGCGGCCGCTTCCCGGGCCAGCTCGGCCGCCCGGGCATTGATGGCGCGTGCCTCCGAGGCAAGCCCGTACTCGCCGAGGACGAGCGGCGTGCCGCCGAACGTATCCGTCTCGGTGACGTCCGCGCCGGCCTCGAAGTAGGCGGCGTGGATGCCGCGGATGATCTGGGGCCGGGTGAGGACCAGGTTCTCGTTGCACCCCTCCAGCTCGGCGCCGCCGAAGTCGGCCGCCTTGAGCTGCTTGGACTGGATGAGCGTCCCCATCGCGCCGTCGAGGACGAGGATGCGGTTCTTGAGCGCCTCCCGCAGCGCGGCGATGCGCTCCTGGCGGTCCCTGGCGCTCACCGCTTCTCCCCGGTGAGGAGGAAGACCCGGAACGGGGAGGTGGCCTCGCGCGGGTGAACCTCCCGCCCGAGCGAGCCGAAGCCGGAATCTTTGAGACTCCGCTCCAGCGCCGCCGGGGCGAACCCCAGATGGCGATGGCCGAGCCGCTCCCGCACCCAGGTCTCCTCGTGCGGCATGAGCTCGAGGACCACCACCCGGCCGCCGGGGCGGAGGATGCGCGCCGCCTCGCGGAGCACCGCCTTCGGGTCGGCCACGTGGTGAAGGCTCTGGGAGAGGACGACCAGGTCGAGCTTGCCGGCCGGAAGCGAGAGGGCGTGGAGGTCCTCCCTGAGGAAGGTGATGTTCTTGCGCCCCTCGGCCTTGGCCCGGGCGCGGGCCCGCGTCAGCGCCTCGGCGCTCTGGTCGATGGCCACCACCGAGCGCGCCCAGCGGGCGATGGCCGCCGAGAGCACGCCCGTCCCGCAGCCGAAGTCGGCCACGTCCAGGGCGGGCAGGAGCGAGGCCAGTGCGGCCGACCAGAGAAACCAGGACTGGCCGGGCTCGAGGAGCCGCTCGTTCAGCGCCGTCCGGTCCAGCCGCTGGCGGAGCAGGTCGGTGAGGCGGGCCTGGTCGCCGGCGTCATCCTCCGCCTCGCAGGCCAGCCGGATGAGCGGCCAGTGGAGGTCCTCCGCCCCCACCGCCAGCGAGTAGTAGGTGAAGCCGGCCGCCCGCTCCTCGCGGAGCAGGCCGAGCTGGCGGAGCTTGCTCAGGTGGTGGCTCACCGAGGACTGCGCCACCCCGACGATGGAGACCAGCTCGCTCACGTTCAGAGGGGCGGCGGACAGAAGGCGCAGGAGCCGGAGCCTGGTCGGGTCCCCGAGGGCGCGGAAGGACTGGGAGAGAGCCTCCATATCGATTCATGGTCATATATCGATGGGGGCGCGCGGACAACTCGGGAGTGGCCTCCCCGGGGGAACGGGGGAGGGCGCCGCCTAGCCCTGGGCGAAGCGCTTGTGCTCGACGAGCAGGCAGCGGTCCTGGACCACGTCGATGCCCGCGGCGGCCAGCCGGTCCGCGGCGGCGTCGTTGCGGATGCCGAGCTGGAACCAGACCGCCTTGGGCTTCTTGGCCAGGATGTCCGGGATGTGCTGGTCGATGTCCGCCGGCTTGCGGAACACGTCGACCAGGTCGATGTCGCCGGGGATGTCCTGGAGGCGGCGGTAGACCTTCCGGCCGAGGATCTCCGTCCGGTCCGGGTAGTAGACCGGGACGGGGATGACCTCCAGGCCGGCACCGACCAGGTACTCGGGCACGTAGAGCGCGGCCTGGCCGACCTGCTCCTCGGTCTTCATGCCCAGCACGGCGATGCGCTTCGAGCGCCGGACCACCTCGCGGACGCCCTCGTCGGTCTCGATGCGGTGGGGAGATGGAGTGCTCACGGTGGTGCACCTCCTGGCGCCCGAGGTCCTAACCGCCCCGGCTTTGGGGGACCAGCGGAATCCCACGCTCGCAGCGTTGGGCGGGGTCACTGCCAGTAGGAGCAGGAACCGGAACCTTCGGGTTGCGCCGGGGCAGGCTGGCGAGCATGAGCTGGGGGTGACTTCCACGCTGCTCGCCGCCCATCCCCGCGCCCGCGAGCTGCTCGGCCGGAGCCTGAAGAGCAGCCCGGCGCGGCTCGACCTGGCCGCCTGCGCGGTGGCGTCGCTGGTGGACGACGACTTCGAGGTGGAGGGCATCGAGCAGCGGCTGGAGTCCCTGGCGGCGCGCGTCCGGGCGGTGCTCGCCGGCAAGGCCGACCTCCCGGGCCAGCTCCAGGCCCTCCGCCAGGTCTTGGTCCACGAGGAGGGCTTCACCGGGCGGGGCTCCCTGGACGACGCCCCGGAGAACAGCGCCCTGCACCACGTGCTGGAGCGGAGGACGGGCCTGCCCATCCTCCTCTCCACCGTCTACCTGGAGGTCGCCCGCCGGGCGGGCATCCCGCTCCTCGGCGTCTCCTTCCCGGCGCACTTCTTGGTCACCACCCCCGCCCCCGGGGAGCGCCTGGTGCTCGACCCGTTCCGGCGCGGCGTGGTGCTGACCCCGGCGCAGTGCGAGGAGCTGCTCGCCCGGGTGGCGCCGGCGGTGCGCTTCACTCCCCGGCTGCTCTCGCCGGCCTCGGTCCCCACCATCGCCACCCGGATGCTGAGTAACCTGAAGCGCTCCTACCTCGCCCGGGGCGACGGTGAGCGCGCCCTGCGCGTCATCGACCTGCTCCTCATGCTCGCCCCGGACCATCCGGGAGAGCTCCGGGCGCGGGCCGGCATCCTCTCCGCGCTGGGCGCCTACCGCGCGGCGCTCTCGGACATCGAGCGCTGCCTCGAGCTCTCGCCCGACGCCGCCGACCAGAAGGACCTGCTCACCGCGGCCCGGGTCCTCCGGCAGCGCGCGGACTACCTCAACTGATGGGCGCCGGACCCAGGGCCTGGAAGCGGCTCCGCCAGGGCGAGGAGCGCGACCTGACCATCCTCCGCATCCGCGAGGACGCCTTCGCCGACCCGCGCGACGGGAGCGAGCATCCGCGGGTGGTGATCACCACGCCGGACTGGGTGAACGTGGTGGCGCTCACCCGCGACGGGCAGGCCATCCTCATCCGCCAGTTCCGCATCGGCATCGAGTCCAACACCCTCGAGGTGCCGGGGGGGATGGTGGAGCCGGGCGAGGACCCGGCCGAGGCGGCGGCGCGCGAGCTGCTCGAGGAGACCGGCTTTCAGGCCGGCGAGCTGGTCCGGCTCGGCGCGGTCCACCCCAACCCGGCGCTGCAGACCAACGTCTGTCACAGCTACCTCGCGCTCGGCTGCGAGCGCCTTCACGACGGAGAGCTCGATGCGGGCGAGGACATCGAGGTGGTGCTCGTGCCGGCCAGCGCGCTGCAGCGCATGGTGCGCGCCGGCGAGATCAGCCACGCTCTGGTGGTCAACGCGGTCTACTTCGCCGAGCTGGCCGGGGCGCTCTGAACACCGCGCTCCCGAAATGGTAGGCGCGACGGTTTGACGCAGATGCCCCGGGTCGTCGCGGCCCCTCCAAACGATCAGTTGAATTGGAGCACTGCGCGCGCCGTCATGCGAACCGGCCCGGAAGCATTTCACCTCGTGAGGCTCACCTCGCCGGCGCTCTTCTCGAAGTCACGAACGGACACACGCCTTGAAGACCACGCTCATGCCGCTGTTCGTTGCCGTCGCCCTCACAACTTCCGCGCTCCCCGCGACCGCCCTGGCCGAGAACGCGAAGCAGGAGAAGGCGCAGCATCCACACATCAGCAAGGCGATCCAGGAGCTCCACGAGGCCATCAAGGAGCTGGAGCAGGCTCCCCACGACTTCGGCGGTCACCGGGCGGCCGCCGTGGACGCGAGCAAGAACGCCATCCAGCAGCTCCAGCAGGCGCTGCAGTACCGGGCCGCTCAGGACACGAAGAAGGGCAAGTAACAGGCCTCAGGCCCGGCGCCGGGAGCGCCGTGAGCGTCCGGCCCGCGGGCGCTCCCAGGTCCCGGTCCGCCCGCCGGACTTGAGCTCCAGCTGGAGCGACTCGACCACCATCCCCCGGTCGACGCTCTTGCACATGTCGTAGACGGTGAGCGCGGCCGCGGCGGCGGCGGTGAGGGCCTCCATCTCGACTCCTGTCCGGTCGACGGTCTTGACCTCGGTCCGGACCTCGACGCCCGAGCCGCGCGTCCACACCTCCACCGCCACGCCGGAGAGCGCGATGGGGTGGCAGAGCGGAACCACGTCCGGGGTCTTCTTGGCGGCCATCACCCCGGCGAGCTGGGCGGCGGCGAGCACGTCCCCCTTCTCCACCTTGCCCTGGACGATGCGGCGCACCGTGGCCGGCTTCATCCGCACCCTCGCCGTGGCCACCGCCACGCGCTCCGTCTTCGGCTTGGCGCCGACGTCCACCATCTTCATCGCCGGCCCCGCGCGGCGTCGACCGCCTGGAGCAGGTCCCGGGCGATGTCCTCGGCGTCCTCCAGCCCCACCGAGACCCGGACCAGGTTCTCGGTGATGCCGGCCGCGGCCCGCTCCTCGGGCGTCATCCGGCGGGCGGCCGCCGTGGCCGGATGCATGACCAGGGTGGCCACGTCGCCCAGCGTGGGCGCCGGCCGCGCCAGCTTCACCCGCTCCAGGAAGCGGAACACCTCGTCGCGGCCCCCGCCGGCGATCTCGAAGGCCAGCATCCCGCCCGAGCCCGAGGGGAGGAGCGAGGCGGCCACCTGGTGGTCGGGATGGCTGGGAAGCCCCGGGTAGAGCACCCGCGTCACCCGGGAGTCCTCGGCCAAAAGGCGCGCCACGGCTAGGGCGTTGGCGCTGTGCACCCGCATCCGGACGGGCAGCGTCCGCAACCCGCGCAGCGTCAGCCAGGCCTCGAACGGACCGAGGATGGCTCCCTCCAGAACGCGGGCGGCGAGCAGCGGCTCGATGCGCTCCGCCGAGCCGGCCACCGTGCCCCCGGTGGCGTCGGAGTGCCCGTTGATCCACTTCGTCGAGGACTGGAGGGCGTAGTCGGCGCCCTGGGCGAGCGTGCGCTGCAGCGCCGGCGAGCTGAAGGTCCCGTCCACGGCGAAGGCCGCCCCCACGTCGTGGGCGGCGAGGGCGAGCCGCGGGAGGTTGGGGACGGAGAGGAGCGGGTTGGTGATGCTCTCGGCCAGCACCATCCGGGGACGGAGCGTGCGGATCCGCTCCGGAGCGTCCTCGGCGCCGAGGGTGAGGGCGTGGAGCTCGACGCCGGACCGGGCGGCGAGCAGCTTGTACAGGGCCCGGGTGGCGCCGTAGCCGTCGGCCGGCATGACCACGCGGTCCCCGGACTGAAACCCCTGCGCGTCCCACAGCGCCCGGAGGGCGGCCATCCCGCTGCCGAACACCGCCGCCGCCGCCGCCCCCTCCAGCGCCGCCACCGCCTCCTCGAGGAGGACGGCGTTCTGGCCGCGGATGCGCCCGTAGACGAAGTCCCGGCCGTCCAGCGAGGCGTCCAGGTCGTCCGAGGAGTCGAACCACCCCACCGCCGAGAGGTGAAGGGGGGGGACGAGGTCTACGGTGCGCGAGTTCTGGATCCGGGTGCCGGCGTGGATGGCCACCGTCTCCGGCTTGCCCGGAGAGCTCACCGCCCGTGCTCCACCAGGAAGCGCTCCGCCTCGATGGCGGCCATGCACCCGGTGCCGGCGGCGGTCACCGCCTGGCGGAAGACCGCGTCCTGCACGTCGCCGCAGGCGAAGACGCCCTCCCGGTTGGTCCGCGTCGAGCCGGGGACGGTCTTGATGTAGCCGGCGTCGTTCGTCTCCAGCCAGTCGCCGAAGAGCTGCGAGTTCGGCTGGTGGCCGATGGCCACGAACAGCCCCTGGGCGGTGAGGGTGGTCACCTCACCGCTCTTGACGTTCCTCACCCGCGCCCCGGTCATGCACCGGGCGTCGCCCAGCACCTCCTCGACCACCGTGTTCCACACCACGCTGATCTTCGGATTGGTCAGCACCCGGTGCTGCATGATCTTCGAGGCCCGGAGAGTGTCCCTCCGGTGGAGGAGCGTCACCTTGCTCACGATCTTGGCCAGGTAGCTGGCCTCCTCCATGGCCGTGTCCCCGCCGCCCACCACCAGGACCTCCACCCCCTTGAAGAAGGCGCCGTCGCAGGTGGCGCAGGCGGAGACGCCGCGGTTTCGGTAGTCGAACTCGCCCGGGACGTCGAGCCACTTGGCGGTGGCCCCGGTGGCGACGATCAGCGTCTCGGTGGCCACCTTGGCCCCGCTCTCGGTGGTGAGGTGGTACGGCCGGCGGGAGAGATCGACGGCGGTGACGTTCTCCATGTGCACCACCGTGCCGAAGCGCTCCGCCTGTTTCTGGAACCTCTCCATCAGCTCCGGCCCGGTGACCGCCTCGGGGAAGCCGGGATAGTTCTCCACGTCGGTGGTGATCATCAGCTGCCCGCCGGCCACCCGAGCCGGATCCTCCTCCGCCGGGCCGCCGGCGTAGACCACCGGAGAGAGGTTGGCCCGGGCCGCGTAGATGGCCGCCGTGTAACCGGCCGGCCCGGAACCGATGACCGTGACCTTGTTCATGACGTGTCGACCGTACCAGAAGGGCCCCTGCCGGGCCCTGTGATAAGGAGCTAACGCGATGGACATCGCCCCGCTCGCCCAGGTGGCTCTCTTCCAGGGGCTGAACCAGTCCCAGCTCCGCAAGGTGGCCGCCATCTGCAGCCCGGAGTCGCTGCCCTCGGGGGCGCTCATCTTCCGGGAGGGCGAGCCCGCGCATTCGATGTACATCCTCGTCTCCGGGAAGGTGCGCATCTCGCGCAAGGTGCCGGGGATGGGCGAGGAGGCGCTGGCCATCATCGAGGCCGGCCAGTACTTCGGCGAGATGGGGGTGGTGGAGGAGTCGGTGCGCAGCGCAGATGCCTACGCGCACGAGCCGTCCACCGTGTGGCGCATCGACCGCGCCAAGTTCGACCAGCTCCTCTTCACCGACAAGGACCTGGCCTACGCCGTGCTCTGGACGCTGGTGCGCACGCTCTCCACCCGGCTGCGCGAGACGAACGAGAAGATGAAGGCCTTCTTCGCCATGTCGAAGTTCTGACCGGCCGGGACCCGGGACGGGTTCCTCTCGCCGAGCGGACCCGGCGGCGCCCCTGTTGAACGGCCGTTCAGGCGGGCACGGCGGTTGCTCGTTCCCGCGGGTGCAGCGGGAGGTCACCGGCCGGGGGAATGGAGAGCACCGTCGAGGACGAAGCGGGCGGCAGCGCCCCGGAGGGGGCCCGCGACCGGCTCCTCCGCTCGGGCGCCGAGGGCCTGACCGACGCCGAGCTCCTGGCCGTGCTCTTCGGGCCGCTGGCCGGAGGTCTGGGGCGCCTGGCCGAGGGCCTCCTCGATGCCGGCGGAGGGCTCAGGGCGCTGCTCAGCCTCGAGCCCCACGAGCTGTGCGCGCGCGGAGGGCTCGGCCCGGCCCGGGCGGCGCAGGTCCTGGCCGCGGTCGAGCTGGCGCGGCGGGCCCAGACCCAGGGCGAGCGCCGGCCCTGCCTGAGGAGCCCGGACGAGGTGCAGCGCTACCTCTCCCCGCGGCTTGCGGTGCGCGGCAAGGAGCAGTTCCGCGTCCTCTGCTTCAACACCCGCAACGTGCTCCTCGCCGACATCGTCGTCGCCCAGGGCACGGTGGACAGCTGTCCGGTCGACCCGCGCGAGGTGTACCGGGCCGCCCTCAGCGCGCGCGCCTCGGCCATCGTGCTGGCCCACAATCATCCCTCGGGGGACCCCACCCCGTCGCTGTGCGACGTGGACCTCACCCGCCAGCTGGTCGACGCCGGGCGGACGCTCGGCATCCGGGTCCTGGACCACGTGATCATCGCCGACGGCCGGTACGCCTCCTTCCTGAAGGCCCGGCTCCTCGACGCCGACGGCGCCTGGACGGGCGCGGGCGCCTCGGAGTCGAGCCGCGGACGGCCCCGCGGCCCGGTAAGATGGGCGCCATGACCGAGGCGGGTGTGGGGGAGGACGCGAGCGGGGCGCTCTTGCGCCACTTCGGCCTCTCCGGCTTCCGCAAGGGCCAGGCGGAGGTCATCGCCTCGGTGGTCGCCGGGCGGAACACGGTGGTGGTCATGCCCACCGGGGCAGGGAAGAGCCTCTGCTACCAGCTCCCGGCAACGCTCCTCCCGGGCGTCACCTTGGTCGTCTCGCCGCTCATCGCCCTGATGAAGGACCAGGTCGAGCAGCTCGAGGCGCGCGGCATCGCTGCCACGCTGATCAACTCCACCCTCTCGGAGACGGAGCGCGCTGAGCGGACGAAGCGGATGCGGGCGGGGGCCTACCGCCTGGTCTACGTCGCTCCGGAGCGCTTCCGGAGCACGGCCTTCCTCGAGGCCCTGGCCGCCGCGGGCGTGGCCCTCTTCGCCGTGGACGAGGCCCACTGCATCAGCCAGTGGGGGCACGACTTCCGGCCCGACTACGCCCTGCTCGGTCAGGTCCGCAAGAAGCTGCGGCCGGCGCGCACGGTGGCCCTCACCGCCACCGCCACGCCCGAGGTGCGGGAGGACATCGTCCGCTCCCTGCTCCTCAAGGACCCGGCGGTCTTCGTGGCCGGCTTCGACCGTCCCAATCTCTTCCTCGAGGTGTGCCCGGTGAGCGGCGACGACGACAAGCGCGCCGCGGTGGCCGCCCGCGTGGCCCGGGGCGGCTCGGGCCTGGTCTACTGCGCCACCCGCAAGGCGGCGGAGTCGATGCACGCCGCGCTCCGGCTCCGCGGCCAGAAGCCCGTCCTCTACCACGCCGGGATGGAGGAGGCGGACCGCCGGCGCGCCCAGGAAACCTTCATGTCCTCCAAGGACGCGGTGGCCATCGCCACCAACGCCTTCGGGATGGGAATCGACAAGCCGGACATCCGCTTCGTCATCCACGCCCACATCCCGCGCGCGGTGGAGGCCTACTACCAGGAGATCGGCCGCGCCGGCCGGGACGGGGAGCCGGCTCACGCGCTCCTGCTCTTCAACCACGCGGACGTCTTCACCCAGGAGCGGATGATCGAGGGGAACCACCCGTCGGAGGCGGTCATCGCCGACGTGTGGAATGCGCTCGTCTCGGCCGGGGACTTCCAGCGCGGGGTGCAGGCCCTCGCCCACGGGGTGGGGGCGAGCGAGTTCGAGGTCTCGGCCGCCCTGCGCATCCTCGAGCGCGAGGGGCTGCTCGAGCGCCGCGACCGGAGCGAGGGCGCCTGGACCATGCGCCTCTGTGCCGCGGAAGCTCCGGCCCGCCTGAGCAAGCCGGGGCGGGCGGTGCTCGAGGTGGTGCGCTCGGCGGCCGGAGGAGCCCAGGCGGCCAGCCTCCGTCTCGCCGCCCTGGCCGACCGGGCGGGGCTCACCCCGGAGACCGCGCGCCGGGCCCTGGGCGCGCTGGAGAGGGCGCACCTGCTCGAGGTGCGCCGGCCCTTCGCCGGCCGAAGCATCCGGCCGCTGCGGCGAGTTCCCTTCCAGGTGCTCGACCTCTCCCTGGAGCGGGTCCGGGCCCAGGAGCGGCGGTCCCTCCTCCTCCTCCGGCGGATGACCGACTACGCCTACGCCCGCCGGTGCCGCCGGAGCTTCCTCCTCCGCTACTTCGGCGAGACGGCGGAGGGCTCCTGCCGCGGATGCGACGTGTGCCTCGGCCCGCGCACCGTGCTCCCCGCCGCCCAGCCGAGGAGGCCGGACAAGGACAGCGTGTACAAGGCCGGGGTGGTGCCCGGGGACGCTCAGTTCAGCGAGCGGGCGGCGCTGGAGCTGCGCCGATTCCGGCGCGAGCTGTCGCGGGACCTCGAGGTGCCGCCCTTCATCCTCTTCAACGACCGCACGCTGCGTGCCCTGGCCACCGCGCTCCCCGCCAGCCGCGAGGACTTCCTGGCGGTGAAGGGCACCGGGCCGACGCAGTGGGAGCGCTTCGGCCCGAAGGTGGTGGAGATCTGCCTCGGTGCGCGGCTCCAGGGAAACGGGAATGCAGGGGACGGAGCATCCCGATGACGCTCCGCCCCCCGCCGCTTTCCCTGAACAGGACGACGGCGGCGAGCGTGCCCCGGAGGCGGGGGGCCTGTCTTCAAGAAAAAGGGGCTCCGCGTCCGTGGAAGAAGCGGCGCACCCAGGCGGTGACCAGACCGAGCACGGTGGCGAGGAGAAAGATCACCGCCAGTGCGGTGCACCCGAACACCGCGCGCAGCCCCGCCTCGTTCAGCCTTCCGGCGAGGTAGGCCTCGCGCAGCGGCTCGAGCAGGCCGAGGATGGAGAGCACGCGCGCCGGAAGCGCATCGAGCGCGAAGGACACGGTGAGCACCGTCCGCGCCGGATAGAAGCGGCGCACCGTCTCCACCAAGAGTCCCAGGGCAAGGTAGCCGGCGGCGAGGGCGAGCGCGTTGCCGACCACCAGACGCAGGAGCGGGGGCGGCGCAGGGCTGTCGGCGGTCACTTGGCGCTCGGCGCCTTCTTCTTCAGGGTGGGGAGGAGCTTCTTCACCCTCGCCGCCTCCGGGGCGCGGGGGGCGAGGCGCAGGAAGGTCTGGTACTCGACCAGCGCGCGCGCCACCTCCGCCTCCGAGCCGCCGGCCAGCGCATCGGCCAGCGCGAGCCGGAAGGAGGCGTCGCCGGGATCGAGCTGCACCGCCCGGGCGAGCTCCTCCCGGGCCCGCGCGTCCTCCTTCTGGCGCCGGAGGACGGCTCCCAGGCTGGCGTGGGCGTCGGCGGCGAGGGCCGCCTGCGACACCGCCTGGTCGGCGGCGTGGCGCGCCTCTTTGATCGCCCCGGCGGCGAGCAGGGCCCGGGCGAGCGTGGCCGAGGCCGCGGCGCGGTCCCAGATGCGGGGGGCCGTCGCCGAGAGCGACTGGAGCAGGGCCCGCGACTTGGGGGGCGCGGCCGACGGCTTGACCGCCACCAACCCGACGTGGCCGCAGACGCTGTCCGGGTCCTCGCGCTCGGCCGCCTGGTAGGCCTTGGTGGCCTGGGCGGCGTTGAGCTGGCGCAAGAACCCGCGCCCGATGGCGCAGAACGTCTCCGGGTCCCTGGGGTTGAGGTGGTTGGCCTTCTCCAGGGCCTGCATCCCGCCCCGCACGTCGCCCCTGGCGAAGGCGAGCTGGGCCCGGAGCCGCTGGGCGTCGACGTCCGCCGACTCGCGCTGCAGCGCGCGGGCGAGGTGCCCCTCCGCCTCCTTCATCCGGCCGAGCTGCGCCTCGGCGAAGGCCACGTCGCGGGCAGCGGCCGCGGAGGCCGGATTCTCCTGGAGCCAGGCCTCGGCCTGGCGCAGCCCGTCCTCGCCGCGCCCCAGCGCGAGGAGGGCGCGGCTGAAGGCATGGCGCGACTCGCCGTGGCTTCCGTTGCGCTGGACGGAGACGCTCAGTGGCTCGAGGGCCTTGTCCGGAGCTCCCTTGGAGAGGAGGAGCCGCCCGAGCGCACAGGCGCCTTCCCAGTCGCGGGGGTCCTTCATCGCCTGCTCGAACTGGGCCCGCGCCTGGTCGAGCACGCCGCGCTGCCAGTTGATCTTCCCCAGCGCGACGCTGACCTCGGTGCGCGGACGCTTGGAGGAGGCCTGCGTCCGCTCGAGGAGGCTCACCGCCTTGTCCGCCTCGCCCTCGGCGGCATCGGCCAGGGCGAGCAGCGCCACCGCCTCCACCGGGACGCGTCCGGCGACCTGGGTCTTGGCCAGCTCGGCGCGGGCGCGCTTCCAGTCCTTGAGCCGGACCGCCGCCTCCCCCCGCACGAGAGCCATCTTCCGGCTCTCGTCCGCCGCGAAGCGCTGCAGCACCTCTCGCTCGCGGTCGCGCGCCAGGAGCACCCGGGCCAGCCCCTCGCGCGCCTCCTCGCTCTTGGGGCGGGCGGTGCTGGCCGCCTCGAAGGCGGCCTGGGCGGCCGGCATGTCCCCGCTGCTCCGGAGCGCGTTGCCCAGGGCGAGCTGGAAGTCGAAGCCGCGGTCGGGGAAGGCCTTGGCGCCCTCCTGGAGCGTCTGGACGGCGACGGCATGCGCGCCGGTGGCGGACAGGAGCCGGCCGAGGACCAGGCTCCGCCGCGCCTTCTGGGCCTGGGTGAGGACGTCACCCTGCGCCGGGAGCTTCTCCACCGCCTGCACCGTGGCCGGCGCCTCCTGGCCGAGGACGAGCTGGCTCTCCGCCTCGCCGAGCACCCGGTCCGGATGGGTGGGCGAGGCCTGCGCCGCGGTGGCATAGAAGGTGAGCGCGTTGGCGTCGTCACCCGCCTCGCGGTAGTAGTCGGCCAGGGCGACCAGGGCCCGGACGTTGGCTCCCTGGAGCTCCAGCGCCCGCTTGAAGCGCAGCACGGCCGTCTTGGCGTCGCCGGAGGCGAGCAGGATGCGCCCGGCCAGCTCGTGGACCTCGGTGAGGTCGAGCGGGCTTCCCAGCACCGTCGTCTTCTGGGCTGCGCGTCCGGAGGCGTCGGCGAGGAGCCAGCGGGAGACGAGGGCGATGCCCGGGAGCCGGGCTTCCACCCCGGGATGGGCGAGGGCGGCCTCGGCCTGGGACTTCTCCTCCGGGGCGGCGCCGTGCTCGGCGAAGAGGCGCGCATGCCCGAGCCCGGTCAGGGCCCAGGCCTCCTCGCTGCGCGCGTCCATGGAGACCGCCTGGCGGAGCGACTCCAGCCCCTGCCGGTAGCCGGCCACCGTGTCCAGGGCGAAGGCCTTCCGCGCCGCGCCGAGCGCGTCGCGCAGGTCCCGGCCCTGGTTGACGCTCCGGGTGTGAACGAAGGCCCAGGTCCCCGCGCCGAGCGCGACCAGGATCACCAGGGCCAGGCTGAGCTTCCTCCAGTGGGTCTGGAGGAAGTTCTTGCGCCGATGCGCTTCCTCCACCTTGGCGCGGAGCTTCTGCTCGAACTCCTTGGCGATGGCCTCGGTGGTCTGGGTGGAGACCCGGGGCAGCGCCGGGACGGTGGAGGCCTCGGAGAGCTCGGGGATGTCGGAGAGCACTCCCCCGCCCGGGCCGTCGGTGGGGGTGGCGCTCTCCGTCCCGGCGTCGCGGAGAAAGGGAACGGGGATGACGTCCCGGGTGGTGGTGGCCGACGGCGCCCCGAGGTCGGAGAGCGAGGCCAGGGCCGGCGACAGGCCGGAGGGCGAGGTGCGCTGGACGGCCTCCGGGGCGGCCGGCGGCGCGGCGGCGAGCGGCGGCGCCGGGGTCAGCACCGGGGGGGGCACCGGCGCGTCGGTGGGGAGGGCCCGGGTGAGCACCGGGAGCGGACGTCCCGGGTCGGTGCGCTCCATCGTCTCCGCCAGCGTCCGGGTGGAGGGGCGCACCACCGGAGGGGGTCCGCCGGCCAGCGCGCCTTGGGTCTGCTCGAGCCAGGTGCGCAGCTCCTCGTCGTCCGGGGCCAGGGTGGCGGCCTTGCGCAGCAGCGGCAGCGCCGAGCGGTAGAGCCCCTTGGAGAGCAGCACCTCGCAGATGAGGTGGTAGGCGTACGGGTCGTCGCGGTTGACGGCCACCGCGCGGTCGAACTGCTCCATCGCCTCCGCGGGGCGGCCGAGGTTGATCAGCGCCTTGCCCCACACCACCCGGCCGGCGACGCTGGCCTGGTTGTGCAGCACGCCCTGCTGGCAGACGGCGAGCGCACGGGCGTTGTCACCCGCTTCCACCAGTGAGTTGGCGAGCTCGACGAAGAGGTGGGAGGTGGGGTCCTGGGCGAGGATTTCCTCGTACCGCTCCACCAGGGACTTGGCCATCGGAGATCCCGCTGGACGCTAACATGGGGCGGCCCGGCCCGGCCCTCTCTACCGGGCCGGGGAGGCAGGGGGCGATGGTAGGGTGAACGCTCACCCGTGAGCGCCCCTCGCACCCGAACCCTCTCCCTGTTGACCAGCGTGCTCTTGGGGGTGCTCGGCGGCTCCTGCCGCCACGGCCTGTTCGGCCCCGGACCGGATCAGCTCCGCTCGGCGAGCGAGGACTTCGAGAGAAGCCTTCGCTTCCAGGACTACGGGGGCGCCGCCCAGCTGGTGGTACCGCCGCGGCGGTCCGCCTTCCTCGCCGCTCGCCGCAAGGAGGCCAACGACCTGACCATCACCGACATGGAGGTCATCGACGTGCAGATGGCGCCCGATGGCAAGAAGGCCACGGTGCTCAGCCGGATGCGGTGGGTGAAGCTGCCGTCGGTGAGCGAGGTGACCGCCGAGGTCCAGGCCCGCTGGGAGGTCGTCGGCAACGGCTGGCTCCTCGTCGGCCTCGTCGGCGGGCCGTTCCCGGAGCTCGCTCCCAGCCCCTGAGGCGCCCCAAAAAAAACCGCCCACCGCCTCGGGGCCGGCCGAGGCGGTGGGCGTCGGACGTCCCCCCATGGGACGTCCTGAACCAGAGCTTTCCCGCGGCGGGCTAGAGCAAGGGGGGTGCCGGAGTCCGAGATCTCAAAGAAAGCTCAGTCATGACGTATGCTTAAGAGCCGGCATGAACTGCAAGTGAAATTCGGGTGCGGCGAAACCGCGACATCCGTGTCAGGCCTGGGCGGGTGCCGGCGCGGCGAGAGCCATCTCGCCGTCCACGCTGCGGATCGTCTCCCGCATCGTGTAGCGCGGCGCCCAGTGGACGTCTCGGACCCAGGCGGAGCCGTCCACGTTGCACAGGAACTGGATGTGGTCGAGCTCGGGGGGCGGGAAGCCCGCCAGCCGGTAGCGGAAGAGCACCCCGAGGAGCGGCCGCGCCACCACGTGCGGAATGGGGATGGGCGTGCGCCCCAGCTCGCGGAACACCGCCGAGAGCGGCACCTCGCCCGGGCCGACGACGTTGTAGACGCCCCGCAGCCCGGGGGCGAGCGCCTCCACCATCGCCCGGGCGGCGTCCTCCTGGTGGATGAGCTGCACCATGGGGTCGAAGCCGGCCAGGACCCAGGGATGCTTGAGACGGAGGTAGTTGGCCGGCGCGTTGCGGATGGTGGGGCCGACGATGTGAACCGGCCGGAGGATGACCGTCTCCAGCTCCGGATGGCGCCAGAAGAAGCCGTGGGCCAGCATGTCCACCTCGATCAGGTCCCGCACGGCGGAGAAGCGCGAGGCGGCCATGAGCGGGGCGTCCTCGGTGAGGAAGTTCGAGTTGTCGGGCGAGGGCCCGTAGACGTTGGCCGAGCTGAGCACCACCACCTTCTTCACTCCGTGGCGGGCGCAGGCGTCGAGGATGCGGGTGGTGCCGACGACGTTGAAGGAATGGTGCTCCTCCTGGCTCATGCGGGGGTCGTGCATGATCCCCATGTGGACCACCGCCTTCACCGGGAAGCGGCGGAAGACGTCCTCCGCCTTCTTCTTGCGAAGGTCGATTTGGAACACCTCCACGTCCTTGGGGGCGCCGGCGAAGGGCCGCCGGTCGATGCCCACGATGGGCTCCTTCCGGTGCAGGAACTTGGTCAGCGTCCGCCCGAGGTTGCCGCTGATGCCGGTGACCAGCACCACCGGCCGGTCCCTCTTTCGCTCCGCGCTCACCAGAACACGTTCTTTCGCTCCTCCAGGCCCTGCTGGAGCAGCGCCTGGATGGCCGACTTCACCACCCGCACCTTCTTGTCCAGCTCCACGTCCTCCTCGTCCGGACGCCCGGAGAAGGTGAGCGGGTCCCCGAAGTAGATCCGGTACTTGGTGGGCAGGGGCAGCGGAGTGACGGTGACCGGGAGGGCGGGGAACCCGATCAGCTTCCCCAGCGGCTTGAGGTTGAGCAGCGCCGGGGCCTGCTCCTCGGCGCCGATGACGGCGATGGGGACGACGGGGGAGTCGGTCTCCAGGGCCAGGCGCATGAAGCCCAGGCCGAAGTCCTGGAGCTGGTAGCGCTGCGGCCAGAGCTTGCTGATACCCCGGACCCCTTCCGGAAAGACCATCACCGCCTCCCCCTCCTCGAGGAGCCTCCGGCAGTTCTCGGGCGTGCCGACGACCTGCCCGCTCCGGGCGAAGATGGTGGAGATGTAGGGCAGCGTGGCGGCCCACTTCTCGGTCATGCTGCGCACCGCGCGCGGCGGGTTGGCCTCCAGGAGCATGGACACGCCGATCATGGCGCCGTCGATGGGAAGCTGCCCCCCGTGGTTGGATACGAGCAGGACGCGGCCCGGGGGGACCTTCTCGATGCCGTGGGTCTCCACCCGGAAGTAGTTCTTATAGAGCCAGATGAAGGGGGCCATCACGGCGAGGAGGAAGTCCACGTCGAACCCGTAGCGGTCGACGCCGAACTCGTTGCTCGGGCGGCGCAGCGTGGCCAGGGCCTTGGCGCGGTCGCCGGCGAGGCTGTCCGTCCAGTTGCGGAGGGTGTGCTTCAGCTCGTCGGAGAGGTTCTCGAGCACCAGCCGTCCATTAGCATAGGGACCCCCTGGAGGTGCCCGATGACTGCTGGCCGCTTCACCCTCACCGTGCTCGTCGGGAGTCTGGCGCTGGCCGGCCCGGCCCGGCCCGCCGAGCGACCGCTGGCCATCGTCGGGGCGACGGTGCTCCCCTCCCCCACCGGACGTCCCATCGCCAACGGGGCAGTGCTGGTCGAGGAGGGGCGCGTGCTGGCCGTCGGCCCGGCGGCCAACGTGCTCGTGCCCGACGGTGCCGAGCGCATCGACGGCCGGGGGATGACCCTCGTCGCCGGCTTCTGGAACTGCCACGTGCACTTCACCGGGGAGGCCTTCCTGGGCGCGGCCAGCGCCCCGCGAGAGCGTCTGGCGCAAGCGGTGGAGGGGATGCTCACCCGCTACGGCTTCGTGGCCGTGGTGGACGCCGGCTCGTACCTGCCCGACACGGTCGCGCTCCGGGAACGCATCGAGCGGGGGGAGCTCAAGGGCCCGCGCATCCTCACCGCCGGCGAGGGCATCTTCCCCAAGGGGGCCCTCCCCATCTACCTGCGCAAGGCGCTTCCCCCGGAGGTCGTGGAGCGGCTCCCCCAGCCGACCACGCCGGCCGAGGCGCGGGCCGACGTGCAGCGCAACCTCGCCGGCGGCGCCGACGCCACCAAGCTCTTCACCGGCACCTGGCTCGGCGGGGCGGCCACCGGTCTCATGCCCTTGGACATCGTCCGCGCCGCGGCCGAGGCCACGCACCAGGCCGGCAAGCCGGTCCTCGCCCATCCGCAGATGCGGGCCGGCCTGCTCGCCGCCCTGGACGGGGGAGTGGACGTGCTCATGCACACCACGCCGGACGGGACCCGCTGGGAGCCGGAGCTCGTCTCCCGGCTGGTGGCGGCGCACCTCGGTCTCGTCCCCACCCTGCAGCTGTGGGGCATCGAGGGGCGAAAGGCCGGCATGGGGGCGGCGCGGCTCGAGTCCTTCATCCAGGAGGAGGTGGCCCAGCTCCGCGTCTTCGCCGCCGCGGGCGGAGAGGTGCTCTTCGGGACGGACGTCGGGTACCACGACGCCTTCGACACCGGGGAGGAGCTGGTGCGGATGGCGCAGGCCGGGATGGGGTGGCGGGAGATCCTCGCCTCGCTGACCACCGCGCCGGCGCGGCGCTTCGGCGGCGGGGGCGGTGGACTCGTCCTCCCCGGGCAGCCGGCGGACCTGGTTCTCTTCCGGGGAGACCCGGTGCGGGATCCGCGCGCCTTCAGCCGCGTGGTGCTGACCCTGCGGAGCGGGCGGGTTCTCTACCGCGCGGCGAAGTGAGCGTGCGCGGAGTCTGTCGTGGGCCCGGGCGAGGGGCCGGTCGTCGAGATCGGCAGCCCTGAGGGAACGGCTTGGCGGGATTCTCGATGTGCGTGCCATGCGTCATGGACACGCAAGGGGAGTCACCACCCCGCCGGGTCGCCCTCGGACCATAGGCAGGAAACCTGTCGCGGTCGGAACGGAGAGAGCAAAGGGATTTCGGGCTCTTGCCGGAGATGGCGGTGGCAGATCCGCTGCCTTAGGCTCCAGGATTCCTGAGGTTCGGGGTTCACGAAGGTGGCAGCAAAACTGCCACCCCTCATCTTCGAGAAAGAGCAAAAGCTCCAGGCGGTTGCCTTGATGGCAGGGTGACAGGTTTCCTGCCTTCGTCTCCGCGCAGCCCGGCAGGGCGCCGGTCTCGCGCGGAGACCAGGTTGTCGCTCCACCCACGAGGCCGCGGCTCGAGGATGCGGGGCGAGCTGCGCCTCGGCTCGCGGCTGACTCCAGAGGCTCCCCAACACCGTCTCCCTCCGGGCCTCTCCCGGATGGAAGCGGCTCGCGCGCCACGAGCCGGCCGGGAGGCAATCACGGCGCGCCGAACGCCGCCGCCGCATCGGCCAGCGTCGTGCACGTGAAGTCGCGCACGATCCAGCCCAAGACCTCTCCGAGCCGCTGCTCCTTCTCCGCCAGGGGAATGGACAGGTCCCGCTGGACGCGGAGGAGCGCGGGCGGGACGGCATCCGTCGCGTCGAGCAGATCCACGGCGTGGAGCTCGAGGGAGAGGAAGTCCTCCTTTGCCAACGCCCGGTAGGCGCCCCGGACGACCGCCCACGGCGCAGCGGTGAGCAGCGTCCCGATGAAGGGAAGGCGCAGCCCAGGTGTCACCGCCATCGGAAGCTCGACCAGCGGCGCGTCGCCCCGGCGGTAGGGTGCATCGAGCGCAGGCCGGTAGGGGCGGCGAGGAGCGAGGAGCACCCCGGGGCTGTCCAGCACCGCGGCCGACCGCCTCCCCCCGAGGGCCATCGCTCCCAGGACGAGGGCCTTGGCCAGGTAGTAGGGCGCGGCGGGGAAGACCGACGCGTCGTAGCGGTAGCCCTGGCGCACCAGCGCCCGCAGCATCGGGGCGGAGAGGGTGTACCCGGGAGAGCGGAAGCCGGCCGGCGCCCGTCCGGACACCGAGCGCAGCGCCTCGGCCGCCCGCTCGAGCTCGCGGTCCACCTCGTCCTCCGAGGCACGCGCCAGCGCGTAGGGATGGGTGTGGCTGTGGCTGGCCAGCTCGTGCCCGGCCCTCGCCGCCGCCTGGAGCGACTCCGCCCCGGGCGTCCCCACGTCCTCACCGACGACGAACAGCGTCGCCGGAACGCCGAGCCGCTCGAAGAGCCCGAGGAACCTGGGCAGCGCCACGGCCAGATGGAGGCCCCTCGTCCGGGCATCGAGCTCGCCCCCTGCCAGCCCGTGGATGCGCGCGTAGTTCACCAGCCCGTCGAGGTCGACGGAGATGGCCGCCCGCTTCACGCTCCGCCCTTGAGCCGGATGACCCACAGAAGCTTGGCCACGTTCTTCAGGACGTTGGGGACGCGCTTCCAGAGGTTGACCGAGGGCCGGCGCTTCTCCCGGAGCTCGACTGGAATCTCCACCACCGTGAGCCCGGCCCGCCAGGCCCGGATGACCAGCTCGCTGGCGAAGACGTCCTTGTCCACCACGCAGGCCCTGACCACCGGGAGGAGGCGCTCGCGGCGGAAGGCCTTCAGCCCGTGGGTGTCCGTCCCCTGGAAGCCGAGGAGGAGGCGGAGGAGGCCGTTGTGCACCCGCGTCGCCAGCCGGCGAACCAGGGGCCGCCGGTCGACCGCGCCCTTGGCCGCCTTGCTCCCCACCACCAGGTCCACCGCCGGATCGCCGAGCATCGAGAGCGCCGAGTCGTAGAAGCGCAGGTCGCCGAGGTCGATCTCGTCGCAGAAGACCACCTCGCCGGCGGCGGCGAGGATGCCCGCCTTGAGAGCCGCGCCATAGTTCGGCGTGGCGACGTGGAGCGAGCGCACCCGCGCGTCCTCGGCCGAGAGCCGGGCGAGGATGGCCGGCGTCTGGTCACGCGAGCCGTTCTCGGCGAGGACCATCTCCCAGGAGAGCCCGCGCGCGTCGAGACCCCGGGCGAGCTCGCTCACCGCCGAGGCCACGATGGCCGCTTCGTTGTAGACCGGGATGACCACGCTGAGCCGCGGCGGGGTTGGCATGGGGAGAACGACGGGCGGTGGCACCTACCACGCGCGGCGCCGTTCCCGCGAGCCATGTTGACACGAACTCCTGGGCCGGCGTCACTCCGGCGCGGAATTGAGCCGCGAGGCGACGGCACGGCCGGCGAGCAGCGCGTCCTCCATCGAGGAGTACTCCCACTGGCCGTAGCGGCCGGCGGTGTGGATCCCCACGCCGTTCAGGAAGTCGATGACCACCCTCTTCGCCGGCCCGTAGGCGTCGTCGTAGAGCACGTAGGCGTGCGGGATCTCCACCGCCTCGGCGAAGAGCACGTCCTCGCGGGCATGGATCATCTGCGCCCGGACCAAGTCCTCCACCGCCGCCGATTCGCAGGCCGCCCGCGTCCGCTCGCCGCGATGGCTGTACTCCACGTAGAAGGAGCAGCTTCGCTCCGGCGCCAGCGGGGCGTAGACCGCGGAGGGCGAGCCGATGCGGTAGGTCTGGAACTCGGGCTCGGGCAGGTACACCCAGTGCCAGGGCTGGCGGTTTTGTCCCCTGGCGCCGACCCGGACGTAGGTGACGGTGGTGGCTCGGAGGTGCCCGGCGGCATCGCGGACGGCGTCGGGCACACCCGCCGCGCCCCGTCCGAGCAGCGCCACCAGGTCGGTCAGGGCGATGGTCGAGACCAGCGCGGAGAAGCCCCGCGTCTCCCCCAAGGCCAGGGTCACCGTCCGCGCCCGCCAGTCGATGGAGGTGGGCGCGGTGCGGACCCGGATCTCGCCTCCGCGCGCCCCGGCGGCGAGCGCCCGGGGCAGGGCCTCGATTCCCCCCTTCTTCGGATAGAGGAAGGTGGCGTTGTACCCGAGCTGGTCTCCCCCCAGGCCCAGTGCACCGTCGATCACCTCGCGCAGGCTGGGCCTGGGGACGAAGCGTCCACACCAGGCGGCCGACAGCTCGGACGGAGGCACCGTCCACAGCTTGGTGTTGTAGGGCACCATGAAGTTCCGCGCGAAGCCCGCGCCCAGGTGCCGGAGGATGAACTCCTCGAAGCTCTTCGGCTCGCGGCTGCGCAGCTCCCGCCCCGCCTCGCCCGCCGTCGCCTCGACGAATCCGATCAGGTTCTCCGCCACCACCTCCGGCGGCAGGCCGTGCGTGTTCACCTGGTACGGGAAGCGCGTGAACACGCCGCGCGAGAACACCGCCGCGCGCCGGGCGATGGTCACCAGGCCCCCGGGGAGCCAGGAACCGGTGACCAGCTCCTTCATCTCCGCATCGCGCAGGTGGAGCCAGTGGCCGGTGGGGTCGAAGTGGAAGCCGCCGTGGACGATGTCGGTGCGAGTGAGCCCGCCGACCCGCTCCTCACGCTCCAAGAGGAGCCACGGGCGCCGGAGGAAGACGGCTGTGGAGAGACCGGCCAGCCCACCACCGAGAATGACCACCGGGTCCATGCGTCCTCCGTCTGACTAGCACGCTCCGGCCGGAGCTTGGGTTTCTGGTAGCCTCTCGCCTCTCCCCATGAGAGTGACGTGCCCGTCCTGCCAGGCGACGTACAACCTCGACGAGCGGCGGATCCCGCCCGGCGGCGCGAAGCTCAAGTGCACCAAGTGCCAGAACGTCTTTCCGGTGAGCAGCGAGGGGGCCTCCGGGCCGGCTGCCCCACCCCCGAGCGCGGCCGGCGCCCACCTCGGGGAGGGCGCGGTCCCCCTGCCCGGGCTCGGGCCGGCGCGCGCCCCGGCAGCGACCTCCGGCGGAACGCCGGCCCTGGTCGTACCTCCCGAATCGATGACCACCGGGGTGATTCCGCTTCCCTCGCTGGGGCAGCCCGAGCCGGAGCTGCCCCGGCTTACCCAACAGGCTCCGGCCAGCGCGGTTGAGCGGGTGTCGATGACCACCGGGGTCATCCCGCTTCCTCCTCTGGACGAGCCGCCCCCAGCGCCAGCCCCGGCGGCGAGCCCGAGGCCCAGCGCCGCCCCTCCGACGCTGGGACGCACTCCCACCGTCCCTCTGCCGTCGCCGACGGGCGGTCCGCCCCCGTTGCCTCGCCCACCCCAGGCTGCCCGCCCTCCGGCTGCCGCGGCGCGCGCACCCAGCCCCGCGGCGGACACCGTCCCCGAGCCATGGGGCGAGGAGCCGGCACCGGCACCGGCATCGGCGCCGCCCGCTGCATCCCCACCGGCCCCGGCCCCCCTTTCCTCGCCCTCGTTCGGAGAGGTCGAGCTCGAGGTGGGGGACGCCAACGCCACCGACCTCCCCATCCCGGACGACTTCGAGCCCTTCCAGCCCGGCGGCTTCGCCGTTCCGCCCAAGCCCAGCGCCCCCGCCCCTGCGCCTCCCCAGCTCGACCTCACCGACCTTCCCTCGCCGGCCACGGGCGTGTTTGCCGCCGCGCCGGCCGCCGGCCAGGCCGACCCGCTCGAGTTCGACCCCTCCGCGCCCGCCGAGGAGGAGCTCGAGGCGGACCTCTCCGCGCCGCTCCCCAAGTCGTCTCTTCCGGCGCCGGAGCCCGAGGACGGCCTGGAGATGCTCGGCTTCCTCGACGACGCGGCCAAGGACACCAAGAAGTCGCGGGGCGCCCAGCCGAAGGCCAACCGCTTTCACATCCGGCGGCGGAGCGGGAAGATCTTCGGTCCCTTCGACGAGGGCGTGATCGCAAAGATGCTCGCCGACGGGCAGCTGCTCGGAAACGAGGACGTCTCCGTCGACCAGGAGACCTGGGTCCCCCTGGGATCCGTGCCCGGATTCGCGCAGGTGATGAAGCACCTGCTCAGCCGCACCGAGGCCCCCGCCTCGCCGCCGCCGGCCGCGGCCGCCCCGCCCCCCTTGCACGAGACCTCGCCGGCGGACCTGGAACGGCTGCGTCAGGTCTACGAGGGCCGGATGGCGGTGGTCACCACGCTGGTAGACAGCGAGGCCAAGCAGGCCCGGCGCAAGAAGCTGCTTCGCCTGGCCGTGCTGGCCGCCCCGGTGGTGGCGGTCGTCGCCGCCGGAGCGAGCCTGGGGCTGACCCGCTACGGACCCTTCGGCCTTCGCTGGCTCTTTCCGCCGCGGTTCTCGGCCGGCTCGCCGGAGGGCGGCCGGCTCGCCGCCGCCCGGGCCCTGGCGGCGCAGGACACCTACGCCTCCCTCCGCTCGGCGCGCACCCAGCTCGAGCAGCTGCTCGGCCAAAAAGAGGCGGTGGACGCGCGGGCCGCCTGGGTCCAGGTGGTGTCCCTCCTGCAGCGCCAGTACGACACCGGGCTGCCCGGAGACGCGGCGCGCGTCGCCGCCGCGCTCGACGGCGACCTCTCGCTCCTGTCCAAGAGAGATGCCGACCGGATCAAGGCCTTCGCCTCGGCGGCCCTGGCCCAGAAGCAGCCGGACCGGGCACTGGCCGAGCTCGGGCAGGCCCGCACCAGCGACACCGACCTGGTCCTCCTCCGCGCCGAGGCCATGCTCCAGAAGGGCCTGGCCAAGGGAGCGGTCGAGCTTCTCGAGCCCCTCTCCCGCTCCGCGCCCAGCGCCCGGGTGTGGCACGCCCTGGGGATGGCCAAGGTGGGAGCCGGGGACGTGGCCGGAGCGGACGCGGCCTTTTCCAAGGCCCTGGAGGCCGACCCGAAGCACGTGTCATCGGCCCTGGAGCGCGCCTCGCTGGCGCTCACCGGGCGCCACGACCCGAACACCGCGCTGGCCGCGCTGGCCCCCTTCCTCGAGGCCACCGCCTTCTCCACGCTCGCCCCGGCCGAGCAGTCCCGGGCGCTGACCCTGCAGGGGATGGCGCTCCTCGCCCAGGGGGACACCGATCGCGCGCTCGAGGTGCTGGAGCGGGCGGTGAAGGCGAGCGGAGCCTCGGGGATGGCCCGGGGCGCCCTCTCGCGCGCTTACCTCTCCAAGCACGACCTGGCCAAGGCCCTGCCCCTGCTCACCGAGGCGGTGCAGAAGGACCCGACCAACGCCGGACTGGCCGAGTCGCTGGGGCTGACGCTGCTCGAGCTGGGCAGGCCGCAGGACGCGCAGGTGGCGGTGACCGCGGCGCTGGCGCGCCTCTCCGGAAACCCCCGCCTCCTTCTGCTCGCCGGCCGGGTGAACGAGGCGCTGGACCGGCTCGGGGAGGCGGAGGCTCAGTACAAGGCGGCGCTGGCCGCCGACCCGAGTGACCCGGAACCGGTGCTGGCGCTGGGGCGCTACTTCCTCCGCTTCCGCCGGATCGCCGAGGCGCGGGCCCAGTTCGACGCCCTGGCGCAGCGGCTGCCCGACGACCCGCGCGTCCGGGTGGGGCTGGGCGACCTGGCCATGGCCGACGGCGACGTGGCCCGGGCGAAGAGCGAGTACGAGAAGGCGACGGCGGTCGATCCGAAGTTCGCCCCGGCCTGGATCGGCCTCTCCCGCGCCGCGCTGGAGCAGCAGCACTGGAGGGAAGGGCTGGCCGCCGCGGACCGCGCCCTGGCGCTCGACCCCAACGTCCCGGACGGCAGGCTGCAACGGGGCATCGCCCTGTGGAAGACGGGCGACCTCGCCGGCGCGCTCAAGGATCTGGAATCGGCCCGGAGCGGCTCGGGCAATCTCAAGGTCAACGTGGCCGTGGGCGCGGTGCTCCTGGACAAGGGAGACCTGGCCGGCGCCGAGGCGGCGCTCAACCAGGCCCTCCGGGTGGAGCCCTCCAACCCGGAGGCGAACTTCACCATCGCCAAGGTGCACGCCGCGCGGCAGGAGTGGACCTCGGCCATCGAGAGCATGCGGGCCGCGCTGGACCGGGTCCCGGGGCGGGCCAGCTACCACTACGAAATGGGGCTCATCTACCAGGAGGCGAAGAAGGTCCCCGAGGCCCTGGAGGAGTGGAAGACCTGCGTCAAGCTCGACCCTCGCCACGCGGACGCCTACGCGGCCATCGGCGAGGTGTACCAGGACGCCCAGCGCTACGACGACGCGATCACCGCCTACGACGCGGCCCTGAAGGTCGACCCGTCGCGCACCGCCCTGCTGGTGGCGGTGGGGGACTGCTACGCCCAGACCAATCGCTGGGCGGAGGCGGTGGCGCGCTACCAGCAGGCGCTGCGGACCGACGCCAAGCTCACCGGCGTCTACTTCCGCATCGCCCGCGCCTACAGCGAGCAGGGTGACCAGACGCGGGCCATCCCCTTCTACGTCAAGGCCACCCAGGTCGACCCGAAGAACGCGCTCGCCTACTACCACCTCGGCTACGCCTACAAGGAGCGGGGGCGCCGCCGCGAGGCGGTGGCCGCCTTCAGGGCCTTCCTCCAGAAGAGCCCCACCGCTCGCGAGCGCCAGGAGGTGGAGGACGAGATCCTCGACCTCCAGGGTGGGCGCTGATGCTCGACCTCAAGACCGTCGCCCACGACTTCGACACGGTGGTGGAGCGGCTCCGGGCCCGCGGCGGCGCGCTCGACCTCGGGCCATTCCAGACGCTGATGCAGGAGCGGCGTACCCTCCACCTCTCCCTGGAGGCGCTCCAGCGCCGGCGCAACACGGCCAACGAGGAGATGAAGCGGATGGCACGCGAAGCTCCGGCCGAGCTCGACCGGCTGCGCGGCGACCTGCGCGCGGTGAGCCAGGAGATCAAGGACCAGGAGCGGCGCCTGTCCGGGCTGGAGGAGCAGCTGGAGGGCATCCTCCTGCTCCTCCCCAACGTCCCCGACCCATCCGTGCCCACGGGCGGCGGGCCGGAGCAGAACGTCGAGGTGCGCCGCTGGGGCGAGCCCCCCCGCTTCTCCTTCCCGCCCAAGCAGCACTTCGAGATCGGCGAGGCCCTGGGGATGCTCGATTTCGAGCGGGCGGCGAAGGTCTCCGGGGCCCGCTTCGCCTTCTACAAGGGGGCGCTGGCCCGCCTGGAGCGGGCGCTGGTGACCTTCATGGTGGACGTGGCCGTCTCGCGCGGCTACCAGGAGCTGCTCCCTCCCTACCTCGTCCTGCGCTCGGCGATGGTCGGGACCGGCCAGCTCCCCAAGTTCGAGGCCGACATGTTCCGGACCTCGGGCGAGGACGAGCGGTTCCTCATCCCCACCGCCGAGGTCCCGGTCACCAACTACCACGCCGACGAGATCCTCGAGGCCCCGGCGCTTCCCCTGCGCTACGTGGCCTTCAGCCCCTGCTTCCGGGCCGAGGCCGGCGCGGCGGGGAAGGACACCCGGGGGCTGGTCCGCCAGCACCAGTTCCACAAGGTGGAGCTGGTCAACTTCGTGCGGCCCGAGGAGAGCATGGACGCCCTGGAGGCGATGGTGGAGGGCGCCTGCGAGGTGCTCCGGCGGCTCGGGCTCCATCACCGGGTGGTGCTCCTCTGCACCGGCGACATGGGCTTCGCCTCGGCGAAGACCTACGACGTCGAAGTGTGGCTTCCCGGCCAGGGCACCTTCCGCGAGATCAGCTCCTGCTCCAACTGCTCCGACTTCCAGGCCCGGCGGGCGAAGATCCGCTTCCGCCCGGAGCCAGGAGCCAAGCCGCGACTGGTCCACACCCTGAACGGATCCGCCCTGGCGGTGGGAAGGACGGTGGTGGCTCTCTTGGAAAACGGCCAGCGCGAGGACGGGACGGTGGCGCTCCCCGAGGTGCTCTGGCCCTACCTGGGGGGGTTGAAGGAACTGCGCCCTTGAGCGAGCGTGGGCCTCGGGTCCGGCCCTGTTGCAATGGGCTTGCGATCGGATAAGAAGTCGGCCCTTTTCGTTCCGGGGAGGGCCGCGCGGGCTCGCTGGAGGAATGGCCGAGCGGCTGAAGGCAGCGGTCTTGAAAACCGCCAAGGGTGAAAGCCCTTCGTAGGTTCGAATCCTACTTCCTCCGAATCGCCGTTCTTTGACATCGGCTTGGTGTTGGTCCCTGTGGAGAGATGGCCGAGAGGCTGAAGGCACAGGTTTGCTAAACCTGCATACTCGAAAGGGTATCGAGGGTTCGAATCCCTCTCTCTCCGAGCTTTCGCGCCCTTAGCTCAGTTGGATAGAGCGTCGGACTACGAATCCGAAGGCCAGAGGTTCGAATCCTCTAGGGCGCGCTATGAGCGAGGCGGACGTCGCCTGGATGCGGGAGGCCCTGCGGCTCGCCGAGGAGGCCGCGGGCGCCGGGGAGGTGCCCGTCGGCGCGGTGGCCGTGCACGAGGGACGCCTGGTGGGCCGGGGGCGCAATCGACGCGAGGGAACGGTCGACCCCTTCGCCCACGCCGAGATGGAGGCGCTCAGCTCGGCGGTGCGGGCGCTCGGGCGCTGGCGGCTGGAGGGCGTCACCCTCTACGTCACCCTCGAGCCGTGCAGCATGTGCGTGGGGGCGATGCTGCTCGCGCGCATCGACCGGGTGGTGTGGGGAGCGCCCAGCCCGAAGGCGGGAGCCCTGGGCGGGCTCTTCGACCTGACTGCCTTTGCCCACAACCACCGCTTCGTCCGGCAGGGGGGCGTGGCGGAGGAGGAATGCGCGTCGCTCCTGCGCCGGTTCTTCGTGGACCTGCGGGCCGCGGCGGAGGATGAACGAGGACTGTGAGGAGAGCTGGCCGAGTGGTCGAAGGCACCTGACTCGAAATCAGGCGTACCGGCAACGGTACCGTAGGTTCGAATCCTACGCTCTCCGTCGATGCCCCTGACCTTGGGGAGAGGTGGCCGAGCGGCTGAAGGCGCACGCCTGGAACGCGTGTATACCTGAAAGGGTATCGAGGGTTCGAATCCCTCCCTCTCCGTCGAAGGAATTGAACTGTGGCCGGGACGACGCGGGGGACGTGAACCCCGCCAGGTCCGGAAGGAAGCAACGGTAGCGCACCACCGCGTGTGTCCCGGCCGTCCCCCTCTCCAGAAATCGCTCCCCCCGATGCTAGCGGGCGAGCATCGTCTCCCGGCCCTCGGTGCCGATGACGCGGAAGCCACCCTGGGCGAGCGCCTCCAGCGCCCGGCCCTCGAAGGTGATGGCCCGGTTGAACCGCGGATCGGCCATGGCGATGCGGAAGCCCGGGTCCGAGGGCCAGTCCGAGGTCAGCCAGGGGATGCGCTTGCCGATGTAGAAGTACCCGCCGGCGCCCCACAGCCCCTCGTTCACCAGGAGCAGGCCGGTGATGTCCGGCGAGCGGGCAACTCGGGCCAGCGCCCGGAACTCGTCCCCCCTCGCATCGATGGTCGTCGGGCGGGCGACCAGGGTGAGGACCAGCGCGGCCAGGGCGGTGGCCGTGCTCCAGGCGAAGGACATCGATTCCCGCGCGCGGGCCAGGGCCGGCGCCGCCTCGAGCACGAGGAGGATCACCACCGGGTAGAGGAAGCGCTCCTCCTTGTGCGGGGTGGCCAGGAGGGCCAGGAGCCCGGCCGCGGCCATGGCCAGAGCAAGCCCGATCCGCGGCTCACCCTGCCCGGGCCGGGCGACGGCGAAGGCCAGCGCCCCCCACACCCAGAGGGGGACCAGGAGCACGAGCAGCGAGCCATAGAAGCCGGGCGGGCTGGACCCGAAGGCCCGGACCGCGCCGTCGGAGAAGACGTTGAAGCGCGCCCAGGCGACGAAGGAGTGAAAGGGCTCGCCCCAGGTGAGGAAGTCCAGGGCGCCGAGCGCGGCCGCCACCGCCGAGCCGCCGGCCACCACCAGGGCCAGCCGCCGCCAGTCCCTCCGGACGGCGAGCCAGAGCAGCGCACCGAGCACCGCCGGGCCTGAGCCGTACCGGAGGACGACGGCCAGCCCGAGCGCCGTGCCTCCGAGGAGGAGGGTGCGCGCGCGGCCTCCCGCCTCGGTGAGGGCCTCCACGGCCAGCACCAGCGCGGCGGCGGAGAGCGGCTCGCTCAGCGTCCGCCCGCCGTAGGCCCACACGGTGGGGAGCAGCCCGAGCGCGAGGAGCGCCGTCCACCCCCCGGACGCCGAGTGCCGCCCGCCATAGCGGAAGGCGGCCAGCAGCGCGGCGACGTGGAGCACGGCCAGGGGCAGGCCGATCAGCGCCCGGAGCGCCCACGGGTCCTGGAGCCCGAGGAAGCCCCCGGCACGGAGGACGGCGGCCAGGAGCATGGGCACCGCCCAGTTGCGCAGGCCAGCCTTCCACTCCCAGGCCAGCACCCCGAAGCCATGCACCCGCCAGAAGGCGGGCTCCAGAGCCTGGTAGACCTCGTCCGGGTGGAGGCGGCCGAGCTGCAGGACGGCCAGAACCGCCGGCAGCGACCCGAGCACGAGCGCAGCCAGGAGAGGCCCTCGCGACCGGAGGAAGGCTCGTGCGTCTGAGGCGCGGGCGGGCAAGACGGTGGCGGGCAGGTGCCCGGCAGCAGGAGCCCGCGAGTCTACGCCGTCCCCCGGAGGGCCCGGGCTGTTAATGTGGGCCGCCCCGATGAGCTACCTCGTCCTCGCTCGCAAGTGGCGCCCCCAGACGTTCGAAGACATGACCGGCCAGGAGCACGTGGTGCGCACCGTGGCCAACGCCATCGTCCGGGACCGGGTGGCGCACGCATACCTCTTCTGCGGACCGCGCGGCGTGGGGAAGACCACCGCCGCCCGCCTTCTGGCCAAGTCGCTGAACTGCGTGAAGGGGCCCACCGCTTCACCGTGCGGCCTGTGCCCGCCCTGCGTGGAGATCGCCGCCGGGACGAGCGTGGACGTGGTGGAGATCGACGGCGCGTCGAACAACGGCGTGGAGAACGTGCGGGAGATCCGGGAGAACGCCAAGTACCTGCCCCAGCGCGACCGGAACAAGATCTACATCATCGACGAGGTGCACATGCTCTCCGGGGCGGCGTTCAACGCGCTGCTCAAGACGCTGGAGGAGCCCCCTCCGCACGTGAAGTTCATCTTCGCCACCACCGAGCCGAACAAGCTCCCGGAGACCATCCTCTCTCGCTGCCAGCGGCACAACTTCCGGCGCATCCCCGCGGCGCGGATGCTCGAGCGCCTGGGTCACATCGCCCGGGCGGAGAAGGCCGGGCTCTCCGACGGGGCGCTCTCGCTCATCGTCCGCCAGGCGGAGGGCGGGATGCGGGATGCGCTCTCCCTCCTCGACCAGGTCCTCTCCGCGTGCGGGCCGGGCGCTTCGGACGAGGCGGTGGCCGAGGCCCTGGGGGCCATCGACCGGACGGTGGTGCAGGCCTTCGCCGAGGCGCTGGTGCACCGCGATGCGGCCGCGCTGCTCCGGCTGGTCGAGGACAGCCACGTCAAGGGCGTCGACCTGCGGCGCCTCACCGAGGAAGTGGCGCTCCAGCTCCGGCACGTGCTGGTCACCCTGGCCACCGGCACGCCGCCCGCCGAGCTGGCCGATGCCGAGCAGCAGGCGGTGGCCAAGCTGGCGCGCGAGGCGGACGCCGCCCAGCTGGCCCGCCTCTTCGACGTGGTGCACGGCGCGGTGTGGGACGTGGGGCGGGCGGCCCAGCCCCGGCTGGCGCTGGAGATGTCCCTCCTCAAGGCGGTCCAGCTCGCGCCGGCGGCATCCATCCCCGAGCTCATCGCCCGGGTGGAGAAGCTGGCCGGAGCGTCGGGTGCGCCCGAGCCGGCGAAGAAGCTCGCGGGAGTGCCGGGAGGTCGCTCCCAGCCAGCACCCTTTCGTGCCTGAGGCCGTCCCGCCTCGGGCCGAGTCGCGCCCGAGCCCCGCCCCCGCGCCGGCGCATCTCCCAGGACCGGAGACCGGTGCGCCTCGCCCCGCCGCCGATCCGGCCCCGGCCTCTCCGGCCCCGGCCTCCGGCGAGACCGCCTGGCGTTCTGCGGTGGAGGCAGTGCGGGCGGCGTCGCCGCGGCACGCCGCCTCTCTCGCCCAGGGGCGGCTGGTGGCGCTGCGGCCGGGCGAGGTGGTGCTCGCCTACCGAGCCGACGCCACCTTCCATAGGACCACCGTCACCGGACAGAGCGGCCGGGCGATGGTGGAGCGGCTGCTCACCGAGCACCTCGGCCGCCCCACCCGCCTCGTGGTGGACGACGCCGCGACGGCCGGCGCCGCCAAGAGCCTCGCCGAGCAGGATGCCGAGGCCCGGGCGGCGCACGAGCAGTCCACCGACCTGACGGTGCGCGGCCATCCCGCCATCCGGGCCGCGCTGCGCATCCTCGGCGGCGAGCTGGAGCACATCCAGGTGCTGGAGCGGGAGCGGACCGGAGCGCCGGGTTCCGACGTGGTCGACGAGCCTCCGGGTTAGAGAGATGACCATGACTCCCGACCCGCTCAACCGGCTGGTGGCGGCGCTGGCCAAGCTCCCCGGCATCGGGGAGAAGACGGCGCAGCGGCTCGCCTTCCACATCCTGCGCGCGCCACCCGAGCTGGCGGCCGAGCTGGGGCAGGCGCTGGAGGAGGTGAAGACCCGCGTCCGGCTCTGCGCCCGCTGCTTCGCCCTCACCGAGGGGGAGCTGTGCGGGTTCTGCACCGACCCCCGCCGCGATGACCGGACCCTTTGCGTGGTGGAGGGCATCGCCGACCTTTTGGCCGTGGAGCGCACGCGCGAGTTCAAGGGGCGCTACCACGTCCTCCACGGCGTGCTCTCGCCGCTCGACGGCACCGGGCCGGAGCAGCTGCGCATCCGCGAGCTGCTCAAGCGCCTCGAGGACGGGAAGGTGGAGGAGGTCATCGTGGCCACCAATCCCGACGTGGAGGGCGAGGCCACCGCGCTCTATCTCCAGCGGCTGCTGCGGCCGACGGGGATCCGCGTCACCCGCCTGGCCCAGGGGCTGCCGGTGGGCGGCGATCTGGAATTTGCCGACCAGGCGACACTGGCCCAGGCGCTGGCCGGGCGCCGCGAGCTATAGAGTCGGCGGCCGGCCGCGGGATGGGGCTCCCCGAAGAGGGCCCTCTGGAGCTGAGATGAACGCTCGGGTGCTCATCCTCGGAGCCGGTCCGGCCGGCGCGTCGGCGGCGGTGGCGCTGGCCCAGGCCGGGGTGCGGGACGTCCTCCTCGTGGATCGCGAGCGCTTCCCGCGCGACAAGACGTGCGGGTCCGGTCTGTCGCCGGCGGCGCTCCACCTCTCCGAGACGTTGGGCATCGGGGAGCAGGTCCGGGCCCAGGCCAACCCCATCGAGTGGGTGCGCTTCGTGACGCCCGCCGGGCTGGAGCTGGTCCTCCCGGCGAAGTCGGCGGTGGTCATCCTCCTCCGCAAGGACTTCGACCAGCTGCTCGTCGAGCGCGCCCGAGCCCTGGGGGTGAGCTTCCGGCCGGGGTTCCGGGCCACCGAGCTCCTCCGGGACGCCTCGGGCCGCGCGGTGGGGCTGAGGAGCCTGGACGGCGAGGAGCTGCGGGCATCCTTCGTCCTCTGTGCCGACGGAGCGCATTCCATCTTCTCTCCCGATCACCGGCCGAAGCGCTTCATCTCCACCCTGATGGGATGGTGGGAGGGCGCGGAACTCCCCCCGCGGCGGCTGGACATGGTCTTCGACCGGAACCTCAGGCCGCTCTACGGCTGGATGTTCCCCGAGACCGAGACGCGGGTGAACATCGGGATCTGCGTCGATGCCCAGGACGCGTCGGGGCAAAGGAGCGAGCCGGACCTGCGGGGCCTCTTCCAGCGCTTCCTCGACGACCACTACGGCGCTGCGCTTCGCGGTGCCCGGCAGGTGGGCAAGCTGAAGGGACACCCCATCGTCTTCACCACCTGGGTGGCGCGCTGCACCGCGCCCGGCGCGCTCTGGGTCGGCGAGGCGGCACGGGTCACGCACAACGCCACCGGGGAGGGCATCTCCCAGGCGATGCAGAGCGGCCTCTTCGCCGCCGAGGCGGTGGCGTCGGTGGTGAAGGGCGAGCTCCCCGAGCGCCGGGCCTGGAGCCGGTACGTCTGGCAGCACCGGAGGCGCTTCACAGCCGGCTTCCTGGCCGGGCACCTCCTGCGCGGGATGGCCGCCTCCGGCTCGCTCGACGCGGTGGCGCGGGCCTACCGGAGCGCCTGGGGGCAGAGGCTGATCGAGCGGCTGCTCGGCTCGGCGATGACCGGGACGCTGTCACAGGAGGCGCCGGAGGCCTACGTCAGGGCGGCGTCCAGCGCCGGCGGACGGGCGAGCGACGGCCACGCGGTGGGAGGAGCGGAGCACTCGTCGCGCTGAGCGAGGGTGCGAGCGGGAAGCAGGGAGCGGACGCCGAAGGGCGAGTGCGCGCGAGGCTGGATTCCAGGCAAGAGTGCGCACCCCAACCGAGTCGCCGGAGGCGAGGACGGCCCCCCGGTCGCGCGACTCAGGCGTCGGCCGCTTCAGCGCGCGGCGGGCGCCTCGAGGAGCATCTTGCGAAGGAAGAGCACCTCCACCGCGGCGGCCAGATCCCGGTTCTCCTTCTTCTTGAACCCGTGGCCCTCGTTGAGCGCCAGCCAGT
>Ga0335085_10001929_pt1 | contig 40864 bp, 42 predicted proteins | sample Lox_Sample_45_FD_206712 | JGI IMG/M metagenome (GOLD analysis project Ga0335085, IMG submission 206712) | Soil microbial communities from Loxahatchee National Wildlife Refuge, Florida, United States - Lox_Sample_4.5 | ecosystem: Environmental > Terrestrial > Soil > Wetlands | place: USA... | reverse complement strand
TCAGAATGATGTCAAGAAACTCAAAGCTGTTCTGGCTCAAGTACGAATACTCGTTCACCACGTAATCCACTGAAAGGAAAGCAGCGACGACCCCGATCGCAACCGCCACGTACTTGAAGACAAGTATGGCGTTACGAATCGAAACTCCAGCAGATCTCATGTAGTGAACATCCTGAAATTTTTTTGTTTAGCTTGTTGGGCCATTCATGAGAGGGTCTATGTTCCTCAGATTCTCCGCCGCGACCCTCAAGTTGTAGAACGCCCCGATAAGCAAAACCACTGCAATTACAAACTCGGCAGCTGGAATCACTGGATTTGAAAGCGAATTAACGGATATTGCGCTTACGACTTGATCAAAGTAACCAACGAGCTGGCTCGGCGAGCTTAGACCCACGACCGATGGCGCAAGCAGGGCAAGTCCCAGAACTGCAAGAATGGAAGCAAGCAGCATGTCTGATATTGCGATAAAGAGGGAAGATCTTCCGCCCTTGGATTTCTTGGCGGAAACTCCGATGGCAGAAACGAATGCCGAGATTTGTTCATCGTGGGACGAGACGATTTTATCCTTCACTATTGGGGGAAGAGTCCCGCCTGAGCCGCTGAGCAACATGAGGGCTTTAATGTCCAAGAGGAGGCGACTCAGCACCTCATCTGTAGAGCTAGTTCTGCTTGCCATTCTCCTCCTCAAATGGAAAGAGCGGAAATATCTCTTTCGATTTTCCAGTACCGCTTGGAAGAGAATGGGGAAAGCACGGAAGAGCTTTCCACTCTCCCGTTCTAGGGAGGGAGACTAGCTAAGAAAGTTCAGTTCTTTCAATCTTCGAATCAAAAACTCGGCAGATTCCTGTGGAGTCCCCTTTTCGGTTTCAATTGTGACATCCGGCGACTCTGGTGGTTCGTAAGGATCTTGCAGTCCGGTCATGTTCTTGATCTCTCCTTTCCTTGCCTTGGCGTAGAGTCCCTTCGGATCTCTTTTCTCGCATGCATCAAGAGATGCCTTAATGTAGACTTCAACGAACCGATCAGCTCCAATCGTTTCCTTCGCACTTTCTCTCGAAACCTTGTACGGCGAAATTAGAGCTACTATGGAAATGACGCCGTTCCGGGATAGAACCTTGGCTAGATACGAGACGCGCCGTGCGTGCTCTTCCCGATCCTCTCGTGACAACCCAAGATCCCTGGAGAGGCCCTTTCTAATCTCGTCTCCGTCGAGAGTCTCCACAAATCGTCCGTACTCGTCCTCAAATCTCTGTTTCAAAACGGCTGCGAGCGTAGATTTGCCAGAGCCTGATAGCCCTGTCATCCAGACGGTGAATCCAACTGGTCTCTGGGATTTCCTCGAATGCTCGCTTACAGCAACGTTCGTGGTCATGCTTGCGCGAGCACCTCCGGAAGCAACTTGCCGTCCATCCTTCCATCACTTGCGCTGGTCCCGAGCATCTTTAGAATGGTCGGAGCCATGTCTTCCACTTTCGCACCCGTCAGAGTTTTTGAATTCATGTTCTTTTTCGGATTGTACATAAGGAAGATACCCATCATGGAATGCACAGAGTCGTCCGGGCCTGTGTCATTCTCGAAAAGATAGAGCGAGTCGTGACCTACGGTTCCGGCGGACCTCCAATTCAAGTCATCAAAGTACACCATCAGATCCGGCTTGTCACCGATTGCCGTTCCATAGAGTTTGTCAGGTTCGAAGACGACGTTCTTCATCTGCCGGCCGTTGTGGTCCTTGATTGACATTATTTTGTAAGTGAGCTCGCGCTTTGCCTTTTCCAGGTCCTCTCGCTCAATCACGCCATTCGGTTCGCGGCCCTTTACGTTGAAAAAAATGCGCGCGTAATAACCTCCCCATCCCCAAGCCTTTGTTCTCGTCCAGTCGATGTCGGACTTGTCAATGTCAGTCATCTTCGTCGGCTTTGTCTTGAAAGCAATGTAGCCCTGTTGCTCTAACCATTGGTTGACACAGAAAGCACCGATCATTCCCTTTGATCCGTGATCTGACACTACGAAAGTAATGGTGTCGTCCCCAAAGAGCTCAACCAGCTTTCCGATTCGCCCGTCAACCATCGCGTAGTACTGTTCGTCGAGATGTTCGTACTGATTGCCCTTCACATACTTTGGATGCTTGGGATCGAAATATTTCCAGAATGCATGGTGAAGACGATCAAATCCAATCTCGTGCATGATGAAGAACTCCCATGGTTTCGTTTTCGCAAGATGCTCAGCAACGTCAAACCGTTTTTCAGTCATTTCGAAGAGCTCCTTTCGAATCGCCTCGCGATCCTCCGTTCTGAAAGTTACATCGAAGATGTACTTTCCGCCAGCTGCGGCGAGCACCTCTTCTTTCAATTCCGGCGGATTGGTAAACTGCTTATCCTGCCCTGGAGTTATGAAACAAGAGACAATGTCGACGTCGTCGATCTGCTTTGGGGGATATCCTGGCGGCACGCCCAGAACTACTGAATTTCTACCCTGTTGTGATAGAATCTGCCAAACAGTGTCTTCCTTCACCGTAGTAGAATTTACGATGTACCCATCGGTGTATGAAAAGCCCCTTCTATGCCTAAACCCGTAGATACCGAGCTTACCCGGATTTTTCCCGGTCATCATGACCATCCAGGCCGGGACTGTTATTGGCGGATGGCAGGTCTCAAGGTTCCCATGCATCCCCGCCTCATACATGCGCTTCATGTTTGGAAGCTTGTCCAGAAGTTTGTCAAACATCATCTCAGGCGGAACGGAATCCAGTCCGATGATCGCTACTCTCTTCTTGTCGCTGCTCATAGCAATGACCACTTTTTGATGTCCTGAATCATTCCACGAATGGAGTTTTAGACTTCAAGACGACCTGTGAGACCTCGGGACGCATGAATTCTTTCGGAGGAGTTTCACCGGAGAGGAACATCTTTCGGAGCTTAGTTCCACTGAAAGTTAATCTATCAGTCTCAGGATGAGGACAGATCTTTTCGTTTGCAATCCCTGCACACTTGTTGCAGTAAAAGAATTCTCTGAAAAAGACCGCCTGGATTCCAAGATCTGGAAATTCCTTGAAGATCTCGTGTGCCGCATAAGGACCGTAGTAATTACCGACTCCCGCGTGATCCCTGCCAATCGCAATGTGCGTGCAACCAAAGTTTTTCCTCATGATTGCGTGCATGATTGCTTCTTTTGGACCCGCATACTGCATTTCGTAATGAAGGACGCTGAGGACGACGGAATTCTTTGGATAGTAGTTCTTGACTAGTGCCTGATATGTTTCCAGTATCACTTCATCTGTGAAATCGCCACTTTTCTTTTTGCCAAGGACAGGATTTATGAAAAGGCCGTCAGCGAAGGCTAGTCCCGTTTTTTGAACGTACTCGTGCCCTATATGAGGAGCATTTCTCGTCTGAAACGCGATAATATCTTTCCACCCTTTTTCTTTGAAAAGAACTCGCGTCTCCTTGGGGCTCAGAGTAAAATTCTCAAATGATCCCTTGTCGAATTTAACAACTGATTTTAGCTTCCCGCCGACCGCTCTTTCAGAGGAATCTAGTAATTTCGCGACCCCTGGATGCGCCTCGTCTTCCGTACCGAACACTTTTTTCGCGTATTCTTTTCTGGAAATCGTAAAGAGCTCTTCGAAGGCGAGCAATCCTATCGGGCTACCCATTTCATCAACGAGAGTAATTTCATCTCTCCCACCCGCGTTGAAAGTCTCCGGGACGTGAAGCAATACCGGGATTGTCCAAGGGGTGTCGTCTGCCAAACGCATGTTGTCGATTACGTTTTCGTAATCTGATCGTCCCATGAAGCCCGTGAGGGGACTCAGTATTCCCGACGAAATATTGAACATTTGAACAAGGGTTTCATGAGAAACCTGGACCGTTGCATTTTCAGTCAGCTCCTTTGATTTCTCTGGTGTTTTGTCGAAAGTACCTACGGTCACCAATTTTCCGCCATGTGGGGGAAGCGACAAATCAAAATCTACCTCTATTTCACTCACAAATAACCCAAAGCTTTCAGTCTTGCCTTTATTTCCTCGACGTCTGTACTCGTAAATGGTTCAGGAATGTCTTTTGTCTCATGCATCGCGACTACTTCACGCAGCACGTATGTTACGTAATCTGAGACGGATTTGAATCCACTTTTTTTGATAATCATTTTTTCAATTCTATCGTGCAAAGTCACAGGTATTGAAACCGTGGTGTATTTGGACTGAGTAGTAGCTTGTGGCATTATGAAACTAGCATATGGATCCGTGATTATATATAATTAATGCAATTTCACCCATCGAGTTTCGATGCATATCTTTTTGCCGAATTGAGAAACTGATTGAGAACAAAATTGATTCCCCTCGAATTTCGATATATCGAGAAAGCGATTCATTTAGGCGTTCGACGTTGTCAAAGCATTATGCCTAATTGTTCTCGGGGCCGAAATGGAAAAAAGACAAATTGTTTTGCACATAATTGAAATATTTTTGCGGATTTTTGCGGACAGATTCATATATACCAAGAAATAATGCGTAAAAAGAAACGGAATATTTCTTGCCGTTAGAAAGCGTACAACACTCAGATTACTTGAGATTCTCTCCGATGGTCATTGTTTTGAAAGGTTAGATCCTTGAGTGAATATCGACAAAAATTATCCACCCGTATCACCATGGTGGTTGACAGACTGTATGGACTAGTTAAGGAGGAATTTGATCAAGTTTCTGATTATGTCAATATTGTAGAAATTGGATGGGGACTTCCGCTAATCTGGAAAGAGGATGCACTGACTGCTAGGATCAGGTACTACCGGAAAAGTGGAATCCGTGTTTCTACCTCCGGCACTCTGTTAGAACACGCAATATTTCACAACACTCTGGAACCGACGCTTCGGAAAATTCGCAAGCTGGGCTTTGATCTCGTTGAAATTTCGGATGGAATTATCGATATCTCTTCGGAAGATAAGTCCAAAGTCGCCAAAGAAGTAAAGTCCCATGGCTTTGAATTCTTGATTGCTGTTGGAAAGAAAGATCCTCTGTCTCAGCTAACTCCTTCTGAGACGGCTTCTCAATTAAGGCAGGCAATGGAGCTCGGTCCCGTGAAGGTCATTCTGGAGAGCAGGGAGCGCGGCAGAGGAGTCGGAATCTATGATGAGAATGGGAGCGTGAAATGGAACGATTTGAGAATAATAACCAATCAGGTCGACCAAAAGGAGATAATCTTTGAAGCTCCACAAGAAGCCCAACAGGCATCCCTAATCCTAGAGCTCGGCTCGGATGTTAATCTTGGAAATGTGTCTCTGACATCGGTCGCTTCTCTTGAGTCCGAGCGACAAGGTCTGCGTTTCGACACTTTTGGAATTGATAGACCTCAAAAGAACGTCTCTGGCGGCCCCTCCGTGAAGTTTGTTCTTTTTGTGATAAGGAATTACCAGCCGGTTAATCAACAGCAGTTGGTTTCAATGACTCGGCTTCCTCTTAGAACCGTTCAGAAGGCCCTCGAGCATCTTCTAAAAGGCAAGATAATTACTGAACATCCTGATTTTGAAGATCGACGAAGTCGTGTGTACAGGACGACAACAGCCTCATCTCCGATATCGCGCAAATGAAATGATTGTTAATCAAAAGAGTTGATCGTTAAGTAACTTCGTAGTTGTTTGCGAATCTTCGGTCAGCAAATTCTAGGATCAGTCGATCATTCTTTTCATTTCACTTTCATGAAGCTGCCAGTCACAAGTAAGGCACAAGAATTGTTTGTGCCGGGAACAATAGGCAACCTCACTATCATCTCCACACTTCTCGCAGAAATTGTAGGTTACCAAGTGAAGAATCTCGGATGGGCATGCCAAGTAAAGTCAGACTATTTACGATAAGAGACGGATTGCGAAATTTGAAATCGAGATACCAGATAAAATAACACCCGCTCTAAACGCCTAAATTTCCCAAAAAAAAGTCGAAATGGGACATAGGACACTTCTTTTAATCAGGTGTGCCAATTTCACATGAACAACTTCAACACGTCAACTTGCGCACGCAAAATCCCGCTATCTCAAATTCGTGAGAAAAGAATCAGACGCGTTGATGGACTTTGGAACTACTAACGAAGTTGTGATGGAATAGTTTCGATAATCGATGCGTGCGGACTGATCTGATAAAGGAAAACGCGTGGCCGAACACGGCCTAATGTTGATTTGAATGTAGAATTCGAAATCAGAGAGTTTACGATCAGAAAAGCTTCAGAAAAAAAGTGAGAAATAACCCAAGTTATGGGTTATTTCTAGTCAAAATATAGAGGATTTAGTTTAGACACTCTCGAAGGTATACCTAATCTCGCACTGGTCCTTCGCCGTGAAGCAGTTTGCTGACACTGTTTCGAGCAGTATTTTCGCCTCAGGCCAAAGACGGCCGACTCGTTCTCCGAGAGCTTTTCACCGCAAAAGTCGCAAAACCTATCTTTACTTTCGTCTTTCTTCCGCTGTTTTGATTTGGCGTCTGTAATTTTCATTCATTTCGTCCTCATTTAATTACGATCTAATGATCCAATGGTACAAGAGCCCGAATTTTATCCGCTATATACTTGACGCCTCCCTCTCGCAAAAGAGGATCGCCTAGACCATTCTATTGCTTTTTGCCTTCTAGATGTCAGAAAACCAGAAATTCCTTCAGATATTCGGACGCATAATGGGAAGTTTGACGATCTTAATCATAGGTGAGGAAAGACATGGGTTCTAGCATTAGAAGTCGAGCAGCTGACTAATTTTTCTTTGTTCTGACTCAAAGATTTAACCGGAAAAATCCCTTTTGTGACTATGGAAAAATTAGTATTCTTCGAATTAACAAGTATTTCAGCTAATTACGCCCGATCAGGATACAGAAATCGTACCTCTAAAATAACACTTTAGGGCACGTTTTGTCGTGCAGCGCGGATTATCGAAGTCGGTAAAGAAGGTGGTTGTTAGAAATCATCTACAGGGCTTGGACCAAAATGAAAATTCGAAGAGTGCAAGCTCTGGTGTTGCCGGCGCTAAATTAACAATTGATGAAGTTAATTCCATAGTCAAGGAATTTGATTCTGATGTATCGTCAAGAGGGCTAGATAGTGCATCCAAGGACTACGGAGTATCAAGCCTTACGAAGGAATTATTTGAGATTGCACGTTTGAAGCGGGAGAACCACATAGAATTCTCCTCGATTTTGTTGGGTAGCAAGATTGCCGGAACCCTAAAGAAATTCGGAGCAGGGATACCGGAGTTTGAACAGTTTCTTGATTCAGTTTATGCTAGGTCGTTGGAAAAAGGATTCACCCCCAACGAGATAATTGCTCAGAGCTCAAAATTGCAGGCTCTCGAAAAGAAATACGGCACGAGTTTCGATGCATTAAAGTCAAATTTCGAAGATCTTGGCAAGGCAATAGTATCAAAAAAGAAAGAGAAGGCTGATCTTGAGTCCGAGATCTCCCAAGTAGTAAAGAAAAAATCGGATCTCCTGTCTCGCTTCTCACTAGATGAGCAAAAAATCCAGGACTATGTCAACACAAAGCAACAACTTGCTTCCTTTGGTCTTGATATCTCAGATCTCCAAAACATGAGGAGTCTTCTGATATCTCTCAAGAGTGAAAAGTTCGACCCTAAAGAAATCATTGACAAGATTCGAACTATTGGCGATCTGCAAGTCCAAAAGGCCAAAACACAGCAAGAATTGGCAGCGGCAAGAAATGATCTCGAATCGAAGAAAGCTTACCTTTCAGAAATAAGAAAATTAGAAGAATCCAAACTTAGCTTTGATCAGGTCGAACGTCTGCGAAATCTTGTGGCCAAGATTTCGCTTGACCATAAAATTGATCCGGCTCAAGCCTACACAAGGTTCGAACAAGAAGTCTTGCAAAATTACAATACACTCCTAGGTCTTAAGCCTGAGATCGCGCGATTGGAGGACAACAAAAAGAGAATCGAAGCAGAGTATTCCTCGCGAAAGAAAGAGGTTGAATCGAACGAGCTCGTGGCGAGTGAGAGGATCAAGAAATTAGACGAGAAATATTCCAAGCAAAGAGCGGAAATCGATGCCTACAGCGAACTCCGTGCTTTGGGAGTCGACGGAAAAAGAGTTCTCTTGTGGGATCAGATAATCAAATCCGCAAATCTTGATTACGGAATAATCGAGGGGGAGTTGAGAAACCAGTCCAATCTCAAGAACTTGGAGGATAAGATGAGTTCAAAGATCAAGGAACTTGTCGCACAGGAGGTCAAACTTAACCAGTCAATAACTGAGCTCAATTCCGAAAAGGAAAAGATTGAATCGGCCATCAAAGCGATCAAGGAAAATGCCCTAAATGGAATAGAGGAGTTTCGATCAAGCGTTCTCTCATCTATTTCCAGCTTGAAAGATCAAGCTGTCTCCGGCCTTCAGGAAACTACCAGACAGGGTCAAAAATCGCTCGACGATCTCAAGATTACAACAGAATCTGAGATGAAGCAACTCTCGGAGAGCGCTCTTTCCGATATGCAGACGACGTTTTCCGATCTAAAATCGACTGCATTTGAATTCTCAAAAGAATTGAAAGAGTCGATTTCGCTGTCAAGTACAGAGATTAAGAATGTCGGCTTGGCGCTGGATGCTGGTGAAAAGATCGGCAAATATAGAAACATACTTCCGTTATTGCAGCTTATCGATGGAAGCGGAACCCAAGATGAATCTGAAGCCTTGATTGCAATGTGGAATCTAACCAGTCGATTCAACGCGTGGCTCGAAAACCACTATCCCGGAGAAAAGAAAGAAATTTCTGGCCCGCTTTCAAGACTGCTAGAATCTATCAACAATGAAATTCAGAGAGTCGGCGGCGTCTGAGTAAGTCTAGGGAGCTGACTTTTTGGGAATCCGGGCTGAAGAACTTCAACAGATTCTTCAAGTTGTGGAATCGGCTGACACTAATCTCGGCGAAGATCTTTGGCTAATTGCGGAAAGAATCATGCTGTACAGGCTAACGAGAGCGGGAGAGCAGAAACGCTTGGAACTCGCCTCGATGGTCCATCTTCTTCGAAAAGTTGTTTCTGAAAGTCAGGGTGAACAAAATCTTCCTCCCGACCTAATCCAGTTAGATGAGTCTGCAACAAACGAATTCAAAGGTGGTGCTGAAGCAAATCTTTCTCTGGTGTTTACCACAATCGTCGATATGGCAGAGAGCATGAATCCCGATCAACTTTACCTGTTGATCTCAGCTTTGAGAATGACTCCACTTCCGGAACCTAGACAAGAAGTTGATATTACTCCTCTAGAAAAAGCGGAAGAGTTTCTGAACGAGGGCTATGAGCAGGAATCTGATTGGGGTCTTCAATAACCAAGGTCCCTCATGTCTTTCAGAAAGACCGATGTATCGGCATCAATTATAGAAAAAGTCTCTTCACTGTTCTAATTGTTCAACTAATTGAACATTCAAGATTCCCTCGGGTATCGTCTGTTCAAAGTGTATAGTTCTAATACGATCCTCTTGCGAGTGGTGTCTCATGAGCACCAGTCGGAGTCTTGCTCTATCTGCAGTGGCTGCCGCAGTCATTGCAATTGTACTGGTCTCAGGCGTCGTTGCGATTGGTGTTTTGAATACGACGCGCACAACGACGACTATAATCCCGATATCCTCGATTACTACTTCAATTGCTCAAAGCAATGGTTCGCCTACAAGTTCTTCTACTAGCACGGAATATTCTTATTCGTCGGCACCCTCTTCTCCAGGTCCTTCAGGCGCTCTCGCCGTATTGATGACTGATCCCCCAACAGTTCCTGTAGGGGTTTCTGACGTCTATGTCACTTTCGAAAATCTTGGGATTCACCTCAGCAGCGCCGGCAACTCGACCGGTTGGCACATACTCAATGTTAAGGGTCAGATTGATCTCATGAGTGTGATAAATTCCACCCAAACTGTCGCTTCAGCCAATATTACCTCTGGAGATTTCAACGCGCTGGCATTCAATGTAACCTCGGCCGAGGTGACTTATGACGGCAGCAATTACACGGCCGATTTGATTTACAAGGATCACGCGTTGTTTGTTCCAATCATTGGTGGAATTAACGTCACAAATGGTGAAACGTCGGCAGCCCTAATTGACGTGTCTCCCACTGTTCTTTTACTTGGCAATACAACAAGTCCAACATTTGCATTTGTCCCTGCTGCAGCCGCTTACACGGTTCCAGCCCAGTCTGTAAACTCTCTGCATCTAAAAACCGGTGACAGGGACGACATCAAGAACGCTTCCTGGTGGGCAACGGTTCAAAGGGAATCGAAATTTGAAGTAACAGGAGTATCGCTCACGCCTGATAGCCTATCGTTCAATGTCACGAATACAGGAAATTATCCGGTCATGTTGAGATTCGCCGACATTGCCTCGCGAACGTCAGCTTCCGGGGGAAACATACCGCTCTCTAATTTTCAAACTGTACTTATGCAGACCGAAGTTTTTGTAACGGAACGCAACGGTAGTATGATTCCAATCCTCGAGGTCGGAAATGGCATAGTAGAGAGTATGATTGATACTGCAGGCTATCTTCTTCCAGTAGGACACATGGTGATGTTCAGCTTTTCCGGAAACGTTACGCTGGGCGTGGCAATATCCTCAGTTTACAAGCACGCCCCGACTCACGCCGTGGTTTCTGGCCAGGAGTATGTTCTTTCGCTGTCCGGAAACGGACTCTTTGTGCAAACTTCGATCCAGGCCGGTTCCTAGACGCTGTAAATCGCTCGCTTTCTTCGAGCACGTACTTTTCCAGAAAGAAGATTCTCTATAGAGAATTTGTTTATAGTCTATACCAGTCATATCCATTGAGGGCGAAGCTTCGTGGAAGAGGAAGACTCATTCGATGTCGTGGTCACTATGCAGATTTCCCGGAACGGTAGAGATGTTGACGTGAAAAAAGTAGATTTTGGCAAATTAAAGGAAGCACAAGTGAAGGGTCTTGCAGATCTTTTCTCAATGATGGCAGCAAACATTGAGTATCTTAAGAAACTAACCCCCCAATTTGAAAAAATAGACAAAAGTAAGCCGGGATACTTGCAGTAAGGCAATTAACACAAAGTTTAGCGCAGACGTTTGCTCTTTCCGGTCAAAATCTCGTACGTATGATCGCTTAGCTGTGCGTCTTCATCAAACTGAGTTGTAAAAATTACATCGATTTTTCGATCGGCGCAGAGGCTTCGAAATTCTGAGATGAATTCTGCCTTATTGTCAATATTCGAAAATGTTTCGTCGATCAAGATCAGTTTTGGCCCTCCAAGAACTGCCGTTGCCAACGACACTCTTTCCTGCATTCCAAGACTTAGCTTCTCGAGCCTTCCGGAATAATCTATTCCAAGAGCCCTTTTGACGCTTTTCACTTCTTCATACTCGAGGTTTCGCTTTCGAACGGCCGCGCCCCATAACAAGTGTTTTTCCACATCGAGATGTGGAATAATCGACTGTGGTGTAACAAGAACTATCCCTCGTTTTTCAGTGGCGCAACTTGTAACATCTTTCGAGCCAATTTCTACCAACACTTCATCTCCCCTAAGAGTTCCCGCAATGATGTTTAGAAAGGTAGACTTGCCAGCGCCGTTCTGACCCTTTAGGCTGACGAATCCTTCATCATGAATTTCGGCGTCCAAGACAAAGTTATCCAACCTTTTTCTTGCCTTGGCATGGATCATCCTTCTTCTACTCTCGAGTTGGAGAACTAATATCGGTTTTCAAACAAAACGATTTTCTCTTTGTGAATTCCCTCCGATTCATAACTAGCAACGTGATTGCGTTGCTCCAACCTTTTAACGTTCCGGAAACTTGCTCTCAAAATCTGTCATGAGAAATATTGCGTATGGTTACATTTCCTCGAATGCTAATGAGAGACGGTCTGCCATTTCCACCATTGCCGCGATCGTGGTGATCATAGTCATTGTTGTAGCAGTAGCGGGAGCTGCTTATCTTTACAGCGTCAATTCGAGTAGCACTACTTCAACGAGCAGTGTGGAAAGTTCGTCATCCCTTTCATCTGCCGCTTCGTCTTCCGGTTCGGGATTGTTGCTTTACTCAGCTGATGCATATGTAAACGAGTCGACCCGGCTCGAGAATGCGTTCACAAATTCTACCGGCATTGTCGTTGCTCCGCCGAAATCTGCAGGTTCTTCGACATTGGGACAACAAATAGCTGCCGGAAATCCGGTTAGTGTTTTCATTTCAGTTTCTAAGACTGCCATCCAGAATACCACTTTGAAGGCAGAGTACCCAGGGTGGGCAATTTCATTTGCTACGGATCAGATGAGCATAGCCTACTCAAATTCTTCTGGAGAAACTACAGCACAAGAATCTGTAATCAATTCATTCAACTCCGCTGTGTCTACAAACTCTACCTCTGCATGGTACGGTTTTTACTCAAATCTGACTTCAGGGCAGGTAAAGGTTGGCATATCGAACCCGAATGCTGATCCGGCTGGCTATAGAGCTTGGATCGTTCTTGAAGCAGCAGGGAAGATTTACGCGAACAACTCGAACTTTTTCGTCAATAGATTGATTTCAAACGGGGGCAATGTTACTGGCGCAAGTGCGGCCGATCTTGTCCCAGCTTTGCAATCGGGTAACATTCAATTCTTGTTCATTTACAAATCGGACATTACTTCGCTCAAACTGGACATTCTTCAACTCCCGAGTGGGGTTAATCTTGGATCCCCTTCCTACAACTCGTTCTATTCCCAGTTTTCATATAACACGACCACTGCCCTTCAAAAAGGGGGAGCAATTGTTCTCTGGATAACCGTCCCGAAAGATAGCACTGACTACAATGAATCTGTGCAGTTTGTTGCGTTCGTAGTGCAGAACTACAAGACAGTTTTGAATGGCTTCGGATTGGTGTTCATCAGCCCGCCCAAATTGTACAACGATACTAGTGCAGTCGTACCAGCGCCACTGAAACAACTACTAGCTCAAGGTTCACTAACCAACGCAGGCTCGTTATAGTATTCCTTTGGTTATCAGATTTCGCGAAATCTTTAGGCCAATTACATTTGGTGTATCAATGGCGTCGACTTTCGCCTGAATTTGGCAACAAACTCTAAATCCAATTTCCATACCGAAGTTTCCATGTTCTTCTTTGCTCGTAGCTCAAAAGACTCAGATTTTGAGTGAATCTGCCGCAGATTATTTCTATTCCAATCTCTTTCAGAAACGTCAGGGGATACTCACCGCTAAGCAATCAAAAATTTTGTTTTTGAGACATAAAGGCTTCACTCAGGCAGAAATTGCGAAAGAATTACGGATGTCAAGAGCAAGTGTATCTATGATTGAAGGGCGGGCAAAGAGCCAAATTCAAAGGGCCAGATTGACAATTCAATTCCTTGATCTCATCCAGAAGCAGCACGAAGTTCAAATCGATCCGGGGACGAGACTACAGCAGGTTCCAATGATTGTCCTTCAAGAGGCGGACAGGCTCAAAATTCACCTTCGTAGCAACATGGTAGAAATTCTTAGGCTCGTAAGAAAAGTCAAGCCGTCTTCGATTGACAAAGATGGGAGATTAAATGACAAACTTGTTTTGCGTTTTAATGAAAGAGGAAAGCTTGCACTTTCTTGAATTGGGATGCTCTCCCATCGGATTTTTAAAACAAATTAATGGTGTATCGTAGCTTGATACTAGTAAACATTAGTGGACATTTGAAAGATTACACTGGCAACAAACGGAGTATCGAGGTATCAGATAAAGAAGTTGGCGACGTGACGTCGCTGATTTCAAAACTTGATCAAATTTATCCCGGAATTAAGGATCGGGTTTTTGATGATCAGGATAGAACGCGGGAGTTCGTGAATATTTTTGTGAATGGCGCGAATGTCCGTGAGGCTGAGAAAGAATACACAAAACTTAAGGAAGGTGACACGGTGCACATTCTTCCATCTGTTTCGGGTGGAATGATTGCCTAAGAATTCTGAATCGTCTCTACTTCTCGTGGGCACTCGTAAAGGCGCTTTCATATTTTCATCGAAAGATGATAGGAGATCGTGGAAAGCATCTGGACCTCATTTTCGTGGAAAGGACGTCTACCACGTGGCCTATGATAAGAGAAATAAAATGCTCTTGGCTTCGGTAAATGATGACCAGTGGGGTCCCAGTATCGCCAGGAGTTTCGATTTGGGCGAAACATGGAAACTTACCAATCCCCCTAAATTTCCAAAGAACGAAAGGGGAGAATCTGTTCAGCGAGTTTGGCAAATCAAACCAAGCACTGAAGATGAGCCCGATGTACTTTACTGCGGTGTCGAGCCGGCAACCCTGTTCAGGAGTGATGATAGAGGGGAGAACTGGGAAGTAAACTCTGCGATGTTTAATCACAAGACCAGATCAACTTGGGTGCCCGGAGCTGGTGGCTTGTGTCTTCATACTATTCTCCTGCGTGAAGACAATCCCAAGGACTTACATATCGGAATATCGGCAGTCGGGACTTTGAATTCGAAGGATCGGGGAGAGTCCTGGAAATTCCAAAACAAAAATGTCCTCGCTGATTTTCAGCCTGACAAATATCCCGAGTATGGACAGTGTGTCCACAAGCTTGCCCGAAATGCAATGCGTCCAAATGTGATATTTCAACAAAACCACTGCGGAGTCTACCGCAGTGATGACGACGGCGAGAATTGGATCGACATAAGGAACAACCTCCCATCCAGGTTTGGCTTTCCAATAGCCGTGGATGCGAACGATCCAAACAGGGTTTTTGTATTGCCGCTGGAAGGAGATTTTTCGAGAGTTTCGCCCGAGGGCAATTTCTACATTTGGGCTTCTGACAACGCTGGCAAGGAATGGTTTCCCCTTCATAGAGGTCTGCCAAAGCCTGCCTATTTTACAATCCTAAGAGATGCCATGACTTCTGATTTGAGGGATCCCTGCGGGTTGTACGTCGGAACTACCACAGGGCATCTTTATGCCAGCAGAAACAGTGGAAGAACTTGGCTCAAGCTAAGCGACACTTTGCCTCCCGTGCTTTCGGTCTCAGCCGGCTGATTCCCTAGAACTCACGGAATATTACACCGCCCGCGAGGTATCTGAATTCTTTCAGGATTGTGCGATGAGCGTCTGATTCATGACTTCTCCATCGCTGAATTGAATAATGCAATTGTACGTTGACGTATAGCGTAAAGGGGCATCAATGTAACCCTGGAGCTGATAGTTTCCCCCCGCAGGTATTATCGGGGAGCTCTCCGAAATCGTCAGACATGAATTCGATATGGTTACCAAAGCAGTGGCATTGGGTACACCTGATCCACTTATTGCAATGTTCACGATGCTGATGTTGTTAGCTTCGGGATTCTGGATGTATGCTTCAAGTTCGGCCGCACCAATGCAGGTCGAATTCAAAGATCGAGTCGAGGCAGATCCGCCGAAAAGAGCCAGTTCCTCATAACTAAGTTTGGGAGTCTGTGCAGGACCTTGTGCAACAGACGTCCAGATTAACGCAAAAACGACGATACCAACAAAACCCCCCACGATCGTTCCAGTTATGAGATTGCTCGATATTCCCGAACGATTTCTCTTTTCCAGTCTCATTACTAAGCAATCATCACGCATTTCCACTTTTTACGGGTTCCCTTTAGTGGTCTCACCACTTAAATTTCCTCACAAGTAAAGTTGGATTTAGTCGAGATGTCAAAGTCTCCGAAAAAGAAGAGCATCGAGTCACGGGGAGCAAAAAAGAGAAAGGCGGCGGACAAGACCCGGCAGACAGGACTAATAATTCTGGCAGTGGTTATTGTCGTGATCGTCGCAGTCTCGGCGATTGTGTTTATTCACGGAACCAGCGTTCGCAACGCCACTTCATCTATCTCGAGTGAAACCGCCACGATCAACAATCCATCGAATAAGCCGATGATACTTTACGTTAACCAAGGAAATGCTGCAGTCAATAGGAGTAATTTTCCAGCACTCCTATCATTTGCGAAAGCTGAACACTTCAACACTATATTTTTCCAAGTTTATCGGAGCGGAAATCTACTATTCAGTTCCACAGATCTCTCGTATTTTGTGGAGGCTACGCATCTCAACACTCTGTATCTGTATTTTTCCCTCTATTTTACGGACGCGTCCCAAACTATTCCAAGTTCTATCTACAACCTCGGCGAGAACGGGATTTGCCTGGATATGTCAACTCTGTCGGAGTCAACTCAAAGCAGTCTTCTGGCTCTTCTTAAACTAGATATGAAAAACGGCACCACAGCCGTGACATCAACCAATCTTACGACTACCCTAAAACCGGATCTTCTCGTTTTGGAGACTTACAATTTCCAAGCTGATCAACAGTATATCCACGCAGGGATAATTGCCTCCGTTGAGCCGTTGTCTATCCCAACACTTCAGGAATACCAGCAGCAGGTAAACTATGCGCTTTCGAACAGCAGCGGTGTGATGGTTTTCGACTATTACGGACTCTTGCAAAAGGGGTATTAGGAACGAAAATGGGAATTCGTTATTATAGTCAAAACCTCCTACTCCATTAGTTAACGGGTATATCCGGCTCTTTGAGCAACTCTAGCAACGTCCAGGAGACGAATGGCAACAGTGCAAACGACGCCACCGTCGAGGGGGCTCGCATGTCGTTTTTTGAGCACCTGAATGAGCTGGCCTCCCATCTGAAGAGAGCCCTTCTCGCCTTCATAGTGGCTTTCGTCGCTGTATCCTCTTTTCCCAACCCGCTCCAACCTTTTGGTGGACCTAATGCACTCTTTGGGTACAACTTTCTAGTAATTTCCCTCGTTCGATACGCCACGCAACAATATCAAAATTACCACTTTTTCGCGTCGACTGTCACCGCTCCGATAACTGTTTTCATCAACGTATCACTCACCCTAGCTATTGTATTCTCTTTGCCCGTTATTTTTTCGGAAATCTACGGTTTCGTCGCACCAGGTTTGTACCAGCGGGAAAAGAAGGCAGTTAGGAAGTATGTCCTTCCGTTTGCAATTCTGTTTGCAACGGGAGCAATCTTCGGACTTCTCGTAATATTTCCGATAATCATGAGGATACTTCTGAACTTCTATAACGCGTTCAATATCGAGAATCTGGTTGAGCTGACGGACTTTGTCAACCTCATGTTGCTCATTCCGGTGCTCACTGGGCTTGCCTTCACCTTTCCTGTTTTTCTCGTTCCCCTTGTCGAATTCAAGATTCTGAGTGCGGCGCAACTGTCGAAAGCAAGGAAATGGGTCTATGTCATAGTTGCTCTGGGCGTGAGCATCGCAAATCCCGACCCTACAGATCTTTCCAGTCTTCCAATAGTTATTCCCGTTTTCATACTCTACGAGATTACGATTCTAATAGCAAAAAGAGTTGAGAGAAATCGCGCCAAGTCTCAAGTGACAGAACCCATTTCCAGCTAATCAAAAAATAAGTTAGAACTCGTTTTTGCACCCAGGATTAAGAAACTCCTATGGCTGAGTATTCAGATCCGGTTTCGGTGGGGGTTGGAGGTTGGGCCTATCTTCCCGGTAAGCATCGTAACAAACTCGAAGTTTGTTCAAAACTGTATAATTTTGTCGAAGTGAATTCGTCATTCTATAAGCTGCCACCTATAGATTTGGTGAAAAGATGGCGAGCGTCTGTTCCTGAGGAATTTCAATTCAGTTTGCGTGCTCACGGCAAGCTGACACACCAGAATCACCTTGAGCCTACCAACGAAAATTTCCGCGAGCTTGAGAAGAATATCGCAATTTGCAGAGTACTGAAAGCATTCGTTTTGCACTTTCAATTTCCACCATCTTTCGAAGTTACAAACATAATCGTTGAAAAGTGGCGTGGATTCTTCTCCACCTTGAGGGACGAGAAAGGATTGAATTATGCGTTCGAAGTGAGAAATCAGAGCTCGAAGAGTAATTCGGGTCTTCAATCCTTCATCCGAGATAACGATATCATTCCGTGCGGCGACATTTCCAGAGAGGATGTAAAGCCATCTGCCGACTCAAAAATCATGTATTCGAGAGTCTTCGGACATGGAGATCATACCAAATGGAGCTTTGCAACGTCGGAGCTGGTGGATTTGAAGGACAGGGTCACGAGAACTAAAGCTAATCGAAAATATGTAACTTTCCACAATATCACCATGTATGAAGATGCTGCGAGGCTGAGAGAGATTCTCAAGCCCGGAAGCAAAGATTTCTCGGGATCTTCCTCTGGTATCGAATCTCTAAAAGAGGCCCTATTGGCCGAGAGAATAGAGTTTCCCATCACCGGCCAGGAGTTAACATCTAGAATTGCTTGGAGGACGATTACAACTTCAGAGGGCCGAAGGATTCATGCTAATGAAATCACAATCAGGTTGCCCCAAAAAGATACATTCGAGTCTCTAGACGAAATCCTAGCAGGGTGTAAGTCGTTCGTGGAACTTTCTGGCCCGATACATTCGAAATCAAATTTCGCTGTCCTAATATAGCTCGCTTCGCACAGCAACCGATGATGATCAATCGAATTGGGTAGACCAATCGTACACTTCGAAATCCCGGTGACTGATTCGGAAAAAATGAGCAAGTTCTACAGCGAACTCTTCGACTGGAAGTTCGCAAAACAAGACATGCCTGGTATGGACTATTGGATGATTGAGACGACCGGTCCTGGGACAACAGAGCTAAATGGGGGAATGTATCCGAAGATGGGAAACGAGTCTGACAAACCGCGATTTTATGTCGGTGTTGAGGATATCGATAAACACACTCTGCAATTCAGGGATGCGGGTGGGGTTGTCTTGCAAGAAAAGCAAATGGTACCAGGTTTCGGCTGGGCGGTGATAGGGTCTGACCCAGAGGGAAATATCCTTGGACTGTTCCAACCACTTCAACCGATGCCGCAACCAGCGCGAAAGCGGCCCGCTTCTTCGGCAAGAAGGAAAACTTCCTCATCCTCGAGCAAATCCAAGAAGAAAAAAACTGCGTCTCGAAAACGCAAAAGATAGAAAGTAGATCTAGGAGTCTCAATGACTCCTGTGTTAATTTCTTCCCTTCTCTTTTTTTGAAAGCTTCCTTGCATAACACTAGGCGGATTGGCTAACAATTTCCTTAGCCTCCCCAAACGAAGTTGAAACGAAAACAAAGACATAGGTAAAGACGACTGTCAAAACTAATCCTCCTATGCTTAAGCTGTGATTGGAAGTCCCCGGGTAGAAGATTCCGAAAAGAGAAAGTAAGGTACCAATAGTTACGATCGGCACGGGCCAGAGTTTACGAAATCTCAAGCTCGAACTCCCTCAATCACGTATTGAGAAGATTAGGTGCAATCTTTAGTTCTAGTCTCTAGAACAGCGATTGGCACGACAACTTGCTCACATCATTGGCTAGAAATTATGTTGAACGAAGGATCCAATATTTATTCTATTTTTACGTAGGAGCCGCACGACGATTTTTTGCGTTTCATCTTACATTGGGGCAAGATAATATTACACCTCGAAAATCGAATCATCCAGCGCTAAGCCTTGGAATCAGCAAGAACATTATCTAGAGAAATTGTTTCCCCCAAATTCGTGTCTGCTTTTTCTCGAAAATCAGCAACAAAGATGCCGATCAAGCGGACTTTACGGGGGCTCTTTTCAAACTCCCTAAGCAAATTTCTTGCCTCCTGAAGCATGGTCTCGAGGCCATCGGTAAAGAACGGGAGAGTATTCTCCCGGGTATAAGTCTGAAAGTGAGTAAATCTAATCTTAATTCCTACCACTCGATATTCGACTTTCGAAGCAAGTACGCGTCCGTGAAGGCGTTTGGAAAGTTCTTCGGCTTTTGAATGGACCAACGACCTATCCGCTACATCACTCTCAAATGTATGCTCGGCACTCAGAGACCGCATCGGTCGCTCCTTTACCTCGATTCTTTCCAGTCCGTTGGCGACTCCCCATAGCCATACTCCCGTCTTTCCAAAATATTTGACAAGCTGCTGTCCGGGAATTTTCTGAAGATCGCCTATAGTCTTCACGTTTATTGAATTCAGAAACTCCTCCGTTTTCTTTCCTACCCCACTTATCGATGAGACCGGTAGCGGCGCGAGAAAACCAACCAGTTCATTTTTCTTGACCACAGTCAAGCCATCTGGTTTTTGAAACTCCGAGGCAATTTTAGCACTGGATTTATTTGGTGCAACACCAATCGAGGAAAGCAACCCTTCTCTAGCTTCAAGTTCTGCCTTGATTGTTACAGCGAGTTCCCGTGCACGTTCGAAGTTGCCGCCTATCCGTTCGCTAACGTCCAAAAAAGCTTCATCGATGCTCACTTGTTCAAACCTGTCTGCATATTTCCGGAGTAAATCCATCACTCGCCGAGAGACTTTCCCGTACAGAGCGAAATTAGGTCTGACATATATGGCATCGGGACAAAAGGAGTAAGCCCTGGAAATGGGAATACCCGACCTGACTCCGAGCTTTCTAGCTTCATAAGAGCAGGAGACTACCACTCCTCTGCCTCTTCCGCTCTTGGGGTCGGCGCCGACGATCAGCGGTTTGCCTCTGAACTCGGGATTCTGTACCGCCTCGACCGATGGGTAGAACGCGTTCAGGTCAACGTGGAAAATCACCCGATCTGAAACGTCCGGTTCCTTTGGCGACGCCTGTTCCTCCAACTAAGTAATGGTTTTCAAAAATCAAGCATGCTTTTTTGTTGTCCTTGAGACGAAACAAGCGCTTGACTGTCGTTTTCAGTGACTTCATCTGAAAGTTGAATCTTTGAATAATCGGTTTCCATCAACCCTAGTAATCTCTTGAATTCATTGACCGATTCAGGGCCGAAGCCAGCAAAGTGGTTGTTGAAAAATACAAATGCATCATCAACCGAGCCGATTGAACTCTTCAGAGCCTGTGACATTTCATTCATTAGCTTTGAACGATCTTTCTGTGTTTCGTTGAACTTGGTAATGTCCCGCTCTCCGACCATCCTTGTGTAAATGAAGTCAGAAGTTACCTTGGTCGGGGTCGTGACGTATTGTGTGATAGACCAGCAAAATGAGACATTGTTTTCTTCCAAGAATTTGTAGACGTCATCCCTGAACCAAGACTTGTGCCTGAACTCGACCGCATGTCTGAAAGCGGATGTTTTCAAGTCCGTCGTCACAAAATTCTGCAATACTGGGAATCCTTTCTCGTACTTGAATGAGGGGGGAAGCTGGATAACTAACGGACCGAGCTTCTTATCGAGTCCCGCCAGAGTCTTGTAAAAAAAGTTCACCGTACTTCCCACGTTCTGAAGCTTAAAGTCGTGTGTCACTTTCTTCGGGAACTTTGGACAGAATACAAAGTTGTCCGGGGTATTCTTGCTCCATTGCGACACCATGGTTTGATTTGGAATCCGATAGAATGAAGAATCGATTTCGACGGCATCAAACACAGACGAATATAGCCGTAGATAGTCCTTGGGTTTAGCTTGCTTTGGATAGAACGGTCCTAACCAGTCTTCGTAAGACCAACCGCTGCAACCAACACGGATTTTTCTTTCATAATCTCCATCTGCCCGTGCGTCGCTCAAAGATATTATCGAATTATAGCTACACCCTCTAATTGGTATTCAAGATTACGAAGGCTTATTATCCAGAGAATCATCGCGCTTTCCACACCAGTTAAGAAAAGAGGAGAATTTGGACGGAGAAATTGGTCGCAAAGAAGGATGAGGGAATCAAAGAAGAAAACAAGTACGATCTCTTGGGCAAAAAGATTCTAAAATTGAACAAGTCGATATTATCACTGACCATTAACGATGAAAAAGGGGACGTTCTCGGTAAGGCGTTCACCGCCGAATACGAGCGCAAATACATGGAGTCTGCAAAGGATCTTCGCGCCAGGGCAGGTCTCTTTTCCGCTCTAATTTTCGGAATTGCAGCCGAACCTGAAAAGATCTTTGGTGAAACCAAAGCTATCGTCCGGATGTACGCCGATGTAAAGCTAATTTTGGTGCCCTTTGCCAACAGAAAAATGATGGCGACTCTACTCACCAAGAATAGAGTTGACTCTGACGACCTGATTAAGAGCGTCAGACCAATGTTGCATTCGCCCTAATTCCGATTAGCCAACGCCGGCAGGTGTCGGCTCCGCGGGCTTTTCAGAATGCTCTTGCCTAGCCAACATCATCTCCATTGATGCTTTTTCCAGGGCCTGAATTTCTTCTTCGCTCATTTTGACTTGCTGCGATAGTGACCAGCGATGTCCGAACGGATCCTCAAGCTGACCATACCTCTCTCCCCAAAACTGATTATTCAAAGGCATTTTTACTATGGCACCAGCAGATATTGCCTGTTCCCAAAGCTTTCCCACATCTTTAACGTAGATGTGAAGGGTGACTGTCGAGGTCCCCACCGAGGCAGGGGATCGTGTGTCAGCACCTGGGAACTCGTCGGATAGCAAAACCATCGAGTCACCAATCTTGAGTTGAGCGTTGAGTATTTTTCCGTCAGGTGTTGCATGCCTAAGCATCTCCTTTGCCCCAAACGCTTTCTTGTAGAATTCAATAGCTTCTGTCCCGCAGTTCACCACTAGATACGGCGTTACTGTATGGAAACCATTTGGTATCGCGACAATGGTTTTGGATTTCCGCGATGACGATGTTTTCCGTTTCTTCGTCTTCGTGGGTTCTTGACCAGACATATGCCTCGAAGGTCTTTGAGGCGTTTCTTTTATGAATTAGGTTGACTCATTAGTCAGCAAGAACTGTGGACGGAATCGCAAGTATTGTGTCCTCAGCGTAGATTTGGTAGCGAAATTTCGAAACGTTGAAAAACGATTTTGGGAGCGATCATGAATTGACGGTTCGGAGCGGAGATTTTACGGTTTGAATGCAATCGAGGTCGCTTCGCTCAAGAAATATTACGGACAATTGAAAGCTGTCGACGATATTTCGTTCTCGATTCAGCAGGGAGATATCTTTTCGCTCTTGGGACCCAACGGTGCTGGAAAGACCACCACTGTCGAGATACTAGAGGGCCTAAGACAGAGAGATTCCGGTGAAGTTAAGGTCCTTGGGATGGATCCGTGGAAGGAGGGGTATTCGCTTCACACCAGGATCGGAGTGATACCTCAGGGTTTCAGATTCTTCGATAAATCCACCCCTCTGGAGGCAGTGAAGTACTATGCTTCACTTTTCAATACAAAAGTCGATCCCGAATCGATCATCAAAGAAGTTACACTCGATGACAGCAAAAATGTCATTTTCGAGAATCTGTCTGGTGGTCAAAAACAAAAGGTCGGCCTCGCACTATCTCTGGTCAACAGCCCGGAGCTATTGTTTCTGGACGAGCCGACGACTGGACTGGACCCTCAGGCTCGCAGGACGATGTGGGATGTAATAAGATCGCTGAAAAAAGAAGGGCGCTCAATCTTGTTGACCACGCACTATCTTGAAGAAGCGCAACTTCTCGCGGATAAAGTGGCAATCATGAACAAGGGCAAAATTATTGCTGCCGGTACTCCTACTGGATTAATTGAAAGATACGGATCAGGCAAGAGACAAGTCATGGTTAGCGATACTCTCGAAGATGTATTTGTGAAGCTAGTCGGTGCGCCAATCGAGGACGAAGGAACGATCGCGAAAGCAAGCTAGCAAAAGGTGTTGTGAGAAATCTTCTGCCAAGCATGAAACGGATTCTTGCTGACCTATCTGTATTTCGACGGGAGTACTTGAGAAACAGAACTGGATTCTTTTTCGCCCTAGTGTTCCCGGTAATTTTGATCGTTATCTTCGGCGCGATATTTTCTGGCGGTAGCAACGGTCCGATTACTGTCTACGCCCAAAACCACGACTCTGGCCCCTACGGGTTAAAATTCCTGCAATCTATGAACGACACTAACGTCACCAGAGTGCTGGTTATTTCCAATAATCAGAGTCTCACTAGCTACCTTGAATCAAGATCCGGTGGTGTTGGGATTAACATACCGTCTAATTTCTCGAGTGACGTAACTTCCGGCGCAAAGACCAACGTTACGGTGTATTCAAACCCCTCCGACACTTCAGGCCAAATCGTTCTCGGAGTATCCAGTGGCATCGTCAATTACTTCAATCTCGCCAGAGTCGGAGCGACCCCCATAATTGGTGTTCAATCGGAGAACGTAGTTTCGAAATCATATTCCTACATCGATTTCCTGATTCCTGGTCTGGTCGGCTTTTCAATTCTGACCAGTCCTATGTTTTCAATGGTCAACATTTCTTCCGAATACAAGAAATCGAAATTTTTCAAGCAACTATCTTTGACCCCCCTGACAAAGGGAGAATGGCTTACCTCCAAAGTGATCTGGTACGTAATCCTCTCGATCATATCGTTTTTCTTAATGACCCTGTTTGGGAGGCTCTTCTTTTCCGCACAAGTCTCCATTAACGCTGCCGTCATTCCTTTTCTGATAATTGGACCCCTGTTTTTTGTTTCTCTGGGAATGCTAGTTGGCACCATAACGAAAAGCGTAGAATCGGCAGGAGTCGTCGGGAACATCATAACGTTCCCAATGATGTTCCTATCGGGAACCTTTTTCCCGATCAGCTTAATGCCTCAGTACCTTCAAACTTTTGCCCACATATTGCCATTATTCTATCTGATTGAGGGATTGAACAATGTAATGGTTTATGGAAATTTCTCACAGGCATTAATTGACATAATAGTGTTAATCGTTATTTCAGCCATAGTGTTCGTATTGGCTGTCAGGTTTTTCAAGTGGCGTGAGGATTAGGGAATTCACTCAAGCGCCGGATGCTTCGTCTTCTCTAAGATCGGCTAACGCTCTTGAGACAAGCTCGTAGTGTTTCACGATCGATTCGACGTTCTTGTAGTTCTTGGACTCACGATGAGGTGGCTGCCATAAGTAAATCAGGTTTCCATCAGGATCCGAAAACCAAACAGCCTTGCCCGAAGAGTCTTCGTAGACTTTTCTAGACTTGAACTTTACACCTCGCTTTGACAGATCAGCGTACACTGCGTCTATTGCGTTTTCGACAACAAAGACAAATTGTCTTCCGGCAGGAACCGCCGCAACTGTCTTAGCCTCGTCTGTTGATTTTACGGGAGTAAACTGCGAAAGTGTGAGCCTGATGTTTCCGAGATCAAAATGGATATTCTTTGAATCGTCTTCTTTGTTCGATCCAAGAGGACTTTCTTCTTCAATTTCCCTGAATCCCATTACATCTTTGTAGAAACGTTTGCTCCCTTCAACATCCTTGCACGCTATCTCGATGGCCGCCAGGGGAAGCTGACCTATCAATGACTCTTTCAAAATACCTCTGGTAGCCAAACTTGTGAATTCGCCTCGGTCCTAATCGTGGTCTGCTCCAAAAGGTCGTATAGAAGCCGAATTAAAGTTGATGGGTTTTGCCTAAAAATAAGTGTCCGGTTATGGTGAAAAACTGGCCGTGGATTGAAACTAGGCGCTGGCATGAATTATTTTCGGCGCCTGCTCGAATCTAGCCAAATCGGCAGTTAGAACTGCTGCAGCAGCCAAGAAAGTCGCGGCGAGCATGAAGGTCACGTCATAACCAAGGTAGACCGACGTAAATCCCGATATCAGGGAACCAACCATCGTCGCAATTCCCACAAGAGCACTGTACACTCCCAATGATGATCCATGACTCTTCGATCCGAGTGAATTGAAGACCATGGTACTTGATGCGGTGTAGTAGATCGCGTATGCAATTCCAGCGGCCAGCGGATAGAAGATAATCGAAGGAACAATGTACCAAATTCCTACTACAAGATAGACTGAGACCCCCATGGCAGCATAGCATGTTGATCTCAAGACCAAACCGCCTACCGAAGTCTTGACCAATGTTCTCTTTGCGATATATGGAGCGGCATACCGAAATGAAACGACCTGTACCACCATCGCAACCAGATAGACCGCGTAGATTTCGCTCTGTGTGAGCCCGTTACGGGACATTGAAGCAGTAAGCGAGGTATTGAAAATTCCACCGGCGATGTTGAACGCGACTATTGAGAGGTAGAGTATTGGAACTTGGCTTGTCAGCTCATGCTGTAGTCCGTTGAAAACCCGTTTGAAATCATAAACATGCGGGACATGCAGGAACATTAGAGGCACTGCCAAAAGCCTTTGTGATAAGCTAGGTTTTTGCATAACAATCATCTGTCTTTCAAACACGAAACTTGGTTCCTGCAAGAGCCAGACCGCCAAGCCAGCCGAGGTCATGCAAAGAGCAGATAGTGGAATGACCAACCACTGGAACGGGAGAAATGCCACCCACACGAGACTGAGCAACAGTCCGAAGACGTTTCCGATGGTTCCGATCATTGAAAACTTTGCAAACGCAGACGCCCAACTATTCTTGGGCTGTGTTTCCATGATCAGCAAGTTATAGGGAGTAGCAGAGGCCGAGGCAAAGAGTCCGAAAACACTGTAGACGACACCGATTCCCAGAGCCGAGCGGGTAAAGAAAAGGGCAGCCAGATCAATTCCAACCAGAATGAAACTGGAGGCGATGATAGGTTTCCGCCTGTGCATTCTGTCTGTTGCAAAGCCCCAGATCATCGCAGCAGGAATTGTAATTCCGTTATAGATCGTCGTGATTAAGCCGATGTACACAGTTCCAGTCGAAGATCCGTAGTAGTGCAAAAGTGCAAGTTGAACGAAAGTGGAAAGGGGGCCAGATGCGACGTTGAAGGGGAGCGCACTGTAAAACCAGCTTGCCCGCTTCTTAGGTTCCTGGCCACCCTTCTTGACTGGCGGGGAAGATCCAGTCTTCTCTGAAACCTTCGGAGGAAGGGTAGTCGCTGCGTCAGTCATTTCGTAAAATCGTCGTCAGGCCAACCAGGCCATCGCAGCAGGTATTAGATTATTTTGGCCTCACTTAGGATGGATTAGTGATTTCAGTTGAGATGTGATCTTAAGAGATTGTAGTAATCGAAAACCATGAATCCGCCGGTATATTTCAGACAGTACTGCTTCTCCGAGTCGTATTCTTGCTGACTGTACAGCAGAAAAGGAGCAATTGAACAGATGTGCGAAGGATGCCAGTAGCCGAGCTGGAGAAACCAAAACCACGGCGTGCCGGCATACGTCTCAACAATATCCAGAGAAGGTTCGAATTCAACCGGCTGTCCGTACGGCGAAGTCACTGAGATTGTTCTACCCGAGCCCTCGTCTTCTATCTTCGCATAATAGTATGGTTGTCTATTTGGGGCAATCCGTTCCATGTCCAGATTAACTCTCGGGAATTCTGTTACGTTGATGTTGTCGCCGAGCGACTCCACGTAGTAACTGGGTACAAAAGAAAGGTTTCTCGATTTTGCGTACGAGTAAAAGTATTGCAATGTTGAATCGTTGAAAATCATTCTGTTATCGTAGTAAACGAGTAGCATCAATGTGTTGAAATTATGCTGCAGCGTCGTCGATACAATGGTAGGAAATTCTGATGTGTTAAATGGCAAATTCTCATAGTTGTAGTAAAGGATGACTGGTTTCTCTTGTGGTGACTGTATCGTCGGAAACACGATCAAGATGACGAGCGACGAAAAAACTAGTAGCGCGACGCCGCAGATAACAAGAATCTTACCTTTGCGGCCCGCGCCGAGAAATCGCAACTTCTCAGGTACTCTCGTTAGAGTGCAGTCCCTACACCGGTCCTCTTAGCCAGGCCCTGAGAGCTTCGTACCAAAAGAGCCCGCTAGCAAGGATCAACATTAACACGAAGAATATGTCCAGTTCGGTAAACGGGCGCTCGATGACGATCACTCCGAAAAATCCAGAGACGATTGTAAAAAAAACCGCGTAGAAAATAAAGCGGGGAACAATCAGCGTCCCGAATTTCAAGAAATCTTTCAGGACGTCAACCTTGATCTGATCCGCGACAAAGTACTCGCCACCATTTTCAGTAAGGAGGCCGAGATCAACGAGCTTGCTCAGGTGGTACTGGGCAAGAGACGAGCTGGAAAGGTGCAGCTCTCGTTGTACTTCGCGCACCCCGCTCTTCTTGTGCGTGACGACGTAAATGTAAGTTCTAAGGGTATTGCCCTTCAGCTGGGATTCCGCGATTGTTTTTTTCTCGGCATCAAGATCTCGTGGCTGGTCCTTCGACAAGAGAAAAAATTCGCACTTCCCCTTTCCTGGTTTCGGGTATCACCAGCACTTTTCGAGCAGCACCTATATTCGTATCTGTATATTCCGTGTATGGATTCCTAATTTCGAGGCAGAAAACCAATCGTTGCGGAATTAGGAAAAAATCCCGCGTGGTCCCAAAAAATTACTTTCTAGCTCTGATAAAATCCATAGAATTCCGGATCGAAACCGTTGTAGATCTTTCGTTGTTTTTTCTGACGGATTCTGACCCGCTGCTGAATCCTTTCTTTGATGTTAGGCATTGCTATAGCCACCGGCATGGACATTCGTGGGTATATAATCTTCAATAAACAGGAGTTATTGATTTCTGCAAATGTCGAATGCCCTAAACTGTGAATGGGAATTGAAAATTTCCAAAAAATTTCTCTAATGAAAACACAGTCTCACTATAAATAGTCCATTTTTCATATTGATCGAACTCGCGTGAACTAGATAACAAAAAAATCCGAAAGTTTTCCTCGAAAAGATATCGTAAAAATCGAGAAATTCCTCGAATGAAGATTTCAGGAAATCAAGTTCCTATTAATAGTCAGTTTATATCCAGTATATATAACCCCCTAGGGGGTCTTGCACGTGCGTGCGAGCGGGACCGGATGAGCTTGAAACGAGCTCTGTTTATAGTAAAAAGCTAAGTTACAATTTTCAGCCGTTCACGATGAGCACCGTTGCGCTGACCCAAACGAGCAGGGTACCGAGGATCAAAAGGTAGCCCGAGAGATGTGAGAGTAATTTCTTGCGCGATCCGTCTCTGCTGATGAGCGCTGTAATTCCGGAGATCAAAGCGAGTTCAAGCATCAAGAGCTGCGCTTCCAAAAGCAGCTTGAGATAATTAGTGCTGACGAGTGTTGAATTCGTCGCTCCGAGAACGGTCAGAATTGTCAGTATTGTTGCCGACGCGCCGGCCACGCCAGCCGCGAGTACGTCATAGTGGGGCTCTTCCAGTATTGTCTGCAAAGTAGTTCTCAGATAATTGCGAAGAGGTTTGTTAAGCGTTTTTTTCTCAGTCGTCGTCTTGCAGTTCGGAGATCCTGTGCATCGCCGAACGGATTGCAGATACGAGGCCTCCGGACTGCGTCGGGTCGAGTTCAAACCGCTTCTTGATCTCCTGCGTGATGGAGCGCTCGATCGCCCACGCACCAATCCCGAATGTATCCTCGATGGATTTGAGAAACCCTTCCGGATCTCGTAGTATCCCCTTGTCGCTGGTCCCGTTCTCCCTCATCTTCCCGATGAGTAGCATCCTCCAGTAGACCTTGCGCTGATCATCTCGTCCGAGAACGCCGAGGCCCTCGTCGATACACTCGATCAGGGCCATCTCGTCCAGAGTAGCCACTACAGAACGGACTCTGGTTTTCGTTTCGGATTCTGAACTCAAATCTGGATGAACGCTCGACTTACTAGCGCGGATGCGTTTTATTGAAAGGATGGCGTTTATTGTATTACGGAGTGAAGATCTATCTCCGAAATACGAAGATGTGGGTAATTTCTAACCAACAATTTTCAACTCGGGCAAGATGAAGTTGGATGTGAAGAAAAGGATGTAGGAAAAATGATGACAGGTCAGAAATGAAAGAGATCTTGGAGTAAAAATGTGTGAAAGCATCAAGGATAGAGCGCGTAGCTCTTCATCTCTTCCTTGATCTGCGCCAGCTCCTTTTCGCTGAAAGGATTGTATCTTCGTCTTGGCGGCGCGACCTTTTCGAGCTGTGAGACAAATTCATCAAGCATCGTCGAGACGTACGAGTCCAGCGAATCATACTGACCGTAGGGTGCTATCCTGCGAATTCTTCCTGCAAGCGCACCGGGGATCTTTACTTCCTGCAGATTCTGGACGGTTGTTTGTGACGACATGCTTAACGCGTTAAAACAGGATACCAAAACCAGACTTTAAGCGCTAGGAACACGCGGTACGTACCCTGGATCTATACGTGGAAAAGAAACTTTAGAGAAAAAAAAGATCCCGAATTCGAGTCGAGGCAAAAAAATTCGCCTCGGCATCGAACGAATTTGAGAACTAGATTCTCATCTTGCTGGAGCGAAGAACCTTCTGTGTAATTTCTCTGATGCTCGTTGCCTTGCTCTCATCGAAGTACTGCGGGGTCCGTCCCATGAACTCGCTTGATGGATCAAAGACCTCGGTGAGCACCTTGCCATCCATGTCAGTAGGAACGCCCAGCCCGAGCATGTGAAGTATTGTCGGCGCTAGATCGATCAGATTCATGTTCATGTATATCTTGTGAGTAATGTCCGGACCCATCCCCATCATAACACCCTCCATCCTGTGCGCGCCGGTGTAGATCGGATTCGGGGCTATCAGCTTGCGGCTGCCAAACTCGAACACCCTGAGCGGGTAGTTTAGCCAGGTGCTGTCGAAGTATAGAATGTCTGGAGCGCCGTCGTAGAACTGCCCGGAGTAGATTCTGTCCTTCGTATAGATCAGATCAAAGAGCGGACGGCCGGTCTTCGGGTCGCGAACGACTTTGAGCTTCCCCACGAGTTCTGCAACAAGACTCTCGTACTCGTTACCCCTCTCGACCTTTCCGTTGGGCTCGCGTCCCTTCAAGTTCGCGTAAATCGGGCCGTAATTCCCCGAAGCATAAGCAAGGGTTTCGTCCCAATCAATGTCGTCTGTGGAGAGAGTTAATTTCTTTGCAAACGCGACCTTCTTCGAATCTTTGTTGTAGGTGTTTGTCTTTGTATCAACGATATGCAGTTTCTTTACAGAGTTGAATAGAAACTCGCTGGTAATTCCAATGTCGAAAAATGCTTTTCTGAATCTGGTCCCGGTCGTGCGTTTGAGCTTCAGATAATTGTTGTCGATCAACCAGTTGTTCATGTACACTGCATAGTATACCGGACCAAAACCGTGATCTGAAATCACGAAAACATTATCCTGAGGATCCAGGACCTTCAAAAGATCTCCAACAGCCTGGTCGAGCTGCTCGTAAACGTCGTAGAGTAGAGGACCGTACATCTTTGCCTTTTCAGCGTTATACTTTGGATGATTGGTATCGATGTGGTGCCAGAAAAAGTGGCTGACTACGTCTGTCGCATCAAAGACCGAGACAACCAGGTTCCAGTTTTCCTCTTTCTTCTTGAGAAAATATTTCAGAATCTCGGTCTGATTCTTCGTTATCTGATTTACTTCCGCCGCAATCTTGCGCTCGTCGCCTTCTTTCAGGAACTGTGGATTGGGTTTCAGAATCGTGGTAATGCCTAACTGATCCTTTATTTCATCAATCACTTCTTTCGGCCACGCAAAATCCCTCCGAGATTCCGGGTACGGGAAACCGGAGATCATTACTCCGTTTACTTTTTCCGGCGGATAAGTCAGCGGAACATTTACTATCAGACATTTCTTTCCGGCATCTGATGCGTACTCCCAGATCGCCTTTGCTCCTCTATCCAGTGAAGTCACCGGGGCATAATTGTACGAGCCTTCGACTCGCTTTGAAAAATCGTACATTCCGTGTTTTGCAGGATTCCGCCCACTTGCAAAGGATGACCATGCGACAGAAGAAAGTGGAAGTATGGTGGAGATAAGATTCCCAGAACTTCCTCTTTCAATCATGCGCGAGAAGTTTCGCAGTCGTCCTTCGGCAATCATCGGGCGAATAATATCAAAGGTCGCTCCGTCAAGACCGAGCACAACCACCTTTTTGTTGGAATCGCTGGTACTTATCATAACTATAGACCAGTAAACCTTCGATTTAGATAAAAAAACCTTCCGAGGATTTTCGGAATAATTAGTATCGATAATCGATACACAAATACGAAGCCGAGGAAGCGCACGCGCATTAGGGCAATCTTGCGTCCATAAGTCAAACTTGGTGAAGATGGCTAATATTGCGGAATTGGAAGAGTTTATGGAATGAGAAATATGGAAAAGTCATTATTTCAAGCACCGAGGCTATTCTCGATTCTCGTGAGAGGCAATCCCCGCTGTGAATAGTTTGCGAAATTGAACCAAATTCATAAATCTACTCGTCGGCAAATTTTCTGATTGCTCTTATCTTTTTTGAATTTTTGGCAGAGAAATTAAGCCATGATTGTGATTCCGTATCTTATTGTGTTGATCGGGATTTTTGTCCTGGGAATAATCACTGGTGGTCTTTCGAACGTCACAAGCGGCGGCGCGGGTGTTTTGACGATTTATGTGCTGGTGAATTATGCAAATCAAAATCTGCAAAATGCCACTGGAACGGTCCTCGCAGCATCCGCAGTCTTTGTTTTGGTGGGCGTGATAACCTTCTTCAGGCGGGGACAGGTAGACTTTCAGCTCGGGCTAACTGTTGGACTTTCAGGCGTTGCCGGCGCGTTCCTGGCAGCGAGATGGGCCTCCACGATTGAATCCGGCTCGCTGGAGCACATTTTCGGAGCATTCACTCTCGCCCTCGCTTTCTTTACGTCATATCTGTTCATTTCTGATTGGAGGAAAAAGAAGAGAATGAACGGTAATGGACAAATTGATTCGAAAATTTCCTCTCCCGCTGGCGTCCAGATGCCGATTAATCAACTTCAAATGCAACCGCAAATCTCAAGATTTTCAGGCACAACGCCGCTTGCATTGAGTGTTCAGATACTCAAGGGTGTTCTGATCGGTATCGCAACCGGACTCTTCGGTGTTGGCCTTGCAAGTTTGAGCGTGGTGCTCTTTCTACTCTTGTTCAAACTGGATACCAAGATGGTGTTGGGGACGAGTCTTTTTGCATCATTTTTCAGATATGCAGGCGGATCTTTGGGTTATTTATCAACGGGCTTCATAAATCCCTTTTACTTTCTCATTCTGGTCGTGGGAGGAGCAATCGGAAGCATCGTTGGGGCCCGAATGGTTTTGGGAACAGGTGTCGCTTCAAGGGACATTTTGATAAAAATGGCCCAGGTGGCGATCCTGGTTTTCATCAGCTACGAATTTCTATTGAAATTTCTGATCTTCGGACATTAGTTGAGATTAGAAGAACTAGGTCGCTTCACGGACCTACATGTAGCCGAGGGATCTTAGGTGTTCTTCTACATCGCCCTGTTCTTTCTTTGAAAACACTTCTTCAGTCTTTTGTGATTTACCTTCAATTTCGTCCATGATTTGACTCAAAACGTATGCGACGTAATCGTCCATATTTTTGAAATCGCTATCTTTCAGCCGGCGACGGATTCGCTCTGCTAGCTCTTTTGGTAAGTGAAGGGTTGTAATATCGGATTCGACCTTGCTCAAAACGAAAATCCAGCTCGAACCAGTGGCAACAATCCTCGAATTGGATATATGAACCTGCCGTGGACAGATCACCAATATTCTAAAATCGAAATATCCTGGCGATGGCTCCATTGTTAAATTTCTGATAAACTCAGTTGCAATCCACGTCATTTGAGAATCCAGAAAACTAACTCCCAAGTCTGGCCCCGCAGTTTGGGCAGAATAGAGCTTCCTTGCTATCAATCGCCGCACCGCAATAGCTGCAGTGACGAACTGAAGCATTCATTGATTCAGCCGCAGCATGGACAGGAACCGCCGAAGTCGGAGGTGGATTTCTTGACCAAGATGAGAATTTCGTACCCTGAGGTCCTTTTCTCTCAAAACCATCTTGCGTCCAAAAACCGATCACCCCCATAAGGAACGAGATAACAAGCCCGATTAGAGGAGGGAAGTGAAAGAACACAAGAACGTCGAAAAGTAGAAGGGCACCGAACGTCGCGGTTGCCAAAGTCAAAAACTTCATCGAAAACACTAGTCCTATCACGAAGAAGATCACTCCTACAATGATAGAAACCGGGTAAAGATGAAAGAATAGCTGCATCAAGTCGTATGCAATGAATCCGCTTGCTACGCCGATAGCAAGCGGGAGCAAAAACAAACTCAAAATGCCTCCGATAAAAAAGCCCACCATCCCACCGAGAACCAATCCAAGTATCCCGAGGATAACCGCACCGAGCGCGGCGGCTGCGGACGCGAAAGCTATTCCGACGCCGATGAACGCAATTACCTTGATTATGTAGCGCCCCGCGAAAATCAAAGCGAGCGCAATTGCAAGTGCGACCAGTCCTCCACCGAGAGAAAGAAGTTTGGGGAAGGTTACGATTGCTAGCTGTCTTACAAACTCAAAGTATCCCGGCGTCAAGTCTTGGAAAGATCAGCTTAGACGTACACAAGAAGAGCTATTTTCATTTTACTCGAAAACCGGTTTAGCTGGCATCAGAGTTTATTCAGCGCTTGATCTTCTGCAGTGCGTTTGTCCCCATCCAATGATCTTTTCCTATTGGACAGCTCAACCGCAACCGCTTCTCGTTCCAGATAGTACTGCCTTACAGCCTCGGTAACCTCCTTGTAGTTAACAACGCCTCTATTCTTCAGATCGTCAAGAATCTGCTGTCTCTTAGCAATCTCTCGATCGAGCTGTTCCTTAGGGATTCCAAAGCTCTTCGAGAGCTTTTCTACAATGAAGCTTCTACCTAGGTATTCGACTTTGTCTGATATAGGATCCCAGCGAAAGACTGTGTTTGTTATGAGTTCCTTAGTTCCCTGATCTATCCCCAGGATTTCAACGATCTCTCGAACGCGTCTTACTTTTTCTTCTCCCTTTCGAATCGCAGCGAGAAAGATCACAATATCCAAATTTGCGACAAGAACTCTTGGAACATTCATAGGCATGGATTCAACTCTGGCTAGTAGTTCAACCATGGACGCAGCATGCACGGTCCCCATAGCAGCATGCCCAACGGAAATTGCCTGGAAGAGGGTATAGGCTTCTTCACCCCTAACCTCGCCGACTATGATGTAGTCCGGTCGCTGCCGCAGAGCAGCAATAAGGAGATCGTAAAGCGTAATGTCACCAGTACTTTTCCCCTTTCCGCTTATTCCTGACAGACCGGAAACACCTGAAACGCTTCCGCCGCTCTGCTCGCCGAAACCGACACGCGTAACCGCTTGAATCCAATTCGGATGCGCTAAGTTAATCTCAGGTGTATCTTCAACTGATACTATCTTGTTTTCTGGTCTGATCAACATGCTGATTGCGTTGAGCAGCGTCGTCTTGCCAGAAGCTGTGCCTCCAGAAATGAGGAATGATTGCTCATATTCAACTAGTAGCCACAAATATGCAAGCATGGAAGTGCTCGCGGTTCTCAAGGAAGCGATTTCGATCGGAGAGATTGGTTCAGATCTGAATTTTCGAATTGTAAAAGTGGATCCCTTCTTGGTGACCTCTTTCCCAAGAGTCATATTGACCCTGCTTCCGTCCGGAAGTGCCGCGTCCCTGATCGGCTGCAGAATTGAGATGTGTCTGCCCGAAAGTTGAGATAACCTCAGAATAAAGTTGTTGAGCTCAAGTTCACCGAAAATCACGTTGGTTCGAATAGATTCGAAAAATCTGTGATAGACATAGACCGGGTTATCCGGGCCGTTGCAGCTGATATCTTCGATAAACCTGTCATTGATCAAAGCGTCAGCTCTGCCATATCTGACATAGTCCCTTTCGATGAAGTAGAGAATTCTCTGATATTCAACGGGGGACATTTTGATGTTGTAAATGTCAATGATCTCTTTGTAAGTCTCTTCAAGGAATTTTAGACGGTCATCAACGTCAATAAGGACTGTGCCGACATTCACTAGCAGGTCATAGGCGGTGATGACTTTTTTGTGAATTGCCTTTTCGCGTTTTGTCAGTTGGGGTTCGAAGACATTGTAAACGACCTCTCCGTCTCTTTCAATCAGGTTGACGTATTGAAAGGGCTCTTTCACCGGATAGGTAATATTTCGAAGACGTTCGAACTCTTCGAAACTCGGGATTAGAACTCGATTCCCCGAGATGTGAACTAGTTCCTGTGGAGTTTTTTCATTTCTCCCAATCAGTTTCTTCCGACCGCCAAATCTCGCTGGATGCGATTTTTGCATGGAGGACTTTGCCATCTTCGGTGGGGGTGGTTTTTTTACAATCGCAGTCGGCGGAGCACTGGTCTGAACTTGGGTCTTTTGTTGACTTTCTTTCTTGTTATTGCCGTTAGATCCGAAGCTAAACCATGATTTTTTCTTGTTCGTATCTATGGACTTTGCTGGCGCGCTAGTAGAAACTGCAGGAGTGAGAGTATCCTCTGATTTATTCTTCGAACCTTGACGCTCTTCGGTCAATCGACTCTCACTCCTTTGAGGACATTACCCTAGTAGTAGGTCTCTTGTTGCAGAACTTGGAAACGAAACAAAGCTTGCGCCAACAAATTCAAGAAAATGAGCTATTAAATTGGGCAAATATTTGACTAGCACGTGAGAGAAACCGAGATTTCCTAGCAACTCGCTTTCGGGGTCCCCGATTTACTCTTTCCCCAATAGAATACATAGATGAAATATATTTTTACGAGGTCCCAAAAGTTGGCCTATGATACTCATTTGAGAAGGAGCGCATCCGGAAAAAGTCTGAAAGGGTGGCTCTTGAGGTTGGGGTTAAACTAAGAGTTGAGCTCCCCAATTCTCATCAGAATCAACCATTAAATTTGAGACATGTGTATTTCTGATAAATGCAACTCCAAGAGCAACCTGTACGAAATCTTATTGGTGGTTTGTGGAAAGAGTCTACTTCAGGGGAGACATTTGACGACGCCTCTCCTGCCGATTCTTCCATAATTGGAGCAGGACAACTTTCCAATCGCGATGATGTTAAGGAAGCATTCGAATCAGCGAACACCAGTTTTCCAGCCTGGTCGGGCATGTCTCCGACGGAAAGAGGCAAACTTCTATTCAAAACGGCCGAATTGATTCAATCCAATATTGAAAATCTGTCGAGGACGCTGACCCGGGAGGAGGGGAAAACCCTCAACGAGAGTCGAGGTGAAGTCCAGAGAGCGGTTGACATTTTCAAATTTTATGGAGGGCAGGGTGCAAGGCTGAAGGGAGATACCTACCCATCGTCTACTGGGAGATCGTTGAACTACTCCATTAGAGAACCGCTTGGGGTAATTTCTGTTCTCACGCCTTGGAACTTTCCGATAGCAATACCCGCCTGGAAAATTGCGCCCGCGTTGGTCTGCGGAAATACAGTAGTATTCAAACCCGCATCTAAGACTCCCATGATTGCGTACGAGTTCGTCCGGATCCTGCAAGCGGCTGGTTTTCCACCCGGGGTAATTAACTTCGTCACCGGTTCGGGCGAGAGAGTAGGAGAAGAGATGGTAACAAACTACAACATTGATGGGATTTCATTCACCGGATCTTTCGACGTTGGAGCGCGAATTTACAAGATCCGAGGTGAGAACCCCGAAAAAATGATTAGAATCCAGTTGGAAATGGGTGGCAAGAATCCGACTGTTGTGGATGAGTTTGCAAATATTTCAAAAGCGGTTCAGGTTGTAACCGCGAGCGCATTTGGGTTAACCGGACAAGCTTGCACTGCTACCAGTCGCGTAATCGTTCATGAAAAAGTGGCTGCGGAATTCAGTTCGAAGCTCCTGTATCGGGCCGCTAAGATCAAAGTGGGAAACGGTCTGGACGAAGGGGTAGAGATGGGGCCAGCGGCAAGTGATTCTGAACTGAAGAAGGATCTGAAATACATTGAAATTGGCAAAGACGAAGGAGCAAAAATCATTCTTGGAGGAAAAAGACCGGCAGGAGAGAATTTCGAGCGAGGATACTATGTTGCTCCAACAATTTTCACCGACGTTACGTCAGACATGAAGATTGCGCAGGATGAAATTTTCGGCCCTGTGCTTTCCTTGATTAAAGTGAAGAATCTGGATGAAGCAATAGAAGTAGCAAATGACACCCAGTACGGGCTGACTTCATCCATTGTAACTGAGAATCTTGCGTCTGCAATGGAGTTTGTCCAGCGCAGTCGGGTTGGTCTGGTGAAGATAAACAAGCCGACGACCGGACTCGAATTTCAGATGCCCTTCGGTGGAGTCAAGCACTCGAGTACAGATTCCTTCAAGGAGCAGGGAGAGGAAGCTGTTGAATTCTATACGAAAAAGAAAGCAGTTTACCTGAGTTACTAGGAATTTCCTGAATCAGGATATTAGGAATGAAAGTCAAAGAACCTTTCACTGGACCTATATCTTACTCTTCGATTCTGATTGAATTGGAATCGAAATCGAATCCCAGCGCGGTCGAAGGGATGAGGAGATTTGGGATGCAAGAAAAGACAGTCTACGGCGTTCCAGTACCGTTTCTCCGATCGCTTGCAAGAAAAGTCGGGAGAGATCACTCTGTCGCCGGAGAACTGTGGAAGTCAGGAATTCACGAAGCGATGATACTGGCCACCATGATCGACGATCCCAAACTTGTCACAGAGAATCAGATGGAGCGATGGGTCAGTGATTTTGATTCGTGGGATGTGTGCGATCAATGCTGCGGGAATCTCTTTGACAAGACTAGCCTTGCATTCTCAAAGGCAGTAGAGTGGAGCAGTCGAAGAAGCGAATTTGAAAAGAGAGCGGGAGTTGTGTTGATGGCGGAACTTGCGGTCCACGACAAGCAAATGTCTGATAGCCAGTTTGAAAAGTTTCTCAAGATTATCAAGGAAAGCGGTGAAGACGACAGGAATTTTGTAAAGAAAGCAGTGAACTGGGCCTTACGTCAAATTGGAAGGCGGAACCGGAAACTCAACAAGAATTCAATTCGAGTGGCGCAAGAGATGCTTAAGGAAAGTGGATCAAAATCAGCGCGATGGATCGCTTCAGATGCGCTGCGGGAGCTGAAGAGTGATCCGGTCCAGAACAAGTTTGCAAGAAGCTAGTCTGCGGCAGCGCGCGCCGGAATATCTTCCGTTTTTTCCGCAGCGATAACGTCAGGTGAGGTAGAGCGTGGAGGAACCAGGTCTTTTGAACTGTTTCCTACGTGGATGTTTTTCACCAGAATGTTGCCGTTGTAGTTTACCATGAATGCGACCAGAATCGCAATGACCTCGGCCCAGAGATACCACAATTTGAAGTATTCGACCAAAGCGTAAAGGACCCCCAGGTTAACGACAGATCCGACGGCTCCAATGACCATGAACTTGAGCCCTTTCCTCGCATATTCCTTGAGGTCAAGCATAAGATCTATAGTTTCCCGCTGGGTTATTTTAACAATTATACTAATTACGAAAGGCGAATTCGATGTCATCATTGTTCCTGATAAATTTCAACTTGAGTAATCTAATGGATTTGCTGGATTAAGATCACTTGCACTTTTGCAGAACAAAGTGCGAAAACTTGTTTTCAAAGATCTATGTTATCTTCAAAATAACAAACGAAAAGTAAAGTGCAGATCTATCCTCCTCTTTTTCCTGAAAATAACTTCTTAAATCCGGCGCAATCAAGCCGTTGCAATGAAATTATTCTGCTTTTTTGCTCCCCTCTTGACTCGGTTTTCGTGAATCGATTTTTTTTTAGAACAAAGGATAACAGGCGGCTGAAAATGAGTAGCGCGGAGAAGGACAACAAAAACCGGCTCCTGCTTATAGGATATGTTGCGGTTGTTGTCACGAGCTTTCTGCTCGGTCTTTTTCCGACGCTATCAAAGCCCATTATTTCAAACGTAAATCCGATCTTTTACACGTCGATTTGTTCGTTTGCGCCGTTCTTTGTCTTCACGCCGCTCTCGATTAACTCTTCACGGAAAAAGAAAGGTGTTTCCGATCAACCAAAAAGTCCTCGCGGCAGATTGTTTTCGATTGTGCTGCTCAGCTCAGTCGTGGGAGGAATCCTCGGCCCCTCTTTCTACTTTTTCGGATTGCAAAGCACGACCGCGGCTGATGCGTCGCTTCTTGCCAATGCAGAGATGGTCTTCACGATCGTCATCGCGACGTTTGCATTCCGTGAAAGACTGAACACCATAGGTCTTGTTGCTGTTATCCTCGTTTCGACCGGCGTGATCGTCGTTGCAACGAATCTGGAGTTTTCGAGCTCGGTGTTGAATTTTGCACAACCTGGGCATCTGATGATCTTGATATCCGGTTTGTGCTGGGGAACGGACAACAACATCATCACGTATGTCTCGGAAAAAATCGACGTGGTCAGGTTTGTACAGATTCGGTCGAGTATTGTTGGACCCGTAATGCTCGTCATTTCCTACCTCGCGTCGGTGTTTCCCCCCGACACTTCCGAGCTGCTGAACATATTTATAATCGGACTGATCATTTTTGGCGCGTCGATGTACTCTAATTTTCTCGCGCTAAAGTTTCTCGGCGCAATCAGATCTACATTGATCTTCCCGATTTCATCTCTTTTCGGGCTGCTTGCAGCGTATCTTGTGCTTCACGAGGTCATTGGAGTCTACCAGATAGTCTCGGTCGGGATTATATTCGTGGGGATCTACCTCATGACTCGCACCGGCAGCGTCAGGCGCGAGTACAGCTACGACCTGCCTTGAAGCCTTCGCACCGCTTCTTCCAGATACGCTCGATCTACTTCGAAGCCGACAAACGACACGCCCAGACGCTTGCAGGCCAGTGCGCTTGATCCGATTCCCAGGAATGGATCGAGCACCAGTAAATCCTTGGAAACTCCGTGGAGCTTCACGCACATTTCCGGCAGCCTTGCGGGGAAGGTTGCAGGGTGCGGACGCTCGCTCCTGTTCTTTATCGTCTCGTACGGGATAAACCAAGTGTTGCCTCGATCGCGGCTATCCTTCCGGGCATTGTGCCAGCGCCCGATGTTCGATTTGTCCTGGTATGGCACTCCCGCGGCCAATTTGTCCAGCTTCACGTCGCCGGTCTTTGTAAAGTGAAAGATGTACTCGTGGCAGTCGTTCAGAAATCTGTTGCTCACGATCGGCTTGTAGTGCCCCACCGCAATATCGCCGGAGATTCCCGGGTAGTTGCCCACGTCTGTTTTGCTAATAGCAATCGACTTTATCCAGTGGATCACGTTCTGTA
>Ga0335085_10001928_pt1 | contig 40895 bp, 28 predicted proteins | sample Lox_Sample_45_FD_206712 | JGI IMG/M metagenome (GOLD analysis project Ga0335085, IMG submission 206712) | Soil microbial communities from Loxahatchee National Wildlife Refuge, Florida, United States - Lox_Sample_4.5 | ecosystem: Environmental > Terrestrial > Soil > Wetlands | place: USA... | reverse complement strand
GCTGCCCGGCCGGGCGATCGAAACCCTGGCGTTCTTTGCCTACCCCCTAGCAGGGAGCCTTCTCATCCAGCTGCCAGGCCTGTCCAGGACGGCCCTCGGCACCTGTGAGGCCATCCTCGCTGCGGGAATCGTCGGATTGACTGCCGCAATCGACGTGCCACGCTGGCGACAAGAACGCCCCAACCCGCTCAGCTGGCGTCTCGGCCACATCGCGCCCGCCGTCGTGATCGCCTTGCTGGCAATCGTGGGTGCCGCAGCCACCATGACGGCCAGCTTCGGTGGCCTGTACTGGCTGGCCGCCGCCATGGCCGTCGCTACCGCCGCGGGGCTCATCAACAGCTGGGTCTTGCTCGTCGAGATCAAGCGCTGACCCATAGGGCGCCCTGGGCAGCGTCCCACCCTGGGTGAGGCGCATCTTGAGCCGGTGTGCTGGAGCACCGGTCGTAACCTGGGCTGGTGTATTCGACACGGATCTCCCGTCATATCAGCGCTCCGCGTTCGGCTGTCTACCGGGCGCTTCTCGACGCGGACGCCACCGCGAAGTGGCGGGTGCCGGCTGGCATGAGAAGTCACGTGCACGAGTTCAACGCCTGCGAAGGTGGCTCGTTCCGGGTCTCGCTTACCTACGACGCGCCGACGGGAACCGGGAAGTCCGCGCCCCAGATCGACACGTACCACGGCCGCTTCGTGAAGCTCGTGCCGGACGAGCAGGTCGTCGAGGCAATTGAGTTCGAGACGGCCGATCCTGGTCTTCGCGGCGAGATGACCTTGACGACGACGCTGACCGAAGCGGACGGCGGCACCGATGTCCTCGTCGTGCACGAGCACATTCCCGATAGCATCCCCGCCGCCGACAACGAGACCGGCACGCGGATGGCACTGGACAAACTCGCCCAGCTCGTTGAGCCGAAGTAGCACCGCCGTCGTCAGAGCCGGAACCGTCCCGGCCGGCAGCAGGCAATGATCCAACGGAATGGGGACCTTCTCCGTCGCAACGGGCAGAAGGCCGGGCCCATCATCCCCGGCGCGGGCACGATTTACGGCTGAGCGGTATCACTTGAACGCGGCGTCACGGATGCACTGAGCTCGACCGGGCCGGCCAGGGTCTGGTAAACGACGCAGTAGCGCAGGGTCAGCCGGAGCAGGGTGTCGATCTGCTTGGCGCTCGCGTCGGTCTCCAGGCCGAAGTTCAGCCGGATCGCGGTAAAGCCGACCGGCGCGTCCTTGGCCACGGCCAGGGTGCCACGGAAATCCAGGTCGCCCTCGGCTTTCACGGTCCCCCCGGTGACGTCGATCTTCAGGGACGTGGCCACGGCGCGCAGGGTGACGCCCGCGCAGGCGGCCAGCGCCTGCAGCAGCATGTCCCCCGAGCAGGCGAGCGATCCGTCCCCGCCGGTGGCCGGGTGCAGGCCCGCCTTGGCCAGGGCCTGGCCGGTGGCGACGGAGCAGCTGACCTCCTCCTCACCCAGCTGGCCCTCGGCGTGAAGGGTGATCATCGCCTGCTGCGGGTGCTGGCGGTAGGCGTCCTTCAGCGGCTGCTGTACGGCCTGCAGCGTCTGTGCGTTCAACTCGGCCTCCCGGCCCGCACCGCCGGCCGGGGCCCGCGCGGCCACGTCCGCGCCGGTCGCAGGCCTGGGTCCAGCGAAGACGGGCATATGTCGTATTGACCCGATGGCCACAGGTCGGTCACCCTGAAGGGTAGCCCGTCGAAGGGGACGGATTGCGGAAGGGTGCTCGGTGAACGCCCACGTGACCATTGCTGGACCCGGTGGGACGTTCGGCCCTGCGGCTCCTGCGCTCGCGGCCGAGACTGAGGGTGACGGCGCCGCCATGGCGCCAGCTCTCTTTCCCGGAGGCGGACATGAGGCATCATTTCCGCGGCCTTGCCCTGTTCACCGTGGCCGCGATCACCAGCCTGGTCGTCTCCGGCTGCGGCAGCAGCGCCCCCCGGACGTCGGCTACGGGCACGCCGGTCACAGGCACGCCGGTCACAGGCACGCCGGCCACGGGCACGCCGGCCACGGGCACCAGCGCCCCCGGTCCGGCCGGATCGGCTGGCTCGGCGCCCGCAACGACGCAGGCGCCGGCCACGCCAGGCACACCGGCCCGCACGACGGGCCTGCCCGCCGGGTACCTGCCGCTGTACCCATTCGCGAGCCTCGCCGATGTGCGCAGCTGGCAGGCGAGCTACCAGTCCGGCGGTCATCAGCCGTGGCACCTGAGTCCGGACATCACGGCCACCGCATTCTCCGCTTTCCTCGGCTACACCGGCATCACACAGGTCGCCCACCGGACGGTCAGCGGCGGTGAGGCGCGCGTGGCGGTCGGCATCAAACTGCCGAACGGAACCACCAGCACCGCCGCAGTCGTCCACCTGCTGCGATTCGGTTCCGGCCAGGACGCGCCCTGGGAAGTCGTCGGCACCGATGACACCACGTTCAGCTTGGATCGGCCGGCGTACGGCAGCACGGTCTCCTCGCCGGTGACGGCCGGGGGCACGATCACCGGCACCGATGAGAACATCCGGGTTACGGTGCACGCCCTTCCGGTGCAGGGGCCGGTCGGCACCTACTGCTGCCGGGCGGCCGGCGGTACCAGCAGCCCGTGGTCGGCCAGCGTGACGTTCCACGCCACGCCCGGCGTGGTGATCACGATCGCGGCCGCCACCGGCGGGCACGTCGCCGCCGTGGAGCGGTTCGCCGTCACCGGTGCCCGGGCCCGCCAGTGATCGAGCGCGCGAGCCCGACGGACCGGGCGTTCCTGGCGATGGACGCCGGGGCGCCCATCCCGGAGCAGTTCGGCGTCATCCTGCTGCTCGATCAGGCAGGCGGATTGGACCTCTCCCGTGCCCGCGACCTGATCGCCGAGCGTATCCCGGCGGTCCCGCGGCTGCGGCAGCGGCTGATCCGGGCACCGTTCGGCTGTGGCGGCCCGATCTGGGTCGACGACCCGGACTTTGACATCCGCCGCCACGTCCGCGTGGCGGCCTGCGGCGAGCCGGGAGACGAACGGGCGCTCCTGGATACGGCTCTGGCGGTGATCGCGGCCCCGCTGCGGCGGACCGCGCCGCTGTGGTCCGCGGTACTGGTCACCGGCCTCGCCGACGGGACCGCCGCCCTGGTGCTCGTGCTGCACCATGCGCTCGCGGACGGGGTCGGTGGGCTCGCGGTCCTGGCGAACCTGGTCGACCCGCGGGCGGACGCGCCCGGCATCCGCTTTCCCCGGCCGGCGCCCACCGCGGCCAGGCTCGCCCAGGACGCGTTCCTGGGCAGGCTCCGGGGGCTGCGGCACAGTGCGCAGTCCTCGCGTGTGCTGCGCGCCTCGATGGGCGCCGGGGGAGGTCTTCGGCCGCCGCGGGCCACACCCTCCTCGCTGAACCAGCCGACGGGCTCGCGGCGGCGGCTGGCGGTGGTCCGTGCCGAGGCCGCGACGCTGCGGGCGGCCGCGCACCGGTACGGCGCGACGGCCAACGACGCCGTCCTGGTCGCGGTGGCGGGCGCCCTGCACCGGGTGCTGAGCGCCAGGGGGGAGTCCGTGGACACGCTGGTGGTGACCGTGCCGGTGTCCGGCCGCCGTCCCGGCAGCGGCCCCGCCCTCGGGAACATGGTCAGCCCGATGCTCGTTCGCGTCCCGGCGACCGGTGCGACGGCACAGCGACTGGAGGAGGTCGCCGCACAGGTCCGCGCGCACAAGGCGGCCGCGGCCGGGCCACCCCCGATCGCCGTGCTGGGCTGGCTGTTCCGGCCGCTGGCCGCGCTCGGCGGCTACTGCTGGTACATGAACCACCAGCACCGGTTCCACACCCTGGTCAGCCACGTGCGCGGCCCGGCCGAACCGGTCTTTTTCGGCGGGTACCCGATCATCTCGGCCATCCCGGCCGGCGTGGCCGGGGGCGGAAACATCACGGTCTACTTCGAGGTGCTTTCCTACGCGGGCACCCTTACCCTGACGGCGGTCATCGACCCCGACCACTTCCCCGACCTCGGTGCGCTGACCGGTGCCCTGCGCGACGAACTGGACCGGATCGCCTGCCTCCCCGCGGTCCCGCGGTGAGCACTGAGCACGTGGGCTTCCGTTCCAACGTGGGCTGGTCCGCGAGATAGCGGCATTCGGCCCTGGCAGCGCCGGGTTCCGGGTCGGGCCGGGGGCACGGTGCCTGTCCGGGATTCACCTGGGTGAATGTGGGCGATGGGTGATGCCATCCACGTGCTGAGCCGATGACACTCAAGGCGTAAGGACGTGAGCGGCCCATGTGGTCCCGGGGCCGCGGTGCGTGGCGCTGGTTCCTGCCGCCGTGGCCGGGCATGCCTGGAAATGGAGTGACGATGAACCATCGCTGGCTGGCCCGTTTGTCGTTTGTGCTGATGCTGGCCGCGGCGGCGGTCCTGATCGGCTTCGCCGGGCTGCGCAGCCTGGCGCTGGTCGGTGCGGGGGTGCTGGGGGTGTGCGCGGTGGTGGCGGGCGCGTACTGGTTCCTGGCTAACCGGGGGGTGGTACGGTGGCTCGCGGCCGCCCTGGTGATCCTGGTCCCGGTCGCCATCATTGTGGTGTACGTGCTGGACCACCTCCTCTGGGTCGCGGTGCTGGCGCCCGCGCTGGGCGTGCTCGCGGTCGTGACGGCCCGGGCATCGCTGCGCACGGGCGGCGGGGACACCGCCATGCCCGCCTACCCGGCGGCACCGCCCAGGCGTGCGTTCATCGTGATGAACCCGAGGTCGGGTGGCGGGAAGGTGGCGAAGTTCGGGCTGCAGGAGAAGGCCGAGGCGCTGGGCGCCCGGGTGGCTCTGCTGCAGGGGCCCGGGGTCGTGGATGTGGCGGCGCTGGCCCGGAAGGCGGTGGCCGATGGCTGCGACCTGCTCGGGGTGGCCGGGGGTGATGGGACCCAGGCGCTGGTGGCCGGTATCGCGGCGGAGCATGATCTGCCGTTCCTGGTGATCAGCGCCGGGACCCGCAACCATTTCGCGCTGGACCTGGGGCTGGACCGGGAGAATCCGGCCGCCTGCCTCGATGCCCTCACCGACGGTGTGGAACTGCGGATTGATCTGGGCATCATCGGGGACCGCACGTTCGTGAACAACGCATCATTCGGCGCCTATGCAGAGGTGGTGCGAAGCCCGGCGTACCGCGATGACAAGCGGGGCACGACGCTGCGGATGCTACCCGACCTGCTGAAGGGTCACGGCGGCGCCACGCTGACCGCCCGCGTCGGCGACGTCACGATCAGCGGGCCGCAGGCCCTGCTGGTGAGCAACAACCCGTACGAGACCGGCGATATCGCCGGTCTCGGCCAGCGGGCACGGCTCGATACCGGGACACTCGGCGTGGTGTCCATCGAAGTGGACAGTGCCCGGCAGGCTGTCGCGCTGATCAACCGGCGGCACGAGCACGGGCTGACGGCTTTCACCGGGGAGGAGGCCGTGGTCGATTCTGACGAGCCCGAGATCCCGGTCGGCATCGACGGTGAGACGGTGCTGATGCGCGCGCCCGTCCGGTGCGCCTCCCGGCCGGGGGCGCTCAGGGTGCTCGTCCCCAAGGACCGTCCCGGCGTCCGGGTCCCCCCGCCCGCCCTCGACTGGGCCCGGCTGCGGCAGCTGGCTTCCTTCCGCCCGTTGGCAGGACCGGACGCCGCCCGCGAGCCGCTGGCTGACGCGGCCCGCGAGCCGGCGGCTGACGCGGCCCCCGAGCCGCCGGCTGACGCGGCCCCCGAGCCGCCGGCTGACGCCGCTCCCGAGCCGCCGGCTGACGCCGCCCCCGAGCCGCCGGCTGACGCCGCCGGGGCGGTCGCGCAGAGCCCGGCTGACTGGCTCGCGCACCGGGACGGGCCGGTCCGCCAGCGGGTTGGGGCAGGGCTCCGCCAGCTGGAGGCCGTGGACCGGGCGATCTACGCCACCGTAGCCGCCACGCCCACCCCGTCCCTCGACGAGCCGCTGCGCCGGCTCTCCAACGCCGCCAATAACTCCCGGCTCTGGCTGGCCATCGCGGCCGGGCTGGCCGTGGCGGGCGGCCGGCCCGGCCGGCGTGCCGCGGTCCGGGGAACATTGGCCATCGGCGTCACCTCCGCGCTGGTCAACCTCGGCGTCAAACCCGTCTGGGCCCGGCGGCGGCCGGACCGGGCCGGCGCCGGAGTCCCGGGCCAGCGGGACGTGCGGATGCCGGCCTCCACGTCGTTCCCGTCCGGGCACGCGGCGTCGGGGTTCGCCTTCGCCACGGCCATCGGCCGGGAACAGCCCTGGCTCGGCCTCACCCTGCGGTTCCTGGCCGCGGCCGTCGCGTACTCCCGGGTGCACACCGGAGTGCATTACCCGGGCGACGCCGTGGTCGGCTCGCTGATCGGCGCGGGCGCCGGGCAGGCGGTGGCCAGTATGGCGGACCGCCTGCCACCGGCCCGGCTCCGTTGCCGGTCACGTCCCGATGGAGCAGTACGAGCGACCGCTGAAACGGGTGCGGACCGGTAAGTCAGCCCACGATGGGCTTGCCCAGGGGCAGCGGGCTCCCACCGGTCACCGCGCTCATGGCGTCGGCGAAGAGGTACACGCCGACCAGCGCGAACGCGAAGACCGCGTAACTCCCGGCCTTGGTCAGCCCGGCACTGGCGTTCGCGATGCGCGGAAGCGCCCGTCATCGGGCGGCCCGCGTGGTCTCATGCCCGGTGACCCGGTCCAGCCCGCCGAGGTCGCGCACGACGTGCACCCGGTCGCAATAGGCGGCGTAGGCGGGCAGGTCGCAGGAGCCCAGCCGCCAGGAGTAGCGGGGCTCGGGGGTCAGCCAGACCAGTTCCCGGGCCCGGCGCGATATCTCCGCGATCGCGCCGAAGTTGGGGTCCTTCCCGTTCCCGCGCCCGTCGCCGAGGACGATGACCGTGGTCCGGCGGTTGATCGCGCCGCCGTGTTCCTCGATGAACGTGCCGAACGCGGCGCCGTAGTCGGAGTCGGCGTCGACGTCGAGGGCCCCGCCGGCCGGCAGGCCGGCCATCACCAGCCTGAGCGCCTCTTCCATCTGGTGCTCGTTGAACAGGTCGGTGATCTCGGCGAGATCGGCGACGAACGCGAACGAGCGCACCGTGGCGGCCATGCTCTGCAGCCCATGCACGAGCTGCAGGGTGAACCGCGCGGCGGTGCGGACGGACAGCGAGACGTCGACGAGCAGCAGCAGCCGCGGCCGGTCCGCCACCCGGGCCACCGTCACCGGCCGGAACGGAACCCCGTCGTACCGCATGTTGGCGCGCATCGTCCGCGCGCCGTTGACCGTCCCGCGGGCCGCGATCGTCCGGCGCGGGCGGGGAGCGCCGTGCAGGCTGCGCAGCAGCCTCCGCACCGCTTCCTCCAGGTCCGCCCGCTCCCGTTCGCCGATGGTGTCGACGTAGCCGGGGTGCGCGCCGGGCGACTCGATCTGCAGGTCCCCGGACATGAGGGCCTCCAGGTGGCGGCGCAGCGCGTCGGGGAGGCCGTCGAGCAGGTCGGCCAGCCGGGTGCGCAGCGCCGCGAGCTCGTCCGGCAGGAGCCCGGTGTCCTCGTCGTCTTCGTCGTCGCGGCCGGACAGCCACGACAGCAGCGCCGTCTCCTGCGCGACCGACAGCTCGGCATCCACCCGCATGCCGTCGTGCGTGGCCAGGTCCCCCGGGCGGCCGGGGTTGTGCAGGCGGCTGGTGGTCAGCTGGACCCGTGCGGCGGCGGCCGCCGCGTCCGCGGCCGTCTCGTTGGACAGCACGATCTCCTCGGTGAGGGAGGCCATATCGATCCGGTTCGCCTCCTGGTGGAGGTTGTACCGGGCGGCCATGTCCGCGTCGTCGAAGTACTGCCGGATGTCGGCCGGCTTGCCGTGCGAGTGGCCTTCCTGCGGCGTGTCCCCGGGGTCCTCGGACAGGCTGAACCGGTCCAGGCTGCCCTCGTCGGACAGGTCGTCATGCGCGTGCCCGTGGGCGGGCTCCTCCTCCAGCACCGGGCGGAGCCGGAAGAACAGATCGAAGACCCGGTCGAAGATGCCCTCGTCGCGCCGGTCCTTGATCAGGCTGACCCGCAGCGCGCTGCGGGTCAGCTCGCGGTCGGCCGCGATGCCGGGGGCGCAGAGCGCGCGCATCGCGTCTACGGCCTCCGAGACGCCGACCCGCACGCCCGAGCGCCGCAGCAGCCGGACGAACCGGTGGACGGACTCTTCCATGGCTGCCCCTCAGACGGGCCGGCGGCGGGCACTGCGGGCGTTGAAGGACCGCTCGCCCTGGCTCCTGCCGACGGCGGGCGGCCTGCGGCTGATGCCGGGCGAGCCGTAGTAGTCCCGTACGTGACGGCCGGGCTCGTCCTTGGCCGCCCGCTCCGCCTGGCCGGCCGGGTCGGACCGGGCGGGCTGAGCCGGACCGGCCGGAGCGTGGTCATGGTGCTCATGCCCCGGCCCGTGCTCGTGGCCATGGCCGTGCCCGCGGGCCGGCCGCTCCGGAATCACCGCGTTCGGGTCGACCAGCTTGGGCAGCACTTCGAGGGTGCGGCGCAGGTCCCGGTCGTACTTGACGACCACGTTCGCGGTCTGGGCCAGCAGGTCCGCGGTGAGCTCGGACGCGCCCAGCACGGCGAGCGTCCGCGCCCAGTCGATGGTCTCGGAGATGCTCGGCGCCTTCCGCAGGTCGAGGTCGCGCAGGCCCCGGACCACCGCGATGAGGGCACGCGCCAGGGCGTCGGGCAGCCCGGTGTCCTTCGACTTGATGATGGCCAGCTCGCGCTCGGCGTCGGGGTAGTCCAGGGACAGATGCAGGCAGCGCCGCTTCAGCGCCGCGGACAGGTCGCGGGTGTTGTTGGAGGTCAGCACGACGAACGGATCGTGCCGCGCGCGGTAGGTGCCGAGTTCGGGCACGGAGACCTGGTACTCGGCGAGCAGTTCGAGCAGCACCGCCTCCAGCGCCTCGTCGGCCCGGTCCACCTCATCGATGAGCAGCACCACCGGTTCGGTCGAGCGCACCGCCTCCAGCAGCGGGCGCGCGGCGAGGAACTGTTCGGAGAAGAACACGCTGTCGGCGGCGGCGATCCGGGCCACGGCCTCGCTGATGCCCTCGGCGTCGCCGACGATCTGGCTGATCTTCTCCCGGAGCAGCTGCGTGTACAGCAACTGCTTGCCGTAGTCCCATTCGTAGAGCGCGGTGGTCTCGTCCTGGCCCTCGTAACACTGCAGCCGCAGCAGCCGGCGCCCGGTGACCTCGGCGAGCGACTTGGCCAGCTGGGTCTTCCCGACCCCGGCCGGGCCTTCCAGCAGCAGCGGCTTGCTCAGCCGGGACTGCAGGAAGACGGTGGTGGCCAGGCGCTGGTCCGCGAGGTAGCCACGGGCGGCGAAGCGGCTGATGACGTCCTCGACCGAGCCGAAGACCTCACCGGCCAGCGCGCCGGCATCTGCCGTCTCGCCGGCCCCCGCCTCGCGGGGTGTCGTCACGAGAGCAGGTCGTCCAGGTCGCCGGTCATGGCGTGCTCGACGACGGGGCGGACGGTTTCGAAGGTGCATTCTTTGGCGTTGCCGGGGGGCAGGCGTCGCCGAGGACGTGCCGGGTGATGCGGTCGATGTCGTCGGTGTCGCCTTTGATGACGGGGGCGTTCTCGTAGTACCCCGTCGTCATCACCAGGGTCTTCCCGAACCCCAGCTTCAGCGCCTCCGGGCCGATCATCTCATGCGCCCCCGGGCCCAGCATCGCCCGCGGGAACGGATGAAACTCCTTGATCGGAAACGGCTTGAGCAGTTCATCAACCTGCATGGAAACCTCCTGAGGCGGTGCCGACAGCCCGGCGAGCGGGACCACCGATGCGGCGAGGTTAAGCAGCGGCGCCCCGATCCGGAACCCGCACACGCCAAATCCGGTCGACGGCGCGCGCATTCGGCCCGGACGGGCAGGACGGCACCTGCCCGGTCGGACGGGCCGCACCCGGGTACCTGCCCAACCGGACAGGGGAACGGCAGCCGGAAGCATGGTGACAGGGCGTGGGCCGCCCCATACCGTCACCAGCATCGGGGCGCCACCTGGCCGAGCTGCCCAGGTGGCGTCGCAGCCCGGCGCGGGAGGATTCCCATGGAACAGGACGACTCCGGCCCGCTGGCAGTCATGCCGTGAGCGCGGCCCTGACCAAGCCCATCGATCTGGGGCCGCGCCGTGCGCCCTGCCGGGTGATGTTCGGGCCGCACGAGACCAACCTCGCCCGGCGCCGGGAGATCTCCGCGCGGCACGTCGCCTACTACGAGCGGCGCGCGGCGGGGGGCTGCGGCGTCATCGTGACCGAGACGGCGAGCGTGCACCCGTCGGATTGGCCCTATGAGCGCGCGCCGCTCGCCGCGGCGTGCGGCCCGGGCTGGGCCCAGGCCGGGCAGGCGTGCCGGCCGCATGGCGCGCTGCTGCTGGCCGGGCTCGGGCACGCCGGGATGCAGGGCTCCTCGGCGTTCTCCCAGGCCGCGCTGTGGGCACCGTCGCGGGTGCCGGACGCGGGCTCGCGCGAGCTGCCGATGGAGATGGAGGACGCGCAGATCGACGCGCTGGTGGACGGATTCGCCGCCGCCGCCACCCTGGCCGCGCGGTCCGGGCTGGACGGCGTCGAGATCAACGCCGGCCAGCACTCGCTGCTGCGCCAGTTCCAGTCCGGGCTGACCAACCAGCGCGGCGACCACTACGGCCAGGACCGGCTGCTGCTCACCGAGCGCGTGCTGGGCGCCGTGCGGGCGGCCATCGGCGCCGGGCGGGTGCTCGGGCTGCGGCTGTGCGCCGACGAGCTGGCCCCCTGGGCCGGGGTGACCCCGGACATGGCCGCCGAGCAGGCCGTGCGGCTGGCCCGGCGGGTGGACTATCTCGTGGTGGTGCGCGGGTCGATCTACTCGGTGCCGACCACCCGTCCCGACCTGCACACCGAACCGGGCCCGGGGATCGAGCTGTGCCGGCAGGTCCGGGCGGCAGTGCGGGGGGATGGGGAGGTGGGTGGGGCCATTCCGGTGGCCGTTCAGGGGAGCATGGTGGACCCGGCGCAGGCGCAGTGGGCGCTGGCCGACGGGGCCGCCGATCTGGCCGAGATGACTAGGGCGCAGATCACCGATCCCGACCTGGTCGCGCGGCTGCGCAGCGGCGAGGCGGAACGGATCCGCCCCTGCCTGCTGTGCAACCAGGCCTGCATGGTCCGGGACAACCGCAATCCCGTCATCAGCTGCGTCATCGAGCCCCGCAGCGGCCACGAGCTCGACGACGGGGACAGGGCCGGCCTGGACCAGGCCGCCAGCTCGGTGCTGGTCGTCGGCGGCGGGCCGGCCGGGATGGAAGCCGCCCGCGTGCTGGCCGAGCGGGGGCACCACGTGCGGCTGGCCGAGCGCGGGCCGGAACTGGGCGGCATGCTGGCGACGGCGGCCCTGGTGCACGGACGGCAGCGGCTGCGCGTGGCGGTGGACTGGTGGCGACGGGAGCTGCGGCGGCTGGGCGTGACGGTATCGCTGCAGCACAAGGTGACCGCGCCCGAGGTGGACGAGGCGCTGGGCCAGGGTATGCGCGTGGTGCTGGCCACCGGCTCGGTGCCCGGCCCGCGCGAGTACCGCATCGCCGCGGGCGCGTACGTGCTGGAGGCCGACGACCTGCTCACCCGGGTGAGCTCCGGTACGCTCGGCCAGCTGCCGGCCGGGCGGGTGGTGGTGTTCGACCCGGTCGGCGGTCCGGTCGGGGTCGGCGTCGCCGAGCTGCTGGCCGCGAACGGCCGGGCCACGTCGATCGTCACCCAGGACCAGATCGCCGGCACCCAGCTGGCCCTCACCGGCGACCTCGCCGAGGTCAACTCCCGGCTGCAGCGGGCGGGCGTGGCCCGTGAGCTGCGCAGCCTGCTCCGTACGGTCGCCGATGACCACGTGCTGCTCGAGGATCGGTGGACTGGGGAGCAGCGCACGGTGGAGTGCGCGCTGCTGGTGCACTGCGGGCACCGGCTGCCAGAGGAGACGCTGTACCTGCACCGGCCCGGCACCCCCCGGGCCGGCGACTGCGTGGCACCCAGGACGGTGCTGGAGGCCGTGCTGGAGGCGCGCCGGATCGCGCTGGCGATCGGCGTGGCCGACGAGCAGGCCGGCCCGGCTACGGGCCGGGCCCTGACCGCGACCATGACCGGAGGCGGCCGATGAGCGCAACCAGCCGGTACCGGTACCTGTTCTCGCCGCTGCGGATCGGCCCGGTGGTGGTCCGCAACCGGATCGTGTTCTCCGCGCACCTGACCAACTTCGCCGAGGACGGCCTGCCCAGCCAGCAGCACGCCGACTACTACGCGGCCCGTGCGGCGGGCGGCGTCGGGCTCATCATCACCGAGGAGCACTCCACTCATCCCACCGACTGGCCGTATGAGAAGCTGATCCACGGCTTCCACCGGACGGTCATTCCCGGCTACCGGAAGATCACCGCGGCGGCGCACGCGCACGAGGTGCCGATCTTCGCGCAGCTGAACCATAACGGGGGCCAGGCCTCGTCGATGTTCTCCCGGCTGCCCGTATGGGCGCCCAGTCCGGTGCCGGACCCGATGTTCCGTGAGGTGCCCAAGGCGGTGGAGCGGCACGAGATCGCCGAGATCGTCGCGGGCTACGGTACCGTCGCCGGGTACTGCGCGGAGGGCGGGTTCGACGGCATCGAATTGCAGTGCTCACACTCCTCCATCGTGCGCGGCTTCCTGTCACCCGCGACGAACAAGCGCACCGACGCCTACGGCGGGTCGCTACCGGCCCGGGCGCGGATCCTGCTGGAGATCATCGATTCCGTGCGCGACGCGATCGGGCCGGAGCGTGCGCTCGGCGTGCGGATCTGCGGCGATGAGCTGATCGAGGGCGGCAGCACGCTGGAGGAGGCCGTCGAGGTGGCCCGGATGGTGGAGGCGACCGGCCAGGTCGACTACATCAACACCTCCATCGGGGTGGCCACCGCTACGCTGTTCATGATCGAGGCGTCCATGAGCATCCCGCCCGGGTACGCCTTGTTCATCGCCAGCGCCCTCCGGCAGGCGGTCAGGCTGCCCGTGATCGGGGTGGGCCGGATCAAGGACCCGGTCCAGGCGGAGCGTGCGCTGGCTGACGGTCACTGCGACCTGGTGGGCGTGGTGCGGGGGCAGATCGCCGACCCTGATTTCGTCGCCAAGGCCCGCGCCGGGTTTGCCACCCAGATCCGCACCTGCCTGTCCTGCAACCAGGAGTGCGTCGGCCGGATGGGCCTGAACCGGTGGCTGGGCTGCATCGAGAACCCGCGCACAGGCCGGGAGGCCATCGCGCTGCCGCCGCCCCGCCGGCCGGGCCGACGGGTGATCGTGGTCGGCGGCGGCCCGGCCGGCCTGCAGGCCGCGTCCACGGCGGCCCAGCGCGGCCACCGGGTCACGCTGCAGGAACGCCAGCCGCGGACCGGCGGCCAGGTCGCCGCGGCCGCGTCGGTGCCGTCTCGCGCCGAGTTCCTCGACGTGGTGCGCAACCTGGCCGCCGAATGCCAGCGTTACGGCGTCGAGATCACTACCGGCGCGGAGGCCACGGCCGCATCGCTGTGCGCCGAGTCACCCGACGCCGTGGTGCTGGCCACCGGGGCCCGGCCGCAGCCGCCGTACTGGGCCGGCGGTCATCCGCGCGTGGTGGACGTCCGCGACGTGCTCGAAGGCCGCGCCGAACCGGCCGGGCGGGTCGTGGTGGTCGATGACCTCGGCTTCCACCAGGCGACGAGCGTCGCCGAGCTACTGGCCGACCGGGGCTGCGAGGTGGAGATCATCACGGCCGGCATGGTCGTGGGCCAGGATCTCGGCATCACGCTGGACATGGAGACCTTCAACGTGCGCGCACACGCCAAGGGCATCCGGCAGGCGACCGATCTGGTGGTGATCGGCGCGTCCGCCGCTGACGGGGAGTCCGGCGGCGCCGGCGGAGTGGAGCTGTCCCTGCTCCACCACCCGACCGGCGAACCCGCGCGCCGGCGCTGCGACTGGGTGGTGTGCGCGGTGCACCAGGCACCGGAAGATTCACTGTGGCAGCAGTTGCGTGCGGCGCCGTTCGAAGTGCACCGGGTCGGCGACTGTGTCACCCCGCGCCGCGCCCATGCCGCCGTGATCGAGGGGCACCGGGTGGCGGTGGCGCTATGAGCATGCCCGCTGATCTCGCGGTCCTGGCCGTGGTGGTGGTCCGGGCCGGGCAGCTGCCTATGGGCGCCGACGAGACGGTGACCGAGGCGGGCGGGGCCGCGCTCGTGGTGGGCTCGGGGACGCGCGCGGCGGCCGGGGAGCTGGTTTCGGGGCGCCGGGTCTGGCTGCTCGAACGGTCCTCGGTCGCGCCGGGCGTCCTGGCCGCTGCGCTGGCGCCCGTCCTGTCGGGCGTGGGCATGGTGCTGCTGCCCGCGTCACCGGACGGCCGTGATCTTGCCCCCAGACTGGCCGTGTCCATGGGCCGCGCGCTGCTCGCGGGAGCGGTCCGGTGCGCGCCCGATGAGGTCGAGCTGACCAGGCTCGATAATCGCCTGTCGCTGCGGGTCGCCGTGGACGGGCCGGCGGTGGTGACACTGCGGCCCGGACGGCCCGGCAGGTCCGACCCAGCGGGGCGGGCCGAGGTGACCGAGCTGCCGGCGGCCGAACCGGGCACGCCGACGGCCGGACGAGCCACCGAGTGGGACGCCGAGACCATCGAGGTGCTGCAGCCCGAGCCCAGCACGGTGGACCTGGCCGAGGCGCGCCGGATCGTGGGCGGCGGCGCGGGACTCGTTCCCGCCGGGACGGACGGGGAGGCCGTGATGCGGCTGCTGGCCGACGTGGCCGGCGCGCTGGGGGCGAGCGCGGGGGCCACCCGGGTGGTGACCGACGCGGGCTGGATGGGCTACGACCGGCAGATCGGGACGACCGGCGTCGCCGTCAGCCCCGAGCTGTACGTGGCGTTCGGTATCTCCGGCGCGGCGCAGCACGTCGGCGGGCTGGGCGAGCCGGCCCACGTGGTGAGCGTGAATACCGACTCGTCCTGCCCGATGACGCTGATGGCCGACCTCGGGATCGTCGCCGACGCGCCGGCGGTCCTGGCGGTGCTGGCCGGCCGGCTCGGCGTGACCGGGGCAGCAGCGGATCAGCCCGAGGAGGCGAGCCATGCCGGATGACACGATGACCGCCGACGCCGTGGTCGTCGGGGCCGGCCCAGCCGGCGCGGCCGCGGCCCTCGAACTGGCCCGGGCGGGCCGTAACGTGGTGCTGGTGGAGCGCGGGGCCTACCCCGGCGCCAAGAACGTGTACGGCGGCGTGGTGTACGGGCGGATCCTCGACGAGGTCGTGCCGCAGTGGTGGACGGAGGTGCCGGTGCAGCGGTGGGTGACCCGCCGCTCCACCATGGTGATGACACCGACCCAGGCGCTGACGGTCGACTACCGCACCAGTGCCTGGGATCACCCGCCGTATAACGGGATGACCATCTACCGCGGCGACTTCGACACCTGGCTGGCCGACAAGGCGGTCGCGGCCGGCGCCCACCTGGTCACCTCGACGGTGGTCACGGGCCTGCTGCGGGATGCCTCCGGCCGGATCGCCGGAGTGCGTACCGACCGGCCGCACGGCGTCATCCACGCCAAGGTCGTGATCGCCTGCGACGGCGTGAACTCCTTCCTGGCCAAGGAGGCCGGGCTGCTGCCGCGAACCAGCCCGGAGCACACCACCCTGGGCGTCAAGGAAATCCTGGCGCTGCCGCGCGAGGTCATCGACGAGCGGTTCGGGCTGGTCGGCGACCAGGGTCTGGACATCGAGATGCTCGGCTGCACCAGCGGGATTCCCGGTGGGGGTTTCCTCTACACGAACCTCGACACGGTCAGCGTGGGCGTCGTGGTCGGGCTCACCGGGCTGGCCGCCGCGAAGACACGGCCGGAGGAACTGATCGCGCACGTCAAGACGCATCCGGGCATCGCGCCGTATCTGCGGGGCGCGGAGCTGAAGGAGTACTCCGCCCACCTGATCCCAGAGGGCGGCTACCGTGCCATGCCACGGCTGGCCATCGACGGCATGCTCGTGGCCGGGGACGCCGCGTCCATGTGCCTGGCCGCCGGCTTGTGGCTGGAGGGCGTCAACTTCGCGATCGGCGCCGGGCTGGCGGCAGGCCAGACCGCCGCGGAGGCGATCGCGGCCGGCGACACATCGGCTCGCGGGCTGGCCGGGTACCGGCGCCGGATGGAGGGGTCGTTCGTGCTCGCCGACCACAAGCGGTATCGCAACGCGGCGGACATCGTGCTCGCCGACCGGATGCAGCAAGAATACCCGGGTCTGATCTGCGATTTCGTCGAGCAGGTATTCACCGTCACCAACCCGACACCCAAGATCGGCATGACCAGGGAGTTCTTTCGCGCGGTCCGCCGCAACCACGTCCAGCTGCGGTCACTCGCGCGGGACGGACGGCAGGCGCTGCGGGCATTTCGATGAGGGAGAAGTGAGATGCACTACCCCGAAGTGTCCTTCGATGAGCGCATGGCGACCGTGGAGTTCCGGGTCGGGGAACGGGCGCACATCACGGTCGACTCCGACGTATGCCGCTCCTGCACGACCAAGGACTGCGTGCACGCCTGCCCGGCCGGCCTGTTCGTGCCCACCACCGACGGCGGCATCCTGTTCAACTACGAACAGTGCTTCGAGTGCGGGACGTGCTATCAGGTGTGCAACGCCGAGGGGGCCATTACCTGGACCTACCCGGCCGGCGGCGACGGCGTCGTGTTCCGGAAGGGGTGAGCGGACATGACCGTGATCGTGGCGGCGATGGGCTGGTCCTGGCAGGAGGCCGACGTTGATCCGCTCACCGGGGCGATCAGTGCCAGCCCGCACGACCGCGGGCCAGACCGGGCGGATTTCGCCGCCCTGGAGCATGCGCTGAGCCTGGCCGAAAAGTGGGACGCCCAGGTGATCGCGGCCACCGTCGGGCCCGCCGAGGCCGACGAGATGCTGAAGGACGCACTGGCTGCCGGGGCGACCGGGGCCCTGCGCGTCGAGCCGGCCCGGCGCAGTTCGCGCCCGCGCCCAGCCGAGCTGGTCGGTGGCGGGCAGAATCGTCCCGCCGCGCTCGCCGCCGCCCTGCGGGAGCGCTACGGAGTGCCGGACCTGGTGCTGTGCGGCGACCGCTCGGCCGACCGGGGCACCGGCTCGTTTCCCGCCTTCCTCGCTGCCGCGCTGAAGGCGGCGCAGGCCCTGGGCGTCGTCCGGCTGGAACCGGAGGGCGACGGCGAGCTGCGGGTGCACCGCCGCCTGGACGGCGGCCGCCGCGAGGTACTGCGGGTGCGGCGCCCCGCCGTCGTGTCCGTCGAGGCGGCCGGGGTGCGGCTGCGGCGTGCCGGGCTGCCCGAGACGCTGGCCAGCAGGCGCGCCGTCATCCCGGTGATCGACGCGCCGGCGGCGGCCGGGCACCGGGTTCCGGTCCTGGGCGCCCACCCGTACCGCCCCAGGCCGCGTGAGCTGGCCACCCCGTCCGGTACGGCGCTGCACCGGACCCTGGAGCTGACCGGGGCGCTGGTGGAGCGGACCCCGCCCACCGTGCTCGGCCCGCTGTCGCCGGAGCAGGCCGCCGACGAGCTGCTCAGTTACCTGCGCCGGCACGGCTATCTCGATCCCGGCGACGCCGGCTGAAAGGGCCCGCAGCGCCTGCGCCGACCGAACGTGAGGGTGTCTATGGTCGCCGGGCCGCGGTTTCCACCCGGTCAGCGCTGGCCGCCGTGCTGCTGGCCGTGCCCGGCCAGTTCGGCGCCGCCCCGCGCGGGACAGCGCGGGCGGGACAGTGCGAGCGGGACAGCGGCGGCAGCGCCCTGGCCGTGAATCCGCCACCCTGACCGGTCAGCCGCCGCAGCCGTGGGATAGTCCTGACGGAATGAACGCACATGACCTGCTCGCCACGCTGCTGGATCGCGGGACGTTCCGCTCCTGGGACGCCGCCCCGGCCGGCCTGCGGCCGGGGCCGGCCTACGCGGCCGCCCTGACCGCGGCCCGGCAGAAGACCGGCCTGGATGAATCGGTGGTCACGGGGACGGGCCTGATCGGCGGCCGTCAGGTGGCAGTCGCGGCCTCCGAGTTCGCCTTCCTGGGCGGATCGATCGGGGTGGCCGCCGGGGAGCGGCTGACCCGCGCGGTCGAGCGGGCGACGGCCGAGCGCCTGCCGATGATCTGCCTGCCGTCCTCTGGCGGCACCCGCATGCAGGAAGGGACGGTCGCCTTCCTGCAGATGGTGAAGATCACCGCGGCGGTCACGGCGCACAAGGCCGCGCACCTGCCCTACCTGGCCTACCTGCGGCACCCCACCACGGGTGGGGTGCTCGCGTCGTGGGCGTCGCTGGGTCATCTCACGATCGCCGAGCCCGGGGCCCTGATCGGCTTCCTCGGCCCGCGGGTCTATCAGGCACTGCACGGCAGCCCATTCCCCGCGGACGTTCAGACCGCCGAGAACCTGCACGCCCACGGACTGATCGACGCGGTCATGACGCCGGCCGAGCTGCGCGCGTTCCTCGACCGCGCGCTCACCGCCCTCACCCCCGCGCCGCGCCCGCCCGCCGGGCCGCCACCGGCGGCCGCGCCCCGGCACCGGTCGGCCCTATCCCCGGAACCCGCCGCACCGCCAGAGCCCGGTGCACTGCCAGAGCCCGCTGGGCGGGCTGGCGGCTCGGCCTGGGAGTCGATCCTGCGCACCCGCGAGGCCAGCCGGCCCGGCGCCGCTGACCTGATCCGGGTGGCCGCCACCGGAACGGTGCCGCTGCTGACGGGGCCATTGCGGCAGGCCGGGCTGATCCTCGCCCTGGCGCGCATCGGCGGCTACCCGTGCGTGGTCATCGGCCAGGACCGCCGCCAGCCGCCACCCGGCCCCGCCGCGCTGCGGCTGGCCCGGCGCGGTATCCGGCTGGCCGCCGGGCTGCGGCTGCCCCTGGTCACCGTGATCGACACGCCGGGCGCCGAGCTGTCGACGGCCGCGGAGGAAGACGGCCTGGCCGGCGAGATCGCCGGCTGCCTGGCCGACCTCATCACGCACCCGGGACCCACCGTCTCCGTACTGCTCGGCCAGGGAACCGGCGGCGCGGCGCTGGCCCTGCTGCCCGCCGACCGCACCCTGGCCGCGGAGCACGCCTGGCTGGCGCCGCTCGCCCCGGAAGGGGCCAGCGCAATCGTCTACCGCGACAACCGCCATGCCGCGGAAATCGCCGCCCGCCAGGGCATCCGCGCCGCAGACCTGGCCGCCCTCGGCCTCGTCGACGTGGTGATCCCCGAGGCGCCGCCCGGCGCCGTGATCCCCGAGGCGCCGCCCGGCGCCGCCCTCTGCCACGCCCTTGGGCACGTGCTGCACCGGGAACTGGCGGACCTCACGGCGCAGGACGACCGGGCGCGGCTGGCCGCCCGCGCCCGCCGCTTCCGCGACCTCGGCGCGCCGCAGTCCGCACCGGCGGGCAAGATAGAGCGATGAGCAGCGCCCGGGACACCGCACTCGACCTGATCAGCTTCCTCGACGCGGCACCGTCGCCGTATCACGCCACCGCCGAGGCGCTGCGCCGGCTGGCCGCGGCCGGCTTCACCGAGGTCGCGCAGACGGACGCCTGGCCCGCGGGCCCGGGCCGCTACGCGGTGGCCGACGGCGGGTCGCTGTTCGCCTGGGTCGTCCCGGAGGGCGCAGCGGCCGGCACCCGCTTCCGGCTGCTCGGGGCGCACACCGACAGCCCGACGCTGCGGGTCAAGCCCAGGCCGGACACCGGGCGCGCGGGCGTCCGGCAGCTCGGCGTCGAGATCTACGGCGGCCCGCTGCTCAACTCCTGGCTCGATCGCGACCTGGGCCTGGCCGGCCGGGTGGTGGTCCGCACCCCGGATGGTCCGCAGGTGCGGCTGGTGCGGGTGCACCGGCCCGTGCTGCGGGTCCCGCAGCTCGCGATCCACCTGGACGCCGGCCTGCGGTCGGACGGCCTGAAGCTCGATGCCCAGCAGCACATCGTGCCCATCTGGTCGCTCGGCGACCCGGACCCGGGCGGGTTCGCCCGGTTCCTCGCCGGGGAGCTGGGCGTGCCGCCCGCCGACGTGATGAGCCATGACGTCGTCACCTACGACCTCACCGGGGGCACCCTCGCCGGGGCCCGCGAGGAGTTCGTCAGCTCCGGGCGGCAGGACGACCTCGCCGGTTCGCACGCCTGTGTGACCGCGCTGTGCGAGGTGGCGCAGCGGCCCGCCGCCGAGCACATCAGCGCGGTCGTGCTGTTCGACAACGAGGAGATCGGCAGCCAGTCAGCCACCGGCGCCCGCGGGGCCTGGCTGGGCCGGCAGCTGGAACGCAGCGTGCTCGCCCGCGGCGGCACGCGTGAGGACTTCCTTCGGGCGGTCGCGGACTCGCTGCACGTCTCCGCCGACATGACCCACGCCACACACCCCAACCACACCGACCGGCACGAGCCCGGGCACTGGGTCGCACTCGGCGGCGGCCCGGTGGTGAAGGTGAGCGCCAACGTCTTCTACAGCACGACGGCACCGACGCAGGCCGCTTTCCTGCTTGCGGCCGAGCAGGCCAGGGTGCCGGTCCAGTACTTCGTCAACCGCAGCGGCGTCCGCAGCGGGTCGACGATCGGCCCGATCGTGGCCGCGGGCCTGGCGATCCCTACCGTCGATGTCGGCAGCCCGATGCTGGCCATGCACTCCGCGCGCGAACTGTCCGGGACCGCCGACGCCGCGATGATGATCGCCGCCATGGCGGCCTTCCTTGCCCCGGCCCCGGGCGGCTGAGCTCAGCTGATACGCGCACCCGCCTGGTCCAGATAGTAGGTGGCCTGGTCAAGGTCGTCGTGGCAGCGGCGCAGCCAGGCGTCGCCCCAGAAGAAGTTGCAGCTGGTCTCGGCGCGCAGCACCCGCCAGTGGGCCTGCTCGAGCAGCCCGTAAACCTCGGGGTCGCGGACGGAGGTACCGATCGCCTCGCGGCGGGCGGCGTGGATGGCCTGGCTGATCTCGTCGACCCGGATCAGGGCCTCCTGCTGGGCCGGCGAGCTGACCCACTGGGTGAAGCCGGAGCCGTGATGCCAGCCGGTGTTCCACGCGCCCGGGCGCACGGTGACCTCGCCGTAGGTGCCGTTGCGGTCAAGGTAGTCGTCAATGAAGCAGGGACGGATACCGCCGCTCTGGTTGTCCCGTACCCGCTGCAGCAGGTCCCGGTAAAAGACGTGCCAGAAGTTGGCTTCCGCCGAGGTGTTGCGGAACCAGCCGCCGTTCTCCCCATCGGTGCAGGTCGTCACCAGCGGCGGGAAGCCGCAGTGTTTGGTCCGCTGGGACACCTCGTTAATGAACCAGCCAGTATCCATCCCCGACTCCTGGGCGTCGGAGAGCTCCCGGTCCCTCACCACGACGATGATCTCGTCGTCCCCGAACCGTGCGACGTGCGGGCGGTAGCGAAGCTCGTCCCACTCCATCGGGGTGACCGGTTCGACGTGTTCGCTGTCGATGAGCACGTAGCGGTAGCCCTGGCGTTTGAGCGCCGGGATGAGCTCCATGCAGAAGCCCATCTCCGGCGGCCAGAACCCGGGGAAGCTGGTTCGCGCGAACAGGTGCTGGGCGATCCCCTGCCAGCGCGCGAGTTGCTCGTCGCAGTCGTCCCGCGGGGTGAGGGGCAGCACCGGGTGGTAGTAGCCGGTGCCCAGAATCTGGATGATCTTGCTGTTCTGCAGGTGCCACAGCAGCGATCCGCAGTCGGCAATGCCGTAGACCCGGTCCTGGAAGCCGGGACTGGACAGGGTTTCGAGCAGGGTGCCGGAAACGGACAGGTGCACCCGGCCGACGTCCTCGTAGGCCCACAGCGACCGGGGAATACGGTCCATGGCCCACAGGATCTCTTTGGCCTCCCACTCGTGATGCTCCAGGAGGTCCTCGAGGTTGTAAGCGGGCTGGTGCAGGTTGAGGACCAGCGCGAAGGCCACGTCGGCCACGGGGGACTCCTTGGCGGTTACAGGTCATTGGTCACGATGTCGATGGTGCGGCGGGCCAGTTCGGCGCCGTAGTCGGTCCAGATGCCCTCACCCCAGTAGCGGTAGCAGCTGGTCTCGGCGGTGAGCAGGTGGAACAGGGCGTTGCGGTAGCGGGAGTCCCCGGAGGGGATGGCCTTGGCCAGGACCCGCTCGTGGAACAGCGAGCTCGCTTCGTCCATCGGGGCCAGCACCTGGTCATACCCGCGCACCCAGGAGATGTCGCTGGTCCAGCTGCCGCCGTCCATGTGGAAGCGGCCATCTTCGGCGCGAAGCTCCTCGATCACCTCGGCCAGCCGGTCCGGCCCGTCGCCGGGGGCCATCCGGGCCCAGATCCTGGACTGGAACAGCGGCTGGACCACCGGCAGGTCGTCGGGCCCGACGCCGGCCGAGCGGAGCCGCTCCAGGTACTCCGTCACGTTCATGGCCGGGGTGCGGGTACCCGAGTACTCGCGGACCACGTCGAAGTACTTGGGCGGGAACTCGTTCATCATCACCCCGCCGTTTTCCCCGTCGGCGATCTGGGTGACCAGCGGCGGCACGCTGCGGCCGCCGAATTCCCACCGGGACAGGCCCTTGGCCTCGTAGTACGGCTGCATCTGGGCCACCAGCTTGGTGTCGCTGCCCTGGGTCTTGACCACCGCGGTGATGCTGGCGACGTCGCCACGGGAGTTGGCGCAGACCAGGCGGCGCGGGAGGTGCTGCCGCTGGAGGCCGCCGCCCTCGGGGTCTTCGACCGTGTGCTCCTGGACCAGGACCCACTCGTAGCCGCAGTCGGTGAGGGTCTTGACGAACTCGTAGGCGACATCGGGGTGGTTGGGCAGGGCCATCTCGGAGGGAGAGAAACCGCGGACCCGGCCGAGGGCCTCCAGGCCGAAGAGGGCGGCGAAATAATGCTGCCAGGCCCGCACGTGCAGCCGGAAGTCCTGCACCGGGGTGGAGGGCGCCACGGCATGCCCCCACGGGCAGCCCAGCCACTCCGCCGCCTGCCGGTTGCGCGGGTCGGTCGTGATCCCGGCCAGGGTGTCGAGCACGTCGTGGCGGCCCATCTGGCTCAGCCCGTACAGCAGCGTGCCGGAGTACTCGAGCATGACCCGGGGCGCCAGGCCCTCGTCGAGCAACCGGGGGACGAACTCGCCCATCCGCCGGTAGCAGTCGATGAACACCGGGGCATTGTGGTTGTCGCCGACGCCCGGGTTGTTCAGCATCGCCTGCAGGTTGCTGATGATCGGCGCGGTGCGCAGATCAGGGCCGCCTGCGGGGATGAGCGGCTGGTGCATGTGCAGGGCGATGGCGAAGGCACTGTCCACGTCACCGAACCCGGTGGCCCCCGGCGGCAGGAAGACGGGATCATTCCCGCGTGCCCGGATCGCGTCGGCGATGCGCTGCTCCGAGCCGCAGATGTTGGGAAGGCCATCGACGTATTCAGGAAGCTCGCCCATTGTTCAGGCTCCTATTTCTGGCATAAATGCAGGTCTTACTTGCAGCGGATATGGTCATAGATGTTTACGTAGTCCTGGCCGGGCCCGGCCCAGGAGTGATCCCGGTGCATTCCGTTCAGGATGAGCTGCCGGAATTCCTCTGGGTAAAAGAACCACAGCCCAGTGGCCCGCACCATCGCGGACTCCAGCCCCGGGTAGTCGTGCTGATGGAACACGTAGCCGTCCCGGTCGTCCGGATCACGCGCGGAGTAATCACGATCGAAGACGGTGTCCACCAGGCCGCCGACCGCCCGCACGATGGGGACGGTGCCGTACTTCATGGCGATCATCTGGCTCAGGCCGCACGGCTCGAACAGGCTGGGCATCACCAGCATGTCGGCACCGGCGTAGATCAGATGGGCCAGTCCCTCGTCGAACCCGATTTCCAGGTGACAGTCGGGGTTGTCGTTCAGGTAATGCTTCAAATGCCAGAAGTGAGCATTGACCGAAGGCTCGGGGCACGCACCCAGCAAGACGAACTGCGCACCTTTCTCCAGGGCGTAGAAAAGGGCGTGCTCGATGAGTTGGACGCCCTTCTGGCGGTCGACGCGGCCGACGTAGGCGATGATCGGCTTGTACTCCTTCCGTAGCAACAGCCGCTCCCGCAGCGCGTCTTTGTTCCCGTATTTCTTATCCACCGTATCGGCGCCGTAGTTCGACGGGATCAGCACATCGATCTCCGGGTTCCAGACATCGTAGTCGACGCCGTTGAGGACACCGCCGAACTTCTCCCGGTGGACGTGCAGCGTGTGCCCCAGCCCCATCCCCTGATCGGCATGGGTCGCCTCCAGGGCATGCTGCGGTGACACCGTGGTGATGAAGTTCGAGTAGACGATGCCGCCCTTCATCAGGTTGATCGCACTGTGGTTGAAGTCGTCGCGGAGCCGGTCAGCATTGAAGAAGTGTGCCGGGCGGGCGAGGCCCGTCGGGGCGAGGCCCGTCGCCCACAGGATCTGCTCATTGCAGATGCCCTGGTGGGCGAAGTTGTGGATCGTATAGCAGACCCGCTGCGAGTTCAGGCCGACGTGCTGGTAAATCTCATACAGCAGCACCGGCACGATGGCCGACTGCCAGTCGTGGCAGTGGATCACGTCCGGCCGCTTGCCGGACTTCAGCATGAACTCCAGGGCCGCCTTCGAGAAGAACGCGAACCTGGTCGTGTCGTCAGGTGAGCCGTACAGGTGGCCCCGGTTGAAGAAGTTGTCCGGTGAGTGCGGCTCGATGAAGAAGCACCGCCTGCCGTGCACGAACCCGAACCAGACCGTGCAGTGCACGTACACGTCGTACCAGGGTACCCACAGGTCCTCATGGGTGACCGTGAGCCCGAAGATCTGGTCATAGCGCATGCAGTCATATTTCGGCAAGACGATCTCGACGGCGTGGCCCCGCAGCTCCAGCTCCCGGCTCAGCCCGAAGATGACCTCTCCCAGCCCGCCAGCCTGCGCTACTGGCGCACATTCCGATGCCACCATCATCACGAACAAGGCTGCCTCACTGTTCCTGTCGCGTCTCCCGCCGCCGTCAGCCGGCCAGGGCCAAGACCGATGGGATCACGGCGAACTGCTCAATGGGAAGGGGTACGCCGGCGGCGAACCGGCATCAAGCCGATGAACGGGCCCGGCGGCCGCCGTTCGCGCCGCTCCGCGCGCCGCGCCGCCGTGCCGTGTTGTGGATCACGTATCGGGGACGAGCCAGAGCACGCCGAGCGGCGGGACGGCCAGGCGCGCGGAGGCAGGCTTACCGTGCCACGGCTCCGGCACGGCCTCGACCATGCCGAGGTTGCCGACGCCGCTGCCGCCGTAGACCGGCGCGTCGGTGTTGATCAGCTCGCGCCAGCGGCCGGCGAACGGCAGGCCGACCCGGTAGTTGGTGTGCGGGGTCGCGGAGAAGTTCGCGATGCAGGCGAGGACGGCCGGGCCGGGGCGGGCGGCCTCGCCCGCCGGTTCGCTGGCCTCGCCCGCCGGTTCGCTGGCCTCGCCGCCCGGCCCGCCGGCCGGGCGGGCGCCCGGCGGCAGCCCGGCGCCCGGATGGGCGAACCGCAGGAACGACACCGTGTTGCCGCTCGCATCGTTGGCGTCGATCCAGGCGAACCCCTCCGGCGAGCAGTCCTGCTGCCACAGGGCCGGCGTGGCCCCGTACGCCCGGTTGAGGTCGCGGACGAGCTGCTGCGCGCCGCGGTGGAACTCGTACGCGAGCACCCACCACTCGAGCCCGTCCTGCTCGGACCACTCGGCGACCTGGCCGAACTCCGACCCCATGAACAGCAGCTTCTTGCCGGGGTGCGCCCACATGTAGCCGAAGAGCGCGCGCAGGCCGGCGAACTGCCGCCACTCGTCGCCCGGCATCTTGCCCAGCAGGGAGCCCTTGCCGTGCACGACCTCGTCGTGCGACAGCGGCAGCACGAAGTTCTCGCTGTACGCGTAGTGCAGCGAGAACGAGAGGTCGTTCTGGTGGTAGTGCCGGAAGATCGGGTCGTGCTTCAGGTATTCCAGGGTGTCGTGCATCCAGCCCATGTTCCACTTGAACCCGAACCCGAGCCCCCCCAGGTGCACCGGCCTCGAGACCCCCGGCCAGGCGGTTGACTCCTCGGCGATCATGGCGATGCCCGGCGCCCGGCGGTAGGCCGTGGCGTTGACCTCCTGCAGGAACGCGATCGCATCCAGGTTCTCCCGGCCGCCGTAGGCGTTCGGGGCCCACTGGCCGTAGTACCGCGAGTAATCCAGGTACAGCATGGAGGCGACCGCGTCCACCCGCAAGCCGTCGATATGGTATTCCTCCAGCCAGTACACGGCGTTGGCGACCAGGAAGTTGCGCACCTCGGCGCGGCCGTAATCGAATACGAGGGTACCCCAGTCGGGGTGCTCGCCGCGGCGCGGGTCGGCGTGCTCGTACAGTGCCGTGCCGTCGAAGCGGGCCAGGGCCCAGTCGTCGCGCGGGAAGTGCGCCGGCACCCAGTCGATGATGATGCCGACGCCGGCCTGGTGGAGCCGGTCCACCAGGTACCTGAAGTCGTCCGGTGTCCCGAACCGGGCCGTGGGCGCGTAGTACGACGACACCTGGTACCCCCAGGAGCCGCCGTACGGGTACTCGGCGACCGGCAGGAGTTCGACGTGGGTGAAGCCCATGCCGGTCACGTAGTCGGTCAGCTCGTCGGCGAGCTCGCGGTAGGAAAGGCCGGGCCGCCACGAGCCGAGGTGAACCTCGTAGGTGCTCATCGGCTCGCGGTGCTGGTCCCGCTCGGCCCGGGCCGCGAGCCAGCCGCCGTCGCCCCAGCGGTACTGGCTGGCGTAGACGACCGATGCGGTCGCGGGAGGCAGCTCGGCGGACTGGGCCATCGGGTCCGCCTTGGCCCGCCACACACCGTCGGGCCCGCAGATCTCGTACTTGTATGTGGTCCCCGCGCCCGCGCCGGGGACGAAGAGTTCCCAGACGCCCGAGCCGCCGAGCGAGCGCATCGGGTGGCCCTGGCCGTCCCAGCCGTTGAAGTCGGCGATGACGCGCACGCCTTTCGCGTTCGGCGCCCACACGGCGAAGGATGTGCCCGTCACCGGCCCGGCGGACGTCGCGCTGAAGGGAAGCGTGCGCACGTGCGCGCCGAGGACCTTCCAGAGCTGCTCGTGCCGGCCCTCGCTGATCAGGTGCAGATCGACCGCGCCCAGCGTGGGCAGGTAGCGGTAGGGGTCGTCGGCGAGCGTCTCCGGGCCGGCCGCGCGGCCACCGTTTCCGCCGGCCGCGGGGGCACCGGTTCCGCCGGCCGCGGGGGCACCGGTTCCGCCGGCCGCGGGGTAGGTGGCGGCGAGCCGGTAGTCGGGTACCCCGCCGGGCGGCAGGACCGCCTCGAAGACACCCGCGTGGACGTGCTGCATGGGGAACCTGCGGCCGTCGCTGAGTATTACGGTGACCGTGGCGGCGAGCGGCCGGAGCGCCCGCACGGTGGTTCCGTCGGGCCCGGGGTGGGCGCCGAGGACCGAGTGGGGGTCGTGGTGAGTTCCCGCGACGATCCGGTTGATCTCATCCAGGCTGATCTGCGGCATACGGGGGTAACTCCTCAGACGGCATGCGGGGGTAACTTCTCCGGCGAGGCGCAGCAGGCCCGGGATCCGCCGGCGGCCTGCTGCGCGGGGATACGGCCTGAACCGCCCCCGGCACCCAGCGCGGTCTCATCGGGGCGCGGATTGGCGCCGCTAGGCTCAGCGTAACCCGCGCCGGAGGCACCGTGGTCGCGTTCCCCCGCGCGGGGCCTGCGTTCCCCCGCGCGGGGATGGTGGCGAGCGGATGGCCGAACTATGCTCCGTGACGGCAGCGGGCGCAGGGGGAGGCGCCGAGATGGCAGCGCCGGGAGACGACATCGCCGCAGGCCCGGCAGCCCGCGTGGGCCGAGATACTGTCCGCGCCGCATGACAAGCGCGCCGCCGCGCGCCGGACGTCAGGCTGGTGATGCCCGCTAGGCACACGCCGGTGTAAAGATGACCCTGTGTCCGCCCTCGTGTCGTGGCTTGGCCGCAGACGCTGGCCGCTGACGGCCACGGCAGGTCTCATCGTCATCGGGATCGCGACCTCGACCTGGGGAGCCACTGCGGCCGGGAGGTCAGCCTGGGCACTTCCGGACGACCTGTGGCGGACGCTGGTCGCGGCCCAGCGGCTGCTGGACGGCAACCTGGGCGGCCTGTACACGCCGCCCACCGAGCTGGTCAGCTTCCCGGGCGCGGCCGTGATGCTGGTCCCGGTCACGGCCGTCATCGACGCGGCGGGCCTTTCGCTGCAGCTGCCGGGCCCGCAGAACCCCGATCCGGGCGTGTGGCTGCTCGCCGGGCCCTACGAGATCGCCGTCGCGTCCCTGGCCCTGTTCGCCGCGGACGCGATCGCTGAGCGCCTGGGCGCAGGCGGGGCGAAGCGCGCGGTGCTGGCAGCCGCGGGCGCCGTCGCCCTGTGGGGGATCACCCTGCGATTCGGCCACCCGGAGGACGCGGTGGCCGTGGGGCTGTTTCTGGTCGGCATCACGGCCCTGGCCGAGTCCAGAACCGGGCGATCCGGCTGGCTCATCGGGACGGCCGTGGCCGTGCAGCCGCTCGTCCTGCTCGCGCTGCCGCTGGTTTTCATGGTCGTCGAGCCGAGGCGGCGGACCGGCTTCCTCGCCCGGGCCGCCGTCCCCGGGGCGGTGGTGCTGGGCGCCGCGACCGCGGCGAACTGGCGGGCCACCATCCGCGCGGTTACCAGCCAGCCCAATTCGGCGGCGGTCAACCACCCCACGTGGTGGACCCCGCTGGCCGCCCACCAGGGCAACGGGATGGTCGCGGCCGGGCCGGCCCGCGCCCTCGCGATCCTGGCGGCCTGCGGATGCGCTGTCGCCGCCGGGCGCCGTTACCGGGCCGCAGTGCGGGTGGCCGGGTGGAGCCCGGAAACGCTCGCCGGGCTGGTGTGGTGGGTCGCCGTGGCGCTCGCGCTCCGCTCCGTGTTCGAGCCGGTGATGGTGGCCTACTACCTGTGGCCCGTGCTCGCGGTGACGCTCGTCCCGGCCGCACGGAGCTGGCCGCGTCTGGTCGCGGCTTCGGTCACCGCGGCGGCGCTCACGTTCGCCGCGCAGCTCCCGTGGCGGGACCCGTGGACCTGGTGGCTGCCGATGATCACCGGGCTGGCCCTGATCCTCTGGCTGTCGCGCGTCCGGCCCGGCAGGGGACGTGCCGGGATGGCCGCGAGCGGGCGGCCCGGCGATGCCCCGGCGCCAGGACGCCGGGCAGCTGACGGCGCAGCCGTAAAGACCCGGCCGCACGTCACGCCGCCAGCACCGGGTGCATATCCGGCGCGGCGGCGCTGATGGACACTGGGTTCCATGCTGGAGCTACTGGCGCTCGGCCTGGCCGCGGTGGCCGTCATCGTGGTGCTGCAGATCCTGGCGGACCGGACCGGCCTGCCGGCGGCCGCCCTGCTCACCGTGGCCGGCCTGATCTACGGCGTGCTGCCGGGCCCGAACCTCACGCTGAACCCGGACCTGATCCTCACGCTGGTGATCCCGCCGCTGATCTACAGTGCCGCGCTCAACTCGTCCCTGCTGGCCATCCGGACGAACCTGCGCGCCGTCATCAGCCTGTCCATCGGGCTCGTGCTCGCGACCGCGCTGATCACCGGGGCCGGCATCGACCTGCTCGTGCCGGGCGCGGGCCTGGCCGCCGGTGTCGTGCTGGGCGCCGCGGTGAGCCCCACCGACCCGGTGGCGGCGCTGGCCGTCGGCGTCCGCGCGGGCCTGCCCGCCCGGCTGATCACCATCATCGAAGGCGAAGGCCTCCTCAACGACGCCACCGCCCTGACCACGCTGACCGTCGCGGTGACCGCGGCCACCAGCGGCGGCTTCTCGCTCGGCGACGCCGTGCTCCGGTTCCTGCTGGCCGCCGCGGGCGGGCTGCTGGCCGGCGCCGCCGTCGCGTTCGCGGTGCGCCTGCTGCGGTCCGCCGTCCGCGATCCGCTGCTGGTCAACAGCATCTCGCTGGCCACCCCCTTCGCCGCCTACCTGCTCGGCGAGGAACTGCACGTGTCCGGGGTGCTGGCGGTGGCGGTCGCCGGGCTGATGATCGGCCACGACACCCCCCGCTTCACCACCGGTGCCAGCCGCCTGCAGGCCAGCGCGGTCTGGCACCTGGCCGACTTCCTGCTGCAGGGCTTCGTCTTCCTGCTGATCGGCGAGCAGATCCTGCCCGTCGTCCGCGGGCTGAAGGCCTATCCCGCCACCACCATCGTCACGGCCGTGCTGTTCACGCTCGGGGTGGTGCTACTGCTGCGGCCGCTGTGGCTGGTGCTCACCGAATCACTGCCCAGGGCGCTGCGCACGCGGCTGGGCGGAACGGCACCGCGCGGCGGCCGCCGCCTGACCGGCCGCGAGATCGTGGTGCTGAGCTGGGCGGGCACCCGGGGCGTGATCAGCCTGGCGGCCATCTTCGCCGTGCCGCTGGTGACGCCGGGCGGGAACCCCTTCCCGGCCCGCGACCTCCTCCTGTTCTGCACCTTCGTGGTCGTGGTGGTCACCCTGGTCGGCCAGGGGGTGACGTTCGCGCCGATCGTGCGGGCGCTGGGGATGCGCGCCGACCCGGCCGACGCGGTGTCGCTGCGGAACGAGGCCCGCGCGGCCTCGGTGCGGGCGGGACTGGCCTGCCTGGACCAGATCGCCGCCGGACAGGCCGACCCCGAACTGGCCGGGCCGGACCTGCCCGAGCAGGAACTGGCCGGGCTGCGCGCCACCCTCGAACGCCGGCTGCGGCGCTACCAGGGGCCCGGCCCGCCGGACAGCGCCGCTCCGGACAGCGCCGTTCCGGACAGCGCCGCTCCGGAAGACGCGGGGGACCTGGCGGCGCCGGGCTCACCGGGGCACGAGGCCGCGCTGGAGGCGCGCCGGGCCATCATCGACGCGCAGCGCGAGGAACTGCTGCGCTGGCGCGACGCGGGCCGCCTGCCCGACGCGAGCCTGCGCATTCTCGAACGCGAACTGGACCACGAGGAACGCATCTTCCCCGCCCCCGGCGGGCACTGAAGCGCGCCGGCTATTTCACCGCATGCCGCCGCCGCCCTAGGCGTGCGCAGCTTTCTCCGCTAGACCTGGTAGCGGGGCTGACGATCAGCCCCGGTAACGTGCGTGCCGACGACATGGGAGGGGTGCGGATGGCCAGCGACCTGGATCCGGCCGAGACCCGGGAATGGCTCGATTCCCTGGACGCGGTACTGGAATTCGACGGCCCGGACCGGGCCTACTTCCTGCTGGACGAGCTGATCGGGGAGGCGCGCCGCAACGGCGCGCCGGTGCCGTATTCGGCGAACACGCCGTACCTGAACACCATCCCGCCGCAGCTCGAGCTGCGTAACCCCGGGAATGCGGCGATCGAGCACACCATCCGGTCGATGATCCGGTGGAACGCGGTGGCGATCGTGCTGCGGGCCAACAAGGAGTCCTCGGAGCTGGGCGGGCACATCGCGAGCTTCCAGTCCGCCGCGACGCTGTACGACGTGGGCTTCAACCATTTCTGGCACGCGCCGTCGGCGGGGCACGGCGGGGACCTCGTGTACATGCAGGGCCACTCCGCCCCGGGCATCTACGCGCGGGCCTTCGTGGAAGGCCGGCTGACCGAGGAACAGCTGAACAACTTCCGGCAGGAAACCGGCGGCGACGGGCTGTCCTCCTACCCGCATCCGTGGCTGATGCCGCAGTTCTGGCAGTTCCCGACGGTCTCGATGGGGCTGGGGCCGCTGATGGCCATCTACCAGGCCCGGTTCCAGAAGTACCTGTCCAACCGTGACCTGGCCGATACCGCCCGCCGGCACGTGTGGGCGTTCCTGGGGGACGGCGAGATGGACGAGCCCGAATCGCTGGGCGCCATCTCGCTGGCCGGCCGGGAGCGGCTGGACAACCTGATCTTCGTGGTCAACTGCAACCTGCAGCGCCTCGACGGCCCGGTCCGCGGCAACGGCAAGATCATCCAGGAGCTGGAGGCGCTATTCCGCGGCGCCGGCTGGAACGTGATCAAGGTGATCTGGGGCAGCGGCTGGGACCCGCTGATCGCGGCCGACACCAGCGGAATCCTGCTCAAGCGGATGGAGGAGGCCGTCGACGGGGAGTACCAGGACTTCAAGTCCAAGAACGGCGCGTACGTCCGGCAGCACTTCTTCGGCAAGTACCCCGAGCTGCTGGACATGGTCGCGGACATGACCGACGACGAGGTCTGGGCGCTGGCCCGCGGCGGCCACGACCCGGTCAAGGTGTACGCGGCCTACGCGGCGGCGGTCGAGCACACCGGCCAGCCCACGGTCATCCTGGCCAAGACGGTCAAGGGCTACGGGATGGGCGAGGCCGGCGAGGGCCAGAACATCACCCACCAGCAGAAGAAAATGGCCGAGAACACGCTGCGCGCGTTCCGGGACCGGTTCGGCATCGACGTGCCCGACGACAAGATCGCTGAGCTGCCCTACCTGCGGCTGCCCGAGGACACCCCGGAGATGCGCTACCTGCGGGAGCGGCGGCAGGCCCTGGGCGGCTACCTGCCCGCGCGGCGGACGCAGTCCGAGCCGCTGGAGGTGCCGCCGCTGTCGGCGTTCGACAGCCAGCTCAAGGGCACCGGCGAGCGGCAGATCTCCACCACGATGGCGTTCGTGCGGGTGCTGAACACCCTGCTGCGGGACAAGAAGATCGGCCGGCGGGTGGTGCCGATCGTCGCGGACGAGTCGCGCACGTTCGGCATGGAGGGCATGTTCCGGCAGTTCGGCATCTTCTCCCAGAACGGCCAGCTGTACCAGCCGGAGGACGCCAACCAGCTGATGTTCTACCGGGAGGACCGGAAGGGCCAGATGCTGCAGGAGGGCATCAGCGAGCCGGGCGCGATATCGTCCTGGATCGCCGCGGCGACCTCCTACAGCACCTCCGACACGCCGATGATCCCGTTCTACGTCTACTACTCGATGTTCGGTTTCCAGCGCATCGGCGACCTGGCCTGGGCGGCCGGGGACAGCCGGGCCCGCGGCTTCCTGATCGGCGGCACCGCCGGGCGGACCACTCTCAACGGGGAGGGGCTGCAGCACGAGGACGGGCACAGCCACCTCATCTCGGCGATGATCCCCAACTGCGTCTCCTATGACCCGACGTTCGGCTACGAGGTCGCCGTCATCGTGCACGACGGGCTGCGGCGGATGTACGCCGAGCAGGAGGACGTCTACTACTACCTGACCGTGATGAACGAGAACTACCGGCACCCGCCCATGCCGGACGGTGCCGCTGACGGCATTCTGCGCGGCATGTACCTGCTCGCCGAGGGGCGCCCGGGCCAGCCCCGGGTGCAGCTGCTGGGCAGCGGGACCATCCTGCGCGAGGTGCTGGCCGGCGCCGAGCTGCTGGACGCCGACTTCGGGGTGACGGCGGACATATGGAGTACGCCCAGCTTCACCGAACTGCGCCGCGACGGGCTGGCCACGCAGCGCTGGAACATGCTGCACCCGGCCGAGCCGCCGCGGCAGAGCTGGGTCGAGACCTGCCTGAACGGCCGGCCGGAGGGGCCCGTGGTCGCCTCGACCGACTACATGAAGGCCTTCGCCGACCAGATCCGCGCGTTCGTGCCGCGCCGCTACCAGGTGCTGGGCACCGACGGGTTCGGCCGGTCGGACTACCGGCGCAAGCTCCGTTCCTTCTTCGAGGTGGACCGGTACTACGTCGCCGTCGCCGCGCTGCATGCCCTGGCCGCCGACGGGACCGTGCCGGCGGCCACCGTCGCCGACGCCATCGCGCGGTACGGCATCGACGCCGACAAGCCGAATCCGCCTCAGGTCTAGCAAGGGGGTCTCCATGACGACGACCGCGACCGAAGTCAGGGTGCCGGACATCGGCGCCTTCTCGGACGTTCCGATCATCGAAATGCATGTCAAGGTCGGCGACCAGGTCAACGAGGAGGACCCGCTGGTCACGCTGGAGTCCGACAAGGCCACGATGGACGTGCCGGCCCCGCTGTCCGGCCAGGTGCTGGACATCCTGGTCAAGATCGGGGACCAGGTCAGCACCGGGTCGCCGATCCTGACCATCGGCCCCGGCGACGGCGCGGTCGCGCCCCCGCCGACGCTGGTCGAACAGCAGGAACCCGACGTGACCGAGCCGTCCACGCCCGCCCCGGCGGCTGCGCCCGCCCGGGTTCCTGCGGCGGCCGGGCCGGCCGCCGCCCCCGCCTACACGGCGCAGCCGGCCGCCCCGGCGGGGGACTTCAGCGGGGTGCACGCCGGGCCGAGCGTGCGCCGGGCCGCGCGCGAGCTGGGCGTGGACCTGACCGTGGTGCCGGGCACCGGGCCCAAGGGCCGCATCACCAAGGATGACCTGCTCGGATACCTGCGCGGGCCGTCCGCGGCGCCGCAGGCCGCGCCCGCCGCGGCCGGGACCGGCATCCCGGAGATCCCCGCGCAGGACTTCGCCGAGTTCGGGCCCATCCAGACGCGCCCGCTGTCCCGCATCGCGAAACTGTCCGGGCCGCATCTGCACCGGTCCTGGCTGAACGTTCCGCACGTGACGCACCACGACGACGCGGACATCACCGTCCTGGACGCCTACCGCAAGGAACTCGACGCCGCCGCCCGGCCGGACGGGTACCGGGTGACACTGCTTGCCTTCCTGCTGAAGGCGTCGGTCTCCGGGCTGAAGAAGTTCCCCGAGTTCAACAGCTCCCTGTCGCCGGAGAAGGACAGCCTGATCCTGAAGAGCTACTACCACCTCGGGGTCGCCGTGGACACCCCGGGGGGCCTGGTCGTCCCGGTGATCCGGGACGTGGACCGCAAGGGCGTCATCGAGCTGAGCCAGGAACTCGGCGCGGTCTCGGCCCGGGCCCGCGACGGCAAGCTGGGGGCCGCCGACCTGCAGGGCGGCACGTTCACGATCTCCAGCCTCGGCGGCATCGGCGGCACCGCGTTCACCCCGATCGTGAACGCCCCGGAGGTGGCGATCCTCGGCGTGGTCCGTTCGGCCACCAAACCGGTGTGGAACGGCACCGAGTTCATCCCGCGGCTGATGCTGCCGCTGTCCCTGTCCTACGACCACCGCGTCATCGACGGAGCGCTCGCGGCCAGGTTCGTCCGGCATCTTTCACACGTCCTCGAAGATCCTCGCCGCCTCATCCTTTAGGAACCCCATGGCTGACATCGAGGTCCGCATCCCCGACATCGGGAACTTCGCCGACGTTCCCGTCATCGAGATCCACGTCGCCCCCGGCGACACGGTCGCCGCCGAGGACCCGCTGGTCACGCTGGAATCGGACAAGGCCACCCTGGACGTCCCGGCGCCGGCCGCCGGGACGGTGGGCCTGCTCCAGGTCAGCGTGGGCGACCTGGTCTCCGAGGGCAGCCCGATCCTGATGCTGCAGACGGCCGGCGAGGCCGCGGCGCCGGGCCGCGAACGCGTGCACGAGGACGCCCGCCCCACCCCCGGCGAGCCGGCCGGGTACGGATCGCCGAGCGGCGTGTACGAGCGGATCGAGGTCACCGTCCCCGACATCGGCAGCTTCGCCGACGTGCCCGTCATCGAGGTGCACGTCGGCGCGGGCGATCCGGTGGCGGCCGAGGACCCGCTGATCACGCTGGAATCGGACAAGGCCACCATGGACATCCCGGCGCCCGCCGCCGGGACGATCACCGCGGTCCGGGTGGCGGTGGGCGACACGGTCTCCGCCGGTCACGCCATCGCCGACCTGGAGACCGGGCAGAAGCTCTCGGCCCCCGCCGCGCCCCCGGCCACCGGGGCCGCGCCGGCGCGCGCCGCCCGCGGGGCCCGCGGTGACGTGCACGCCGGGGTGCTCGTGCTCGGCGCCGGGCCGGGCGGCTACACCGCCGCCTTCCGCGCCGCCGACCTCGGCCAGCAGGTGGTGCTGGTCGACGAGCGGCCCGCGCTGGGCGGGGTGTGCCTCAACGTCGGCTGCATCCCGTCCAAGGCGCTGCTGCACGCGGCGCGGGTGATCGCCGAAACCCGGGAGATGGCCGCGCACGGTGTCCGGTTCGGCGACCCGGACATCGACCTGGACGGGCTGCGCGGCTGGAAGGACGGGGTCGTCTCCCGGCTGACCGGCGGCCTGGCCGGGCTGGCCCGGCAGCGCAAGGTCACGACCGTGCGGGGGGCCGGCCGGTTCGCCGGCCCGAACCTGGTGGAGGTCACCGCCGAGGACGGCAGCGTCAGCACCGTGAGCTTCGACCGCGCCATCATCGCGGCCGGCTCGTCCCCGGTGCGGCTGCCGTTCATGCCGAACGATGCCGGCCGGGTGCTCGACTCCACCGGGGCGCTCGACCTGGCGTCCGTGCCCGGGCGGCTGCTGGTGATCGGCGGCGGGATCATCGGGCTGGAGATGGCTACCGTGTACCACGAGCTGGGGGCCCGGATCACGGTCGTCGAGCTGATGGACCAGCTCATCCCGGGCGCCGACCGGGACGTCGTCGCCCCGCTGGCCAAGCGGATCGGGAGCCGGTACGAGAACGTCTACCTCAAGACCAAGGTGACCGGGGCCTCGGCCGGGGCGGATGGGGTGCGGGTCAGCTTCGAGGGCCCCGGCGCCCCGGACAGCGACGTGTTCGATCAGGTCCTGGTGGCGGTCGGGCGGGTCCCAAACGGCCGGCTGATCGGCGCGGAGAACGCCGGCGTCCTGGTCGATGAGCGCGGCTACGTCCCGGCCGACAAGCAGCAGCGCACCAACGTGCCGCACATCTTCGCGATCGGCGACATCATCGGGCCGCCGATGCTCGCGCACAAGGCCACCCACGAGGCCCGGGTCGCCGCTGAGGTCGCCGCCGGGCAGCGCAGTTTCTTCGACGCCCGGGTGATTCCGTCGGTCGCCTACACCGATCCGGAGGTGGCCTGGGCCGGGGTGACCGAAACCGAGGCCAAGGCGGCCGGGGTGCCGTACGGCAAGGGAGTGTTCCCGTGGGCCGCCAGCGGCCGGGCCCTGTCGCTGGCCCGTGACGAGGGCCTGACCAAGCTGCTGTTCGACCCGGCCAGCGAGCGGCTGATCGGCGCGGGCCTGGTCGGGCCCAACGCCGGCGAACTCGTGGCCGAGATCGCGCACGCGATCGAGATGGGCGCCGACGCTGCCGACATCGCGCTGACCATCCATCCGCACCCCACGCTGTCGGAGACCGTCGGGCTGTCAGCCGAGGCGTTCGAGGGCACGATCACCGACCTGTACCTGCCGACGAAGAAGAAGAAGTAGCCGCGCTGGCCGGGCCCTGGCGGCCGAGGCCGTGGCCGGTGGGGCGGGGCCGGTCGGGGAGACTGGGGGGATGCCTGATCTTCCCGTGCAGTACTTCCGCGGCCGCGACGGCCAGCGGCTCGCCTACCGCGAGCTGGGTTCCGGACGGCCGGTCGTGCTGATCCACGGCTACTTCTCCAACGCCACCGTCAACTGGGTCAAGTACGGCCACGCCGCCGCGGTCGCCGCCCGCGGGTTCCGCGTCATCCTGCCCGACCTGCGCGGCCACGGCGACAGCGCCAAGCCGCACGAGGCGGCCGCCTACCCGCCGGACGTGCTGGCCGACGACGGGTTCGCGCTGATCGAGCACCTCGGGCTCGCCGGCCCCGCGATGGGCGGTTATGCGCTGGGCGGGTACTCGCTGGGCGGCCGGACGGCGATCCGCATGCTGGCCCGCGGCGCGGCGGCGAGCCGGGCGGTCGTGGCCGGGATGGGACTCGACGGGGTGCTGCACGCGTCCGGCCGCAACGGCCATTTCCGCCGCATCCTGGAGAACCTCGGCACCTTCGGCCGGCGCTCGCCGGAGGGCAAGGCGGAGGCCTTCCTGCGGAGCACCGGCACCGACCCGGTGGCGACGCTGCACCTGCTGAACGCCAACGTCGACACGCCCCGCGAGGCGCTGGCCACGATCGACGTGCCGGTCCTGGTGCTGGCCGGTGACGAGGACGACGACAACGGCCCGGCCGAGGACCTGGCCGATGCCCTGCCGCGGGGGCTGGCCATCCGGGTCCCCGGCAATCACATGAGCGCCGTCGCCCAGCCGGAACTGGGCACAACGATCGCCGCCTTCCTCGCCGCCGGCCCGCCGTAGCGCCCGATGTGGACGGCCTCTGTCTTCGTGGTCAGCCGGGGATCTGGCCGATCACCTCACTGCACGGGCGCGTCCGGCGGGGGTACCTGGAAATGGTGCGAGGCTTCGACCGACTTAACTCCGGCCACAGCCTGCAGAGACTGCTGACGGTCTTCCGGAACGGACCCAGAGATAACGCCGAGCCCGCCGAGAACCTGATCGACCTGCATGCCGCTGGCGCGCAACCCAGCGACAACATCGTCGATCCCGGTAAGGTGCTCATCATCCACCGTCACGCTGATACTAACCATGCCCGACAGGATACGCCCGGACCGGATCGCACCCGATGCCGCGAGCTGTTACTGCGGGGCCCGGACAAGACCGGCGCCGACATCGACCGATGGCAACGACAGCCGACGGGCTTGCTGTGTCAATGTGAACCACAGGTCACTGGCACGGCGTCCGGTCACCTGGCTCCAGAGGGCGGCGATTCCGGAGGCATGCGGGGTTGCCATGCTCGTGCCGGAGATGGTGTTGTAGCGCGCAGGCATCGGCCAGGACGAATACACGTGCACCCCGGGGCCCGCGACGTCGACCTGCCCGCCGCGCACCGGGTTGCTGCGCGCGGAGAAGACCGCGATATCCAGCTGGGAGTCCACCGCCGCAACCGCCATGATCGAAGGGCTGTTCGCCGGCACCCCGACGAAGCCGAAGTCGCCCCGGTCCCGGTGGGCGTTGTTGCCGGCGGCGGCCACGATGAGCGACCCCGCGGCGAGGGCCCGCCTGCCGACGGTCTCGTAGATAGGCGACACCCGCGGAACGTCGGCGCCCAACGACATGGACAACACCTGGCAGCCGCTGGCCACCGCCCAGTTGATACCGGCCAGGATGCCCTCGTCGACACCCGACCCCGTGTCGTCGAGCACCTTGCCGACGAAGATGTCGGCCTCGTAGCCGATGCCGTACCGGCGACTGGCCGCCGGCGCCTCCGGCCCGCACGCGGTCCCGATGCAGTGGGTGCCGTGCCCGTGCCCGTCCTGCGGCGACACCCCGGCCACGAAGGACTGGGCGGTGACGGCGCGGCCGGTGAAGTCGGGATGGGCCAGATCGAATCCGGTGTCGAGGACGGCGACCTTGACCCCCCGGCCGCTGCGGCACGAGGTCGCCACTTCGGTGGCCTGCAGCCCCCAGGTGAACCGATCGGTGTCCTGATAACCGGTGGTCTCCGCGGCCGGCAGGCCCCCGGCAGCGCCGGCGGCGCCCGGCACGATCCGCCCGGACAGGTCGCCCACGCCGTCACGGTAGCCGCGCACGTAGTCCACGGACACCCCGCCACCGGCATCGGCCAGCACGTGGTGCACCAACTCCGGCTCCACCGCCAGGATCGTCCCTCGCCCCGACGCCGCTTCCAGCGCCGCCACCTGGTCGGCATCGGCCGCGACCACCGCCACGCCAAGCTCGGCGAACACGGTGGCCCCGGCGCTTCGGATCTGACCCAGGTCCATGGCCTGCCCGGCGAAATCCCGGGTGCTGGCCACCTCGGACACCCCGGCGACCGACCGCAGCGTCTCGGCCGGATCCGCCGCACCGTCGGGCTCGGCGAACACAATCACTCGGCGGCCGGTCGTCTGCGCTTCCGCGAATCCCGCGCCCGGCTGGCCCGCACGCCCGGCGCCTTCAGCTCCTATCATGACGTTCTCCTCGATTCTGCTCGGTTGGTATGGGTCGGCGGGAAGTGACGCGACAGAGTCGCCGGCCGACCACCGCCGGCCGGCGACTCCCCGGAAAGCCCTACAGGAAGATGAACACGTCGACGGTGCCGTTGTCGTGAACGGAGAAGCTGGCCTCCCCGGCCACCTGTGCCGGTGGGGCGTTCACGAACGTGGCAGCGGCGGCGCCGTTCGCGAACCGCCCGCTAAACCGCCATTGCTTGGCCTGGACTCCCACGCCACCCTTCGCGGCGTGTGCGTCCTGTTCGGAAATGACCTGCTCGCTCATGCCGGTACTCCTTCTGTTGTCCGTACCCGAGAGATTCCACGTCCCAGGTCACATCGGGCTCGTCACGCCGCCGGCACCGCTATGTCACCGGACGCGCCTTGCGGGATATGCCTGGGTACGGCGCTGGAGAACTCGTCTGCCGTGCAGTACCGGACGATGTCCGATTGCGGTCGTCGCCGGCTCGTCAGCCGCCTCTGGGGCGAGCTCCGGGATGTCAGGGATTCCATCCATGCGCGGAATCACTGGAGTCCTTGCGAACGCGGCCATCATCCGGCAGGCCGTGAAGCCTGGTGAATGAACTGAAGCCGTCGGGTGGCCCCGCTGAAAAACTGGATCTCCACGTGGTCTCCACAGCTTCTGCGCCGGGCCGACATAAGCATTGCTTCCACTGGTGTGCAGGGCGACGATGTCCTGTAGCGGGTCGAAGCCTGCCGTCACCTGGCACCGGCCGGATGTGTACCGGGAATGGGATACCGCGCCTTGCACTAACCAGGGACGACGGGCAGGCTTGTCACAGGGGGCGGTTCCATGGGTATTGCTGTAGCGGGCCCGCTTGTATGCGGGACGTGAGGACCATGGCATCCAGGCGGACGCTGCGCGCTCCGGAGGGCGGCCCGGATGCGGCCGAATTGACCCTAATGGGGGAGTTTGAGCTGACTGTCAGCGGACAGCAGTTGAGGATTCCGCACAGTGCCGAGCGCGTGCTTGCCTACCTTGCCTTAGCTGAACGGCCAGTGGCCCGGACACGGTTGGCCGGCGTCCTTCGGGGAGATGGCTCCGACCAGAGCGCGGCTAACAGCCTCCGCACGACGTTGTGGCGCATCCGCCAGGCTGGGGCCAATCTTGTGCTGGCCCGTGATAATCGCCTTCGGCTTTACCCGGAAGTCAGTGTCGACGTCACCGATTTGACGGATCTCGCCAAGCGATTGATCCGCCAGCCGGACGCCGGGTCGCTAGAGCGGCTGCCGCTCCTCGTC